>Ga0073928_10011672_pt1 | contig 10213 bp, 6 predicted proteins | sample PaiPotPPA55metaG_FD_76969 | JGI IMG/M metagenome (GOLD analysis project Ga0073928, IMG submission 76969) | Iron sulfur acid spring bacterial and archeal communities from Banff, Canada, to study Microbial Dark Matter (Phase II) - Paint Pots PPA... ... | reverse complement strand
TCCGGATCCGCCAGGCTCTCCGCTAAGCTAGCGAGGCACAACCGGGGTGTAGCGCAGCTTGGTAGCGCGCTTCGTTCGGGACGAAGAGGTCGTGGGTTCGAATCCCGCCACCCCGACGGTTGACGCTGGTCAGGGGTCGTTTTCCAGTCATGGAATGCGGCCCCTGATAGTTTTCGCTGGCGCCCGGCTGGCGTGGACGACGTCGTCGTGAGGCTGGTCACAGTCGTGACTGAAGTGACCTTCCGTGGCTAGACGGCTTTTGAACGGCCGCATGGCGCGGAAAGCGCGAAGCGGCCGCAGGTTCAGTCTGGTCCAGACAAAGTGAATGAGCCCACTTCGACTGCTTGGCCTGGTGGAACAGTTCGGCCAAGCCTTGCCGAGCAACAGGTGGCTCGCGCTGCGGTGGCCCGCTGCTTCTTTGGGTCTACGGCTTGTGCTTTTCGTTCAGCGGTCACCTCTCGTCAGCGGGATGGCGAGCAGGTCCTCGGCAATGATTACTTCTCCGCTGCAGTCGTGGCGGATCCGTTTCGTCCATTGCTCGGGCGGGGTGGGCCGTGAGGGCGAGCTGCTCATCGCGGCGCTCGCCCAACTCGTCGGCACCGTCCGGGTAGGACGCAGCCGGGAACGCGAGACGCGCCGTCCCCGGCCGCCGCGCACATTATGGACACGGCATGACTGGTCAGGCGGCCCGCAGGTCTGCGAGTAGTTCGGGGAGCAAGTGCTCCTCCTCGATGCGTACGCGGCGCTCGGCCAGCGCACTGCGCAACGCGGGATCCCACGGCGTGTCGCAGGGTTCGCCGGTGGTCAGGGGGGTACCGGAGCCGCGATCGGCCGCTTCCCGGTACGCGGCGGCGTCGTAGCGCCAAGGCAGGGTGTCGGCGAGGTCGAATACCGTGGTGGCGATCCGGAAGCCGCCCCAGTCGAAGTCCCCGTGATACCGCAATCGGGATCCCTGCTCGCACAGCCGGCTCAGCAGCACTCTGGCCGCGACCGACAGGTGACCCTCAACGCACACCAGCGGCGGGCATCGGCTGCCGAGTCGCTGCGCGGCGGCTTCCACGACGGCCGGGTTCTCGCAGACGAATACTTCGCGCGCACCGGCGTCGACGGATCGGCCTGTGTCCCGGTTCAACTGGCGAAGCGTCAGCACGCACGGTTCCCCGGCCTCGCGGTACGAGGAAAGCGCTCGGCCGAGCGGAGTCAGCGGGTTTCCGGGCAGGCCGAACGCCAGAATCCGGGTGGAGAGCTCGTCGAGGCCGACACCGGCCTCAGCCCAGACCACCCGGCGAAGTTCGGTCCTCGGCAGCCCCTCCGCGTCGATCCCTCCGCCCGAGAGCACCCAGGACTCCAGCGCCGCGTAGACGAGCGTTCCCAGCGGGCGGCCCGAGTCCAGGGCGTGCGCGTCGCCCGCGGTCCGGGCGGCGAAGACCGGCAGGCTGACGCCTTCGCCCACGGGAAGCACGCGCAGCACGGCGGCGGCCGCCGCGGCCAGCCGTTGCGCCTGCTCGGGCTTCGAGCCCGAGAGCCGCCGCAGCAGCGATCCGGCAGATCGCCGCTGCCACCAGACGGCCGTGATCGGGTGGGTGCGGGCAAGCTCGTCCAGCGGGGCGAACGCCACGTTCCACGCGGCCTGTTCCGCCGCCTCCTGCGCTCGCAGGTCCGGGATGGGGCCGGCCAACGTTTCGATCGCGGCGCGCAGCCCTCCGTGGTGCAGGCCCGAATCACGGACCAGCCGGTCGAGCTCGCCGAGCTGCACGGTCAGGGACCTGCCACGGCTCGGCGCGCGGCCCAGCAGCAGATCCAGCGCGCGCCGCTGCGCGGCGTCGGCCTCGGTGAGGGTGACCGGGCCGTTCAGCTCCCGGCCCTCGGCCGCCCGCTTGCGGATGCGCGCCACCAGCCACGCTAGCTCCGGTGCGCCGAGAGTGCGGCGCAGCCGGTCCGGGTCGGCCGATTGGTCGGGTCGGGACGCGCTCACGCGAACAGAGGCTCCTGGTCGGGCTCCTGATCCGCTGTGCCGTCCACCACCGCCGAACTTTGCGGCACGTACGGTTCCGGCCTCGGCTGCTGACGGCGCTCGCGCCCGTCCCACCGCCACGGAGTGACGAGCACGGCGTCGATGCCCTCGCGCCGAGCGAGCTGCGCGATGCCGATGCCCGGTACGGTCGGGTAGCAGGCCCATTCGCGTTCGCTGGTCATGACGACGTCCAGGTCGAACGAGGCAAGCAGGCCCAGACACTTCGCCCGCGAGTCGTCATCGACCCCTGCGAAGGCCTCGTCCAGCGCGATCAATCGGGGGGCGGCCGGGTGGCCGGAGGAGTAGTGCGAGGATGCCGCGGCGAATAGCGGGACCGAGGCCGCGAGCACCCGTTCTCCGCCGGAGGCTGGGCCGGCGGCCGGCCGCCACTGCCCGTCCTGCCTGCGCTCGATCGCGAACCGGTGCCAGGCCCGGTAGTCCAGCGCCCGGGTGAGCTGGTCGGTCCACGAGTCGCCGGGGTGCTCCTGTCGGTCCGCGGCGATCCGCTCCTGCAGAAACTGCCCGACGAGCGTTCGGTCGGCGGGCCGCCACGCGTCCGAGGACTGGCGCAGCAGCTTGGCCCGCACCTTCTCCAGCCCTTCGGGCGCGTCCTTGGCGGGCAGCCATTGGAGCCGCAGGGCCATGCCGGTCGATGTCGGGCGGGCGTGCAGATCCTCGTTCATCGCGAACACCTGCTCCTCGGCGGCGGCGATCAGGTCCTGTAGCGCGCCCGCCACCTCGCCGACGAGGTGGTTCTCCAGCAGCTCCCGCTCCTTCGCGGACAGCAGCCGGCCGCGCTGCTCCACCTCCTGCTCGAGTGCGGCCGCGAGGGAGGGCACGTCCTGGGTGTGCCCCTGGAAGACCACGTCCACGACCATCACGCCGTCGTGCAGGCTCATGCCGACCGAGTGGCCGTGCCGGGTTAGCGCGTCGGTCAGGGTTTTGTGCTCGGTCGAGATCCGCTGCTGGATCAGCTCCCAAGCCCGGACTCCGTCGTCGATCTCCGCGAGTTCCTGGTTGACCGCACGCGCGAGGGCCACGGCCGGGGTGGGCGCCCAGGGCTCGTCGAGCGGCGGGGTCTCCAGATCCGGCAGCGCGGCGGCGAGCAGGCCGGTCTGCGCAAAGGCCCGCACAGCGAGGACGGCCTCGTCCCTATCGGCTGTCGCGGCCTCGATGTCGGCGCGGATCTGCTCGCGCCGGCCTTCCGCGTGCGATCGCGCGCTCAGCGCCCCGTCGCGCTCGGCCCGGGTGGCCTTCTCCGCGGCCTCGCGCCGCTCGCGCGCCGTCTTGACCTCATCGAGCTTGCGGAAGAGCTCGCCGACGCCCGCTCCCACTGTCTCCTGCAGTACCCTGCGATGTTCCTCGGCTCCATCGGCCTCGCGGCGCGCCTGGTCGTAGGCTTCTTCGGCGAACCGCAGGGCTTCGGCGGCGCTCTCCGCCTCCCCCTCCGCATCGCGGTGCGCCTCCGCGCCGACGGCGGCGGCTCCCGCGGCCGGAAGCAGAGTGGCCAGCGTGGCGCGGTAGGTCGACACCGCGTCGCGAACAGACGCCAGGTCCGCACGGCGGGTCGGCAGTCCGGTGTCCGATGCATAGTTCGCGGCCTCGGTCTCGGCCTCCTCGGCCCGCGCCTGACGCTCGGCGGCCTCCCCGGCCGCCTGCTGTGCGCGTTCGTGCAGGCGGCGCACCGCATCGTTCTCGGCGGAGAGCCTGGTGTGCGCCTCGCGCAGCGGCTGGTCGGACGGGACCGAGCGCAGCCGTTCGGCGAGGGCGGCCGTGGCCTCGCGCACCGCGGACACGGCCGAGGCGATCCCTTCGAGCTCCGACTCGATCTGCGCGCGCTCGGCGGCCAGCGCCGCCAGTCGGATCCGGCGCGCGGCCTCGCGGGCGCCCTCGCCGATGAAGAGGGCTGACTCCTTGCTCCACCGGCCGCGCAGCACGCCGATCCGGTAGCCGCCGTCCGCCGCGACCCAGGTCGGGTGCCCTTGGTCGCCGAGCCCGATCGCGGCCAGCACCGCGCCGACCGTCTCCTCGGCGAGCGCGGCGGCCCGCGGGTCGGCCCGGTCCACCGCGGGACGCAGCACCGAACCCAGCCCTCCGTCCGGGGCGGCGGGGCCGACCGGCAACACGATCACGTCGCCGACTCCGGCCGCCGTGAGCGTGCCGTCCGGACTGAGCCAGGCATCGAGGATGCCCGCCGCCTCCAGCGCCGCTTCCAATCCCGCGCGGTCCCCCGCCGCGACGTGGTCCCGGAAATCCACGACCCGCCACAGCGGTGCGCCCGGCCGGTCCACGGGGACCGCGCGATCCCGGGTGTGCCAGGCCGGGGGCGCGTCGTGCCCGCCTGCCTCGAGCCGCGCGGTCTCCGCCGCGGCCTCCGCGAGTCGCGCGCGGGCCGCGGCGGCCTCGGCGTCGAGCCCGGTCTCCTGCCGGGTCAAGGCCGCGTTCGCCCGCGCGGCGGCCGCGGCGACCGCAGCGGCGGCCGGGTTCGGGCCGGCCAGCGTGTCGGTCCACGCTTCGAACTCTGCCAGGGTTGCCTCGGGCTCCGCGACCGAGATCTCGTCCGCCGCGTCCAACCAGGCGGCATACGCGCTGTGCAGTTCGCCGCCGCGCTCAGACACCGCCAGTTCGGCGGCGGCGACCCGCTCCTGCCCGGCGGCGAGGTCCTCCGCGGCTCGCGTCGCCTGCGCTCTGGCCCCGCGGGCTCGTTCCTGCGCCTTCTCCGCGGCGACGAGCAGGGACTCGAGCCCGGCGACCGCCTGGGTCCGGCGCTCGATCTCCCGCTCTCCGGCCCGCCTGGCCGCCGGGTACGGCGCGGTCTCGGCGGACAACGCCTCGGCCACCTGCTCGTGCGCGATCCCGGCGGGCTCGGCGGCCAGGCGCGCGGCGTCCTCGGCCGCTTGGAGCGCGTTCGCGGCGGCCTCGGCGTTGATCCGGGCCTCAGCGGACCGGCGCGCCCAGCGCTCCGCCTGGCCACGGGCCGAATCCTGGGTGCCGGCGCGGTCCCTCGCGACCTTGGCCAGCATCGCGGCGGTCCGGCCGGCGGCCTCCAGTTCCCGGGCGGCATCCATCTCGGGGCTGCGATTGAGCGCGTCGTGCGCGGCCGCGAGCCGGACCGCCTCGTCCTCGAGCTCACCGAGCCGCGCTTCGGCCGCGTCGAGCCGCCCCTGCGCCGACGCGAACGCCGCGTCCGCCTCGCCGAGGTCCCGGCCGAGATGCTCGTACTTGCTGTGCGCCAAGCGCAGCACTGCGGCCTGCCGCTTGGCCGCGATCCGGGCGTACCTGCGGTAATGGCCGAGGAACGTGCCTGCGGCCTTCGCCGCCTCGTTCAGCGCGAGCAGGGCGCTGCGTTCCTCGTCCAGGCCGCGGAACGCCTCCGCGACCTCGCCGATGAGCGCGGAGTCCACCGGCGGCAGCGCCTCGGTCAGCGCCCGCGAAAGCAGCTTCTCGTCCGGTCGCTTCGAAAGCTGCGGCTGCCGCAACTGGATCAGTAGGCCGACCAGCGCCTCATACCGTTCGACGCCGAGCCCGAACAGGGCCTCGTCCACCGCGCGGCGATACCCGGCTGCGGTGTCGTACACCAGCCCGCGCTCGCCCAACGCGTCCTTGAGCCGTTCCCGGGTGAGCGGAACGCGCGTCGCCGACATCAGGGGCAGCTCAGGGCCGATCCGACGGTCCGTCACGAAGAACCAGTGCTTGGCGATGCCCCGGCCCTTCACCGCCTTCAGACCGCAGCCGATCGTGCGGTAGCGCTCGACGCCGTCCTCGTCCAGACGGCCGAACTCCAGCCACGTGTAGCCGGTGCGCTCGTCGTTGGGGTGCTTGCCGCCGAGCAGCAGGTTCCACTCCATTCGCTTGCCCCGGTCGCCGTCCGGCTCGACGCGGTTCGGCGCAAGCTCGCCGTCCAGCAGGAAGGGGAGGGTCAGCGCCAGCACCTTCGACTTGCCCGTGCCGTTGTTGCCGCGCAGCAGCAGCCGGCCGTCGTGGAAGCGGAACTCCTCGTTGTCGTAGTAGAAGATGTCCACCAGACCGGCGCGCAGCGGCTGCCATCGGGACCTGCGCGGTGTGGGCAGCGTGGCGATCGGGCTCGGCTCGGAAACGGACATCAGGACTTCGACTTTCCGGTGGATGTGGTGATGCGGGGCGCGGCCAGCGCGTACCGCGAGATCGCCGGCCTGGGCGAGACGGACTCCTCGTCCTCGCCCGCATACTCGATCAGCTCGAGCGCGCTGAGCCGGTGCAGCGCCTGGGCGACCAGGTCGGCGGCCGCGGCCGGCTCGGTCGCGGACTTGCGCCAGTACTTCGCGTGCTCCACGGCCAGCCCCCGGACCAGTCGGTGCAGGTCGAAGCGGCTGACCGGGCGGCCTGCCTCGGCCAGATACGCGGCGATCAGCAGCGTGACGTGACCCTCGGTGCCCTGTTCCGGCATGCGCACGTCGGTCAGCTCGTCCTCCGGGTCGACCATGGCCACCCCCTCCGCGCGCAGTTCCGCCACCAGGCCGGTCATCGCCGTGATCCGGGAGGCGATGGCCAGCCGCTGACGGGTGAGATAGTCGCGCTCGTCCTCGGCCAGGTCCGCGTAGTAGACGACGGCGTCGTCCAGCAGTCGCCGCGTGAGCAGGTGGCGCAGACCGCGCAGCCTGGACTCGTCCGTCTCGGGCCGGGGCTCCGCGGTCAGCTCGACCAGCCGCTGCTCGAAGGCGCGAGCCCGCACCGTGGACGGGCCGCGGGTGCTCGCCAGCATGCCTGACAGGACCCTGCGATCCACGTCGTAGAGCACGTCGTTCTCGGCCTGGGCGAGAAAGGCCTCCTCGTCCCCGGCGACGCGGTGCAGGGTGCCCAGTTCCAGCAGCAGCCGCACCGCCGCGACCAGATCGGAGCGCTCCTCGCGGCGTTCCAGGCGAAAGTCGACGCCGGCTTCGATCAGCGCGGGGTCGGCCGCTCCGGTCAGCACTCCCTCGGCCAGCCGGCCGAGCGTGATCTGCGCGTCGGAACGCTCCAGCACGGCCAGCGCCAGGCACAGCAGCACGTAGCGTCGGCGGGTGAACGGCGCCTTGGTCCTGGGCACGACGGCCGGCCGGGTGGCATCGTCGAGCCGGGCCGGAGTCTTGAACAGCCGGGCGGTCTCCGTGTCGACGACCAGCCGCCAGCCGGTCTCTGCGGCGAACCAGGCGGCCAGGTCGGTGGCGTGCTTGCGCACCAGGCGGAACTCCTCGTTGCCCGCGTGCAGCAGCGGACGCAGGAGCAGCGCGCGGGCCGCCCGCCGCCGCTCGGCCTCGGCATCGACGAGCGAGGGCGGCGCCGCGGCCGGGGCGGGGGACGGCTCGCTCATGCGGCGCGCCCCTGCTCCGGCCGCGGCGCGAACGGCGCCAGGTCGAGGATCTCGACGATGTGCTCGGGGCCGGACAGCACCCCCTGCGCCGTCCGGATCTCAACGGTCTTATCGGCGTCGACGAGCTTGAGCCGCACCTCCATCGTGCCGTCGCCGGTGACGGCGCTCGACTCGCTCTCGCCCGGCCCGCGCGCGGCGAGGGCGTCGCCGAGCACGCCGAGGAACAGCCGGAAGGCGAGTGGGTCGAGGCCTTGCGGACCGCCGAGCTCCGAGAGCAGCACCGGGCCTGCGGTGGCCAGTCGCGCGCGGGCCGCCGCCGTCTCCGCGGCCTCCCGCTCGGCCTGCTCCATGAGTAGGAGCCGCGCCTGGCTCCGGTCCGCGACCCGGTTCGGCTTGCCGCGCCGCTCGTACGACCCGGTCTCGCGCAGTCGCGGGCTGATCTGCAGCGCCGGGGCCTGCTGCCAGGGCGTGTTCGGCGGGAGTTCCAGTTCGTCCCACACGGCCTCGGTCTCCGCGTCCACGGTCAGGTGCCGCGCGGGCGAGAGGGCGAACGCAGCGCGCCAGAGCCGGTGCGCGTCCGCGTCCTCGGGCGCCTCGGCGAAGAACCTGGCCAGGGCACGGAAGTCCGCCGAACGGTCGGTCCGCCCGCCGCGCCGCTCGTTGAGCGCGGAGACCGTGTTCACCAGGTTCGTGATCGCGCTGACCGCGCTGGTACGCAACAGCTTGGCCTGCGAAGGATGCCGCGAGCCCCGCGAGACGAACCAGTCCGTCAGTCCTCGCCACCGGTTCTCCCACGCGGCCCTGGCCCCGGCCAACGCCGCCGCCTGCGCGATCGCGGCGGACTCGGCGTGCGCGTCGCCGCCGCCGTCCGGCACCGCGTCCGCGGCCTCACGGCGCGCCGCCGCCTCGAGCAGGCGCCCGACCCCGGCCTCGGGCAACCGCCCGAGCAGGTCGGCGATCTGCGCGCCCCGGTTGGCCAGGTCCGCGATGAACCGCTCGATGTACTCGATCAGCCGGTCTTTGTAGGCGATGAAAGCCTCTTCGTTCCCGTCCTGGAAGTCGATGGCGCGACGTAGCGACGCCATGAAGTCCTGCGCGTTGTCGGCGAGCGATCCGAACCGGTCGGCCAGGCCCAAGAGCAGCAGGTGCACCTTCGCCGGATCGGGATCGGGCTGTACGGCGAGCGCAAGCAGCGAACCCAGTTGCTCGGCGATGTCCGCCAAGGCCACCGACTGCAGTTGCCCGCGCCGACCGATCGCCTCGTCGTACGCTGCGATCGCCAGCACCGCCGCCTGACCGTGCTGGGTGAGCTGGTACAGGTACCGGGCTCGGTGAAAGTCCTCGACCGTGGTGACTCGGCCGGTATCCGCGTCCGCCCGCAGATTCCCCCAGTCCACCAGTTGCCCGAGCGCTCCCGAAGCCGCCTCGATCGTGACCACGTCTGCCGCTGACTCTGCGGCGGCCCCCCGCAGCTCCGTGACGACGTCCTCCGGCCGCAGATGTACCGTAAACCGCTCCCGAGCCTGCGCGAACACGCCGAGCACCCGACTGTAAAGTTCGGCATTCGGCGCACTGAGATATGCGAAGGGTAGTGGCCAGGTATGGGAGCCGGCTGCTCGCGCGTCGGTCATACGTCGATTTTGCCCCACGCCCCGCCTGCCCCGGCGCCATTCGATCGAATCGCGGCCGTCCAAAGCACTTGCGCAGGGTGCTTCCCGAAACAAGCCCAGGCCACGCCCCTTTTCGGCGCGATCAGAGTCCGTCGTAGTGGTGGCGTACGGCGACGATGATCAGCTGGTCGTCCTGGGCTTTGTAGACGAGCCGGTGTTCATGGTCGATGCGGCGCGACCAGTAGCCGCTCAGCTGTCCTTTGAGCGGTTCGGGCTTGCCGATGCCCTCAAACGGTTCGCGCATCGTCTCCTGGATCAGCCGATGGATTCGCCTGAGCATAGGACGGTCGTTCGCCCAGGACAGGTAGTCGTCCCAGGCCCGTTCCGTGAAGGTCAGCTTCACGCCGAGGCCTCGTCGCGCTCCCCGACATCAAGCAGCTCTCGCTCGTGGGCGTTCCCGGTCTCGGCCTCGCGGATAGAGGCGAGCAGGTGGCGGGCGTTGGCCGGGTTCGCCAGCAGATACTCGGTCTCCTTCCACGACTCGTACTCGGCCGCCGGAACCAGGTAGGCACGGCCGGCGCGCGAGACGATCTCCACGGATTCGGCGTTGTCGTTGACCTCCTCGATCAACGGGAACAGACGGCGGCGGGCCTCGCTCGCAGTGACGGACATGGGCACGCTCCTTTCTTGTACCGTTTATTGTACAAGTCTTGCCCAGAAGGCGCGAGCCCGAAGAATGCCATGCGGGAAGACGTCGTCGCTTCGGTGAGCGTCGCGCTGGCACGGCGCTGGCAGCCCGCATGGATTGGCACGTACTCCTGCGGACTCGCCTAGACGGCGTAGGGCTGTCTGACCAGGAATTTGTAAGCCTCAACTAGCAGAACCGCGCTTGCCATAAAGCCGTATAGATCGTTCGGGACGAAGAGGTCGTGGGTTCGAATCCCGCCACCCCGACGGTTGAAAAGTGCAGGTCAGGGGCCATTGCCTAGCAGTAGGCAGTGGCCCCTTTTTTGTGCCCTGAATCCGGAGCAAAGAGGTCGCGGGTTCAACTGCCGCTTAAGCGGCAGGTCAGAGGCATATGCCTGCCGGGAGCGGTTGCTTATGGTTGTTTTGCGTTGACTCCTGGGAGAATTCTGGGAGAAAGAGTCTTGAACCAACCTCCGCTCGCCCACCCTGGTTCACCCTGGTTGTGCTCTGGGGGCAGGGGGCAATGGTTCGTCGCTCAACCTCGGAGCGCAGCCGTCGACGCTATCGCCCCGG
>Ga0073928_10011671_pt1 | contig 10213 bp, 7 predicted proteins | sample PaiPotPPA55metaG_FD_76969 | JGI IMG/M metagenome (GOLD analysis project Ga0073928, IMG submission 76969) | Iron sulfur acid spring bacterial and archeal communities from Banff, Canada, to study Microbial Dark Matter (Phase II) - Paint Pots PPA... ... | reverse complement strand
TCCGCTGGTGCTGGGCAAGACCCACGCCGGCCATTGTCGCTTTGCCAGCGAGACGTGCGCCTTTGACGCGATCGGCGCGGAGATGGTGCGCGAGATCGAGCCCGGCGAGATCGTCCGCGTGGACGAGCACGGCCTGAGCACCCGCCGTTTCGACGTGCCCGCGCCGGAGCTGGCCCACTGCTGCTTCGAGCACGTCTACTTTGCCAATCCGGCCAGCAGGATCTTCGGGCAGAACGTCCACGTCGTGCGTCAGAACCTTGGCCGGCAACTGGCCCGCGAGGCGCCGGTGCAGGCGGACTACGTGATGCCGATGCCCGACTCCGGCCGCAGCGCAGCGCTGGGGTTCGCCAAGGAATCGGGCATCGAGTTCGAGGAGGGGATCGTCCCCAATCGCTTCGTCGGCCGCACGTTCATCCTGCCCGGTCAGGCCGAGCGCGATCGCGCGGTGTCGGCCAAGCTGAACATTATTCCCGACGTAATCGAGGGCAAGCGGATCGTGATCGTCGAGGACTCGGTGGTCCGCGGGACGACGACGCGGTCGAAGATGCGGGCCATCCGCCGGGCCGGGGCCAGGGAGATCCACCTGCGGGTCTCTTGCCCGCCGATTCGGCACCCATGTTTTTACGGCATCGATTTTCCCACCAGCGAAGAGCTGATCGCCCACAACCGCACGGTCGAGCAGGTGAAAGGGTTCCTCGAGGTCGACAGCCTCGCCTACCTCTCGCTGGAAGGGATGCTGTCCTGCATGACGCAAGCCCGCGGCAACTACTGCACCGCCTGTTGGAGCGGCCATTACAAAGTCCCCATCGACCAGCCGCAAAGCAAGTTCGGCCTCGAGCGCGACCAGCTCAAGATGTTCTGATTTTGCCCGTTGTTAGCGGTTCGTTATTGGTTGCATCCTCTTACGCCGGGAACAAGCATGGGAATGTTTCAAGTTAGAGTTACCGTAGCCAACCCGCAATCGCCGGATCGGTCGTTTCAGGAACTGTTCTGGGTCGACACGGGTGCGCTTTACAGCTTCGCGCCCGAGGATCGCCTGCGGGCGATCGGTATCGTACCGAAGTTCACCCGCGACCTCATATTTGCGGACGGGAAGAAGGATCGCCGGCTCGTCGGGGAGGCGGCGTTCACGATCGAGGGGACGAACGAGACCATCACCTGCCTCGTTGTTTTCGGCCCTCCCGGATCGCTGTTTTTGCTGGGGGCGACCGCGCTGGAAAACTTCGGCGTGCAAGCGGATCCGACTACGCAGACCCTGCGGCCGATCCTAGCCGTAATAGGCACGGCTTTGGGCAGTCGAACCGCCCCGCCGACGGTGGCATAGTCACGCACGTCGGTCCGCGAATTCTTATCGACCCTCGCTGTCGCCCTGTTGCCGGGGATATTACCGGCCGAAGGGCCCTCCGCGTTCTGCGGTGGAACGAACCCATTAAGCCTCGCTGCATCCGGTCCGATCCGTACCACACGCATATCCGCGCCAGTCATTCAGGCGCGGCGCCAGGCGTGTGGAGCGGACCGCAATGGGAAGGACATCTCGATCGAAACCGCGGCTGCTGGGCTGCTGCGCGGCGCTGGTGATCGGGTGGGGTGGAAGCGGATTGCGCGCCGAGGATCGGCCCGCAACTCAAGTGGCCGCCCCGGCCAGCCAGCCGGGCGATCTGACCAGCCTGAGCCTCGAAGACCTCATGAACATCGAGGTCACCAGCGTCTCTAAGCACAAGCAAAAATTGGCCGAGGCGCCCGCGGCCGTCACCGTCATTACCCAGGACGACATCCAGCGGTCGGGACTGCAAAGCATTCCCGAATTGCTGCGGCTGGCGCCGGGCCTGGACGTGGCGCGGGTGGACTCCAGCCAATGGGCGATCAGCTCGCGCGGGTTCAACGACCTGTTCGGCAACAAGCTGCTGGTCATGATGGATGGCCGCACGCTTTACACGCCGCTCTTCTCCGGCGTCTTCTGGGACATGCAGGACTACGTGCTCAAGGACCTGGACCGGATCGAAGTGATCCGCGGTCCCGGCGCCACCCTGTGGGGCTCTAACGCGGTCAACGGGGTCATCAACATCGAGACCAAAAGTGCTCGCGACACCCAGGGCTGGCTGATCGACGCCGGCGGCGGCAACGAGCAGGATTACGGGTCGGCTCGATATGGCGGGAAGCTCGACGACCGCACCTATTTCCGGGCCTTCACAAAGTATCGGTACTTCGCTGACTTCCCCCTGGCCGGCGGCGGGGACGGGCACGACCTATGGCAGTCGCTGCTCGGCGGGCTGCGGGTGGATCAGTACACCACGGACCGGGATGTCCTCACCTTCGAGGCCAGCGGGTACGGGTCGCGCAACGAGCAGATGCTGCGGATCCCGTTCCTGACGCCGCCACTGGAGCGGAACGTAGGTTCCGCGTTCAATGCCGCAGAGGGGTATGCGCTGGGGCGCTGGGCGCACACCATCAGCGAAACCTCCGACATGGCCTTGCAGGTCTATTACGACCACCTGAACCGCTCTGTCTGGATGAACGCGCCGTATTCGCTGAACACGGCGGACATCGATTTCCATCACCGGTTTGGCCTGGGCCAGCGGCAGGAGATCACCTGGGGACTGGGGTATCGATTCACCGCCGATGGCGTCAGGCCGACCGAGCCATCGCCCGGGACCCCATCGTTTACAATGCCGCGGCACCGCGATGACTACTTTGCCAGCGGATTCATTCAGGATGACATCGCCCTGGTTCCCGGCCGGCTGCACTTCATCGCGGGCACGAAGCTGGAGGAAAACAGCTACAGTTGGTTCGAGGCGGACCCCAGCGGCAAGCTGCTCTGGACGCCCAACGATGCAAACACGGTCTGGGGCTCCATCGCACGAGCGGTGCGCACCCCCTCGCGATGGGAGCAGGATTCGACCCTGTCGGCGCTGGCCGTCCCGACGGGGACGCCGCTGGCGGGGCTGGTGCAGGCGCAGGCCGATCCGCATTTTATTTCGGAAGAGCTGGTCGCCTACGAGCTGGGATATCGGGTGCGGCCCAGCCGGCGGTTATCGCTGGACCTGAGCGGGTTCTTCAATCACTACGACAATCTCCAGGGATTCGTCGCCGGCATTCCGCTTCCCGACCCGGGTCCGCCGGCCCATTTGATCGTCCCAGAGCGGGTGTCGAACGATCTGTATGGCCATTCATTTGGCGGCGAGCTGGCCGCCAACTGGAACGTGACGGACGCCTGGCGGCTCTCCGCTTCCTACACGTTCGTCGAGCTGAAGATTCACCATTCGCAGCCCGACCCGCTCGGGCAGTCCATCTACGATGAGCGTGCCAGCCCACACAACCAGTTCCAGGTCCATTCGTACTGGGACGTGTCGAAGAACGTGCAGCTCAACGCCAGCGCGTACTACGTCGACTCGCTGGGCGTCGGGGTCCCCACCTACGTGCGCGTGGATCTGGGGATTACCTGGCGGCCAAAGGATGGCCTGGAGCTGAGCGCGGGCGCGCAGAACCTGCTGGACAATAAACACGGCGAGTTCGCCGGGTTACGCGTGGTGAACGTGGAATCCGAAATCCCGCGGACGTTCTACGGCGAGCTCACCTGGCGGTTTTAGGGACGGATCATGGTCGACGGGCGAAGAGGAACGCTGCTGGCGCTGTCGCTCTGGCTCGTCGTAGCGCCCTGCGCGACGCCCGCCCGTGCGGATGCCACCCGCGAGTACCAGCTCAAGGCGGCGTTCATCCATCATTTCGCCCAGTTCATCGAATGGCCGGCCGGTACATTCTCGGACGAAAAGACGCCAATCATCCTGGCGACGTTGGGAACCGACCCGTTTGACGGAGAACTCGACCGAGTCGTTGCCGGCAAGACGATCGGCGGCAGGCGGGTGGTGGTCAAGCACTTCCCCAGAGCGGCCGAAGTTCAGCAATGCCAGCTTCTGTTTGTCGGGTCCGCAAGCGACGAACAGCTTCCCCCGGCATTGCAGAAGCTGGGCCCGGCCGGCGTGTTAACGGTCGGTGAGACCGACCGGTTCGTGGACAGCGGCGGCATCATCCGGTTTTACCAGGAGGACAACCGGGTGCGGTTCGAGATCAATCAGGAGGCCGCGGCGCGGGCCCGGCTGCGGATCAGTGCCAAGCTGCTTCGGCTTGCCAAGCCACATACCTAATGGAGGTTGCAGGTGTCCGGGTCGTGGGGCAAGCTGTCAATCCGCCGGAAGCTGACGCTGATTACCATGTCGGCTTGCGGTGCCGCCATGGTAGTGGCCTGCTCGTGCTTTGGGACCTACGACCTGCTGGCGGTCCGCCGCTCGATGGTCGAGCAGATGCAGACGCAGGCAGCGATCATCGCAGGCAACAGCACCGCCTCCCTGAGCTTTGCCGACCCCAGCGACGCCACCGGCACGCTCTCCGGCTTTCGCGAAGAACCACAAGTGGAGATGGCGTGCATCTTCACCGCCGACGGCAAACTGCTCGCCAGCTATGTCCGCGAGGATGCCCTTCGTCCGTTGCTTCCATCCGGTCCCGAGCTGGACGGCACGCGGTTCGCCGCGGGAGATTTGGAAGTGCATCGGCCCGTCATGCTCGACGGGAAGCGACTCGGAACCGTCTACCTGCGGTCCGACCTACACCGCCTCTATGCCAGGATGAGGCAATACGCCCTGACGCTGGTTGGAGTATTCGCCGGCGCGTACGCCTTAGCGTGGGTGCTGGTGCGTCGGCTCCAGCGGGGCATCTCCGGCCCACTTCTGCACCTGGCGGAAACTGCCCGCGCCTTGTCGGCGCGGAAGGACTACTCGATCCGGGCGACCAGGGCCAACGACGACGAGATCGGACTGCTGACCGATGCCTTCAATGGCATGCTCCACCAGGTCGAGCTTCGCGACGCCGAGCTGCGCTCTCACCAGGACCGGCTCGAGGAGATGGTGATGTGCCGCACCGACGAGCTGACGCAGGTGAACAAGCGACTGGCGGAGGAGAAGGACAAGGCCGAGCAGGCCAGCCGGGCCAAGAGCTCGTTCCTGGCGAACATGAGCCATGAGATCCGCACGCCGATGACCGCGATCCTCGGATATGCCGACACGATGCTGGAGCCGGACCAGACCTTGTCGGACCGGGTTGAATGCCTTCAGATCATCCGCCGCAACTCCAACCATCTGCTTGAGCTGATCAACGGCATTCTCGACATCTCCAAGATCGAGGCGGACAAGATGACGGTCGAGCGCGTGGCGACCGATCTGCCCGCGATCCTCTCCGACGTCGTTTCATTGATGCGGCCGAGGGCGTCGGAGAAGGGCCTCACATTTTCGCTGGAGATGGTCGGCCCGCTTCCGCGGCAAATCCTGACCGACCGGCTGCGGCTGCGCCAGGTCCTTCTCAACCTGATTGGCAACGCCATCAAGTTCACCGAGCGCGGCGGTGTGAAGCTGTCGGTCGCCTGCGCTAGGCAAGACGATCGGCTCGTGGTGCAACTCGACGTGGTCGACAGCGGGATTGGAATCGCGCCGGAACAACTTGCGGGCCTGTTTCAGCCGTTCTCACAGGCGGACGACTCGATGACCCGCCGGTTCGGTGGCACAGGGCTTGGGCTGGCAATCAGCAAACGACTGGTGGCGCTGCTCGGCGGCGACGTCACCGTGAAATCGCAAGGCGGCCAGGGCAGTACCTTCACCGTCCGGATCGACGCCGGGCCGGCCCAGGGCGCCGAGATGCTCGAGGGATTGACCGAAGCAATGCTGCCCCGGTCTACCTCGACGCCATTGCCGGAGAACTGGATGCTGCCCGCCCGCATCCTGCTGGTGGAGGACGGCCCGGACAACCAGCGGCTGATTGCGATGTATCTGCGCAAGGCGGGGGCGCACGTCACGATCGCCGAGAACGGGCGCGTTGGAGTCGAAAAGGTGATGGAGGCGGGGGAGGCGGACACGCCGTTCGATCTGCTGCTGATGGACATGCAGATGCCGGAGTTGGACGGTTACGGCGCCACCAGCGAGCTGCGGCGGCGAGGGCAGTCGCTGCCAATCATCGCATTGACGGCCCACGCCATGTCGGGTGATCGGGACAAGTGCCTGGCCGCCGGGTGCACCGAGTACCTCACCAAGCCGGTCGATCGGGCGCTGTTGCTGCGGACCATCGCGCACTACCTGGGATCGAGGCCCGGCGGCGTGCCGCCTCGGGCCAGCGGACTGCCCAGCGCATTCGCCCACGACCAGGAGATGCGGGAGGTGCTGGTGGAGTTTGTCGCCAACCTGCCGGTCCAGGTCGCAAAATTGACGACGTTATTGTCCCAGCAGAACCTCGATGAATTGCGGCGGGCGATCCACCAGCTCAAGGGAGCGGGTGGGGGATATGGGTTTCCCCAGATTACCGAGGCGGCCGCCGCCGCGGAGAAGCGGATCAAGGCCGCCGACGCTCTCGACGCCGTCACGGCCCACGTCCGATTGTTGATCGATCTTATCCGGCGGGTCGAAGGTTACGATAACTCTAGGGAGACATTGCGTGCCGCAGAAGGTGCTGGTCATTGACGATTCCGACGCGATCCGCGCGCTGGTGAAGGCCCGGTTGCACAGCGAGCCGATTGCGCTTCACCTCGCCTCCGGCGGGCAGGAGGGATTGGTGCTGGCAGTGAGCCTTCAGCCCGACCTGATCCTCCTGGACGTCGACATGCCCGACCCGGACGGGTTCGAGGTCTGCCGCCGGCTCAAGGCCGATTCGCGCACCATGACCATCCCCGTCGTCTTTCTCACCGGCATCACGTCGAGCGAGGAGAAGATCAAAGGGCTGGAGCTGGGGGCGACCGACTACATCACCAAGCCGTTCGACCCGGCCGAGCTTCGCGCACGGGTGCGGGCATCGTTGCGAACCAAATACCTACTGGACCTGCTGGCGCGCAAGGCGATGATCGACGGGCTGACCGGCTTGTGGAACCGATCGTATTTCGAGGCCCGGCTGGTTTCCGAGCTGTCGCTGGCCCGCCGCGCTCGTCAGCCGCTGGCCTGCCTGATGCTCGACCTGGACCATTTCAAACATATCAACGACCGCCACGGCCACCCCTTCGGCGACGAGGTACTGAGATCGATCGGCCAACTCCTGGGCGAGGCGTCCCGAAACGAGGACGTGGTCTGCCGATACGGCGGCGAAGAGTTCGTCATCCTCGCGCCCAACACCAGTGCCGAGGCCGCCGCCGAGCTGGCCGAGCGCGTCCGATCAACCATCGAACGCTTCACTTGGAGCTGCCGCGGGCAGGACGTGAAGGTGACGTGCAGCGTCGGGGTGGCTGACCTTCAGCACGGGACGCCCAGCGTCCTGGAATTGGCCGACGCCGCCCTCTACCAGGCCAAGCACGCCGGCCGAAACCGCGTCGTCGTCGCCGACCTCCCGGTGCAGACGCGAGTAGCTTGAGACGCTCCGCTGGCGAATCCCCGCGTGCGCGGAATGACGAATGACGAAACTCGAATGACGAATCAATGACGAATGTCCGAATGACGAAACGAGGCCGGACGAGCGAGCTTTTCTTTCGTCATTCGAATTTCGGATTTGATTCGTCAATCGGATTTCGTCATTCCCGCGCGGGTTACGCGGGAATCACCGCATCCGCTTCGATCTCCACCATCGCCTCGTCATCGACCAGCCTGGCTACCTCGACCAGGGTAGTGGCTGGACATGTGGGGCGAAACATCTCCCCATGGGCCTTGGCGATCTCCTCCCACTGCGTTGCGTCGGTGGTGTAGATGCGGGTGCGGATGACGTGCTCGACGCGACCGCCCAGCGCCTCGACCGCCGCCCGGATGATCGCCAACGACCGGCGGGCCTGGCCTTCCATGGTGTCCGGATACGTGCCGTCCGCGTTGATCCCCACCGTCCCCGTCACCGCGACGTAGTTCCCGCACCGCACCGCCCGCGAGTACCCCATCTTCGGCTCCCACTTCGATCCGGAACTCGCGCACTTGCGCCCCGCGCGCTCCACTATGGTAATCTTGATGTCGTCGGCCATCGGCGTCTCCTGACGCGCCCCATCTTACCACACCGGCAGCACGGCATCGCAGCATGGGCATGATTCAGCCCCGATTATCACCACGAAGGAGAACATAATGGAGATGTTGGGTTGTAACGCCGTGTCTGCTCTGACTTCGCGTCTTCGCCCCTCTTTCGTACCTTCGTCCCTTCGTGGTTTCGTTTTGGATTCGCCGCTTCAGTTCCGGGAGGAGACGCCGCATCTCCCGATCGTCCACGTCGTGGGGCTGGTGAGTGACGAATCGTCTGCGTGCTGGAATGGGCGGAGCGGGAGCGGAGCGCGAACGGATAATCCCGTTGCTTCAAGTGGAGCAAGGGACTGCCTCAGCGATGCAGTTCCGGCAATAGCTGACGCGGCAGCGCGAGCGGGGCCAGGAATGATGGAGACCGCCCTACTATTCCGTCGTGCATCGCAACTGAGCGACTACGCGGGCGTGAGGTCGTGGCTCCTCAAACCCGTCCTTCTCGCATTCGCTCGCCCATTTGAGCGGGCGCATCGTCAATGCGGGCCTCTTATGTGCCCTCTTAGTCGCCAGTTGAGGAACACACCCGCTCCCGTCTCGTGAATTGACTCCGGGAGCGACAGGTTAACCTTCCAAAACCGCTGGATTGTGGCTTCTTCCGGGTGGCGACGGGGCGAACGCAGTTAACAGCGATTCGGTCGGGGTTTGGGATGAAGGGAAACACGTCGCGACACTGGCGAAAGAACACTCTCGTTTTTCGCTCCTCTGATTTTGATAGTCGCGTCTGGACTTCAATCCGAAGAAAGCGTTCCAGCCGCTCCCTGTTGTCATCGTACATGCTCAATATCTTACCACCCGCCATGCTCAATACCTTACCACCCGCGCATGAAAAACCGCCCGCCTTTGGGCCGCTGTGCCAGTGGTCCGTGCCGTGACGCGGCCGCGTCGTGGCAGCGGATTCTGCTGACAGTGAAGGCGTCACCGTGCGAGAATCCCCGCGCTTCGTCGGCCTCAACCTCCCTCGGCTTCGCGTTCGGCGGCCCCGCCGGCACCGGGCGGGGTGGGAGGGGATTTAGGTCTGCATACGCTATAATTAACATCCTCTGCATCTGTCTGGCTCTTGCCGCCGCCCCACCGGTGGCGTTTGCTGCCGACAAGCCGGGGCATCCGTGTGCGATTGCAAAAAAAGCCGACCTGGTCGAACACCGTGGGGTATTCAACCAGTCGGGCCATTCATCCACTGGACTCAGGAACGGCGGCGGCGCCCATCGTTTAGGCGATTACCTGCGCGCGCCGGCGGTGTCTGCCGCGGCCTTGAGCGACACGATGCCCTCGCGCAAGATTCCGACGGCGGACTTCATCAGTTGCGACTTCACATCACCCTGCGCGGTTGACGCCAGTTCCAGGGTGTTCCCCGCGAACCGGATACGGTCCTGCCACGGCGGGGGCGGAGGCGGGATCAGATTCAGCAGTGTGGCAATAATCACGGAAATGGGGACGGACCCGCAGACGCCGTCAAAGTACGACTGTGTCGCATCCGACAACGCTCCCTTTTCGTCACCCTGAAGTCGCTGGGCGAGCCGATAGAGATCCACCGCGGCGAACGCCGCCACTACCTGCTCGGCCGAGAGCGCCGAAGAGACGGTCCGCCACGCCGACGGCTGTGATTCGGCCGCGGCCGACTCGAGATGCGGACGCGGCCCCCGCACGCCGGGCGGCTTGGTCCCGCACCAGGGTCCGCCGTCCAACACATCCACAAGCAATTTTAGAGACATAGGAAATCCTTGCCCCTGATTAGGGCGCAACGGGGAAGCTCAGCTTCGTTGTCGCGGGCCCCGTCGATCGCCCGCCGCAACGCTCCGCGCGAACACGCGCGGAAGAAGCAAGTCCTATTGGATCGATAAAGTCACGTGGTCCGTCACCCGCAGCGCCGCCCCATCTCCCCGTTCCCCCTGTTCGCTACGGATCGGAATGTCCCACAGTAGGTAAGGGCGACAGGGATGTCCATGAAAATATAATTCCCCTGCGCAGCACGCCGCGAGTCCCGCCGTCTTTTGCCACGACCTGATGAACATGGGCACGGCCGTCGCACGACCTAGGGTAGTGTCTCATAATTAACCTATCGTATTTCTGACTGGCGGGTCTTGTCTTCCGTCGGGAGGATGAGACCTTGCGGATCGCACCCTCAATCACGTTGACCGGAGCAGAGCGCCAAGCCCTTGATCGCTGGGCGCGGGGCCGCAGCACGCCGGCCCGGCTTGTGC
>Ga0073928_10011670_pt1 | contig 10213 bp, 12 predicted proteins | sample PaiPotPPA55metaG_FD_76969 | JGI IMG/M metagenome (GOLD analysis project Ga0073928, IMG submission 76969) | Iron sulfur acid spring bacterial and archeal communities from Banff, Canada, to study Microbial Dark Matter (Phase II) - Paint Pots PPA... ... | reverse complement strand
TCGACTTCACCTTACCGCTCCGAATGTAGAAAACGGAATCCGCGGATTCGCCCTGCGTGTAGACAATTTGATCCTTCCGATAGTCGGAAATGGCTCGTCCGCCGTTTACCTTCAAGAGAAACGCTTTGGGATCGAACGGGAGCTTTGCTTTGCGTTTCATTGCAAGCCCTCCTTTCGCAGGACTCATTTTAAAACGCAGGCCATTTTACAGGATCGCTCCAAGACGGGACAATCCGCTTGCCGCAGCGCCGCACACCTTAGCAAGGGAGTGCTTTGTCTGGCTGCGGACATTCGCTTGGGTGCGTGCCGTCAATGGCATAAGGGTCATTTTCGACGAATCGAGGGCATCAGGCCGCGGATGATGGGTCGCAGCGGGACGTGCGGTATCGTACACGACACAAAAATGTGAAAGTCAAAACAGGCCACTAGGAGGCAAAGCAGCCTGCACCGGCCTGCAAGAACCGTCCGCACGTATCGAGAAGCCATACGCTTGTATGGTGCCCATCCCACATAAAACGGCGTACCATCCCTTTATCGCTGACATACGAAATGGCGTCAGTGGCTGAGAGACACGCCCGCGCTCCCGCCGAACGGCAGGCCCCGGAGCACGCTATGTCTCAGGTATTGATTGCGATTGTCGATGACGATGAAACCGTGCGCGGTGCGACGAAAGATCTCGTGCAATCTCTGGACTACAACGCTTCCACATTTGGCTCGGCCGATGAATTTCTCAAATCCGAGCAGGTTCACGACACATCGTGCCTTATCACCGATGTGCAAATGCCGGGGCTGAGCGGCATTGACCTGCAAGACCGCCTTATCGCCCGAGGTCACCGCATACCCATTATTTTCATGACTGGCTATCCTGATCATAGCGTGCGGGCACGAGCCATGAAGGCCGGAGCGGTTTGCTTCCTAAACAAGCCACTCCGTGAGGACCACTTTATCGGATGTATCGAGAAAGCTTTGAAGGCTGCCTGACACCAAAGCTTGGTCCGACCCGACGGTCATTGGAGCCCTTCAATGTCTGCTCCGGGTCAAAAGCAGACATTGAAGCGCGTCCGCCCGATGTCCGCTTTACCCCCAATACCGGACATTGCTGCGCGCGATTGGGATGTCCGCTAAGTGCCAAAGGCAGACACATGCACCGCAGCAAAAAGTGCCTTACTCGATCACCTCGTCGGCACTGGCCTGCAGCGATTGCGGAACGGTCAAGTTGAGAGCCTTGGCTGTTTTACCATTGATGACAAGCTGAAACCGGGTCGGCTGCTGGACCGGCAGATCGGACGGCTTAGCGCCCTTAAGGATTCGATCGACATACGGTGCGGCTTGAACGAATAGATCGACGTTGTTGACGCCATAGCTCAGGAGCCCACCCTGGGCCGCGTAGTATCGATAAGGGTAGACGGCCGGCAGGCGAAAACGATCGGCAAGCGCGACGATCTGCGTGCTATGGCTCGCAAAGAAGGCGTCAGGAATTACAACGACACCGCCGCCTGGTTCTTTTGCCAGGCCCGCCATTGACGTCTCGATAGTTTCGAGATCGTGCACCTCGCCCTTTATTGGCGTGAGGCCCAGCGACCGCGCAGCACCTTCAAACGGAGTAAGGAAAATTGCGCCGCGATCCGGCTGGGTATTCGGATTGACGAGCATTGTCGGCCGCGTCACCGCCGGCGCTATCTCTTTGAGCAACTGCAGCCACTTTGCGCCGATTGATGGAATGATGTTGGTGATGCCGGTTACATTTCCTTCAGGTCGCGCCAGGTTCGACACGAAGCCGTAAACCGCCGGGTCGGCTACATGCAGAAAAACGATCGGGATCATCCTGGTCGCGGACTGCAGCGCCTCTATGACTGCCGCCGATTGCCCGAGGATAACGTCCGGATTTGATGCGATGATCGATTGCGCGGCAGAGCGTGCGCCGTCCTCGCTTCCCGCCGACCAGAGCTCGTCGATCCGCAGGTTCTCGCCGTTTTTCCAACCAAGCGCGCCCAATGCTTGCTCTAATGCGGCCAGCGCGGCGACGTATTCGGGCGTTTTGCCCACCGCCATGATGACGCCGAGCTTGCGTAACCGTTGGTTCTGCTGCTGCGCACGGACGCTTGCGGACCATGCACCCAAAGCGGCGACACTGGCGATGAACTCGCGCCGCTTCATTCGATCACCTCGTCGGCGCGGGCGAGCAATGACGGCGGTACGCTGAAGCCGAGCGCTTTGGCGGTTTTCAGATTGATGACCAGCTCGAATTTTGTCGGCTGCTCGACCGGCAAGTCGCCAGGTTTAGCACCGCGCAGAACCTTGGCCACCATTCTGGCCCGTTCACGGAAAATCTCGATAAAGCTGGGGCCATATCCCAGCAAACCGCCTTCGTCCGCGGTCTCGGGCCATTGGTAGATAGATGGCAATCGCAGCTCGGTCGCACGTTCAATGATGAGCCGGCGGTTGAGGTGCAGCATTGGCGAGGAAAGCACGTTGAGCGCAGCAGCGCCTTGCGCGCTCGCACTATTCAGGGCCGGTACTAGTTCGTTGGCATTTGCAGCACGAACTACCAACAGTTCCTTTCCGTGCTTTTGCGCCGACTCATCCAAAAACTTGAGATGTTCGAGGGTTGCGACATTGGAATCCGCGAGCACTGCGATGCGGCGCGCACTCGGTGCCGCTTCGATCAGGATGTCCTGCCGCTTGCCATCAAGATCGGGCGACATAAGGCTGATTCCTGTGATATTGCCCCCGGGCCGGGCGAGTGAGGCTACGAACCCGCCAGCAACCATGTCCTCGGTCATGACGACGATCGGTATGGATTGCGTCGCCTTCTGGAACGCGCGCGCGATGAAGTCGCCTCCAGTCATAATGGCATCCGGTGCGGCCTGGAGTACGAGCGGCACTACTGCAGCGGCTTGCTCATTGCTTGTCGGTGTGCCGCCGACAATCACCAGATTTTTGCTTTCAATAAAACCCTGTATGCGCAGCTCATCGAGAAATGCGAGGCTCGCCGGCTCGTCTCGTCCTACAGGCAACACGAGCGCGATGCGATAAATACGGTCGGGTTCTTGCGCCCGCGCGGCGAACGACCACGCGGACATCGCGCCACCGACCAAACATATGAAATGGCGTCGCCTCATCGCGGGCCCAAGCTTGAAAGGGGGATTGTAACGACTCAAATTCGCCCCTTGGAAGGGGTTATTATTGTCCACTTGCGACGAGCGGCCATGCCGGCGCCGCGTCACTGAAGCGTGATGAAATCGCGCCGCCTCATTACAGCCCCAAGAGCCTTTTGATTGGCAATGTCCGCTTTGGGTCATAAGCGGACATCGCGTGACGTCTGAGCCGTGTCCGCTTTACCCCCGAAAGCGGACATTGACGGCGTGTTTATGAGTCCCCGGCCTGTCCGCAATATGTCCGCGTAACCCCGACGCGTTTGCGATCTATTTTCACTTTGAACGAGGGAAAAGATGCCGAAAAATGCCGCTAAACATGACGTGCGTAAAACTCCGAAGGCAGAGGTCAGGGGTTCGAATCCCTTCGGGCGCGCCACTGTTTCGTTACGGCGGGTCAGTTCGGCAATCCGGTATTGGCTTGGGCCCATTGCTGAACGGTGTCGCTTTTTAGGAATTCAAGCGCCGCGCGCTCCTGCGCTGTCTGTATTTCTGGTTCAGCCACGATGGTTGCGGCGATTGCGTCGCACTTATTTGCCAGCGCTACCGCGAGCACCCATAGGCGGGATTGATATGGCCGTTCGACCAGGAACAACCGCGCACGACCCGCCAACATGCCAGCCGTAACGGGTCGGCCCGACGCAAGCGGTTTATAGTCATCGCCAATGAGTTCGACGTCGCCGACGCGCTCGATTTCGTCGTCATCAGAAACGCCCGTTGCGCATCTGCAAAATCCAATCTTGGCTCGCAGATATAAATGAACTTCGCCGCCGCATTGCTCGGCCGCACATCGAAACGCCCGGCCCGCACCCCATTGATCGAGCAGGAACGGCCATTTCACCTCGGACCAAACGGGGACTGGTGCGGCACTCTGCGCATGCTCGGATGCGAAGATGCTGATAGCGCCGGCGAGCAGGCCTAAGAGCCCCACCACGCGGCTCAAGCAAAATGCGTTCCTTCGCGCCAAGCTCATCCTCGGAAATTCCTCAATTTATTTCCGATCAAAGGCTCTCTTACTGCAGCCCGGCTAGCGTTCGCGCCTCACCGGTCAGTTCGAGTATGTGCATGCCGGTATTGGCGCGATCGACGATGTAGATATAGCCGCGATCGTCAGTCTCAACATTATTGGTCTGAATCGCGACCTTGCAACGGTCTTCGCCATTTACTTTGACGCAACGCTTGTCGGTCGCATCGGTGATCGAAGGGATGAAATATCCGATTTCCTTCGGATGATAGGGATCGCGGACATCGACGGCGCGCACGCCGGCATTGAAGTAGCTAAGGAACACAATTTTTTTATAGAAGATCGGCGCCATGCTCTCGTTCGAAGCGTGCGTGCCGAAGCGTCCGCCGCGCGAACAGAAATTGCCGCTCGCTTCCGGCACTTGGAAATTCGAAATCACCATGGGATGGGCTTCGATCGACACGTCAACGAACCATGCCATCTGCCGAGCTTCCTCGCACTCATTGCGGATCTGCTCGTCGACGATCATCACGATATCGCGCGCCGAGCCCATCGAATCCTTGGCGAATTCGGCGATCGGCATTTTGGGCATCGGAAATGTCGTGTGCGCGCCGTTGATCGGCGTCATGGCCAGACGCCCGACCTCCGGGTAGCGAAGGTTTTCTGCGGTCGGATCCTTGGGGCCTTTAAGGAGTTTCTCGCGGTCAATGATCTGCATCATGCCGCCCTTATTGGTGCCGTATCCGAAATAGATCCGATTCGCCTGCGGCCCGAGCGAGATCATGCCGTGAAGCTGTTCCGGGATCGGGCCGGCCGAACCCGGCTCCTGGCCGGGGAGGCCAAATTCGCGAATTTTTATCGGATGTGCCGGATCGCCGAGATCGTAGACTTCCGTCATACGGTTGACGCGCCAGCCCGGCACGCCGGAGACGAGAAAGGCGATGCCGGTATCGCATTCCCACCAGCTCTTATGCGTGTCGTTGAGCACGCCTTCCCGCTGCCAGACGAGAAGCGGCTTTGCCGGATCGGTCACGTCATAGATTTGGTGGCCCTTGCCACCGAAGACGCGCAACAAATAAGTCTTGTTGGGGTCGCCCTTCGGCAAGGTCTTGCCGTCGCACACGCGCGTCATCTGCGCGCCGCCTTCCTCGTAATTGCCGGGTGTGCCCGGGATATGAGCGAGGAATTGCGGATGCGCCGGATCGGTCACATCGACGATCGAAGTGCCGTTGAATTCCGCCTGTCCAGACAAAGTATTGACCGGCTTGGGCGTCTGCGGCGTGCCGCCGTGGTGACCGATATAAGCAATGTAGCGGTCGCCCTGGTGATGAATGGTCGGCTGATACGCGCTGCGCCCCTGGAGATCGTTGTAGCCGACTTGGCGCATGTTCATTGACCCAGGCGGCGCGCCTATCTTCTGCCCCTGTGCCGCCGCCGAAATTGTCAGGGCCGCTATGGCCGCCATGCATGCGCCTGCCACTCTTCCGCCTCGCCTCGGGAAACCTTCGCGTTTCATGCTATCTCCTCGCTGCCGACAGCAGCTTCTACTTGATAAGCAAGCCGTTCAATCCGTGCCGATAAAAGAAAAGACCATTTTCCCATGAGACGTGCATGGAGGGTAAGGCGCACGGAAACCCAGGAGACTTGGTTGAACACGAACATCCTGATGCAGATCGGCCTGGTAATTTTTACGGCGCTTGGCTTCCTCTTAACCTCGCTCAAGCTGCCGCATTACGGTGTGATCGCCAATTTGATTGGCCAAGTCTTTTGGCTCTATAGCTCCTACCGGGCACGGCGCGAAGCAGACCAAATTGGAATTTTCGTAAGTACGATTTGCATCACAATAATCCTGGTCTACGGGGTGACGAACTATTGGCTGTTCGGCGAGACCTTCTCTGCAAAAAACTAGTACAATTATCGATCTGCCATTTTGCTACTTGTTGCTATTTGGGGGCGCTCGGAATGACACGTGATCTGCGGCGGCATGGGTACCGCTATGCCGTGGCGCTGCTGATAGCACTCGCCTCACCCGCGGCCGCACAGGACGTTCGCGGCTTGGAAGTCTGCACCGCCGAAAAGCAGATGGAGCGCCGTACCGGCTGCCTGCAAGCCAACATTGATTTTCTACAGCAAGCATTGACCAAGCTGACGCGCGAGACGCAGGACAAGATTGCCGCCATCGGTCGCGATCTCGCCAGCGCCCAAGCCGAAATCGCAACGCTGAAGGCGACGATCGCGAAACTGAACGGCGAGCTGGTGCAATTACAATTAAAGGTGAAAGCCGAACCGCGCGGCGAGAAGAAGTAGCTGACGCCGCATTAGGACTGCGTCGGATTCGGTGTCGATTGATTAAATCGCGATGCAATCTCATCGAGCGGCGGCCGGGGCCGGTCCTCCAGCGGACCCGGCGGCCTGCCGATATGAATAAAGCCAGCGATGCGTTCGTGTGGTGCCAAGCCAAGGGCATCGAGCACGCCGCGGTCATAGGCATACCATTCGGTGATCCAGTTTGCCCCGTAACCCAGCGCATGCGCGGCAAGGACGAGGCTCATGGCAGCGGCGCCGGCCGAGAGCACCTGCTCCCATTCCGGAATTTTCACATGCGGGCCGGCGCGGCTCACCACGGCGATCACGAGAGGCGCGCGCGCGAGACGCTGGCGTTCGGCCTCGACCTGCTCGGGCTTTGCGTCCGGGTACTTTGCGCGAAATGCGGCGGCGATCGCCGCGCCGGCCGAACGCCGCGCCTCACCTTCGAACACAATAAAACGCCAGGGTGTGAGCTTGCCGTGATCGGGGACCCGTGAGGCGACGGTCAGCAGCGTGTCGATTTCAGTTTGCGATGGTGCAGGGCCAGCCAGTTCGACGGCTTTGCAAGAGCGCCGGGTCGTAAGAAGCGCAAGGGCATCGGGCATGTTGTACGTTCCAAAGTGTCCTGCGGGTAGCATAGGCTTCCCTCGATAACAAACCGCGGTGCTAGTCACGTCTACTTTCCCCTGATAGCGAACACGACAGCGGCGACCCTGGATAACAATTTACTCATGAACAGCATCCGTCCTTGCCGCGCCGACGAGCGCGCGGCGATCCTCGCGATCGTCAATGCTGCTGCCGAAGTCTATCGCGGGGTGATCCCCGCCGATCGATGGCACGACCCGTACATGCCGGCCGCGGAGCTCGATGAAGAGATCGCCGCCGGCGTCACATTCTGGGGCTATGAGCAGAACGGCACGCTGATCGGCGTGATGGGATTTCAGCCGGTGCGCGACGTCGATCTCATTCGTCACGCTTACGTGCTGCCCGGCAATCAACAGCGTGGCGTCGGCGGCGCGCTGCTCAAGCGTTTACGCCAGACGAGCGCGCGCCAACTGCTCGTTGGCACCTGGGCCGCCGCCGATTGGGCGATCCGCTTCTATCAGCGCCACGGCTTCGCGCTGGTCTCGCCGGAGCGCAAGGCGGCATTGCTTAAGATGTATTGGACGATCCCGGAGCGGCAGATCGAGACCTCGGTGGTGCTGGCCGATCCGCCGCTCGGTTGATCGTTTAGAGCATGATCCGGAAAAGTGGAAACCGGTTTTCCGAAAAGATCATACTCCATCAACAGCTAGAGCATCGATCGGTTCAACTTGAAGCAACTACGCTCTAATGTCCGTTCTCACATCGGCGGCGTGAGCCCGTCCTTGCCGTAATTGATGCGCGGCGTCTGCAAGCTGCCGTCCGGCTGCTTTTTCGCCGCGGCAATGAAAATCTTCGTGCCGGGCTTGATCTCACTTTTGTCACCCGGGACATAGGTGACGATCGCGGTTTGCGGCGTGACGACGACTTTGTTCTCGCCGTTCTTGTGTTTCATGGTCAGCGTTTGTCCATCGACGCCGGCAACGGTCTGTTCGACATTGGCATTGGTCATGGTGCTTTGCGGCTGCAAATCCCAGGCATAGTGCCCTTCGCCGGTGCCGCGCATCGCTTCGGGAAAGATGTGGACCTCGATCGCTTTTTGGCTGCCGTCGGGCTGCGGCATTCCGGTGGCGCCGACGAACGAGCCCGGCTTGATATCCGACAGCGAGGCCTTGACGATCGCGACAATGAGCGGGTTGTCGGCGAGAGAAACTTTCAGCTCCGAACCGTCGCGCGATTTGACGAGGTAGACTGTGCCATCCACCTTCTCGATCGTGCCGCGGATGCGCACCGTGTCCTGCGCGCTGGCAACTGATCCAAGCGCGATCAGCGTCAGTGCAGCCAAACAAAACACATGCGAGATTGTCTTGAACATTTGTTTCCCCCGATTTGAAGTTTTTTCGTTGCCGCGGTTTTGCCACCGCAGGCCGACGCCAGATTAGTGGGGGATGAATCTTGCGACTACGACTAAGCTTATGATTCTAATCATGAATTATGATCGTGGTCATGATTACGGGCGTGAACTGAGGGCGCCGCGCTGGTGTGATTTGCCCCAAAAACTTCTCGGCCTTGCGGCAGCGGATCGATCACTGTTCAGCGCGGTTGTCGGGAATAACCGGCGTGCGGTGCGCATATTGACTTTGCCGCCGTGCGCTTAGCGCCGTCACCGCCGGAGATGTGTCATGTCCACGACAATGCGCCCGACCGTGTCCACCACCACGCGCCCACTCAATGATTACTTGCCCACGCTTGCCCGCGTCCTGATGTCCAGCCTGTTCATCTGGGACGGCGTACTTCAGCTGCGCGATCCAGCCGGCACCGTGCAATATTTTACGAGCCTGCATGTTCCGGCGTCTGCGATTGCAGTCTGGGTCTCGATCGCCATTCATCTCCTCGGAGGGCTGGCGATTCTTGTCGGCTTTATGATCCGCTGGGCTGCGGCCGTGCTCATCTTGCTGTGTCTCGGCACCGCTTTCGGCGTGCATCTGCCGGCCGGCGACATGGATAACATGGTCAACTTCTATAAGAACCTCGTCATGGCCGGCGGCTTTCTTTACGTGATCGCTTTTGGTGCCGGTGCGATTGCTTTCGACAAACAAACGAGAACGGCTTAGCAGCGAACGTTTGATTCAATTTCCCGCTCATTCCCGCGAAAGCGGGAATCCAGAACAGTTGACGATGGTTGTGGCAAAGGTCGCCGGATCCTCGCTTTCGCGGGGACGAGCGCAACAGCCGATCCGATCTAAAACTCCGCCACGGCGCGAATAAGCCGCTCAATATCCTCCGACCGCGAGAGACGGTGATCGCCGTGCTTGATCAAAGTGAGCACCACGTCATCGCAGGCGATCCGGGCGACCAACGCCTTGGCGTGCTGCCACGGCACATCCGGGTCCTGCACGCCTTGCAGGATGCGCACCGGACAGCCGGTTTCGATCATGGCGCCAAGCAGCAGATGCTGCCGGCCCTCCTCGATCAATTGCCGGGTTACGAGATAGGGCTCCGGCGAATATTCCGACGGCCGCGCCCACACACCCTTTTCCGCGAGCTCACGTTTGATCTCGGGCGTGAACCGCTTCCACATCAGTTCTTCGGTGAAATCGATCGCCGGCGCGATCAGAACAAACCCGGCCACATTGGCTGCACTGGCTTGCTGGTTTGCTTCTTTGCGCGCGCGCAGCGCGCGGGCCAAGAGGAGCGCCAGCCAGCCGCCCATCGACGAGCCGACCACGATCTGCGGTCCGCGGCAGCAGGCGTCGAACACCGCTAGCGTCTCGGCGAGCCAGCGGCCGATCGTGCCGTCGGTAAAGCCGCCGCCGGATTCGCCGTGCCCGGAATAATCGAACCGCACGCAGGCCCGGCCCTGCTGCGCCGCCCACCCCGCCAGCGCCTGCGCTTTCGTTCCCTGCATGTCGGACTTGTAGCCGCCGAGCCACAATAGGCCCGGCGCGGCGCCGTCGCGCGCTCGCACCGCGATAGCGCGTTGTTCCGCGCCCTCGCCAACGTTGAGGTATTTCAGGCCGTTATCGGCCAGGTTATGGGCTATGTTATGGGCCACGTTATGGGCCATGTTATCGGCCATGGACGATCCGCAAGTTCGAGGTAGCAGAAAATAGATCATGCGCGCCCAATCGCCTATGCCGCGGCCCGCATTAGCGTTGACTTGAATCGAAAAACTCCCGATCTTGAGGGTTCGCCGTTCGGCGTG
>Ga0073928_10011669_pt1 | contig 10213 bp, 8 predicted proteins | sample PaiPotPPA55metaG_FD_76969 | JGI IMG/M metagenome (GOLD analysis project Ga0073928, IMG submission 76969) | Iron sulfur acid spring bacterial and archeal communities from Banff, Canada, to study Microbial Dark Matter (Phase II) - Paint Pots PPA... ... | reverse complement strand
TCCGACATACTGCGGATCAGCTTCCAAGACCTGAACCTTGTAGCGATTCTTCGCAAGTTCGTAACCAGCGGTAAGTCCCGCTGGCCCCGCTCCGACAATAATCACGCGCTCGTAGGGCTCTAGAGACAAATCACCTTCCTCGAAAGCATCCGGAACGCTGAACGCTGGTTTAGCAAGAGTGCTGAAAAGGCGTGCGACGCCAGGCGCAAACCCGTGACTCCCAACGACTTCGCACCACACTTAGACCGTACCCAGCCAAGATGCAGATGACAGGCGTTGCGGGATGGCGGAACCGGCCCCAGTCGCCGGGCCCACCTGAAATAGCCATATAATAGCTCATTATAAAAACCACAGCTAAAATGGCTGAATCCAGTATGGCTCGGCTAAAAATCGTTATACACGCGCAGAGTAGGTATATGAGCTGCAGCGGGAGCATTAGCATGGTGCTCCAAAACAGCAGCGGATTGGCGAAAAGCGCCCTTATAGTCGCGATGGTACCTTTGTCGACCTCAACCACCAGCAGACCGCCCTCTTTGGGGAAAAGGTTGAAGAACCTGATAAACTCAGTAGAGCCGGGATCGAAGGTGGCGCGAACAATGCCTTCGAAATAAATCCGAGTATAGGCCAAGGGGCTGCCGAGCAAAATATGATCAGCGGCCCGGTTAATGTAATTGATTCTCTGCGCTACAGACCAGGTCCTCTGCTCAGGATGCTCTTGGAAATATATGCGTTGATCCTGATAGCCAAGGCGATCCCTCATCCCGTAATACGGCACGTTCTGTTGGGCGGCCAGGACTGATGCGGCGCCGATGAAATACATGTTGTCGCTAGCGATAGCTGAGAAACCGGAGTAGCCAGTCTCGCTCTTGTTCCGAATCTGCCAAAGACCGGTAAGTCCGACGGACACGATGACGAAGGCAAAGGTGTAAGCTAGGACGCGCAGCTTGTTCTGCCGTTGGGTGAGCAGCGCCCAGGCTCCCAGCCCAGTAGCGATTATCAGTGGCAAAAAGTAGCCGATCGGCCGAACATAAACCGAAGCAGCCAGAGCTCCCGCCGAGACCAGTACGTCCCGTAGCGATTGCCGCCTCAGATGCCTCACAAGGTAGTACACGCCGATCATGACTACCGCGGTGAACAGGGTTTCAGGAGCGAGCAGGCTTGCGAACAATATGGAAAACGGATCAATCGCGTACAGCCCAGCAGCGATAATTGCTGTCTCCTCGCGCTCGAACAACAGACAGGCCGTCCGATACACCATCAGTACCGTGAAGCAACTGAGTAGGATTTGGATCGCGATCGCGGCAAGTTCGAGCCGACCCAGCAGCAGGCCAGCTGTGAGCAGCAAAGGATAACCAGGGGTTCGAATGATTTCCGGTGCTCCATCAGAAAAAAAACGGTGATGGACGATTAACTCGCGTGCCGGCACAATATATGACGCGGTGTCGGGCGTGTAGAAGATCGTAGCGTCACGCGTATAAAGATACCCTGATATTGGGAGCAGGGTCCGAAGGCATAGCGCGAGCCCCAATACTGACCAGATATTGAGGCGGCTGATTTTGAGAGGGCCTTTACTCACGCCCGACGCCTTATCGACGGCCTTCATCGCATTCGGGTTTCATGCTTTTGCCTCAACATTCGTTTCGGAGCAGCTGTTCTGAGACGACCGAGGACCCTCAAAGCAAGCGTCTTGCCATCAACCCCTGCCCACAAAAAGGCAACGGACTTCAGCATTTCGCCCCTCTCGCGATCCATTAAAATTCCGATTTGTCCGAGAATTTGAACAGGGTCGTCCGAAATTTCGGACAGCAAGCGGCTCGACAAACGTCGAACTAGCACAAGGCTTTAGTTGTTTGGGTAAAATGAGTCTGCCGGCATACTATGTCCGGCATGCGATCTGCTTGTGTCGCAAAGGCAAGAAAAACGCAGATCTTCACGGTCGGCTCAATCAAGGACCAATTCAAAAGAGGAGAGCGCTAGTCTGTATAGTGGCCAAAACCGCCAGATATAAGCGCGCGACGGCCCACTGGCCTCTCAGTGTCCTCGCGCTGACCGTCGGTCATGGCGATTCCGATCTCGTTGCGAGCGACTTCGAGTCTTTTCGCCGCCAAGAGCTTTTCTTTGCGTTCCTGAATCTGCTCTTGATCGGTGCGCTGTTGGCGCTACAGGCGATCTCCAGATTCGTTCGCAGCCGACCCTCAGCTTCCGTCATCTGGGTTCTGGCCGTTGGCTTGGTGGTGCAAGCCGCTCATCTTACATGGTTAAACTGGAGGACCGCACCGCTGTCGTCCCCAAAGCACAGAATCTTCACGTTCTGGTCACTCGGGTTCAACTCTGCGCTCGCCTTGGTTCTTACTTTCATCACCATACGAGGCGACACCGCTTACTACGCTTTGATGCTGCTTCCAGTGCTCCAAGCCGCATTTAGGCTCGGCCTTGGCGCCACAATCGCGGTGGCGGTGCTGGCGGACTTCATCTGCTTCCTCGGTGCGTATGGACTGAAATTCGGCGAGTACATCGAAGCCGGCGCAATGTCGGTGATTTATACGGTAATGGGCGTTCTCGTATGGCTCCTGGTCAACAATCTCCGTGAGCGCGAAGCGCGATTCGTGCGCAATCTCGAGGAACTTGAGCGGACCCGCCAGCGGCTGCTCTCCGAGGAAAAGCTCGCGGCGGTGGGCCGACTGTCGCGAGCGATCGCTCATGAAATCCGAAATCCAGTCGCAATGATAGCCAGTTCGCTCGCGACGGCCACGCGCCTGGGTGCGGACGAGGCCGAGCGCAAGGAAATGTTTGCAATCGCGGAGAAGGAAGCCGCCCGCCTCGAGCGGCTCACCACCGATTTCCTGGTTTATGCTCGCCCGCGCGCGGCCCAAATAAGCAGTGCGAACGTCGCCGACATGCTCAGCTACATCGCCACCGTCGCCCGTGCCCACGCGGCGAATAAGGGCGTTGCAATCGATGTGCTTGCCGACCGTGACCTGGCCGGGGACTTCGACGCTGGTCAGGTCCAGCAGGCACTTTTGAACTTGGTGCTGAATGCGATCGACGCGTGCAACGAAGGCGACGCAATCAGCCTCAAGGCTGAAAAGAACGGCGGCGCGGCGATCCGAATTGATGTGATCGATCCAGCCGGCCCGATCGCGGGCGAGACCGTCGATCGGATGTTTGAACCGCTCTTTACAACCAAGCAGGGTGGCAACGGGCTTGGCCTCGCCATCGCCCGCAACATCGTTCGCGCGCACGGCGGCGACATTGTGCTCAGCAGCAACCAGCCGGACCTGGTTTGCTTTTCTATCGAAATTCCCGCGCGTTCGCCCAACTAGATTTCACGGATGGAACGTACGATGGGCAAGATTTTGATCGTGGATGACGAGCCGCACATGCGGCAGATCCTGTCCTCCAATCTAAAGCATGAGGGCCACGAGATAATCGAGGCGGCCAGCGTCGGCGATACGCGACGAGCGCTAGCCGAGTTTCGCTTCGACGCAGTCGTAACGGACCAGAAGATGGGCGACGGCGAAGGGTTGGATGTCCTGGCCGCCGCGCAAGAGGCGGATGGCGCGCTATCGGTCGTCTTTCTGACTGCGTTTGCGACTATTGAGCTGGCGGTCGAAAGCATGCGCCGCGGCTCGTTCGATTTCATCACCAAGCCATTTGCACCGGAAGTTTTGCTGGCATCCGCGGGCCGTGCGGTCGAGCACACCCGACTCCTGCGCGAGAACGGCAGGCTACGCGACGCCGTGTTGCGCCTCGAAGGCTCCTCCGAAATTACTGGGCGGAGCGCCGCGATTGGCGAGCTTCGCGCAAAGATCGCACGCGTCGCGCCCACCAATGCGACGGTCCTTATCACTGGCGAAACCGGGACCGGCAAGGAACTCGTAGCGCGTGCGATCCATCAGAGCAGCGGTCGCGCTTCAAAGCCGCTGGTTGCCGTCAACTGCGCCGCCTTTACCGAGACCCTTCTGGAAAGCGAATTGTTCGGCCACGAGCGCGGCGCATTCACCGGCGCCGACCGCGCGCGCGAGGGCCTGTTTGAGGCTGCGCACGAAGGCACGCTGTTTCTGGACGAGGCCGGAGAAATGTCGATGCCCGCGCAAGGCAAACTGCTGCGCGTGATCACGGATGGACTGGTATTGCGAATCGGCTCGACCAAACCACGCCAGGTCGATGTCCGGCTGATGGTCGCGACGCATCGCGATCTGAAACAGCGAGTTCAGGACGGTCTCTTTCGCGATGATCTGTATTACCGGCTCGCGGTGGTGCCGCTGGAGGTCCCACCGCTGCGCGAGCGCCGGGAGGACATCCCTGCACTCTGCGAACTTTTTCTGATGCAGGCGGCGCGAGATCTCAAGGTGCCGCTGCGCAGAATCAGCGCGGACGCGATGCGCACACTAGTGCACTACCACTTCCCGGGTAACATTCGTGAGCTCAGGAATCTGGTCGAACGCGCATGTATCCTTTCGACTGCCGACGAGATCACGTCAGAGAATTTTCCGGTGGCGGTCGCGACGCCCGCGGCCGGTATTGCCGTCGGCCGCACGAGCCCCATCACTCCTGACGAAGTCGCCGAAATGATGCCCGAGACCGTGGACCTGCGCGAGTACCTGGCCGCTCTCGAAAAGGCGCTCATCCAACGCGCGCTCAGCGCCACCGGCGGAGCGCAGGCCGAGGCCGCGCGCAGGCTCGGCCTCTCGCGCAGTGACGTTTCCTACAAGTTGGGAAAGCACAACATCAGAACGGCCACGAGCTGAATGCTGACTGACTGTTGCTGATGGATGTTGCTCGCATATGCAGTTCGATTGAAGCTGCCCATCTGCGCAAGAGCTACGGCGTGCGGGTGGCGGTCGATGACCTGACCTTCAGTGTGAATGCAGGCGAAGTTGTTGGCTTGCTGGGTCCCAATGGCGCGGGCAAAACCACGACCCTGTCCATGCTCGCGACCCTGATCGAACCCGATGCCGGCGAAGTCCGGATTGCCGGGCTAGATTCGCGCGCGGCTCCCGACGATCTGCGGCGCAAGCTCGGTTTTGTTCCACAGTCAATCGCGCTCTATCCGCCACTGAGCGCATTTCAAAACCTGGAAGTCTTCGCGGAGATTCATGGACTGACTCGACGCCTGGCAGAAGCCCGCTGCATCGAAACACTAGAAGCCGTCGGACTTCGCGATCGTGCGAATGATCCAGTCTGGACGCTCTCGGGCGGAATGAAGCGGCGGCTGAATCTCGCCTGCGGCATGGTTCATCGTCCGGAGGCACTGCTCCTCGACGAACGAACCGTGGGTGTGGATCCGCAGTCGCGCGAACGCATTTTCACCACTATTCGGGCTTTAGCCGATTCCGGCGTCGCGGTGCTCTACAGCACCCATTACATGGAGGAGGTCGAACGCATGTGCGATCGCGCTCTTCTAATCGACGGGGGCAAATTGGTCGCTGAAGGCACGGTCGCGCAGTTGATCGAGTTGGGCGGTCGCCATCCGCGAATGGAAATTACCTTCGCAAAACCACCGCTCCCCGGATGGTATGACGGGCTGCCCGGCGTCAAGGAGATCGCACCGGCGAGTGTCGAGACCAAGGTCGCGCTCGAACTCACAAACCCGAGGCAGGTCAGCGAATTATTGGAGCGGGCGCACAACGCTGGCGGCCAGCGTGTGGAGTTCGCGGTGCATAGTCCCAATTTATCCGACGCATTTATTGCGCTGACTGGTCACGCACTGCGCGTTGTGACGACCGAGACTTAACTAGGATTTGCGATGCTGCGCGCGGCCTGGATCGTATTCCGTAATGAATTTCGCCTTCTTGCACGAGATCGGGCGGCGTTGTTCATGCTGGCTCTCGCACCGCTGGTGATCATCACCGTAGCGGGACTCTCGCTCGGCAACATCTATGGCGTTCAGCCCGGCTCGGAGCCGTATTCAATCGTCGTCGTGGACTACGATCACGGGTGGCTCGCACACGCGCTGGTTGACGCCCTCAGGCGTGACCATTCAGTGTCGGTTGTGCCGGTAGCGAATCTGATTGAGGCGCGCGCAATCGTCGCCGGGCGACCCCGAGCACCGCTCAGTATCCTGATTCCGGCCGGAACAACTGGCGCCTTCGAAGCCGATCGCAATGTCCAACTGACGTTGTATATCGATCCGGTGAAACGGTTGGAAGCAGGAGCAATCGAGCTTAATCTCGACCGCTTGTGCCGCGAGGTCACGGCGCGCGCTCACGACCTGGCGCGCAAGCGTATAGCGAAACAGTCATCTCATTTGCGCGATCAACTCGCGCAGGCTTCAAATCAGATGAAGGGCGCGGCGGCTCAGCTAAGCCAGATCCGCCGGCAATTCGAAGGCGCTCGCGCCGCTGTTCGATCGGAAATGTCCGCACAGATAAGCCAAGCGATCGAGCAAATCAGGATCGCAACCGCTGCGCAGATTGATCGCCCCCTTGCGCAGACCATGACCGCCCTCGAAAGCGAGCTTGCCGCCCGACACGACGCCCTGATTGCGGTGAGCCGTTACCTCTCACAATTGCAGGCAAGGCAGCGTGACTTCCAGACGTGGCTTGCACAACTCAAGTCCGCCGCTGGCTCGCACGCGAGCCAGATTCCTCCTCCACCGCAGTGGCCGGCGCAACCCAGTCAAGCTGTGTTGGCGGAACTCTCAAAGCCGCTCGACTTTCCCGCGCCCCGCGTCGATGTAGCATCATCGATTGCGCTCCCGCATATAGCAATCAGTCTGCCCAGTATGCCGCAGCTTCTGGATTTTGGCGCAATGCCTGATCCTGGCGCGTTAGTTTGGCCAACGGCATCGGCACTGCCCGGAACCATCGGCTGGGACGAGCATTCGATCACCGGCGGCGACGCCAGCGTCAATACGTTCGACCAGTATGTGCCGGGGTTCGGAATCACGTTCTTGCTCGTCGATATGCTGTGGGGCGTCGGCGTGGGCCTGATCGATGAACGCGACTGGGGAACCCTTGCACGTCTACGCGTCAGCGGCGCGCCGGCTTCCGGAATGATGCTGGGGAAACTGATGTCACGTTTTCTAATCGGGCTCGCTCAGATGATTCTGCTGTTCGGCGCCGGCTGGGTTCTGTTCGGAATATCTCTCGGACATAATTCGTGGGCTTTGGTCTTCCCCGCCGCGGCGATTTCATTCGCAGCCGCAGCGTTCAGTCTCGTCATTGCCTGCGTCGCCAATACCCGCGATGCCGTGCTGCCGATCGGAGCGATGGCGGCGCTTGCGATGTCGGCTATCGGCGGATGCTGGTGGCCGCTCGACTTCGAGCCTTATTGGATGCGCGCGGTCGCCCTCGCAATGCCTACCACGTGGACGATGGGTGCATTCAACAACCTGATGATCCGCGGACTCGATCCGTCAAGTGCGGCGTGGTCCACGGGGGTCACGTTTGCAATCGGCGCGGTTTTTCTCGCGCTGGGAATTCTCAGTTCCTCGCGAATTTACGATCACGCGATTTAATTTTAGGGAAAGGTTGCAGTGCATAATCTGATGTCCGATAACGCTAAGCTTTGGCGTCAGCGTCTGTTTTCGATGTGTTTGGGCGTTTCTTTTTCGGCCGCGTTACTTCTCGCGGGGTGTTCGAGCGGCAGCAATTCGACGGCGATAGAACCGGGATCTGCTCCAACGGATAGTCTCGCAGCAAACCCGCAGGTCGACGAAATTCTCAAAAACTCCTGCTTCGATTGTCATTCCGACCATGGCAACGGCTCCTGGAGTGCGAAATTTGCGCCGTCGTATCTGTTCGGCGCACACAAGGCACGAAAGGTCCTCAATTTCTCGAACTGGGCGACTCTGGATGTGAAGCAGCGGAAGGCCATGGCCTCGGCGATTGCCGCCGTTGTGGACCGCGGCTCGATGCCTCCAGGAGATTACGATTTCTTCCATCCGTCGGCCAAGCTGAGCGACGAACAAAAAAGGCTCGTGCTTCAGTGGACCACGCAGCAAATTGCGTTATCGGCTCACATGAGACGTGTCTCACGCACTACGATGGATGCCGTGCTGTGTAGCGCAAGTCCTTCAGAGTCTCGACAGTTCCTCCTGGCCAGACGGCCCTTGACCAAACAATAACTCGTCGCACAGCGACGAGGAGGATTTTAAAATGGCAAGCTCTCTATCTGCTCAATCCGCCAGCGACGGCATCGCGCTCTACGAAAAATACGTGAATCCGCAATGGGTCCGGCTGCTCGACGTGCTGCAAATGAATGCGCGGTACAGTCGCTGCATCGGCACCGAGCTGTACACCGAGGATGGGCGCACCGTCCTCGATTTCAACTCGGGCTACTGTGTTCACAACGCGGGCCACAATCATCCGCAGATCAAAGCGGCGATTGTCGCGGAACTCGAACGCGACGGTGCCGCGATGCTCCAGACCGGGGTGCCGGAGCTCGCCGGAGTGCTCGGCGCGCAGTTGTGCGAACGCGCTGGCGGCAAGCTCACCAAGGCGTTCTTCGCGAGTTCCGGCAGCGAGGGCGTCGAGGCAGCGATCAAATTCTCCCGGGCCCATACCGGTCGCGTCGGGATGCTTTCGGCCAAGGGCAGCTTTCATGGCCTCACCTGCGGTGCGCTTTCACTCATGTCCGATGCGTTCTGGAAGGATGGGTTCGGTCCGATGCTTCCAGAGGTCGAGATGGTCAGCTTCGGCGTACTTGAGGAGCTGGCCGCAATGCTCGCGACGAAACGCTTTGCCGCCTTTATCGTGGAACCGGTGCAGGTCGAAGCGGGCCTGCGAATTCCCGATCGTGAATATCTGAGAGAGGCGCAGGCGTTATGTCGGCGCCATGGTACTCTGTTCGTGCTGGATGAACTGCAGACCGGATTTTACCGCACAGGGGCATTCCTCGCGGCGCATCACTTCGGTGTCGAGCCTGACATGATCATCCTGGCGAAGGCGCTCAGTGGGGGCCTGATACCGGTCGGGGCGGTGCTCATGACCGACGCGGTTTACAACTCTACCTACAGTTCCTTCAAGCGCTCCATCGTTCACACTTCGACGTACAGCGAGAATGCGCTGGCGATGCGCGCGGGTCTCGCAACACTCGAAGTGCTGGAAAACGAACGGCTCGGCGAGCGCGCTACCAAATTCGGCCAAAAGTTGCGGCAGATGCTGGTCGCGCGCCTCGACGGCTACGAAATGATCAACGAGATTCGCGGCATCGGGATGCTCACCGCGATCGAGTTCCGCGCGCCGAAGCGGCTGCGACTTAGAATCCCGTTCGGAGCTTTTGCACGGATTCATCCGGCGATGTTCGGACAAGTGGTCGTGATGCATCTGTTTCGGGACAAGGGAATTCTCACGCAAATCTGTGGCAACAATTTCATGGTGCTCAAGATCTCCCCGCCGCTGATCGTCACGGACGGGCAGCTTGAACGCTTTGTCGATGCCATCGGCGACATCGTCGAGTTGATGCACTCGGGAGGTCGGTTCTGGTCGGAAGCGCTGGCCATGGCGCGCCGCGTTATCGGTGGAATCTAGACGGAGGTGCACTATGGTGGCGTCGATCGACCGCATAAAGGAACAGAAGCGGGCCATCATTCGTCGGCATACCCATTCCGATAATGTTAAGGCATTCGCGCAAGTTCTGACGGCCCTGGCGGCGCTCGCGCTCCTTTGGTGGATCGCGGTGTTGAGTCTCGGCGTTTCGCGCTGGCTTACGGCGCTTGCGGTGTTACTGATCAGCTTGTTTGCTTTGCGCATTTTTGTGCTGAGGCACGAATGCACTCATGGCAGCTTGTTTCGCACGCAGTGGCTCAATCGGGCATGCGGCTTTATCTTGGGCGTGATCGCGGGCATGCCGCAGTACGTGTGGTCGAAGCATCATAATTATCACCATGCGCACAATGGCGACTGGGATAAATACCGCGGACCGTACACGACGCTGTCGGTGGATGAATACGCGGTCATGACCGACGCGCAGCAGCGCATGTATAGACGCAAGTGCAGTATCGCGATCGCGCCTTTTGCCGGTTTGATATATGTGATTTTCAATCCGCGCTTCACCTGGGGTGAATTTAAACAAACGACACTAAAGTCCCATAGGATTTTTAGTAAGTCATTGTCCTAGCAGCAACCGTGTTCAGGAACCGCGTCTAAGAAGGCAGAAACGGCGGAAGTCGAGGACGTAAGCGCAGGTGTTTGCCAGTGCGTTTTGTTGTGCAGCATGGCATTGAGAATCACGAGGAGCTTGCGCATGCAAGCGGTGAGCGCTGACT
>Ga0073928_10011667_pt1 | contig 10214 bp, 7 predicted proteins | sample PaiPotPPA55metaG_FD_76969 | JGI IMG/M metagenome (GOLD analysis project Ga0073928, IMG submission 76969) | Iron sulfur acid spring bacterial and archeal communities from Banff, Canada, to study Microbial Dark Matter (Phase II) - Paint Pots PPA... ... | reverse complement strand
TGCTTGATTCCCGCTTGCGCGGGCGTCGGGAACCGGGCATCATCGTCTCGTCCATCATCCCCGATGACCACCATCGAAGACACATGATGATTTCAGAAGTGGAGGCCGCCGACACCACCGTGCGCCTATGACGGGCCACCTGGTGGGGTTCTCGGCGACCCTTTCCCACTCGCGCGCGCATGCCGCAGTCTCTGCGAGACGCTTCGGTATTCCCCCCAGCATGATCGCTGCCGCGACTCGGCGGCGCATGAGCGGCGACTGGCGCGGTGCCTGTACGGCCGCAGACGTCGAGGTGCAGTTGGATCTCGACGCCGTGCTGGCACGGCATGGTGCTGAGATCACCGCCTCGCTGCTTGACGATCTCCGTGCTCTGGCTCCCGACCTGCTGCGCTGGCATCTCCCGCGGGCCTCGCACGGTTCCGGGCGGCTGCTCGGCGGGCTCGTGGTGCCGCTCGCGCGGTACCCGGACCGTGGAGGCGGCCGGTGTGGCGGCAGCGGCGGTGCGCTCAACCTTGTGGCGGCGACGCCCGATTACGCCCTCGCGGCGGGTGAACGCATCGTGCTGACGACGCTGGAGCCGCGGCGGGACGCGGCGGGTGGGAAGGGTTCACTGCAGCGATACAGCTTTGACGACCAGCGGATGTTCTGGGATTCCTCGCGTGCCGGGGGCCTGGCCGATCTCTGCGCGACGAGGAGGGGAGCGCAGCAGATCACCGGACTTCAGGATGCCGGACAGGCCATTGAGGCCTGGACGGCCGCCGCGTTCACCCTGGTCGCGAGCTCCTCGGCCGGCCTGAACCGTCGGCTTGCCAGCGTCCCGGTGAACCTGCCGGGCCTGGCGGGCCGCGTGCGCGAGGCGCTGCCCGGCGTCGGAACGGCGGCGATCCGCTTCGGCAGCGGGGCGATCGTGCTCCAGGGGCTGGACGGTTTCGAAGGCTCACCGCCGATCTCGGCCGAGCTCGTGCCGCCGCAGGTCGCGCGCCCGCTGCCGACCGTTCCGGACGCCGTGTGGATGCGACCGGTAGACGTCGACCTGCTGCGTTTCGAGCTGCTACGACCGGATGAGCTGCACCCGCTGGTCGCGGCGGCCCTCGCGCCGGAGGGGGCAGCCGACCCGGCGGCACCACAGGCGGCGACCAGGTTGACGGGCGACTGGCTCTACCGTGCTGTCCCCGGGGCGACGTCGTTCGCGGCGACGCCTGATGGAGCTGCCGAGATCCGCGTGCGGTGCGGGCCCGACCTGCATCGGATCGTACAGCGGGACCGCCGCTGGCAGGCTGTCGACCATACATCGGTCGAGGCCCGCGAGACTCTGGTCACGCTGCTCGGCGGGCGGATGAACCCCTGCTCTGCGGCCGCGCACTATCTCAATACCGGCCGACACGTCATCGAGTTCGCCGAGCAACTGCTGGAGCACGGTCGCGTCGTCGAGGTCATCGACGTGTTGTGCGAGCACGCCGACTCCGCCGCGACGGCCTCCGACTACGAGTTCGAGGACGGCCGCACGCTCAAGGACGCGCTCGACGCACTGAACGACCGCACCCACCGACTTCGCCAGATCCTGAGCGGCGAGCTGTCACACGGACGCACCGACGGCCCGTACTGGTGCTGCGCGGGGATGTATCAGAAGAACCATCGCCACGGCTCCCGAAAGGGGGATTTGGCCCGAGCACACAGGTGATATTCATGACACTGACACAGCTTGACGCAGCCGACCGACTCATCGCCCTGACGCGCACAGCCGATACCGCCCCCGGCAGCGACCCGACCGTGCAGGCGCTCGCCCTGGCCACCGCCGCGAACCTGCCCGTCCTGTTGTGGGGGCAGCCGGGCATCGGCAAGTCCTCCACCCTCGCCCAGCTCGCCCGCGGCCTCGACCTCCCGCTGGAGACCGTGATCGCGAGCGTCCACGAGCCCTCGGACTTCTCCGGCCTCCCCGTCATCGGACCGGATCCCGCGACACAGGGTGTGGCAATGGCTCCGCCGGACTGGGCGGTTCGGCTCGTGCGCGGCGGCGTCGGACTGCTCTTCCTGGACGAACTCTCCTCCGCACCGCCCGCCGTGCAGGCCGCGCTGCTGCGCGTCGTGCTCGAACGCCGCGTCGGGAGCCTGAAGCTGCCCGAATCCGTGCGCATCGTCGCGGCGGCGAACCCGGCCGGCAGCGCCGCCGACGGCTGGCAGTTGGCCGCGCCGCTGGCGAACCGCTTCGTGCACCTGCAATGGGAGCACGATCCGAAGGTGGTGGTGCGCGGGCTCGGCGGCACCTGGCCGCTCGTCCCGCTGCCGCAGCTTGATCCGGAACGGCTCGCAGACGCGGTTGCCCGTGCGCGCGAAGGCGTGTGCGCGTTCCTGACCGCGCGACCTGACTACAGCCATCGCATGCCGACCACGGCTGCGCTGCGCGGCGGGGCCTGGCCGTCGCCGCGCACGTGGGAGATGGCCTTGCGGCTGCTCGCGTTCGGCTACGCCGCGGACGCCGAGCGCGAGGCCGTGGCGCTTGCCGTGCGCGGAGTCGTGGGCGACGGCGCGGGGTTCGAACTGCTGGCGTTCCTCGAGCGGCACGACCTGGCCGAGCCGGAGTCGGTGCTCGCCGATCCGGTGGGGTTCGAACTGCCCGACCGCGGGGATCTCGTGCACGCGCTTTTGTGCTCGGTCGTCGACGTGATCAAGCGGGATCTGACCTACGACCGCTGGCAGGCAGGCTGGGAGGTGGTCGCGCGCCTCGCCGAACTGGTGCCGGTCGATCTGCTCGCCGCGCCGACGATGGAACTGGCCGGAATGCGCGAACCCGCATGGCCACTGCCCGCGACCCTGGACCGGCTCGGCTCGCTGCGGGAGGTGCTGGAATGGGACAAGTGATCACGCGGGTCATCGCGAAGCCGAGCCCGCCGCTCAAGCCGCTCACGGCGCGGCCGGTCCAGGTTAGTTTGACTGCGGCGGGCAGAGCGACGCCCTTCGCGCAGCCGGGTGTCGCCGGCCCGACGGCGGCAGAGCGACTGGACATGCCCAAGCTGCTCGCCGCACGCCACCTCGCGGTCCGAGCATGCCCGTACCTCGCGGGCGCGCTGTACGCGATGACGGTCGTGCCGAGCGAGCTCGCCCCCACGATGGCGGTGGACAGATTCTGGCGTTGCTACGTCTCGCCCGAGTTCGTCCGGGCGACGACCCTGCCGGACCTCGCCTTCGTCTGGCTACACGAGGTCTCGCACCTGGTCCGCGACCACCACCGGCGCGCAGAAGTACTGATGAAGCGGAGTAAGAACCACCAGGGGCCCGGCTCGCCTCCTCTCGACCCCGAGCAACCGGAGCGCGAGCGCATCCGGATGAATCTGGCCATGGACTGCGAGATCAACGACGACCTGCTCGGCAACGCGCCGTTGGCCGCGGCGCTGGGCCTCTCGAGGCCTTCGCACGCGTTCACGCACCGGCAGCTCACGAACGGTACGCTCCAGGTGCCGGACTGCGACCTGTTCGAGCAGTACGTCAGACACATGACTCCCTCGATGCTGAGTCGGATCCGCTGGCTGGACTGCGGTTCCGGCGCGCACGGCGGCCACGTGCCGTGGGAGTTGGAGGACGAGTCCGAAGCCCCGATCAGCGAGTACGAGGGCGCCGCGATCCGGATCCGGGTCCGGGAGGCCATCAAGGGTGCGCCGGGCAGGGCACCGAAGGGCTGGCGGCGCTGGGCCGACGGAAACTCCGAGGCCGCGCAGGACTGGCGGGTACTGCTCAGCGGCGCATTCCGCAGCGCGCTAGCCGCGGCGGGCGGTGCTACGGACTATTCGTATCAGCGCCCTGGCCGGCGCACCCCGTCGCTAGGCGGCGCGGTGGTGCTGCCGAGCCTGCGCAGGCCGCTGCCGAGGGTCGCCGTCATCGTCGACACCTCGGGATCCGTCTCGGACGGGGAACTTGGCAGCGCGCTGAGCGAACTCGCGCAGATCGCGAAGGCGGTCGGCGTGGGCGGGAACCGGGTCTCGGTCTACAGTTGCGACTCGGCCGTGCACACGGTGCAGACGGTGTGCAGCTCCGAGGAGATCGCGCTGGTCGGCGGCGGCGGGACGAACATGGTGCGCGGGATCATGCGGGCGGCCGCCGCGTCGCCACGTCCCGACGTCATCGTGGTCCTCACCGACGGGTACACGCCGTGGCCTGGCGAGTCGCCGGGCCCGCGCGTCATCACGGGGATCTTCGGCAAGCCGCCGAACAGATACTCCGAGGAATCGGCGGAGGTCAAGGCGCCCCGGCTGCCGCCGGCCTGGGTGGAGACGGTGTATCTGCGATAGCTGAATCAAAAAGCTGAATCAGCGCGGCTCAAGGGCCTGTCCTCAGTCCGCGGAGCCATCAATCCTGTTACACGCCGCACCCGAAAAGCGCCCCGCCGGGCGCAAGGGCTTCGCCTGGGGCGACTATTAGCCGCCGTCGCCGCACTTACCCGCAGCGACACCGCTCTTTCAAGGACGTTGCGCCACGGTTAGCGAATCAAGCCTGGATCAAGGCTCGGATCACCTGCGCCCAAACACTGACCCCGGACGGGCGGGGCAAGGTGAAGGCCCGTTCTTGGGTGTGCAGCTGGTATTTCGGGCGTTTTGACGCGTCGTACTGCCGTCCAGGCACGGATTATGGAGGTCACTGGGTTTGATCTGCCAGAGCGGCCAGGTCTGTCCCGCCTGCCGCCGCGCTGCGCAGCAGCGCGGCGATCTGCTCGGGTTCAAGGCTGATGGCCTCGAGTGCTGAGACGGTCAACGGGACTTCCTCGAGCCGGTACTCGCCTCGGTCCGGGTCGTCGAACTCCGGCCCAGTGCGCTCCGCCTCAGACCACGACTGGATTCGGGCGAAGTAGAAGTGCTCGCGGCGGTGTTCATCGGAGAGCACATGAAGCAGGCCGACGATCTGCGGCTCTGCTCCGCACTCTTCGCGTACCTCCCGGATCAAGGCTGCGTGGAGGTCCTGGTCGTCGGGTTCGACGTGGCCTCCGGGCAGCACCCAATAGGGCCTCGCCCCCGGCCATGTCCGCCTGATCAACAGCAACTGCCCGGCAGGTGTGATCAGTACCGCTCGAACGCACTCGATCAACGCGCCTCCTCCATCCGTGGCAAAGCCGCGCTCCGCCCACGAACCCGGGTCTCGACCCGTGGCTGCGGGCATGTCGCCCGCTACCCGCGATGCCAGTCAATCAGCACTCAGAGCCTCGCGTCTCCGGTTGCCCGGATTCCGCGTGGCAGCGGCCTTCACCCGCCTGTACGACGGCGATCGCGCGCTTCAGCGTGTGCAGGTCGAACTCCGCTTTCCGGCCGAGTAGGTATCTACGCCTCGAAGGTCACCGTCACCGGGGCGTGGTCGGACCAGCGGGAGGGGTGGTCGACGGCGCGCTCGACGATGGCGGTCTTGGCGAACTTGGCGAGGCCGGGGGTGGCGATCTGGTAGTCGATCCTCCAGCGGATCGACAGAGATTTACAAAACAACAGGTGTAGCGCACGAGCATCCGCTCAGCCTTTCTGTGTAGGCCCGGCTTCCGTCATGCTCGGTGGGTGCGGCCGTCATGTCCGGTTTCCGTTGCGTCGCCTGCGTGCGTTACCCACCCACCACCCTGCGCGCGGCCTTCGGAGTTGCTAGGTCACGTCGGCGACTGGCAGTGAAGTGGGCGGCACTATCACCCCAAGCCTGCAGCCCCGCCTCAGCGTCAGGTGTCGTCAGCGAAGCTTCCAGCAACTACACCGGACGCTGGCCGCGCAGACGTCTTCTGATCGCTGAGGCTCAAGTGTCGAGGTCACGGCTCCGACCTATCGAGCGGCACGTTGACAGCAGCCGCGCCTTGGCCAACTGTTCGCTTTCACAAGCCCAGAGAACTCTTGCGCTCCTCTATCCAAGAAGAGATGCCAGAGGCTAACGGCTCATTATCGGCAAGGAGTTCGCGATGTGTGGGCCAGAGTTCGACGACCTGCCGCGCAATGTCGAGCGCGATGTCGGATAGTTCGGCCGAGGTCTTGCCGAATCGTCTATCGAGCCTTGATTCCAGAGTCCTGAAGGAATCGGGCGTCACAGACTCAAAACGTCTGCTGCGGCCTAACCGAAGTCCCAGGTCTTCTGGTGGATCGTCGACATCTCGGTACTGAACCGTCGACACGAGGTCGTAGGCTGGGGATAGAGTCGGAACTCTCTGGTCGGCATAAATGAGCGACCAGTTCTTGAGATGCGCATCACCATTTCCGATCATCACGTTGAAGGCAAGCCTGCGGGCGAACTCCTGCAGTGCTTCCAAGTCGTGCCCCCGATACGTCAGCGCTGCGACCGTGTCGAAGGACCCCTCGTACTTTGCTTGTGGGTACTTGTCGCGGACTTGTGCGAGATCTTCGATATGAATGGGGGTTCTCTGCTGATCGGGCGCACGGTCGAAACGGCGGATTCCATAGGCCCACTCTTCGGAGTTCGGCCACAGCCGCTGTGGGACGTCGGTGAGAACATCGCGGTGAAGCATCCGCACCTCAGGGGTATTAATGCCCACAGCTTGAGCCAGCGACATTACGGCGAACTCGTTGCGCGGCACGTCCGCAAACTTGTAATCAGGAAACTTGACGAGCCAGTCGCCTTGCTCTCCGACTGCGGGAATGGTGAGCCGGTCGCCCCGTTCCAGCATCGAGAACTTCAATGCGACTCCGGCGAGTGAGAATCGCCAGGGTGACAGACCGTCGTGCGCACTGGATGCGCCTTCCTCTGGTGCGGGTGTGTGCTCCCACTCGTCGTCGGCGCCGGACTCATTGGCGCTGACGACTCGCACAGCACCCGGGAGGTCGTGACCTACCTGCGCGAGCAATTCCATCTCACGGTCAAGGGCGACCCCTCGATCCGCTGCGATCCATTCTCGCAAGGGGCCCTCCGGCAGAAGATTGGAGAACCACCGCGGTAAGCGGAGTGCGGAAGCGTACGGCGCGCGGAGGTTCTCTTCAAAACGGAGGCCGAGAGTCGGTCGAACCGGGTCGTCGAGGTACTCCTCAATGAATGTAAACTGGGTGTAATCGCCGCGCTGCCGAATCGTCCCGATCCTGCGCTTGTGCAGGAGGACGGCAAAGAGCTCTTCAGGCGGAGCCATCGGGCAGGTCATCCAGTTCATCAAGATCGAGCGAGCTCAGTGCGGGAGTGTCCTCATGGGACCATTCGGCCATCTTAGAGAGAAAATCGCGCATCGTCGCGTTGATTCTTGCCTGCCGCAGAGCCAGGAACTCTTCGCGTCGGCCCTCATCGAGAAGGTGCATCATGCTCCTGTCCAGGCAGTACGATCCCAGGATCTTCTCCCACGCTTGATCATCGAAGCCTAATGGTTGCTGGGCGAGTGCCTCCCAGACCGTTTCGGCGGATTCATCCCCACTCGGCACGAAGATACGGTTTGCCGCCCATAGCTGTCGGCCGCGATCCAGGCCTCTAGGGAACAGGTAACGAACTGCAAGCGCTGCCGTGGTCTGTTCGGCGAGCAGGTCGGTGAGTTGGGCCTCGTCGAACGGCGCTCCGGTGACAGGGGAACGGGGCTGGAGGTCCCACCAGGAGCAAAGAATGATCTTGCCTGTGGCCTCGTTGGTCCGGAAGCGCCTCGGGTTGGGTACGGTCGGTGCCGCGATCTGCATTGATTTTGCCAGCCGGTCTACCGATCCGGCTTCGTCCCCGGGAACGATCAGCGCGGACAGGGCCCTACTCATCCCGGTGAAGCTGCCTTTGAAGACGGCGGGTCCGTTGGTGGACGCGCGCCAGTAAGTACGTCGCAGAAGCTGGATATTCCGCGCCTGGGAATCGGGAAAGTGCGCGAAGAACCGAGTGATGACGACGAGGAGCGCCTTGTAGGTCAACATCGACAGGTGTGGGACGCCTGCGTCGTTCTGTAAGAAGCGGACGGCTTTGACCAGCGCCTTTTCGCCTTCCGCATACGCAGTCGCTTGGTCCTCGCCGGGGAATTCCGGCGCGCTGCGTCTGCTGTCGTCGTCGAACTCGCTACGGATGTCCCTTGAAGGATCCGGTCCCCTTCGAGCAAGGACGGCGTGCAGAACGGTGTCCGCGTCGATGGTTCCGAAGCCCGTCTGTGCAGCCGTGCGCTGGGCGATACGGGGGAGTGAAAGTCGGTCTATCGCCCCCGATTCGGGGCCCGCGAAAAGCGCCTCAAAGATCTCTGCCCTGCTCAGCCGCTTGCCGTAGTTGTTCAATCGGTCGAAGATCTCGGTGAGGGATGCCTCGTCCTCCTGGTGAACCAAGGTCGCGGGGACTTTGAACTGGCGTAGCAGTTTCGCGACCCGGCGTGCCTCGGCAAAGAATTCGGCGCCAGTTGGCCCGGCATCGTGGAACCATGCGAGCAACTTATCGAGATCGAAGAGCACGGGCAGGGGAAGATACTGGGGTTCAGGCAGATTTGGCCGCGAGAGGAAGCGCGAGCGGGCAAGATCGTAGTACACGGCAAAGGTTTGATCTTTCGCGCCGTCAGGGTGCAGGGCGTTGGCGAGGCTCGTGACTCGCTGCTGGCCGTCGACGACCCAGAGGATGTCGTCGCCTTCGGGAGCATGGATGTCGAGCGCGCCCAGAGTTACCTGCTCTTCGGGAGATCGGCGCGCCCAAAACAGGAGATTGCCGATCGGGTAACCACGAAGGATGCTGTCGAACAGTCGGATTACGTCATCGGTGTTCCAGCGGAAGTCTCGCTGGAAGTGCGGCACTCGGATGCGCCCTGTCCACGCCAATTGGACGAGGTCGTCCAGTTCGTATACGCGTGCGCTCGGTGGGGTATCGAGCTCTGCGCTGGTCATCATCCGCCTTCCGCTGTCCTGAGCAGCAGAGTTCCATGGATGAAGCAGATCAGCAAGCTGGGCGCGCCTCGGTCCGGCCTGAGATCTGCCCGAACGACGGCATGGGGCTCGGCAGGCCACGAAGAGTGGCGCTCAGTGGTGCTCGACTCCATCGATGGTTTCGCGCCGATCGATGGGTCGATTCCTGGGGTCAGGCCCCGAACGTCACCGTCACCGGGGCGTGGTCGGACCAGCGGGAGGGGTGGTCGACCGCGCGCTCGACGATGGCGGTCTTGGCGAACTTGGCGAGGCCGGGGGTGGCGATCTGGTAGTCGATCCTCCAGCCCGCGTCGTTGTCGAAGGCGCGGCCGCGGTAGGACCACCAGGAGTAGGGGCCGGTGGCGTCGGGGTGCAGGGCGCGGACCAGGTCGACGTAGCCGGCCTCGTCGAACACGCGGGTGAGCCAGGCGCGCTCCTCGGGCAGGAAGCCGGCGGACTTCTGGTTCGTCTTCCAGTTCTTCAGGTCGACCTCACGGTGGGCGATGTTCCAGTCGCCGCAGACCACCAGCTCGCGGCCCTCGGCCTCGAGCCGGGTGCGCGCGGCCTTCAGGTAGGCGAGGAACTCCTCCATGAAGCGCTCCTTCTCCTCCTGCCGCGGCGTGCCGGTCTCGCCGGACGGCAGGTAGAGGCTCGCCACGGTGATGCCGGGCAGTCCGTCGACCGGGGGCAGGTCCACCTCCACGTAGCGCCCCGAGCTGTCGAACTCGGCGGAGCCGAAGCCGACTTGGGTGCGGGTCGGCTCGACGCGGGTGTAGAGGCCCACGCCCGCGCGGCCCTTCGCGGCGGCCGGGGCGAACAGGGGCCGCGCCCAGCCCTCGGGCTCCCGCAGCGCGGGCGGCACCTGCGCGTGCTCGGCGCGTACCTCCTGCAGACAGACGACGTCGGCACCGGTCGCCGCCAGCCAGGCGTCGAAGCCCTTGCCGGATGCGGCCCGCAGCCCGTTGACGTTGACGGTTGTGATCGTGATCATTTCGCTCCTGCCCACGCGGTCGCCTTGCCCCAACCATTGTGCACGCAGCCTCCGACAGCCGGGCACCTAAGGCCCGGACCGACCGGGCGCGTCGGCCGCCGCCGTGTGGCGGCACCGGGCGCGGGCATGAAAGCATGCGTATCCGTATTCCCAGTTCGCGGACCACGGGTGCGCCACGGCGCGCCCTTGAGTTGAGGGGGAGAACCTCAAAATGACCGTGCCATCCGGCCCGGACCAACCGCCGCGCGGGTACGGGTCCCGCGCGCCCCAGGACGGCGCCTCGGGGCAGCCCCAGGACCAGGCGGCGCAGGCGGCGGGGCAGGGCGGCGCGCCGCAGCCCCCGCAACAGCCGCAGTCTCCGCAGCAACCGCAGTACAACCCGGGCGGGTACGTGCAGCAGCCCCAGCAGGGCGCGCCGGGCTACG
>Ga0073928_10011665_pt1 | contig 10216 bp, 7 predicted proteins | sample PaiPotPPA55metaG_FD_76969 | JGI IMG/M metagenome (GOLD analysis project Ga0073928, IMG submission 76969) | Iron sulfur acid spring bacterial and archeal communities from Banff, Canada, to study Microbial Dark Matter (Phase II) - Paint Pots PPA... ... | reverse complement strand
TGGGGCACGCATGACATCTGGCGCATCCTGAAGCGCTCTGCCGTGTCGCCGACGCCCGACTATCTGTTAGCCGCCGTCGACGCCACCGTCACGCCTGACGGTGGCATCACCGCCCTGCCCGCTGACAGTTCGGTGTTCGTCAACGCGTTTGCACGCACCGTATGGATCAGTGCATCGGTCACCTTGCTGTGCCTCGTGCTGGGTTATCCGGTCGCGTATTTGCTCGCCACCCTGCCGGCGGACAAAAGCAATCGTCTGATGCTGCTGGTGATCGTGCCGTTCTGGACCTCGCTGCTCGTGCGCACGACTGCGTGGTACGTGCTGTTGCAACCGGGCGGGGTCATCAACAGCTTGCTCATGGGGATGGGTCTCGTCAGCCATCCCTTGCCGCTCCTGTTCAATCGAACCGGCGTGCTGATCGGCATGACGCATATCCTGCTGCCCTACATGATCCTCGCCATCTATTCGGTCATGAAGAGCGTGTCGCCGATGTACATGCGCGCCGCGCAATCGCTGGGCGCGCATCCGGTCACGGCGTTCATCCGCATCTATGTGCCGCAGACGTTGCCGGGTGTCGGCGCAGGCTGTTTCCTCGTATTCGTGCTCGCGCTGGGCTACTACATCACGCCTGCATTGCTGGGCGGCGCCGGTGACGAAATGATCAGCCAGTCGATTGCGGCGCAGACCAACGAACAACTCAACTGGGGGCTTGCCGGCGCGTTGTCGGCGTATCTGGTGATCTTTACGGCCGTGTTCTATTTCGTGTTCAACCGGCTCGTCGGCATCGACCGGCTGCGCTTCGGCTAAGGGGAAGGACTCATGCAAAGCCAGCGCCATCTCGTGCTCTCGGAACGCATTGCGTCGAAATGGTTGCGCGTGCATTCAGCGCTCATCCTGTTCTTCCTGATTGCGCCCATCCTGGCCATCGTGCCGCTGTCGTTCAACACCGGCTCGTACTTTTCTTATCCGATGCAAGGCTTCTCGCTGCATTGGTATGCGAAAGCGCTCGGCAGCAGCGACTGGCAACGCGCGTTCCTCAACAGCATCGGCATTGGCGCCGCGTCCACGGTGCTTGCCACCTGCCTCGGCACGCTCGCGGCACTGGGCCTGAGCCGGGCGAACTTTCCGTTTCGCGCGGTCATCATGCCGCTGCTCATCTCGCCGATGATCATCCCCATCGTGGTCGTTGCCGCCGGGTTCTATCTGGTCTTCGCGCCGCTCGGGCTCGTCAACTCCTACGTGGGCGTGGTACTCGCGCATGCAGCGCTTGGCACGCCGTTTGTGGTGATCACCGTGACCGCGTCCCTGCTCTCGTTTGACCAGAGCCTGATTCGCGCGGCGTCGGGACTCGGGGCGACGCCGTGGATCGCGTTTCGACGGGTGACGCTGCCGTTGATCGCGCCGGCCGTGGCGACAGGCAGCGTGTTTGCGTTCGCGACCTCGTTCGATGAAGTCATCGTGATTCTTTTTATTGGTGGGCCGGATCAGCGGACCGTGCCGCGGCAGATGTGGAGCGGCATTCGCGATTCGATCGATCCATCCATTCTCGCCGTGGCCACCATGCTGATCCTGTTCGCGGTGGCGCTGTTCACCAGCATCAACTGGCTTCGCGGACGCAGCGCGGCAGCAGCGTTGCCGGGAAGCTGAAGGAAGGCTTTAAGAGAACCGGCGGTGGTCCTTGCCGGCACTCTTTCATCGCCAGTGGCGATCGCGTTGAGAGGAGAAGACCCCACGCGTCGTGCCGCTTGATTAAACATTAAAGGAGATAAACATGCTGGCAGAAGAACGGGAAGCGTTTGAGATTGACGGCGCCGCCGTCTTGCGCGGGGTGTTCAAGGACTGGGTCGAGCCCTTGCGTGAAGGCGTGGAATACAACGCCGCTCATCCGGGACCCTCGTTCAGGAACTACACGCCCGAGAAAACGACTGGGCGCTTTTTCGGCGACTACTGCAACTGGCAGCGCATTGAACCGTTCAGGGATTTTGTCACGCACAGTCCGGCCGCGTCGGTGGCTCAGGCCTTGATGGGCTCGCAGCGTGCGCGCATCTTTCACGAGCATGTGCTGGTGAAGGAAGCCGGTGCAGCCAAGCTCACGCCATGGCATCACGATGAGCCCTACTACTGTGTCAGCGCCGAGCAAGCCGTCAGCCTGTGGATTCCCCTCGATCCGGTGCCTCGCGAGACGTGCGTCGAATTCGTAGCCGGGTCGCACAAGTGGGGGAAGCTGTTCCGGCCGCGCAAGTTCAGCGGCGTGGCGTATGACCACAAGTCGGATCGGCTGGAAGAATTGCCGGATATCGATGCGAACCGCGATGCTTATCGGATCCTCGGTTGGGATCTGGAACCGGGCGATGCCATAGCGTTTAACTTTCATACGGTTCATGGAGCGCCGGGTAACGTAGGGGGTCAGCAATCGCGGCGAGTGGTTTCGTTCCGATGGCTCGGCGATGGAGCGCATTACGTGGACCGGGGCGGCGAAACCTCACCGCCGTATCCCGAACTGGCTGGCCGGCTTGCCTCCGGCGATCCGCTGCCCGAGGCGGAGTTTCCGTTTATTGTTTAGGTTGCTTTGACGGACGCGCCGGTGCTTTCGGCAGAGTGCGGCACCAGTCTCCGTTCGGACATTTCACTTCAGTGAACGTCGGGCACGCATGCAGATGCGCCGGGTTGCCGAATCTCCGTCGCATTCGTTCAGCCAACGTTCGCATACGGCAAGTACCCAGGCCGGATGGTCTTTGGCTGCGTCGTTCAGCCAGTTCGCGACCGAGTCCTGGACGTATTTTTCGCGCTCACGGTTCAGCGGATCGAGAAGTGGTATCCCGAGCTCCGGCTGCGCCCGTAGCGCAGCAATATGCTTGGCCCACACGCCGCGAGGCCGCAATACCTCTATCGCGAAACGGCGAACGAACGGTCGTGGCGACGAGGTCCACGAGACGAGCGCCTCAATTGCCTCGCCTAGAGACGCAGCCAAGTCGTCTCTCACCGCCATCCAGGCCCACTCGCGTACGCCGAAATGTTGATCATTGGCGAAGGTCTCGATCGAGGACAGGATGTTTTGGACTCCCGCCCCTCTGCCCAATTCCGCAACCGCAAAAGCGGCTATGCCGCGCACCGTGTCACTTCGATGATGGACCAATGCTCTGACGGCGGACTCATCGGCGTAACGGATCAAATGACTGGCTGCCACGCGCATGCGCTGGGCAATGCCAATCTCCCCGAGCTGCGGCAACGCTCGTATCCCAGCCGCATCCAGCAGATTGAGATTGGCCATCAGCCTGTTGAAGTCGACGGCAACAATCTCCGCAAGCGTCCGACTTTCACTGTCCCCACGGTTCAATTCTTCGATTCTCTGCAAAGCGATTGCCAAATCCACCTCCTCCCGTTCAGCGAGTCCACGCCGAGTGGCGACATGAGGCGTCAATATCAATTACCGCGCAAGAGAGAAATCGATAGTACGCGGGGCAGTCTTCGGAAATTTCGGGTGGACCTCAAGATGGGCACGGCTACAGGGGACCGTCAAATTTTGTGCAACAGCCCGATCATATGGTTTTATCCATAGGACACGGAGCGCTCACTCATGCAGGAGATGTTATTCAGGGGTTGAAGCTGCATCAAAAAATGACTTTCTGCCCGCGTCCTGGGTCCCTCAATCTCAACCTCAGGTTGCCTGGCAATACCCGTTTGAAAGCCTCAGCACAAGCCCTTTGTTGTCTGACGTCATCTAACATAAAATCGCTATACGCCCGCGCCAAACCTCATGTAACGCCCCTCGTCACCGATTGATCCACCCAAAAAGTCCAACATTCAAGAACTGGCCGAGACTTTTACTGGTGTAAACGTGGATGCCTTGCATGTTGCGCGAGATTAGTCATCTGACATACGATGCGTTCACATTGCATAACATACCTTACTGCTGCACATGTTGCGCATCGTCATCGCTGTCCGAGTTGATCGAACGAAGAATGACGAGCCTGCACGCAGGGGCCGCAGCCGGTCGCGCGGCTAACAAATAACGAACGGAGACGAACCGACATGGCGATCAAATTAAGAGGGCTGCGCTGGTGGATGATCGCCCTGCTGACCCTCGGCACGGTCATGAACTACCTGGCTCGCAGTTCGCTGAGCGTCGCTGCGCCCACGGTCATGCAGGACCTGCATATCAGCACCGCGCAGTACGGCTGGATCACCGGGGCGTTCTTCGTGATGTACCCGCTTGGCGGCCCGATAACGGGCTACCTGATGGATCGTATCGGCCTGCGCTTCGGCTTCCTGATCTGCGGCGTCATGTGGTCGGTCGTGTGTATCGCCCACGGCTTTGCAAGCGGCTGGGTTGGTCTCTTCGTGCTGCGTGGCCTGCTCGGGCTGGCCGAAGCCTCGTTCGGCCCGGCCGGCATGCGCATGGCCGCGTTCTGGTTCCCGGCGCGTGAGCGCGGATTGGCGGCGGGTATCTTCAACATGGGCACGTCGGTTGGCGCGATCGCCGCGCCGCCGCTGATCGCGTGGTCGATCCTCAAGTACAACTGGGAGATGGCCTTCGTGATCGCGGGCTGCCTTGGGCTCGTCTGGGCCGTGCTGTGGATCATCTTCTACCGGCACCCCGACGAACACAAAGCGCTCACCGCGACGGAAGCTGCTTATATTGTCGAAGGCGAACACGCCGAACTCTCCGACAGCGGCGCCAAACCCAACCTGCGTGCGATCTTCAGGCAACGCAACTTCTGGGGCATTGCCCTGCCGCGGTTTTTCGCCGATCCGGTGTGGACCACCCTGGTGTTCTGGATGCCGTTGTACCTTCACCAGGCACGCGGCTTCGACCTCAAGACCATTGCGATGACCGCGTGGCTGCCGTTCGTGACGGCAGACGTAGGCTGCATGATGGGTGGATCGATCTCGCTGTACCTCAACAAGCGCTTCAACCTTGAAATAATCAACGGCAAGCGCATTGTCTTCACGATCGGCGCGGTGATCATGACCGCCATGGCGGGCGTCGGCTATGTGAAGGATCCGGGGATGGCAATCTTTCTGCTATGCCTCGGCGGCTTCGCGCACCAGACGCTTTCCATCGCCGTCATTTCGATGTCCGCCGACTTGTTCCCCCGCAGCGAAGTGGCAACGGTCACGGGCTTCGCAGGGCTGTCCGCGGGCATCGGCAACCTGATTTTCACGCTCACGATCGGCGGGCTGGTCGCAACCATCGGCTATGCGCCGTTCTTCGTTGCGCTCGGCTTTGGCGACCTGATCGGCGTGGTCCTGCTCTGGACGCTTGTGCGGCCTGCGCTGGTCAATCGCCGTAAGGACGCCAACCTGCCGAGTCCGGCCGGTGCCTAGCGTACGGTTACGGCGCGTTGTCATGCGCGAACCACGGGCGCGGCGCGGGATTCACGCCGTCTTCGTCGAAGGCAAGTAAGCATCACGCGCCGCCTTGCCGGCCTTCTTCGATTCGTCTTTCTTCGCACAACGCTCACGTCACCCGGAGACACTTTGAAAAGATTCTCCCCTCGCAACCCGCACGTCTCGCTGCACAGGCGGCGCGGCGTGCTGGCGGCACTCGGCGCGGGTTCATTGAGCGTGCTCCTGCATGGCGGCGCTGAAGCCAATGCCGCGCCCGCAGCCATGAACTGGCTGCACTGGCCGCTGGGATCGCCGTCATGAACAACATGCAACCCGAAACACTGACAGTCGAACGCCTCGAAGGCGCGGGTCAGGCGCCTTGTGAAGTGGGCGAAAGCCCGGTCTGGCGCGAACAGGAACAGGCGCTCTATTGGGTCGATATCCCCGCGCGCACCATCACTCGCCTGGACGTGGGCACAGACAAGAAGACCGACTGGCGCTTGCCCGAAAAAGTGGCCTGCATCACCTTCGACCGTCACGGCACCGTGCTCGCCGGATGCGAGACCGGGCTCTTCGCGGTGTCGCTGTCGAGCGCGCCGGAAGCGAGCGTACGCAAGCTCGCCGCGCCGGATTTTCCGCTGCCCGGCATGCGCTTCAACGACGGCCGCTGCGATCGTCAAGGCCGCTTCTGGGCCGGCACGATGGTGCAGGACATGGCGGCGGTCAACCCCGCGGGCTCGCTCTACCGATACGACGCCGACGGCACGCTGTCCGCACCCATTGTCGATGGCCTGATCGTGCAGAACGGACTCGCGTGGTCGCCGCAAGGCACGACGATGTATCTCTCCGATTCGCATCCGGCGCGCAGGCTTGTCTGGGCTTTCGACTACGACACCGATACCGGCGAACCACGCAACCGGCGCGTCTTCGCCGACCTGAATCAGTTCTCGGGCCGCCCGGACGGCGCGGCTGTCGACGCCGACGGTTGCTACTGGACCTGTGCAAACGACGCGGGTCTGCTGCTGCGTTTCACGCCTGACGGCCGGCTGGACCGGAGCATTGCGCTGCCCGTCGCGAAACCGTCGATGTGCACGTTCGGCGGCCGCGAACTCGACACGCTCTTTGTTACGTCGATCCGCCCCTCTAATGGCGCGAACGAACACGACGGTCATCTGCTTGCGGTGCGTCCGGGTGCACGTGGTGCTCCGGAATGTGGTTACGCGGGAGTTCTATAAGGAATACAGATTACTTTTCAGGCGATTCGGGAGACATCGTCTGAAAAGCATTGTTCAGTCCAGACACACGGCGTGAAACCCAGGAACTTCATCGCCCGATTTTTTGTTAAGCAGGTAAGCAAGCTGGAAAAGCCCGCGACGCTGCTGGCCGCGTCGCAATCAGTGATACAACAAGAGGAGATAAATCATGCAGTCACGCCACGCCAAAAAAGCCGTACTAATAAGCCTCGCTACCCTCGCCTCGCCGGTCTTCGCTCAAAACAGCGTGACGCTGTACGGCATTGTCGATGACTCGATTGCCTACCAGAGCAGCCAGACGTCACTGGGTTCAACCAAGGGCGGAGCCTCCAACATAAAAATGGCTTCGGGGATCTGGGCGGGCAGCCGCTTCGGCCTCAAGGGCGCGGAAGACCTCGGCGGCGGCACCAAGGCCATCTTCCAGTTGGAGTCGGGTTTCAACGCGGCGTCGGGTGCGCAGCAATACACGAACGCCATGTTCGGCCGGCAAGCATGGGTCGGCATGACCAACCCGGTCTACGGTACGCTCACCGCCGGCCGTCAGTACACGTCCTACTACACGCTGCTTTCGCCCTATAGCCCGACGACCTGGCTTACCGGTTTCTTCGGCGCGCATCCGGGCGACCTCGACGAACTGGACACGGTTTATCGCGCCAACAATTCGCTCGTGTACACGTCGCCCAAGCTCTTCGGGTTCACCGCCAGCGGTTCGTATTCGTTTGCCGGCGTTCCCGGCAGCGTGAACCAGGGCTCGACGTGGAGCGGCGCGGTCCAGTACCTCAACGGGCCGTTCGGGATTGCCGCAGGTATCACGCGAATCAACAACTCGACCCCGGGCGGCGGCGCGTTTGGTGCGGATTCCACCACCAATACCGCGGGCCAGTCAGGTGTATCGGCGGTCACCAACGGTTACCAGACCGCTCAGGCGCAACAGCGCATTGCCGTGACCGGCGGTTATACGTTCACGCAGACGCTGGATATCTCCTTCTCATACTCGAACGTGCAGTACATCCCGGGCATCAACTCGAGCTTCAAGACCACGGCGATCTTCAATACGGGCGGCGCGGTGCTGCACTGGAAGGCATTACCGCTGGTCGACCTGGCCGCCGGCTACAGCTATACGCGTGCGACGAAAGCCAACGGTATTACCAGTTCCGCGCAGTACCAGCAGTTCAACCTGTCCGAATATTATTCGCTCTCCAAACGCACCGGCCTCTATGCATTGCAGGCCTATCAGCGCGCGAACGGAAAGACGCTCGGCACAAGTGGCGCGGGGAACATCATCAATGCGACCGCGACGGTTGGCGACGGCTTCCAATCCGCGCCGTCATCGTCTCCCAGCCAGTTTGCTGCGGGCGTAGGCATCATCCACCGGTTCTGATTGGTTTCGGTGACGCGGCGCGCTACTTGAGTGGTGCGCCGCGTCAGGGTGAGTCCGGGTGATATAGGAGCGATATAAGCGCCCGGCCGAATGCGCCCATACGGTTCTAGCCCATTGGCACTGGACATTGGAGCAGGGAATCAACAATGCCGGCTCAGCGGCTATTCGCCCGGCGGCAGGCTGTCGCCACTTGTTGCGCAGCGTAGTCGTTCTCTATTCCCTGCAGGTTCTGAACAAGACACATACGATAGTTTTTCTCGCTGTCATTCAGGAAAGCGCTCTCCTTATAGAGTTTTCGACACGACGTGGTAATCAGGTCGGTCGCCTGTACGCTCCTTACCCCTTTCAGCGATTGCATCACGCATTGGTTGTATGACGCGTCTTCGTTAAATGCCATAGCGACACCCGGAGCCGCAACCATCAACGCAATGAATGAGCAAATACCACGCTTCATGTCTTGTCCCTCAAGTTAAAGACCGCACGCCATGATGCGCGATGCGAGTCTGCTAATGCACTCGCTCCGGACAAGACTAAATCCGCCGCACCATTTCTTACATTTTACATTCAGTTGCAAAGCGGGCCGGACAACTCAACGCCGTCGGTCTGTCCTCATGCTGTCCCGGCTTGCCATGCCGCGGTGCAAAACAAACGCGCATCCGTATTATTTTCCGCAAGCAGCATTGCCCCTCGCGAATGAGGCCATGCTCCGGGTGTTCCCGCTTGGGGCCTGCTTCCGGCATCGGCCTGGTGAGAGCCCTGACCACCAAACCGCCATTGCAGCGCCTTCGTATACGCCCGATACCCACCGTATCCGCGCGGGCGTAACATCAGATTATTCGAGCAACGGACACAATTACCGGGATAATTGAGCTCAGAAAAAAAGCCAATCGCGCCGATAACCAAGTACCTACCTATATTGCGCATGCCATGGCGTTTAGTGAACCGAGGTTGCCATTTTTTAAATGGTTAGTGGGATCCGCTCAAGACCTGAGCGCCGATAATCGACAGATATTGCTGTCAAATCTGTTCACCAGGACGGCATCCATTGCGATGGCGTCCGTTTGCGAGATCAGCGTTTGCGCCACCGCCCTTTATCTTTATCCGAGCATCGGCTACGCGTTATGGACGCTCGCCGTGATCGCGCTCCTGACCGTGCGCCTTTCGTTGATCGCCATTTGCTGCAGGCGTAGCGCCCGCAACCAGCCCACGCCCACATCGCTGTTCCTGCTTGCCAGTATCTTGTGGAGCGCGCTGCTCGGGCTCGGTGCCCTCTTATGCAATATCAGCGGAGACCAGACGCTTTTCCTGCTGGGCAACGTGTGCGCCGTGGGCGTGGTCGGTGGCCTCGCCGGCCGTAACGCGGGCACGCCCCGGCTGGTCCTGATCCAGATCTCGACCATCTTTACGCTGCTGGGCATTGGCGCGGCGCTGTCGCCAGACTCCGGAAAAATCGTCTTGCTGTTCCAGGCGCCGTTTTGCGCTGCCGGCTTTTTCACAGTGGCTATCCGCAGCAACAAGGACACCGTCGCGCTGCTGCTCGCGCAGGAAACCAGTAACCGCCTCGCCCGGCACGACAGCCTGACGGGCTTGCCGAATCGCGCCCGCATCAGCGAACTCTTGCTGAACCGTACCGATGCCGAGCCGGCGCTCAAGCCCGGCTCGTTTGCGGTGCTGTTGATCGACCTGGATGGCTTCAAGGCAATCAACGACAGCCTGGGGCATGCGGCCGGCGACCTGGTGCTCCAGGAATCCGCCAAGCGCTTGCGAGCGGTCTTGCGTCAGGGCGACGTTGTCGGCCGCCTCGCGGGCGATGAATTCGTCGCCATCTCCAACGACGCATCCATGAGCGAAGAGGTCCGGCTGCTGGCGGATCAAATTGTGAAGACGCTGGCGCGCCCGTTTGTACTTAACGAGGTGCTGGTGCGGATTGGCGCGAGTGTCGGGATCTCGCAATACCCCGAGCACGGGGAAACGGGACCGCAACTCCTCATATGCGCCGACCGGGCGTTGTATGCGGTCAAACGCAGCGGCAAGAGCGCCTTTGCCGTCTTCGATGCCAAGACGCACGCCTCCGACGACAGCCTGAGCCTGCTGCGAAGCGACCTGGAAGGCGCGCTTCAATCGTTTGGCAGCGGCTTGCGGATGCAATATCAACCCATCGTCAACCTGTCCACCGGCGTCGTCACCGGGCGCGAAGCGCTGGTGCGCTGGGCCCATCCTACAAGAGGCGAGTTGCCGCCCACGACCTTCG
>Ga0073928_10011664_pt1 | contig 10216 bp, 9 predicted proteins | sample PaiPotPPA55metaG_FD_76969 | JGI IMG/M metagenome (GOLD analysis project Ga0073928, IMG submission 76969) | Iron sulfur acid spring bacterial and archeal communities from Banff, Canada, to study Microbial Dark Matter (Phase II) - Paint Pots PPA... ... | reverse complement strand
CACGGATCCAGACCTGCAGGTTACCGCATCCGGCGGTCGGCCCCCGGGTTCACTACGTCACGGGGAGGCACGGAGATGCGGCAGTGGATGCCGCTCAAGCATCGATTCATAACCACCCACGATAGCTCGGCCCGCTGCGAGCGGCGACTTAACCATTTGCGCCACACGTAACCGACATGGCGGAAAGCGGTAGAGCGCCTGCGAGTTGGCCGATGACGGCAAAGTATCCGAAGCGCCCTGACACCTTTTGCCTGAGTGCTGCCCCCTGCTCGCGAACCGGATCGTGCCGGTGACACCGGCACCTGTTCGCGGTGCGCTTGAGCGCACGCCGAAAGAGGCCCGCAATCGATCCAGACCTCCAGACCACCACAGACCTACAAACGACCGCAGGAAGAGCGTCTTTCCGCTTCACCACCCAATAGCCATTATTGGAATTGGTCCAGTAAATGGGTGGAGCCCAGCAGGTCGAACGTGCCAGGCCGCAAACCCGCATCGCTGTCATTAAAAGATGATGCCACAGCTCTCCGGTCCGGTCGCCGGAAATCAACCAGCCAGGTCTTCTCGGAGCTAAGACTGAGAGCATACTTCGCTAATCTGGGTTTTGGTGTCACTTGTACGGTCTCGTTTGAGCCGCACATACCCGTTCGCCCGCAGGATGTCCACGCTCGACCATCTCACCGAAAGGCGGAATCGGATGGAATATAGTGACCGGCTATTTGAATTGTGCGGCCAAAGGAGTTGGACTCGATTCGCAAACCAGCCATGACTGTCCGATACCGAATCGGCGACGAGTATATGGAGGTCATGTACAGGCTGTCGGAACGAAGCTGGGAGGATGACGCGGTTATACGCGATCGCAAGAGCCCCATCTTTACCTGTCCAGGTATTGGCCAGCACCCTCGGTTAACGGCGAATAACTAAGCTGAAGGCTGTGCGCTCAGACTGCGAAGGAGCTAATTTTTCTTAGTCCCCGGTTCGAGTTCGACACCACAAGGAACGATGACGCGGGCGACCGCATTGTACACTGCTACGTTCATCACCAGCTCCATGACGCGGCGATTGTCGAGGAATCGGCGCAGCGCCTCGAAGGTTGCGTCGCTGACTTTGACGCTGTTCGTTGCTTCTGCCGCGTAACGCATCACGGCACGCTCATCCTGATTGAATTCAGCCGAGGATTCGAAATGCGCGAGTTGCTCCAACTGCTCGCGCTTGAGGCCGAGCCGCAGCGCCATGTTCCAATGATGAACAAACTCATACTCCGCGCCGGTCAGCCGCCCTACCGTGAGCAGCGCGAGTTCGCGCAGCTTTGGGTCGAGCTGGGTGCCGTTGCGAAGCTCATTGGCGAGATCGACAAACCGCCGCAGCAAATTGGGCGCATTAGCGATGGTGCGGTGGATATTGCCGGGCGCGGTCCCGCGCACTTTGACAAAATCGTCCCATATGAATCGATCAGCTTCCGGCAGATCATTGCGGTTGAGATATGGAAGTTTGGCCATATTGGTTCCTCCATTCCGGCAGGCTAGCGCCTTTCCGGACAGAGCGGAAAACAAATTCCATTGATCCCCTGCAGATTGGCAGATGATCGCGAGTTCAGATAAACGCTTCTCAGGCGGCGCGTCTGCATGTCAACGATAATTGATTGTTCAATCGTGCCTGCCATCGGTGAGAACCAGGCATTCTTGTGGCAGGCCTTGTATTATGCGGCCCATATGGATGAAGAGCCGAGTACTCTGCCGGAGTCGGCGAGAACCGATCCGCCGTTGGCGCCCTATGTCGCCGGTTGGGGTGAGCGGGCAGGCGACCTCGGCTTCCTTGCAGTGGCAAGTAACGGTTCAACAGCAGGCTCCGCCTGGCTGAGCCCGCGGATTGGCGCTCTATCGTCACGTCGAGAGCAATATCCCAGAACTAGCCATTGCGGTGCTGCCTAACTATGTCGGATGCGGCATAGGAAGCAAGCTCTTGAGGGCTTTAGTCGAAGCGGCCAGCGCTCTCCATCCCGCGATCGTCCTCAGCGTGCGCCAGCATAACCCCGCTAAGCGTTTATACGAGCGTTTCGGGTTCCGCGCGGTCGCCAGCCTCAGGAATCGCGTCGGTGGAAGCTCTATCGTGATGAAGCTCCAACTGCGGTGAGCCTGCCCGGGGGGACAGGGCCCGCGCCATGGCATCTCAAAGACGTCGCTAAGCGAACAGCATCTCGGACATGGCGCCGCCGGGAGGCATCATCGGCATCACCGCCTCCTCTTTTGGGATTACGATGTCGATCAGAACCGGCCCGGGCGTGGCAAACGCATCTTTCATCGTCGCCGCCAATTCCGACTGCCGCTCGATGCGGAAGCCCTTGGCGCCGTATGCGTCGGCAAGCTTAACGAAATTCGGCACTGACATCGCCGAGTACGAGTATCGCTCCTGGTAGAACTTTTCCTGCCATTGACGCACCATCCCGAGGAAGTAGTTGTTCAGGATGATGACTTTAATGTCAACGCCGTACTGCACGGCCGTCCCCAACTCCTGGATGTTCATCTGGATAGAGCCGTCGCCCGAGACCACCACCACCCGGCGGTCGGGAGCGGCGAACTTGGCGCCAATCCCTGCCGGCAATCCATAGCCCATCGTTCCCAGGCCGCCCGAAGTCAGCAGCGAACGCGGCCGCTCAAAGGGGAAGAGTTGTGCAATCCACATCTGATGCTGGCCGACGTCGGTCGCTATGATGCAATCGCCCTTGGTCAGGTTGTGCATCTCTTCGATCACATGCATCGGCGAGACCGAATCCCGCTCACGAACTTTGCCGTTTTCATAAAGCGGCCGCTCGCGTTTCCACTCAAGGATTTGTTGGTGCCAACTGGCCCAGTCGCGCTTGCGGCGGCCGAGTGATTCACGCTCGCGAACGATCGCGAGCATATCTTGTAGGATGGTTTTGATATCACCGACAATCGGAATATCGACTCGCACGTTTTTAGAGATCGAGGATGGGTCGATGTCCATGTGGATGATCGTCTTGGCCTTGGGCGCAAAATCGGCAATGCGACCGGTGACACGGTCATCAAAACGCGCGCCGACCGCGATCAGGCAATCGGTGTTGCAAACCGCAGTATTGGTGCCATAGGAACCGTGCATCCCCAGCATTCCCAGACAGAGGGGGTCAGAAGCGGGGAACGAGCCAAGGCCCATCAGCGTCTCGCAGATTGGAATTCCAAGGCCGCGTACGAGCTGCAACAACTCGGGTGCCGCGCCCGACCATTGCACACCGCCGCCGACGTAAAACAATGGAGTATCGCTTTGCTCGATCGCATCGACGGCCCGTTCGATTTGGCGTGGATTGCCCTTAATGGTCGGCTTATAACCGCGCAGGTCTACCCGATCGGGATAGCTGAACTGATATTCCGCCTGTTGCACATCTTTGGGAACGTCGAGGAGCACCGGGCCTGGGCGCCCGGTGCCTGCGATATAGAAAGCCTCTTTAACGTAACGGGCAAGATCACGTACATCTTTGACCAGGAAGTTGTGCTTGGTACACGGGCGCGTGATACCAACGATGTCAGCTTCCTGAAAAGCGTCGTTGCCGATAAGGGAGGTAGATACCTGGCCGGAAATGACCACTAGCGGGGTTGAATCCATATATGCGTCGGCAATCCCGGTCACCGCGTTAGTGGCGCCCGGCCCCGATGTCACAATCACAACTCCCGGCTGCCCGCTTACGCGAGCGTAGCCCTCCGCCATGTGCGTCGCACCCTGTTCATGACGTACCAGTACGTGCTTCAGCTTGGAATCGAGCAGGGCATCGTAGGTCGGCAGAATAGCGCCACCAGGATAACCGAAGATTACGTTGGCGCCTTCCGCGATCAGGCTCTCAATTATAATCTGGGCACCCGTGATCTTCTTCATTAGCCGTCCTCGCCAGCCGTGCTGGCCACCTTTGGAAGAATCTGAAAGTGTATACTATCTGGCAGTTTGCAGACAACGTAATCCAAGGTGTTTCGGGGTTAAGATGGTTTGCAAATGCTCTTTGTGCCTTGCGTGAGGCCGGCGTGCTTTTCTTTGGAAGATTCGCGGGATGGAAGCTTGTTTGACAAGCGAAACAATCCGAGTCTGGAACGCCTTATTTTGCATGGTTGCGTCACAAAACCTGATCGCCTATAAGAGGCCCTATACTCCATGGCAGAAGCGGGAAACACTTTGCAGCCCGCCCCGGTGTTCGAAATCCTTGAACGAGCATTGGCAGGTGAGCCGCTTGATGGGCGCGATGCGATGCGGCTGATCGAATGCTCGGACGCCGAATTGCCCTCCGTAATGCGGGCTGCGGCAGAAATGCGCGACCAGGGCAAAGGCCGCGAGGTCACTTATTCGCGCAAGGTTTTCCTGCCAGTTACCAATCTTTGTCGCGATCGTTGCACCTACTGTACCTTTCGCAAGGACCCGAACGATCCGGGGGCCTGGACGATGACGTTGGCGGAAATCGCGCAATGGTCGGCGCGCGGGCGCGAAATGGGTTGCAAGGAAGCCTTGATGTGTTTGGGCGATAAACCTGAGCTGGCATTTCGCCAGTACCGCGACTTGCTGGCTGCACGCGGCGCCCGCAGTACGGTCGAATATGTCGCGTTCGCTTGCGAGGCCGCACTCCAGCAGGGTTTGCTGCCGCACACCAATGCCGGCATCATGACGCGCGAAGAGATGAGCCGATTGCGGCCACTCAATGCCAGCATGGGTTTGATGCTAGAAAACATCTCGCCGAGGTTGCGGCACCGCGGCGGCGTCCATCAATGGGCACCGGACAAGGACCCGGCCGTACGGATGCGAATGCTCAACGAGGCCGGAGAGCTGCGGGTGCCGTTTACTACCGGTATCCTGCTCGGAATCGGGGAAACGACGGCGGAACGCGCGCAGAGCTTGATTGCGATTAGTCAATCACATGAGCGCTACGGCCACATCCAGGAAGTGATCATCCAGAATTTCCGGGCCAAGCCGGATATTCCGATCGCCGATGCACCCGAGCCGAACGCGGGCGAAATGGCGCGCGCGATCGCGACGGCGCGGCTGGTGCTTGGTCCGGCCATGAATGTGCAAGCGCCGCCAAATTTATCTCCGCACGAAATCGAACTGTTCCTCCAGGCAGGAATAAATGATTGGGGTGGGATTTCGCCACTCAGCAAAGATTACGTCAACCCCGAGGCGCCATGGCCGCATCTCGAAGCGTTGGCGATGCGCTGTGCGCGGGCCGGCTTTCACCTAAAACAGCGGCTCGCGATTTACCCCGAATTTATCAACGCGGAGTGGGTCGCTCCGGCTATGATGCCGGCGATCACCCGGCTTGCGGACGAGCTTTTGTTGGAGGTCTGACGTGAACCTCGAGGAACTGCGCCGCTATGCGGATGAAGTTGAGGCGGCGCCACTAGGCGCATTGATCGACAAGGCGTCGCCAGGTGTGCGTGCCGCGCTCAAGCGGGCTCTCGCCCGCCAGGAATTGACACCGGAGGAAGGGCTGCTGCTCTACACAGCGCAAGGCGACGATCTGCGCGCGACCATGAAGTGCGCTGATTTGGCGCGGGCCGAAGATGTCGGGGAAGAGGTCACCTACGTCGTAAACCGTAATATCAATTTTACCAATATCTGCTTCGTCGGATGCCAGTTCTGCGGATTCAAGCGCCAAAAATGGGAATCCGACGCCTATGATCACGCGGACGAAACGATCCTGGCCAAAGTCCGCGACGCCGTTGCGCGCGGTGCCACCGAGGTCTGCATGCAGGGTGGCATCAACCCCGACATGCCGGCCTTCAAGTACCGCGATTTGCTGCTGACGATCAAATCGGAGTTCCCGCAAATTCATATTCACGCGTTCTCGCCCATGGAAATCATGTATGGGGCGCGGCGTACCCAGATGGACTATCCAGAATACATCGGGATGCTGCGTGAGGCCGGTCTGGGCTCGATTCCCGGCACTGCGGCGGAAATCCTCGACGACAGCGTCCGCGAGGTCCTGAGCCATAAGAAAGTCGACGTGGCGGCCTGGGTCGAGATTATCTCCACCGCGCATGCGCTCGGCGTGCCTACCACCTCAACCATCATGTACGGGCATATCGAGAGTCCCCGCCAAGTAGTCAACCACCTTAATATAATTCGGAGCATTCAAAAACAGACGAACGGATTCACGGAATTTGTACCCCTGCGCTTTATCCACGAGAACACCGTATTGTTCCGCAAAGGTCTGGTGTCGCCGCCACCGATCGGCCTTCTGGATTTCGAGATGTATGCGTTTTCTCGGTTGTTTCTTCGCGGATTGATCAAAAACCTCCAGACTTCGTGGGTTAAGCTCGGGGTCGAGCTTGCAGCGATAACGCTCAAGCTCGGATGCAATGATTTTTCCGGCACGCTGATGGAGGAAAGTATTACCGCTCAGGCCGGTGGCACTGCTGGTGAATTCATTCCGGTCGATTTGATTGAAGAAAAAGCTCGCGAGATGGGTCGAGTTGCGGTCGAACGCAGCACGACTTACAACAGACTTTACGGCAGAAAGGCACCCAATGGCGCCCGGCCGCTGTCCGCTTTCGATAGGAACGTCATTAATCAGCCGGGCTGAGGCAAACATGTCCGGCGAGCGCCCGGAGAGCGCGACAGCGGAGCGCGGCGCATGCTAGGTCTGTGAAAAGACTGTCGCCCAAAGTCACGATAACCACGCTTGCGGGGGGAGTGGGTGCGGCTAAGTTCATCCGCGGGCTGATTCAACGCATCCATGCACGGCGCCTGACCGTGGTCGTTAACACCGGCGACGACGAGCATTTCTATGGGCTGCATGTGTCGCCCGACATAGACACGATCACTTACACCCTGGCCGGAGTCGTAAACCGCGCCAACGGATGGGGCCGTGCCCGCGAGAGCTTCCATGCGCTGGAAGCACTAGCCCAATTCTACGGTAAGCCTTGGTTTGACCTTGGCGACCGCGACCTCGCCACCCATCTGTATCGAACCGAGCGCTTGCGCAATGGTGCGTCCTTGACCGAGGTAACTGCGGAAATTGCGCGACGCCTGGGGGTGCAGGCGCGAGTGTTGCCGATGAGCAATGATCGGGTCCATACGCATGTAAAGCTCAAGGGCAAACCACCGCTTCCGTTTCAGGAATACTTCGTCAAAGGGCGGGCGCGAGGTGTGGTCGAGGGAGTTGAACTGCGCGGGGTCGAAAATGCACAGCCCGCACCGGAAGTGGTTGCGGCCATTACGTCAGCGACCGCTATAATTCTGGCACCATCGAATCCGTTCGTTTCGCTTGGCCCGATCTTACAGCTCCACGGCGTGCCGGAAGCACTCAAATCTGTGCGCCAACGGGTTGCGGCGATAAGCCCGATCGTGGGCGGCAAGCCCATCAAAGGACCCGCCGACGCAATGATGCGCGGTCTTGGCCATGAGGTTTCGCCGCTCGGCGTGGCACGGCTCTATCAGGATTTCACCGGCGTGTTCGTCCTCGACCAGATCGACCGGCGTTATCTGGAATCGATTCAGCGGCTTGGAATGAAGGCGGTAGCAACGGATACGATCATGACCTCACCAGCGAAAGCGGCTCGCCTGGCGAACGTGGTTATCGGGGCAATTGGGGTGTAGGCTAGCCGATGACGCCGAAGGCTGGCCCATAAATGATGCCATCTCTGACGCTTACCGCGATCGAAGGTCTCCCGATGATCAGGCGCGGCGATGATCTCGCCCGGCTTATTGTGGATGCACTCACCTCGATGAGTCTGCGGCTCCAGAACGGTGATGTCGTCACGATTTGCCAGAAGATCGTATCGAAATCGGAAGGCAGGCTGGTCAGCTTGAAGGCAATCGAACCGTCCCCTCTCGCGCAACAATTCGCGGCGCGATGGGAGAAAGATCCGCGCGAAGTCGAGTTGGTAATGCGTCATACCAGCCGTATCGTACGAATGGATAATGCCGTCCTCATCGTCGAAACGGGTCCGGGGTGGGTCTGTGCCAATGCTGGTATCGACCAGTCCAACAGCCTTGGTGATGACATCGCTATCCTGCTGCCCGAGGACGCCGATGCGTCAGCAGTGCGAATTCGGCATGAGTTGAAAAATATGACCGGGGCAGAGGTCGCTGTGCTTATTACCGACACCTTCGGGCGGCCATGGCGTGACGGGCTTACCGAAGTATGCATCGGAATCGCCGGAATGGACCCACTGCTGGATATGCGTGGGACTACCGACCTTGGCGGCCGTGAGCTTCATCACACGGTAATTGCGGTTGCGGATGAAATCGCGGCGGCGGCAGGCCTCCTGATGCCGAAGGCCGGCGCAGTACCGGCGGTGCTGATTCGCGGCTATCAGTTCAGGCCCGCAGAAGCCAGCGCCAAGGCGCTGATTCGGCCCGCGGCTTCTGATCTTTTCCGCTAGAGTGACAGTAACGCTCGCGGTCCCCGGAAGAAGTTGTGAGTGAAACCCAAGCAGCCGTCCGATGCGGCGCCGTCGCCGAGTCCTCCAATATCGGCATCCCGATCCGCGCGGCGCTACGCGCGGCCGAAGAGAAGCTGCTGAGGCTGCTCGATTCTAACGAGGCGCTGATCGGCGAAATCTGTCACTACCTTGTCGATGGCGGTGGCAAGCGTCTGCGCCCCATGTTTATCCTGTTGGCTTATCGCGCATGTGGAGGCAGCGACGCGAAGCTCGAGGATGCGATCGATGCCTCGATCGCGCTCGAATTAATTCATTCGGCCACCCTCCTTCACGACGACATCATCGATTGCGGCATGTTGCGCCGCGGCAAGCCGTCGGCCTTTGCGCGTTACGGGCCGGCCGCATCATTGGTAGCGGGCGACTATCTTTTCTGCCGCGCCTTCGAGCTTTGCGGCCGTTTCGAGGAACGGCTGGTGCACACCGCCGCGCGCGCCTGCATTCAGTTGACTGAAGGCGAGGTGATGGAAGGCCGCATGCGCCATCGTGCGGCCGCCAATCTTGACGACTACATCGCAATAATCACCCGTAAGACCGCTTCATTGTTCTCCGCCGGAGGCAGGGTCGCCGCCGATCTTGCAGGCGCCGGCGCAGAGACGATCAGCGACATGGAGCGTCTCGGAGGCGCGGTCGGTCTCGCTTTTCAGATGGTCGACGACCTGCTCGATATCCTCGGTCCCGAGGAAAAGATCGGCAAGCCGGTGGGTTCGGATCTCCGCCTGGGCATCATGTCACTACCGGTCGTGCTCGGCTTGCGCTCGAATCCTGAATTACGAACCCTCTTCGGCAATGGCAACTCCCTGGAGGGTCAGGTACTCGACCACGTGCTCTCCTTACTGCGTCAGCCGGAACTAATTGAGCGCGGGCGGGCGATGGCTGCACAACACGTCGCAGGCGCTCAGGAATTGCTGATGCGATTGCCGCCGTCAGTCTACCGCGACAGCCTCGCAATGCTGATCGACGAGCAAATCAACCGCGACCTTTAGCCGGCGCTTCCTGCACGCGTCGGTACGAAGCCAATGTTATAGGCTCAGAGTGTGGCAAAGGAACCGGCAGCTACACATCAGCTCTATGAGAGCGACTTCGCCCTATGGCTGGAGCAGCAGTCAGTCGCGCTGAAGGAGCGTCGTTTCGCCGCCCTCGACTGGGACAACCTCGCGGAGGAGATTGAAGGTTTGGTCAGAAGCGACCGGCGCGCTCTGAAGAGCTTTCTGCAAAATGCCCTATTGCACATGCTTGAACTCGCATACTGGGAGGCCGAACGGGAGCGCAACCAGCGACAGTGGCGCGATCATCTAATCAACGCGCGCAATGGAATCGCCAACATTATTGAAGACAGCCCGAGTCTTGAAAACTATCTTGCCGAGATCTTGGATGCGAGCTATGAATACGCCTGCCGCCGGGCTGAAAATATGATTGGGTGCCAGCTTCCGCAACAATGCGAGTGGACCCTGGAGCAGGTATGCAACGACACCTTCTACCCCAACACAGCTATATCTCCGGGTAAAACGAAACGAAGGCGAGCGGCCGGAATGTCGGCAAGGTCACGGCATTATCCTAAGAATAAAACTCCCGACTGAAACCCAAGAGAAACGGATAGCACTTTCAGGCGGCCCAGGGTTCCTTAATGAATCGCGTAATTGAGCTGTAGGGGCGAGCCGTTGCGGATTAAGCTGAGTGAGATCGAGGGACTGCTACGCAGGCTGTTGAGCAGCACCATCGCCCTCATCGGGTCGTTTACCTGCTGGCCCTGAGCACCAGTGACGATATCGCCGTCTTCCAAT
>Ga0073928_10011663_pt1 | contig 10216 bp, 5 predicted proteins | sample PaiPotPPA55metaG_FD_76969 | JGI IMG/M metagenome (GOLD analysis project Ga0073928, IMG submission 76969) | Iron sulfur acid spring bacterial and archeal communities from Banff, Canada, to study Microbial Dark Matter (Phase II) - Paint Pots PPA... ... | reverse complement strand
CGCCGCCGACAAAGTTCTGCCCTTGGCCGACAACAACACCAAGATCGTTCCGGGGCATGGCCCGCTGGGCAACAAAGCCGATCTGACCAAGTTTCGGGACATGCTGGTTGTGGCGCGCGATCGCGTGCAAAAACTGAAGACCGCCGGCAAATCGGCCGACGAAATAGCGGCGAGCAAACCGTTTGCGGACCTGGACGCCACTTGGGGCAAGGGCTTTTTCAACGGCGATGTTTTTGTGCAGGTGGTGTATTCGACGCTTTGAGTCGCGATGCTCAGCGAGGCAAAGGCGCGGTCGTTCTGCGGTACGCCCCCTGTGGCTGATCCAAGTGAGGCTCCTATGAACCGCTGGTCGCCATACTTTTTGAGCATCGTAAGTCAAACTCTCATGAGCGCGGGCGCGAGCGAGGATGTACTAACGGGCGGAATCAAATTAGCAGCGCCAACAAAGAGCACTGAGTTGTCGGCCATACGGAAGTAATCGCCAAAAACGGTGCCCTAAGTCATCGGCAACTTCCCTCGGGTTGCGGACACACACTCTAGCCACAATCGCCGAGCGCATTTCTCACAGCCATCCGGCGTTCACCGTCGCAGGAGCCACTCGAATCCAGCACCATTGTGGAACCTGTGGCGATCACGTGAACTGCAAGGTGAAGGCCAGCAAGAAAGCGATTTTGAAATTCTGTTTGAAGGCAAGGCGCGACAATGCGTGTGTTTTGTCGCCGACCAAGTGAGCGCGGCTACTTCGTCGTCGTAACTAGTTTGAATCAAGCAGACTAAGACTCGGTCGCTAACTTTGCAAAGTTAATCAGATAGCTTGGATTGAATGACTCAAAGTTCCACCTTGGAACCGCGTCGGGTTTCTCCCCAAAAAACTTCAAAACTGCCTCTATCTCGTCCTTGCCTTGAATTCCTAGAAGTATTCTTATGCGCTCAAAATAGGACTCGGAACGCGCTCTGGCAAAAATTTCAAAAGTGCTTGGACGGTACACCAACGTTTCAGGAAACCAATGGTCTTCGTACCATACATCTGACGTTGGCGCGAGCCAAGACCGCATGAACAGTACAAAGTCTGCTTGCTGAAGATGGCGAAACTCAATTCCCACTCCCGCACATCTTTCCTTCAACAAGTCTGCCCTGTAGGATAACCTTCCGAATTTCACATTCATGGATTCTAAGGAAGTCATGTACCGCCGGACATGGGAGAACGAAACTATGTGGTCGGAATCGGAATTTCTATCGGCTGAAGGAACGTAATAATGGTTGCTCATCAAGTCTTTCGCGCCTTCGAAACGTTCGTGTCGGATGTAAGTGGCCACAGCGTACAGAAATAATTCATGGATAATAAATTTGAAATTGTCCCAATCCCAGACGTGAAAATAAGTTGTAGTCGCGGGGCGTTCCATATATGGCATTACGGATTCGAAAAATTTCCGCAGTTGGTTCCGCGTCTCCACAGTGTCATTGTGCGTAGCGATGGTGGTGAAAAGTTCGATGGCCTGATTCCGATAAGGCAAGAACGACTCGATATTTGCGACTACAGCATCTTCGAACGGTGTCGCGTTCTGGTCCAGTCGCAACTTCTCGAACTCGTGCGCCAGTAAATCGAAATACTCAACAGTTGCAGGAAGCGCGTATGTGCGACCGTTGCGCAATGCGTCGATAGCTCTTCTCAAGGCAGCAGATGTAGCGAGGGAGACCGCATTCGGGTCGTCTGCTAGAAATTTCGGCTTCTGGCCTAACTGCGGTTTAATGTACAGAGGACGGTCATAGACCCATCGAATCAACTGTTCGAAACTTTCTGCGTAACGGGTTTCATCGCTAAAATCAATGTGTATGCGCGAACGATAGTAGGCGGGGACGCATGGTTTACCTTCGGCGTCGTACTCCCGCACCACAGCGACGAATTTATCCTGTGCCTGCTTTTCGTAGATTTCAGGTGAAATAATTTGAGTTTCGGTTCCGACACCGCCAGTTCTACCGTCAGCTTTGTCCGCGTATGCTTTGTCGGTTACGAGAACGACCTTCTTAATATCGGACTCAGTGACCATCTTTTCCATGAAAGCGTAAGCGTCGTGTCCTTCTTTCAAGTCCCACTTATCGAGAATCGAATCGACGCCACACTCCCGAAGTTCCGTGGCAAGCTTTATGACCCACGCTTCGTGCTCTGCGCTTGTCCAACTATAAGATACGAATAGTTTTGGGCTAGAGGTCGTTCCAGCTTGTTCCATATTTAATTTCCAAACTCTTTATTGGTCATTCTTGCCGGGACAGCAAATACTCATTTCGATTTTGTTTCATCCACCAGCATACTCGCCGGAACGTTGTATACTAAGGTCTCCAGACGCAACTCGAACCATTGGTACGGATTTTTCTTCCCACAGATGAAGCCACTCGGTTTGCCGAAAGCGGGAATGCACGCATTTCGTCGCGGATGTAACCGCCGATGGGAACTAGCGCGAATCTCTTCCGCAGTGATTCGTCAGCAAATGGGCCACGCGACCGCCGACATGACGGCCCTATACACAGGCGAAATTCCAGTTGACCAAATCACAAAGCATTTTCAATTGGAGCCAAATGGAGCAGCCGTAACGGCGTTAAGCGGTACCTAAGTTATTTGATTTGTTGGAGCGGGCGATGGGAATCGAACCCACGTCCGAAGCTTGGGAAGCTTCTATACTGCCATTGTACGACGCCCGCTTAAGAAGCAATTCTACCGTGCCTCTTGAGCTTGCACCAACTGTTTCCTTGCCCAATCTCGTTAAACCATAAATGCTCGGAGGAGTCGGGTAAAGAATAACTAGGAACGCGGGGCTTAATTTCTTTCGCAAAGTGCATTCGACACAACGACACAACAATGTTGTGTGGTTGGTTCGCGCACTGTCCCGCGGGGGATCCGCCAACCAAGTCCGGTATTGGCGCCCAAAACTCTAAACTATCGCCAGCCACCGCCGAGGGCACTGTAGAGTTGAACGACGGTGACGGCTTCGCCTTGCTGGGCGTTCACGAGACTGAGTTCCGCGGAGTAGAGGCTGGAGTCCGTGGTCAGAACCTCGAGGTATCCCGTGGCGCCGCCCTGGTATCGAAGACGCGCGAGCCGCGTGGCGTCCTGCGCTGCTGCAACCAGCTTTTCCTGTTCCTGGCGATACACGCGCTGCTTGTTCAACGCGATCAAAGCGTTGGCAACGTCGCGAAAAGCCGTGGCGATAGTCTTCTGGTAGTTGAGGACCATCTCTTCTTTAATTTCGCGAGAGAGCTTCAGTTGGCCGCGGAGCTTGCCTCCTTCAAAGATCGGCTGCGTAAGCGAGCCGATGCCGAAGATGGTTTTTCCGGAAGCATCGAACAGATTCGAGAACTCATTGCCCCCCACGCCCGCGGAGGTTGTGATGGAAAGCTGCGGGAAAAATTGCGCGCGCGCAATTCCGATCTGGGCGTTGGCGGCAACTAACGTTTGTTCAGCCTGCTGAATGTCCGGTCGGCGTTCGAGAAGCTGCGACGGAAGACCGGTCGGCAAATCCTGAGGCGGCGGCGCAAGCACATTTGCGGCCGTATGAGCCACCGAACCAGGATCCGCGCCAAGCAGAAGTTTAAGGGCGTTTTCATCCTGCTGAATTTGTTGTTCGAGTTGCGGGACTTGCGATGTGGCAGTGTAGAGGAGTTGTTCAGCCTGACGCACGTCTGCGAGCGGAGCCGACCCGCCGCGCTCCAATTTTTCGGTGAGCTCCAGAGAATCCTGGCGGACTTTTAGCGTCTGCTTGGTAATCTCCAACTTGCGATCCGTTGCACGCAGGTCGATATAGGTACTGACAACCTGCTGGATGAGCGTCAGGCGGACGGCTCGCTGCGCCCAGGTCTGAGCAAGCAATTGCGCGCGGGCGGCCTCGGTCTGCTTGCGATACAGGCCCCAGAAATCAGGGTTCCAGGCAGCGCCGAGGTTAAAGCTCCCAAACGCGAGAGGGTTGGCGATGTTTACTCCCAGGTTGGATGGCAGCGTCGCACCAACACCCGTGCCGCCTCCGGTGACCTGCGGGAATTCCTGAGAGCGAGTGATTTGGACTTGGGCCTGCTGCTCGAGCACGCGACGCGCCGCGATGCGGATGTCGTAGTTATTGGTAAGCGCGGTGCGAATCAAACCCTGCAGCTCCGGTTCCCGAAACACCTCGGACCATTCTTGATCGGCGATGGAGTTCTGGGCATCGCTGACGATGGAAGCATCATCGGCGCCGCGGAACGCCGGCGGAGTCGAAACGGTTGGGCGATTGTATCTAGGACCTACATTACATCCGGCGATGACGAGGGTTGCGATTCCAATTGCAGATGAGCGCTGGAGCCAAACAAAAAAAGTCTTCATGCCATGTTTCCGAGAGCGGGAGTTTGCGGCCCGGCGCCTGGAGCGAGTGGCTCTACGTCAACTTTAGAATCCATGGTGGTGTTTTTGCCGCCTCTCACAAAGCGATGCGAGAGGTACTCGACCACCGCGAACGTAGCAGGAATAAAGATGAGGCCAATGGCCGTAGACAGGAACATTCCGCCAATCACGACGGTTCCGAGGATGCGGCGAGAAGCCGCGCCGGCGCCAGTTGCTATCCATAAAGGAAGACAACCGAAGATGAACGCCAGCGCGGTCATAACGATGGGACGGAAGCGCAGTCTCGCAGCACCGAGAGCAGACTCCGAGATGCTCATTCCAATTTCGTAATTCGATTTAGCAAACTCGACGATGAGGATGGCATTTTTGGCCGACAGACCGATCAGCATGACCAGCCCCACCGTGGCGAAAATGTCGTTTTCCAGCAGGCGAGCGCGGAGCGCGAGATATCCACCGAGTATCGCGACCGGCGTACTTAGCAAGACGCTGAAAGGCAGCGTCCAGCTCTCGTACAGTGCGGAAAGAATTAAAAAAACGAAGAGCAGCGACAATCCAAAAACGGCCCACGAGGGCACGCCCTTTTCAGCCTGCTGCTCCTGAAACGACATTCCGGAGTAGTCGAAGCCCGCACCTGGCGGCATAGTCGTCTTGAACACATCTTCCAGGGCGGCGCGAATTTGTCCGGAACTGTAGCCAGGCGCGCCGGTAATGTTGAGCTGCGCCGCATTGTATTCATTAAAGCGGTAGATAAATTCAGGCCCGGTAATTTGCTTCACCTTGACCAGCGAAGCGAGCGGGACCTGTCCACCGTTGGCGCTGCGAACGTAGAACTGGTCGATGTTCGCAATGTTAGTCCGCGACGTGCCTTCGGCTTCCACATAGGTCTGCCACTGCCGTCCGAAACGATTGAAGTAGTTCACCAGGTAGCCGCCCATGAAGGTCTGCATGGTGGTGTAAACATCCGAGAGACTCACTTGCTGCTGCAGAGCTTTTTCGCGATCGACATCCACATAGAGTTGCGGAACCGCGGGTTGGTACGACGGAATGGCCGCGCCAATCTCTTTTCTATCTTTCAGCGCACCCAGAAAAGCAAATACGTTCTTCGTCAACGTTGCGGGATCGTCAGTTCCTGAGCGATCTTCCAGAACCATGGTTACGCCGCCGGAAGTTCCGATGCCCGGAATAGACGGCGGCGGAAAGGCAAAAGCGATGCCGTCAGGGTCTGCGAAAAGCTGCTTTTGTAGATGACTTTGAATGTATTCGAGCTGCTGCTGCTTGCTCTTGCGCGTCTCCCAAGGTTTGAGTGCGACGAAAAAGAATCCGGCGTTGGTGCTCTGGACCTGCGTGAGCAGCGAAAAGTTGGTGACCGCAATCACGCCTTGCACGCCGGGAGTTTTCAGTAGAGCTTCGCTGATTTTCTGCTGGGCGGCATCTGTGCGCTGCGCCGAGGCTCCATCAGGAAGCTGCAGCGCCAGAAACATGTAGCCCTGATCCTCCGTAGGGATGAAACCGCCGGGGAGAGTGCTGCCGACGAAAAACGCCAGCACCGCGACTATCGCCAGGCCGACCATGGCGATTGCAGACTTATGGATGAGCACGTTGGAGGTGTGCACGAAACTCTCCGTGGTGCGTCCGAAAAATCTATTGAAGAGACCGAAGCCTTTGCCAAGCAGGCCCTTTTTCGCTTCTTTGTCCCTGGGCTTGAGCAGCAGCGACGCGAGCGCGGGAGAAAGAGTCAAAGCATTGAAGGCGGAAATAAGGACTGAGATCGCAATGGTTACGGCGAATTGTTGGTATAGCCTGCCGGTGATACCGGGAATGAAGGCCGTCGGAATGAATACCGCGGCAAGAATCAGCGCGATGGCCACCACCGGACCGCCGACTTCTTCCATCGCTTTTATGGTTGCTGACTTCGGATCCATGCCTTCGTCGATGTGGTGCTCGACAGCTTCCACGACGATGATGGCGTCATCGACGACCAAGCCAATGGCGAGCACCAATCCGAAGAGTGACAGCGTGTTAATCGAAAATCCGAGTGCCGGGAAAATGATAAATGTTCCGATGAGCGAAACCGGAACAGCCAGCAACGGAATGAGCGTGGCGCGCCAACCCTGCAGAAATAGAAACACGACGAGAACGACCAGACCCAAGGCTTCCACAAGCGTGAAAACAATCTCGCGGATACCTGCGGTGACAGCCTTGGTCGTGTCCAGAGGTACGTCATACGTAATGCCCGGAGGGAACGTAGCGGAAAGTTCCTTAATTTTCGCGTTTACTGCTACGGCGGTTTCGACGGCGTTGGATCCGGGAAGTTGATAGATGGCCATAATGCCGGAAGGCGCCTGGTTGTAACGGCCGGAAATGGCATACGCCTGATCGCCCAGTTCAATCCGAGCGATATCGCTGAGGTGCAGGATGGAACCGTCAGGGTTGGCGCGAATGATAATGTTGCCGAACTCTTCCGTTTTTACCAGGCGTCCCTGTGTGCGCACCGTATACGTGAATTGCTGACCCTTGGGAATGGGTTCTCCACCGATCTGACCTGCGGGATTCACGTTGTTCTGAGTCTGAATCGCCGCGATCACTTCTGGCGCAGTCACTCCCAGTTTTGCCATCTTATCGGGCTGCACCCACACGCGCAGCGCGTACGTGCCGCCAAAAACTTGCACGCGAGAAACTCCGCGTACGCGGGCGATCTGGTCTTGAAGATTGATGACTGCATAATTGGTGAGAAAATCTTGGCCCAATTTCCCACCCGGAGAGTTGATGGCAATCAACATCAGTGGCGAGGTGAGTGACTTCTGAACGGTTAGTCCTGCCACAGTAACTTGCGCGGGAAGCTGTGACTGCGCTTGGTCGACGCGGAGTTGGCCCAACACTTGATCAATGTCGGGGCTGGTCTTGATGTCGAAGTCCACGAAGAGTTGCACTACTCCGTTGTTGGCGCTGACGGAGTTCATGTAAATCATATTGTCGACGCCGTTCATCTGCTGCTCGATGGGCGTGGCAACCGCTTGCGTGAGGGTCTTGGCGTCAGCACCGGGATAAGTGGCGGTGACCAAAATTTCCGGCGGAACGATATTCGGAAACTGTGAAGTAGGTAGCGATAGGAGCGAGACGACTCCGAGAATGACCGTGACGATGGCGATGACGATCGCCACAATCGGCCGGTTAATAAAAAACTTCGACATGGATTACCTTCCCGCCGCGTTGATCGTCGCAGCGGCGGCAACATTAGGTTGCTCATGCGCATTGATGGAAGCTCCTTCGCGGAGCTTCTGAAGGTTGTCGACGATCACCAGCGCGCCCGGGGAGACACCCGAATTGACGACCCAGTTCGTGCCGATCTGCGGACCGAGCGTCACGGTCTCAACGTGAGCTTTACCGTCCGCCCCAGCCACATAAACTTGCTGCAGCCCCTGAAACTCCTGAACGGCTACTTGTGGTATCAGCAGAGCGTCGTGGCGAACTTCCGTTTCTGCCTTGATACGGCCGAACTGGCCGGGACGCAGAAGGTTTCGAGGATTGGGAAATGCGGCAGCAATGCGAATCGCGCCGGTTTGCGCGTTCATCTGGCGGTCGACGAAAGCGATGCGCCCCTTCTGCGGGAAGTTCTCGCCATTCGAAAGAGTGAGGGTCAGCGGAATCGCCGAAGCGTTCTCCAGCAAATCTCCGCCTTTGTGTTTCGCTCGCTCAGTTAACGCAAGATACTCGCTGTCGCTGATCGAAAAATACGCCTTGATGGGGTCAAGCTGCGAGACCGAGGTCAGCACCGATTGAGTGCTCACGAGATTGCCGACCTGCACGGTCGCCTGTCCGGCAATACCGGTGATGAGCGATCGAACGTGAGTAAAGCCAAGATTCAACTCCGCGTTCGCGACCGCGGCTTCCGCAGCAGCCTCAGAAGCTCGAGCGGATTGCACGGCGGCTTCGCTCTGCGCTTTTTGTTGCGTATCGTTATCAAGTTGGCTTTGCGCGATAGCACGCGCTTCCGCCAGCGGCGTGTTGCGATTCACGTTGATCTCGGCGAGCCGCAATTGCGCTTGCGCCTGCTGCACCTGTCCCTTGGCCTGTGCAAGCTGGCCCTTGGCCTGATCGAGCGCAGCTTGAAATGGACGCGGATCGATTTCGAACAGCACCTGGCCCTTGGTGACTTGCGCGCCTTCCTTGTAATTCTGCTTGATCAAATATCCACTGGCCTGAGGCTGAATCTGCGCGTTCACGTAACCGTCCAGCGTTCCAACCCACTCGCCGGTCAGCGACACATCCGTCGGCTGCACCTTAACGACTGTGACGGGCATCGGTGGCGGTGGACCGGAGGCCGAGGTCTTCTTGCCGCCGCATCCCGCGAGCAATGCGGTGCCGAGGAGCAGCACTATGACAGTGCTAGCCGACGTCAGTATCTTGCCAACCGGTATAGCTGCAACACTTGCTGGCCGCGCGTTCATAAATCTGTAAACCTCCCCAAGGGTGCGAAAATTTTTGCCAGGCTTCGAGTCTTTAAGGGAGCCGCAGCCTCAATCAATCGGAATAAAACCCAACTCTCGTTGAGGCTTGTAGCTACCGCAGAAAGCTCGCTCGCCGCGACATCCGGATTCAAACCCGCGATGTCTGACGTGCCAAGCGAAAGTCACGTCTCAGTTAGATTCACGCAGGTTGTTTTTATATACATTCGCCCCGCGGATATAAACGGCCCCGAGGATCCTACGCGCGCCAAAATGTGTCACTGCCGTTAACGGCATTGGTTGCACTTTGATTGGTCTCAGATTTGCTGCGCCATGATGGAGTGAGTCTCTTTTTGAAACAAACCCAATGGAGTAGTCTTTCCGCTACCACATAGAGCATATGCGCTCTACGTCTATATGGGGATTTGACCTGGTGGTTAAAATACCGAGACTGGCGCAGTACGAGTAACCAGAAAGTAGAACGACCAGACCGCACCGTCGGGTATCGCTCACGCACGGATGATTATTTTTAATTGTTCTAATTAGAATATTAACTTGCTGTTTCTCTACGCAGGAGTCTGGTGAGCAATGAACGAAAAGCAAATCGCGGCGGAATCTGCAGCTCAACTCGTAAAAGACGGCATGGTCATCGGCCTAGGCTCTGGATCGACAGCAGAGGTTGCGATCCGCATCATCGGCGAAAAAGTGAAAACCGGTCTCCAAGTCATAGGGGTGGCCACTTCTCGTAAATCCGAGGAAATCGCGCGCGCGTTGGGCATACGCTTGGCGACACTCGAAGATTACCCTGAGCTGGACCTGACCATTGATGGGGCTGACGAGGTGGAACTCGGTTCGCTGGATCTGATCAAGGGCCGCGGCGGCGCGCTGCTGCGTGAAAAAATCGTGGCTAGTTCCAGCCGGCGGCTGATCATCATTGTAGATGAAAGCAAAATTGTAAAGAAGCTTGGCTCACATGGTGAAGTCCCGGTCGAAATCGTTTCGTTCGGATGGCAGTCGACGGCACAGCGGCTCGGGAAACTTGGTTGGAAACCAGTGTTGCGTTCGGAAGCTGGCGGCGCGCCATTTGTGACCGATGGCGGCCACTACATTCTGGATTGCTCGTTTGAAGAAGGCATCTCCATCCAATCGAAAGCGTCCCAGTTGCACGACACTGTCGGCGTTGTCGAACATGGAATGTTCCTGGACATGACCACCGAAGCACATGTGGGGAGTGCCACGGGTGTTCGCGTACTGCGAAGGGACGTTGACACTCAACATCAACGTAGCGCGAGCTAGCTTCGTCTCCTAGCGGATCGTAGGCCTGAAATAATCCTAATGATAAAGTTCTGCCGTCGCTAGCTAGAGCATTGGAGTTTGCATCTAGCCCGCCAGTCACCAGAACCTG
>Ga0073928_10011660_pt1 | contig 10219 bp, 8 predicted proteins | sample PaiPotPPA55metaG_FD_76969 | JGI IMG/M metagenome (GOLD analysis project Ga0073928, IMG submission 76969) | Iron sulfur acid spring bacterial and archeal communities from Banff, Canada, to study Microbial Dark Matter (Phase II) - Paint Pots PPA... ... | reverse complement strand
TCGCCAGCGTCAGCTCCGAAATCATTTCGCCCGCGTGCCCCGCGACCAGCGTGGCACCGATAATCCGATCGGTGCCCTGGCGAACGTGCACTTTCAGAAAACCTTCTGCCTCACCGTCAAGTACTGCTCGGTCTACTTCGCTAAGTGGCTGGACAAAGCTCTGAACCGCGATACCACGGCGTCGTGCCTCATGTTCATAGAGTCCAACATGGGCAATTTCCGGGTCGGTATAGGTACACCACGGAATCGTCAGAGCACGGAAACTTTCACGCCCGTAAAACAGCGCATTACGAATAACAATTCGCGCCATCGCATCGGCGACATGGGTGAACTTGTACGGCGAGCAGACATCGCCGGCTGCGAAAACCCGACGATTGCTGGTCCGCAAATGGTCGTTGACTTTGACCCCGCTCCGCTGATCGTAGTCAACGCCGGCAGCTTCGAGTCCGAGTCCATCGACGGTAGGGACACGGCCCGCCGCCATCAGCATCTCATCGAACGCAATTTCGCGGCAGGCTCCAGCGCATTCTAGCTTAATACGTTTCTCGCTTCGGGTGGCTAGGGCGTTTCGAATTTGACAGTTCTCAATAATCTCGATCCCATCACGCATTAATGCATTTTTTACAATTCGCGCTGCATCAGTATCCTCACGCGGCAGGATAGTAGGTTCTACTTCGAGCAAGGTAACATGCGACCCAAAGCGGCTGAATGCCTGGGCCAGTTCGCAACCGAGCGGGCCGCCGCCGATTACCACCAACCGCCTGGGCAAGGCCGTCAGTGAGAAAATGTTTTCGTTAGTGAGAAAGCCCGTTTCGTTGAACCCCTGAATAGCCAGAGCGGCTATGCGGCTGCCGGTGGCGATCACAGCCCGGCTAAAGCGTAGGGTCCGGCCCCCAACTTCGATCGAATCAGGACCCGAAAAGCGGCCCTCCCCGATAAATACGTCGACGCCGAGACCTTGGAAGCGGCTAGCCGAGTCTTTTTCGCTGAGTTCTGCTCTCAGTCTCCGCATACGCTCCATAACTGCCGCGAAATTGACTACGACCCTGGGCGCCACGGCGGCCCCATAATCCCCCGCGCGCCCGGCGTCGGCAAACGCTCGCGCAGCGCGTAACAGGGCCTTCGACGGTACGCAGCCGAAGTTGAGGCAATCACCTCCCATCAATTCGCGCTCGATCAGCGCGACCTTTGCGCCCAATCCGGCGGCTGCAGCGGCACTGACTAGTCCGGCAGTGCCGGCCCCGATTACGACCAGATTGTAGCCTTCGGAAGGCTCGGGGTTCCGCCACTTAAGTGGATGCACATTGCTAATGAGTCGATGATCGTGCGAATCGGCGGGCGCGATAAGAAGCATTGCAACAGTTTACTTCAAGAAGGACTTCGGGGCGCCAGCGCGATATCCGGACTGGGTGAACATCGAGGTTCGAATCAGTCCGCTGTAGTGCTGAACCGGAAATTCCTGGGGCTGACCTTCAGAAAATTGCGCAGGCGCTTGCCGGCCGGCCGCCGAAGCGGCGGCCGGCGGTGTGCAGGCTATTGCGGAGTAAGGGTTCCGACTAAGCCGTCGGTTTCACCATCCGGGCCTGACGTGAAATACATAGTGCTCGGGGAGGAATGAGAAGCGCCGCCGAAGATCAATGACCACAGCCCGTCGATTGCAATCGGGTTATTTGACGGATCCGTTAATGTGCCGTGGAACGAGCGGTTGGTCCTGAAGGCGTTGATCCATCCGTTCCCAAAGTTACCGATCAGCAAATCATTGCTGAACTGACCGAAGTTGAATGGGGTTTGCACGATTCCCCATGGTGAATTGAGCGGCCCGCGACTTGCGAACCGTTCAACCAAATGGCCGTTCGTGTCGAAAATATCAACGAAGCCATTACCTGGGCCCGCGACGTCGTCGTGCTTTGCGGCATTTTGTTTTGCGTACGTCACGACAACGTTGCCACTGATATTCGCAATTCCGAATGGCGCGAACCCATTAGGTATGTAGCTATCCCTGAAATTGCCGCCGAGTCTGGCCCGTTTAAAGTTGCCATCGAATACATCCACCGTAGCGCAACGGAAATTGGTCGCATAGAGGAACACGCCGGCCGTATTCGCTCCGGACGCGAGTCCCTTGTACACTGCTCCGGTCGCGCCGTTGCCGCATTTCTCAGTTGAATTGTCCACCTTCAGTTCTGCCGTGCCTGGGATCCCATCGGCGCCGTCCCACCCTGAAATTGTGCCGTCCTCAGTGGCAAAGATGAAGGCCGCAGGCGAACCATCATGCAGCGTAAAAGAGAACGAGGTATTCGCAACGATTCCGGTCGGCGCCGCCGCTGATGTACCACCTTTGGGTGGAGGTATAGTCACAGCCGGAGCCGGATCCGCCCCACCTGCCCCGGTGCCGTCACCATTGTACAAAGCCGATACCCCAAAATTATTGTCATTAATCCAAAATGGGCCCCCTGGGAAAAAAGCTATGCCCCACGGATTCAACAAAGTCCTGTCTTCGTGAGCAGCGGGATGCTTGCTCGTGTCATTGGAGATCAGGTTGTTCTGCACGTACCCTGGACCCGACGCATACGCCCCTCCTAACGGCGCTGTTGCCAGACCGGCCGCGCAAGCGGCTGTTGTGAGGATCTTTTTCAGTGGTTGTTTCATTGTCTTCCTCCCATCTGTTCAGTGTGGTTTCCGAACCGTCTAACCAACTCCTATTTCTCAACGACAACTTCGCCGTTCATACCCTTGGCCTCATGTACTGCACAGGTGTACCGATAGACTCCCGGGACAGAGAAAGTCTCACTGAAGCTCTCACCTGGCCTCAGAAAACCAGAGTCGAATGGTTTGGCGCCCGACGGATTGCTAACGTCGCCCTTCTTGAGTGCAAAGGAAGGATCAGTCGTAACATGATGGAGCTGCGCGCCAACATTTTTCCACTCAACCGTATCGCCTGCCTTGATCGTGGTTCGCACCGGTTGAAAACTCGGCGGGGCGTCTAACATCTCGACCACCATCGCCGGCCTGGCAGCCATCGACTTGGCTGTTGCAACTGCCATCAGTGATGCGGCAAACAAACCTAAACCGGTAAATGCCATTGTCCGATTGACAGTCCTTCGACTTGTCTGTTGCTTCATAGTCATAACCTCACTCCATTCCTCGTGATTAGCTCTATGCAACCAACCGCTACTCAGTGCAATTTCAAAAATTCTTTAATCGCGCGCATGTCCTTGGCAGGCATATTCGACAATGTCTTCATGTGCATCGTGATAGCGTCCCACTGAGCGGGGGAGAATTGAGAGCCGGGCCGCGCATTGTGGCATTGGTTACAGTAAACCGACCACAGGTGCGCACCCTCGATGAGCATCCTATGCTGTTCCGGTGTCTGGTCTTGAGCAGCTGCGCTCCTGGCGGTGGTATTTGATGACATCGCAATAGCGGCTATTGTTGTCGCAACCAGCAGTGTTCTAATGCTCATGTCAGAATCCAATCACGAATTGAGTGAGTATCGCGTGATCGTTTGACGTTGCCCCAACCGGTGAAGCTGTAGCGGTGCTCGCGCCATTGAAGGAGAAGAGCGTTCCGCCGGCTCGCGGCAATTCAATATCGAATTCGGTCTGCCAGACGATCGAAGGCTCGATCCAATAGTCGATTCCGAGCGCAACCTGGCGCGCATGCGGGCTGAAGATTGACGGGGACCCGCTGAAGCCTATTCCAGGGACCGTCGAAATCTCGTCGGCCACGACTGCGCGTTGATTAACCCCTGAATAACGGATCAGTGGTTCGAGGTTTTCGATGTACCGGTCTAGTCCGAAGGGTAGCTGCGGAAGCGGAAGACCTTGGAGGAAGTAGCCAAACTGAATATACCAGCCCTGGCGCTTATCCTGCGGCCCCCCGCCCGGCATTTGCCGATAGGTCTGGACATATTCGCCCCGCGTTTGCAGGTTCCCATTCAGATAGGCGTAGTCAATTCCCCAGGAGTTGAACCAATGCCCATTCAGCCACTTGCCGTCGTAGGTCGAGGCACCCAGCTCCAGGCGGCCGAGATTCGAATCCAGCGGGAATGGATAGAAACGGATTCTCGTGCCGAACGCCTTGCCATTCGTATTAATCTGGATGTTGTTAACCGGGTTGAGTGTCTGCCCGACCACGGGGTGCGGCAAAGCCGAATCGAAGCCTGGTCCATTCGCGACCCAGGTGGTGTAGTCGACGTCTTGTCCCAGCGCGCCCCACTGCAAGCCACCACGAAGCTGCAAACCCAACTCGGACGGCGGAACGATTGCCTCTGCGCCGTAAAGAAGAGGCGCGGTGACGAAGCGATTTACCCAGGATGCGCTCTGAGCTTCATACCAATCGCCGAACGGCTGGTCGAAAAGTCCGGCATTGACCTGCAAGTAATCGTTCAGAAAGAGCTGGAACATCGCCACCGGTAGCGCGAATTGAGCGCTGGACCCCTGTGGCAGGAGGCCATCCATTTCGCCTTCGAACGATATCCAGTCGTTGAGCCGATAGATCACCAGCGGCTGAAACGCCAACGCGAAGGTGTTGGTGTTATTACCTCGGTCATAAATGAAGCCGCCGCTGACGGACCCGTTCCAGGTGAATTGATGAGAACCCAGATAACGGCTCATGGCAGAGCCGAACTGCTCGTCACTGGGACCCGCCGCGAGCTGCTTCTGACTATCCTGAAGTTGCGCGACCTCAACCTTTAGCTTGTCGCTGGTAACCTCGAGCGTGTTGGCCTGGCGGACGAGCGTAGCGTGCTGACTCTCCAGTTGTTGAAGTTGTTGCTCGAGCTGCCGAATTGCCCGCTCGTCCCGCTGGACGCGCGACTGCTCTGCCGACTCATCTGTTTTGACCTGATTTAACTGTTGTTCAATCTTGTCTGCCCGCTCGACACCACTGTCGTCAGCGGCGGCGATCGCGCCGAAAGCGAGGACCAAAAGCGCAAGGATAAATCCACCTAGCGCTCCGCGTAGACGTTTTGTAGAAAACCCTGAATTCATTGTGAGCGACATAATTGGCCTCGTCGTTCCCCGCTATTGACCGGGGCCGCTTGACCCTTGTTGACCGGATATTGGGACGCCGATAGCCGAAGGTTACCGGCGATCAAAAAAATTTTGCGAAGCAAAAGCCGGAAGGAGACTTCCGGATGCACTGCTCTGCTATGGATCGGATTGAATCTGAACGAACGATGGCGGCGATGCGGAAGGACGCGAACTGCGGGCAGAATATTGCCGATTAGAACTATCGACGCCGGGTTCTAAAGCGTGGCTGCGAGGACCAGTTGCTCGAACGGCTTAAGCGGCATCGGAGCCGCAATCACACTGATGAAATTCCCGTAGCCGCCGACATTGATTAAGCAGAAGCTGAAGCCCCGGTAACGATAGAAGAGCAAGCGATGGCGTTCGTCATGGGCGATCAATGGCGGATTGAAAGCGTCCGTCTGCCTGAATATACACATCACCCCGCCCTGCGCCCCGCTAAACCAGGTATAGGTCACCGGCGTCCCGTCGGGTAAACGGTCCCAGCGCCCGCCGACGAGCCTGAACCCTTCGGGACCAAAGTCCCACATGTACGCGGGCATACCATGCTCGACGTAAGCAGTCAGCATCGTTTCCATCGAAGTGGAAGGAACGTTGGGACGAAAATCCACCAGCGCCCGTTGATAGCTCTCGATCGCCAGGTCGAAATCGGGTATGCGTGCGATGCGCTGCCCAGGGCCTATGAGCACAAAGATCAACGCCGCTAATGAGGCACTAAGCGCCAGCGGAAAGACCAACCCTGCACTAAACGCCCACTTGTGGGTGGAAACTTCTGCTGCGCCGCGTTCCTGCTGCCAGCGAGTTATCCAGTTCAGCCAAAACCGGCCAGCCAATGCTGAAAGTACGATGACGACGGTACAGGAAAGAGCTAACATCATGCCCGAATTTGGCACTCGGGCAATCTTGCTTATGATTTGGCACAGCGCTGCTGCGAAGCTAAACGCCGCCAGCCCCACCGCCACGCCAGTCACCTCGGGCTGCAAAGGAACCCCGCGGCGCACCGTCCAAAACAAAGAGAGCCATGGAAGAGCGGCGAAGGCGAACAATTGCAACATCGAAGCCGGAGCGGCCTCGAGCATCTCATTGAATGGCCTGCTGGCTAGTTCGAAACCAAACGCCGCGGCAATGATTGCAATTACCACCGCCAACTGGGGCCAGGTTACTTCGCGTCCGGGAGTTGCGCTCTTCAGCGCCAGGAATGCGGCCGCGATACTGGCGGCAATGAATAGACCCGCCGCAACCAATCCCCTGGAGTTGTGATACAGGGCTCGCAGATTAGCATAGCCGAGGACCCACACGGCCAAACCTAGAATCGCCGCTTCCAACAAAACCCAGCAAACCAGCCTCGCGCTGGCGGGCCACAATCTCTTAACCGGTTGGAAGTCTTTGATCGAACGATCGATCAGGACTTCGTAGTCGATCTCGTGCTCCGGCGACATCTGTTTAACTTAGTAACGCCCTCTTCAAGGATTCATATGCGCGATGCACTCGAACCTTCATAGCGCCGACGCTAGTGCCTGTACGCCGTGCGGCCTCCTCGATCGAAAGACCGATCACCTTGGTCAAGCTAAGCGCTTCCATCTGCCCGGGGGAAAGCTGCTCCATTGCCTCACGCAATTCCAGGTCCTGGCTTGAGCCGGCTTCGAGGGAAATCTCGGGCAGCTCGTCGACCTGTACTTGAAATCCCAGCCGCTGCCGCTCCCGGCGAAAATGCTCCGCGCTCACCTTACGGACGATTGCGAAGAGCCAAGGCTCAAACGGCCGCTCGGGTTGATAGGTATGGCGGGATTTGTAAACGGCAATCATGGCATCCTGGCAAATATCCTCAATTTCGCTATTATCCGACCGGCGCCGCCGCAAAAAGCGGGTAATAAGCGGGCCGACTTCTTTAAAGAGCGAGTGAAAAGCCTCACGGTCTCCGCCCTGAGCCCGCGCCATGAGCTGTGCACGGCTCACGCTCTTCTCGTCGTCCAAGGCCACTACCTGATCAATTGCGTGAAATTCCGATTAAAGTTACGAGGCCAACTCCGGTCCGAACGTCGCTCATCAACGGTGGCAAACTCTCGAATTGCGCTCTCTAATGATAATTGTCCAGGGGTGGTCATTTATCTGAATGGGTGCCGGCGCCTTTTTTTAGCGCTGCTCCGAATGCGCTACAATGCGCAAGCTTGGCGAATCGCATTGTTATGAAAAAGTACACAACGATTCTCCTTAGTTTCGCCGCGATCATGTTCGCCTTACTGTCTCATCCGCGTGTGGGGGTGGCAGCGTCACCTCCGCCAGCCCAAGTCAGCATCGCACCCGGCACGACAATAACCCATCAGAACTGGCAACGATATCGGCAGTTTATGTCCGAGGGTTTGATTGCGCTCTTTGAAGGCAGCCAGTTCTGGCGTTTGCCCAAGGACCTACGGATAGAAGTCGGACCAACTATTTCCATTCCATTGCCGAAGAGATATCTCGCGGACACCGCCGAATACTCAAACCGCGTCAAGCTCGTCAGAACTTCGGCCGGAGGCTATGTTCCAATCGATTACGCTGCCGGTCTTCCATTTCCGCGTCCGCTTGAAGGAGACCCGGAACTAAGAGGCCAGCGGATTTTCTGGGACGCGTATTATCGTTATCAACCCAGGGTTCAATCGGCTCCCGGGTTTTCGTACACGCTGGATCGGTTCGGCAACATGACCCAGACCTCGGAAGTGCGGGCAGTGGATTCTCAGCTTGCCTACCTCAGCGACATTAATTATCCGCGTACTATTATCGATGGCGTGCCATACTATTTCGCGCGATTCGAAGAGCAGTTGGAGCCGGAGCAGGGCAAGTATTCTGCTATTCTCGATTTGATACCGAGTGATCCTACACAGCTAGACGACCTTTACGAGTATGTACCAACCCTGCGCAGATCACTTCGCTTATCGCAAGCGGCAAGATGTGCTCCGGTGTTCGGCAGCGACTACCTGATTGACGACGAAAGCGGCGGGCCGCCGGGTCTGCCGCAATTATTCCAGATAAATTATCTCGGCGAGAAAAAAATCCTGGCACTGGAACATGCGGTTCCTGAGAGCTTTGACTCCCCCCCAACGCCCACACAATTGGATGGGCGATATTACTATTCCAGCGACGTAGGAATTACACCCTTCCCGAAGCCGGCAATGGGCAAATGGGAGGTGCGCGACACTTACGTGCTTTCGCTAAAGCGATTGCCGCAGTTTGCCAAAGACTATTGTTACAGCGAAAGGATAATGTACGTAGACAAAGAGAACTACTTTGGCGAAGGCGAGCTGGACTTATACGATGCGCCCGGAAAGTTGTCAAAAACGCAACTGGTCTTCTTGTATCCAGCGCCTATTCCAGCATCCGGCGGTGACGTGGCTGAACTATTGGCAGGACCATACATCGGACTGTTGGTTAATTTCCGGAACAAGCACGTAACCGTTTTACCCTATTTGCACTCCTGTCTCGATAGCGAATGTACAGCAGCCGGGTACCTCGATATCACTCGCTATGCCAGCCCAGAAGGGTTGATGAAGATCATGCAGTGAACCGTTGGTCGCGCTTCACTGAATCTCGTTGGCGGCCCGCATAGAGTTTCCCATGCGATACCGTGCGCGAAGAAATTGTCGGCGGCTCGGCGGCCTGACAGCGATGGCCATTCTCACATGTACCCTGACTAGCGCTGCCACATGCGTTGCAGAGGAGCCCAACGCTGAACCTCCGCAGCATCATGGGCTAGGTGAGGGCCTCTGGTACGGAAGTAGTGCCCCGTTTGTGGACCTCAGCCATTCGTGGCGATGGCTGCGCGGCTTCTCGCTCAGCGGTTATGCGCAAACGACTTCAGGAATATGGGCGAACTCCTCGTCCCTGACCGATTTTGGGCGGTCATCCGGAGAGCATCACGGCGCCAATTCCCTCGCGGTAGAACGCAGCCTGCTTCAGTTGGATGCCAACTATTTTCTGAACGGCAACAATTCATGGTTTCTGCGATTCTGGGGTGTGTACGAACCGGCGTATCCCTGGGAAGCTCATAATATCGCCGGGCCCACGCTGGTCTACGACAAAAGCCAGTCTGATTTTTATAATCGCTATGATGTTCGCGACGCCTACTGGAAAAATACTACCGGGCCGGTGACATTGTTCCTGGGCCACCAGATTGTCACTTGGGGGGAATCCCTCGCCTTTCGCGTCGGTGATATTATCAATCCTCAGGATCTGAGCTGGAATTTCGGCTTCGCCAACCTGGAGCAATCACGCTTACCATTGTGGATGGTGCATCCGATTGCGAGTTTGCATAGATTCGGACCGTTCAGCAGCAGCTTTGTTGAAGGCGTCTGGAGCCCGGCGTGGCAGCCCTTATACACGAGCGTGAACTACGCTGATCGCCGCTACGCTGGCCAGTATAGCGTGGCCGGCGCGGTTAACTTGCTCCCTCCGGCCGGCGGCAGATTCGATACCTATCCGTACCCATTCATGACCGCCACTGATACTCCGCCGGGAGCGCAGGCCGCCTTTCCACAAATCACGCATTTTGCAGCCCCGTTCCAAAGTTGGGCTTTGCCCTCGGACACTTGGGGGAATTCGGTGGAAGGCCTGCGCCTGCACACGCTGGTCGAAAATACCGAAATAACCACCAGCTATTGGCATGGCCATCAACTGAATCCGACTGCGTTTGTGGAAGGTACGCCCGCATCGGGTCAGGCGCTCCAGATGCGCTATCCACAGCTCAATGATATCGGTCTGACGATGAACCGGCCCATCTATTTGCAGCCGGTGCTGCTCTCCAACGTTCCATTCGTTCTAAGGAGCGAGGCTGTATGGCAGGACCGTACCCCCTTCAATACCATAAGTCTGGCCCGCCGGAGCGCCGTCATTTACTCGAGCACTTTGAACACGCTGATAGCGCTTGACGTCGATACCATGGCTGTCCCCTGGCTCACCAGCACGGGGACACTTACCACAAATCTTGAATGGAACAACTACACTATCCTTAGCCCTAATAAAAACATGGTCTACGATGGTTACGCAGAACGGTGGCGTCACAATGAAGAGAACCTGCTGCTGAGCGCCAGCACTAGTTGGTGGTGGGGTACAGTGGTGCCAACGTTCACTGGTATTTACAATCCTGACGGCAATACCTGGGAGCTGTTTCCGAATGTGATACTCACCCCACCATGGACCAATAGATATTTTCTCAG
>Ga0073928_10011659_pt1 | contig 10219 bp, 9 predicted proteins | sample PaiPotPPA55metaG_FD_76969 | JGI IMG/M metagenome (GOLD analysis project Ga0073928, IMG submission 76969) | Iron sulfur acid spring bacterial and archeal communities from Banff, Canada, to study Microbial Dark Matter (Phase II) - Paint Pots PPA... ... | reverse complement strand
GCGATTTCTATTGGTGATCCCGCTGGCGCTCGCAATCGTATGCGGCCTGCTTTATATGACATTCCATTCCATCAAGCAGGCCATGTTGATTCTGGTCAACGTGCCATTCGCACTGGTGGGCGGCATTGCCGCTCTATGGATTTTCCACCTCAATCTGAATCTCTCCGCTTCGGTAGGCTTCATCGCCCTGCTGGGGGTCGCAGTACTTAATGGTGTAGTGCTCGTCAGCTCCATCAACCAATTGAGAGACGAGGGCGCATCGCTACGCCATGCAGTCCTGCAAGGAGCAGGCCGCCGTTTGAGACCGGTACTGATGACAGCCCTTGTCGCCAGTCTCGGATTCGTTCCCATGGCTATTTCCACTTCAACTGGAGCCGAGGTCCAGCGGCCCTTGGCGACAGTCGTGATCGGCGGACTGACCAGTTCAACTTTGCTGACTTTATTTTTGCTGCCCACATTCTACGATTGGTTCGATAGATCCCCTAAATCTCAAGACGCGGCACAAAAAAGGGATCTGACAGCTGTGTGATTCGAAGCTCAAAAACGTCACTGCGTGTGTCCTTGAACCCCACATAGGTGGCTAGCTCTTTATAACTTTTTACGAAGGGAACAGGATGTCAGTCAAAGATCAAATTTCAACTCGGCGGCCGGTCGAGGCACACTTGATTGCCCGACGCTTGTATCCGGGAAACTTATCGGCGGCTATTCCCTTACTTGAGGTACGCCCTAACAAGATCGATCAGGTCTTCGGCAAGCTCGTTAGGCGGAGCGGAGCTCTTATCGGAGGAAAGGAGGTGCAGACGGATGTGGTCTTCGAGCACTTCGGCCATGAGACTGTTTATGCCACCGCGCACGTTCGCCAGGAGCATGAGAACGTCCGCGCAATCATCGGCTGTGGTGAGGGAGCGCTCGATGGAGTCGACCTGCCCGCGAATCCGTTTGATGCGAGCGACCAGCTTTTGCTTTTCTTTTTCGATGTGCGACATGTTTTCCTTGACTATATCCTAGGGGGGTATGATAAAAAAGAACAGGCGAGGATTTTTGCCTCGCAGGAGAAGTTGAACAACCTATGAGTATAGATTCCGCACAAGAACCTCCGAGTAGACGGAGTGCTTTCCTGTGTTGCGATGAGCGCTCTGGAAACCGCCTCTAGCCTCGCTACAGACGATTCCCTCGCCGCTCGTCACAGCATACGACCTGTGAATTGAGCGCGTGAGCCAATGGTTTTCCAACCCCGACTCACCCCTCCCTAACCGATGATTCGTGCCGTCGTCCGATCCGTGCCCTAAGCGCTGGAATTGGTTGCGCCTGCGCGGACCGCAAAAGGAGGAACGATGAACAACAAGCTTTTTACTTTCCGTAAGACACGTCGTATGACCTGTGCCTGGGTATCTACAGGCGATGCAAAGACGCCACTCGCATGCGTATGGGTGGAAGCCGAGGCTCCAGGAGCGGCTTCCACAGCATCCTTCTCGAAGGATGAAGCTGGGGGGGTGCGTCTGTGCGCCTAGAAGAACCCCAAATCGAGGTTGCCGCGATGCCGGCGGCCAATGGCGTCGTGGTCCACAGCACGTGGCAGAAGCATGTGCTCACCTTTCTGATGGTCTTCGGTCCCGGCCTGATCGTCATGGAGGCAGACAACGATGCAGGAGCTGTCTCCACCTATATGCAGGCGGGCGGGCAGTATGGTTTGCATCTGCTCTGGCTGCTGGTTGTGCTCTTGCCCATCTGTTATTTCGTGCAGGAGATGGTGGCGAGGCTGGGGATCGCGACCGGCAAAGGTCACGCCGCCATGATCTATGAACGGTTCGGCAAATGGTGGGGACGGTTCTCTCTCATCGATCTGCTCGCCGTCAACTTCCTTACGCTCATCACCGAGTTTGCTGCAATCTCGCTCGCGCTCAGTGCGCTGGGGGTCAGCCCGTATGTGTCCGTGCCGATCGCGGCTCTCGGCCTGACGCTAATGGTGGTTACGGGCAGCTACCTTCGCTGGGAGCGTATCGTCATCGTGCTCTGCCTGATGGACCTGATCTGGTTCGGACTGGCCTACGTGGTGCATCCCGATTGGGGTACCGTGGCACGTAACACAGTGGTCCCAAGTCTGCCGTCTGGTGGAGTGACGAGCGGCCTTGTGTTCTTGATCATCGCGATCGTGGGTACAACCATCGCTCCCTGGCAGCTCTTTTTCCAGCAGAGCTGCGTCGCCGAGAAGCGACTGCGTTTCTCCGATCTAAAGTGGGCGCGGCTCGATACACTAATCGGCGCAACCTTCACCGTGCTTGTTGCTGGCGCGATGATGCTGGTTGGCAACTACGGCTACCAACACGGAATCGCTTTCCGGGACCCGGCCCAGTTTGCAGGTGCGATTCTGCCGACTGCCGGCCGCTTCGCGCGTAACGGCATTTTGCTGCTCATGGTGAATGCTGCTGTCCTTGGTACAACGGCAATCTCCCTTGCGAGCGCCTGGGCCTACGGCGAGGTCAAGGGCTGGGAACACTCGCTGCACAAGAAGCTCTGGGAGGCGCCGGGCTTCTACGCAACGTACATCGCTTGCGTGGGCGCAGCTGCTGCGATCGTCTTGATTCCGCATGTGCCGCTGCAATTGGTCATTATCAGCGTACAAGTCTTCGCGGGACTGATCCTTCCATCCGCCATCATATTTCTCCAACTCCTGCTCAACGATCACGCACTGCTCGGTGATCGCTGGGTCAACCGTCCATGGAACAACTGGATCAACTGGACGATCATCGTCGTTCTCTTTGCTCTGTCGCTGCTTTTGGCGGCACAGGTCATGCTACCGAAGTTATTCGCCTGAAGGCGCGAGGGTGATTTATGGCAACCATGCAGAACTCCTACCAGCCTGAGTATTTCCGTGTTGTTCACCCACTTGAGGATGCCCCGGAGCAGAAATGCGTCAGCGAAGGTCTTGGTCAGATTGCGATGACGCCAAGCGTTCGCCTGTCTCTCAAGATCCTGCGCGGCTATCTGATTCTGATGACCGCGATGTTGCTCTATCACGTGCTCGATCTCGCAGGTGTGCTCAAGCACTTCAAGTTCTAAAGGAGGTAATTCGATGGAAGAAACCGAAATAGACGAGCCTCCGCACGCCGGAGGCGGCTCCAGGTAGACCACGCCAGCCTATGCAGCACCGCTTGCGCTTGTCTCCGGGAGAACCAGAGCACAAGAGCGAGCTCCTTTCGTACGAGTTCCTCAATCAATAGCATTCGCAACTCACGGCGAATGCACGAGTCCACTGGCGGACCGAACGAGCGGTCTGCCCAGAACACTCGTGGTGTGTCCAAAATGTAGCCGGACACACTGCATTGGAGAAAAGACATGGAACACCGCAGACTTTTTGATGACGCATCGACCTACAATTCAAACCTCCGCGCAGAAGATGGCCCACGGATGCAGGAGCGGAAGAGCGCGTTTCGAGAGTTCATCCTCGTCCCTATTGGATTTCTTTGTGCAACTCTCTTGCTAATCCTTCTCATGAGTCATTCCGCTTTCGGCCAGGCTGGGAGCGGCAGGATCGCCGGATCGGTAAAGGATACAACTGGTGCTGTTATCCCGGGTAGCAGTGCGACTCTGCTCAATACGGCGACTGGAGTAACTCAGACCACGACCAGCAATGACGAGGGAATATTCAACTTCCCCGTTGTGTCCATCGGGCAATACGAACTCGACGTGACAGCAAATGGCTTCAACCCATACCGTCAGACAACAAATCTGAAAGTCGACGTCAACACGGCACTGACGCTGGATGTCGTTCTGCATGTCGTGGATTCGAGCGAGACTATCACCGTCACCGAGAATACGGCGGAGGTTCACACCACGGACACTCAGATCGGCCAGACGATTGAGAGCAAGCAAGTCGTTGACATCCCGCTCAACGGCCGCAGCTACACGGACCTGCTTGCCGTACAGGCAGGTGTCTCGCCCGTGACCACGAGCGGGGCCGGCAACACCAGTTCGGGCGGGGGCTTCGGCACCGTGCCCGCAGCGGGGCAGGCTAACACTGGTCAGTTCTCCATCCATGGACAGCGCGAGTCAGACAACGCCTACTACCTCAACGGTGCCAGCGTGCAGGAGACGATCGGCCAGCAGGCCGGCATTATCCCGAACCTCGATTCAATCGCCGAGTTCCGCATTCTTTCCAGCAATGTCGACGCTGAGTATGGCAGCTTCACCGGCGGGATCATCAACGTCGTTACCAAGTCCGGCACGAACGCCTTCCATGGCAACGTCTTCGAGTTCTTCCGCAACACGCACCTCGATGCACGGAACTACTTCTCTCCGGAGCGCGCGGTCTTCCATCAGAACCAGTATGGCGGGACAGTCGGCGGGCCGATCCGTAAGGACAAGATCTTCTTCTTCGCCGACTACCAGGGCCAGCGCTACATTCAGGGGATCGAGACCGGCTTTGTCAGCGTACCTTCCATGGCGAACCGGAACGGCGACTTCGGATCGGCTGCAGCCTTCACCGGAAAAGTCAATGGACCTTACCTCGCACAGGTCCTGAGCCAGCGCCTCGGCTACCAGGTCACGCAAGGCGAGCCGTTTGCGCAGGTCTTTCCCAACGGGCTCATTCCCAAGCGCGCCTGGGGAACTGCACCCCAGCACTTGCTGCAGTACATCCCGCAGCCCAATGTTGGGTTGGACCAGTTCTCAAGCGGAGCCTACAAGCGCCGCATTAATGACAACAAGGCCGCCGGCCGGCTCGACTTCAACTCCCCACTCTTCGGCATGTCGTCGATCTACTACTTCAACGATCGCTACAACCTCGACGATCCATATCCCAGCGGTCTCGGTGGCGCCACGCTCCCGGGCAACGGCTTCGCCTACGATGCGGCGTCATTCGGCATCGACCAGACGTTGATCTTCAGCAACATTCACACCTTTGGCGCAAAGACGGTCAATGAGGCGCGCTTCGGTATGACGCGTCTCGACAACAAGATCGGCCAGCCGGTAGGCGGCGTGGGCGTAAGTCTCGCCGACCAGGGGATTCAGGCAGGCGGCGAAGGCATCATTCAGGGCTTCCCCGCGCAGGCCGGAGTCGAAGGACTATTCTTCAACGGCTTCTCGGTTGGAACCAATCCATTCTCGCTTGCCCAGGTGAACAGTAACTACGACCTGTCCGACTCAGTCTCACGTACGGCCGGCAACCATACCATCAAGGTTGGAGGCCGCTATATCTGGTACAAGGTCAAACAGGCGCCGAACCTCGTCGCCAATGGAACCTTCTCCTTCTTCGCATCCGGGAATCAGACCACCGGCAATGACTACGCGGACTTCCTGCTGGGGACGCCTGACTTCTACTCGCAGCAATCCTCTCCCACCTTCTACGAGTCTGCGGCGGATGGCGATCTCTTCGCGCAGGACAGCTTCCGCGTGCGTTCCAATCTGACCTTGAACTACGGACTTCGCTGGGATTACGTCACCCCATGGGCGGAGAAGTATCACCAGACGACGACCTTCGTCCCGGGCGTACAGTCCGCAACCTTCCCGGGCGCGCCGCTCGGCTACCTTGTGCCCGGAGATCCACTCCCCGGCGGCGGTCACATCCCAGCCGGCATTGCACCCACCCCGCTGAACAACTTCTCACCGCGTTTCGGTCTGGCTTATTCGCCATCGTCGTCCGATGGCTTTGTGAGCAAGCTCACCGGCGGCCCCGGGAAGACCAGCATCCGCTTGGGCGGAGGGCGATTCTTCACCTCGCCGCAGGGTCTGACGGTCGCATATCCCACCGGCAATCCGCCCTATGGCCTCACCTACACCAGCCCGGAGTCGCCTGTGATGGAGACGCCGTTCATTGGCGCCCTTTCAGGCACGAAGTACGTGCAGCAGTTTCCGGTAAAGGTGCCTTCCTACAACGTGTCGCCAACAAACCCCGACAACACGGTCAATTGGAGCCGCTACTACCCTATCAGTGGCGCGGGCAGTGTGTACTACAAGAACAAGACCGGCTATGTAATGCAATACAACCTTACCGTCGAACGTCAGGTTGGTGCCAACGCCGTGTTCAGCATCGGGTATATCGGTTCGCTTGGACGCCACCTATTGACGGTTCATAGCGCGAATCCTGGCAACCCCGCACTCTGTCTCAGCCTTAGCCAGCAATCGGAGGTAGCACCGGGCTCTCCTACCTGTGGCCCGTTCCAGGAGAACCTCGTCTTCACCCGCGCTGACGGCACTGTGGTGAATGGAACGCGCGGGCCGTTCCCGAACCAGATAGGCACTGACGCCTACTACGAGAACATGGGCAACTCGAAGTACAACGGGCTCGAAGTGACCTTCAAGCGCACCACCGGGCCATTGTCCTTCCTCGCGAGCTACACCTATTCAAAGTCCTACGATCAGACTTCAAACATCCAGGAGCAGGTCGATCCCTACAATTACCACGCTCTCGACTCCATCTCGGCGTTCGATATGAAGCATGACTTCGTCGTCAGCTACAACTACGACTTGCCCGTAGATCACTTGTTCCACCCCAACCGGCTTACCAGTGGTTGGGCTCTCTCCGGTATCACGCGCTTTGCCTCGGGCCTGCCTGTCACCTTTGCGAGTTCGGGCGACAACTACCTGGTGCAGGTGCAAAATAACGGCGTCAACGCGACCAGCATCGACATGCCCAACTACGACGGCTCAGGGTACAAAATCAACCATAACCCGCGTAACGGCAAGCCGTACTTCAACACTGCTGCGTTCACCCCAAATGCGCTCGGCACGCAGGGCAACTCCAAACGCCGCATGTTCTACGGACCGGGAATCGACAACTACGACATGGCACTGCACAAAGTGACAAGCATCACCGAAGGTCGCTCGCTTGAGCTTCGGCTGGAGATGTTCAACGTCTTCAACCACGCGCAGTTCTATCCGAATGGCTCGGTCGATGGAAACATCGGCGACGCGTCCTTCGGTCAAGTCCTGCGAGCAGCCGATCCCCGGATCGGTCAAATCGCAGCAAAGTTTCGCTTCTGAGGAGTAAGGGGGGCGCGGCTGCGCCTCCCTACTCCTTGGAGAACCGTAGGGGGAGAATGACATGACCGGAATCAGCACTGTTCAATTCGGCCTGCGCCTTTGGTTGGCGATTGGCATGGGCGCAATGGTGGGCTTGGAACGGCAATGGCGGCAGCGCATGGCGGGAACCCGTACCAATGCTCTGGTGGCCGCCGGAGCCGCAGCTTTTGTGATGTGCGGTCTACTGCTCGAAAATGACCTGTCTGCGCGCGGACGGATCGTCTCCTATGTCGTTTCGGGAGTGGGTTTCCTCGGCGCGGGAGTGATCTTCAAGGACGGCGTGAACGTGCGCGGGCTCAACACGGCCGCTACTATCTGGTGTTCTGCCGCCATCGGTGTGCTCTCTGGGCTCGGAGCTCTGAACCTGGCGCTAGTCCTTGCCTTCGCCGTTCTTTTAACCAATGTCGTGCTCCGTCCCCTTGCATATCGTCTCCACCCCGTCCTTCCTGACCCTACTCCAGTCGAGACACTCTATCAGGTACAGCTCGCCTGCAAAGTCTCCGCTGCAGCCCACATACGCGCTTTGCTGCTTTCAACCATCACCCGACTGCCCGTCACCTTGCAGTCCATCCATGGGGAACAGGACGACACAAACGAGCAAGCCCACATACGCGCCGAGATGACGACCGCAGGCCGGAATAACGAAGCTATCGAACAAGTGGTGCTGCGCCTCTCCATAGAGGATGATGTCTCAACCTTGAGCTGGTCGATCGCTGAACCGGCAATGGAGTAAGCGAATGACTAATATCGCAACGAAACGTAATCAGCGCATCACCGCACGCCTTCGGCGTATTCAAGGACAGATAGCCGCCATTGAGCGTTCCCTGGCCGAGGACCCCGATGGAGCCATCCTTCTTCAAAGAGTAGCGGCCGCCCGCGGTGCGATGAGTGGCCTCATGACCTACCTCATCGAAGAGAGGTTGCGTACTCTGCAGCTAGATTGTGACGACAGCGACACCATCGAAGAAATGATTGAGATTGTTCACGGTTATCTCGCTTAGGTCTCGGTAACTACGTCTAAGCGACAGGAGCTCTCTTCCCCTTCCTCGCCGGTCAATTGACGAAAAATCGCCGAATCACTCATCGACAAATGATCTTAAGGCAAGTTGCCGAATAGTCGCCATCTCGTCAACTTGATCTTGTATGTTCGGTCCCTCTTGTTCCGCTGCAGATGTCCGAGCAGCCGGTTATACATCCACACGAAATAGAGCGGATCGGTAAACACAAGCCGACATGCACTAAGACTTCTCGGTACCGATCCGTGGGTCTATGAAAATGGTGGAGAGGTGTACGGATGACGTTGCTTTTACGGAAGATGGGTTCTCTGGTGTGGTGGGTGAGTTCGTTCGCGCTTATGATGCAGGTCGCACCGTTGTGTGAGGCCCAAACACTTCGCACTGCACCAGCGAAAGCAGGTCCAGGCGAAGGACGCGATGCAATCGTCGATCAGATTGTGCAGCCATTCCTCCAGGACGGCTGCCATGTCGGACTGTCGGTCGTCATCGTTCGGCGGAGAGAAGCCTGGTTCTATAACTTCGGATCGACCTCGCGCACAACACGGACAAAGCCAACGACAGACAGCGTATATGAGATTGCGTCCGTGACCAAGACTTTCACTGGCGCCTTAGCGGCGAAGGCTCTCCTCCGAGATCACATGCAACTTGACGCTGATTTCAGACAATATCTTCCCGAACAGTACCCCAACCTGCAGTGGCAAGGACGACCCATCACGTTGAGGAATCTTGCCACGCACACTTCCGGTCTTCCTCGTGACTTGCCCGACACCGACGATCTGTACGCACATCGTGATCCGGAAACACTGCCCTACAAGTTGATCGCACGGGAATCGGGGTACGACCGGGCGCGTTATCTCGATGAGCTTCATAAGGTCGCGTTGCGGAACCAGCCGGGGACGAGGGAGAACTACTCAAATCTTGGCTTCAAAGTGATCGGGTGGGGACTGGAACAAGTGTATGGGATGTCCCTTGAGAGATTGCTCCAGGAGCAAATACTGCAGCCGCTGCGGATGAGCTCTACCGGTTTCGTCCTGAGCTCGAACGAGCGATCCCGACTGGTAAACGGCTACAGTCCGGCGGGACGCCTTATGCCTGAACATCTCCGCAATGCCGGAGCGGCCTACGGCCTGTACTCCACTCCCCGCGACATGGCGAAATATGTCGAATGGCAATTGGATGAAGCAAATCCCGAGATCATGCTGGCTCACGAACCAACTAAGGGTGACAGCCAGAGCGTTAAGGCACTCATCTGGAACCTGGGCACGTTGGACGGCTCTCGAATGTTATGGCATGGCGGCGGCACATTTGGCATGTCCAGCCAAGTCGTTCTGTTTCCGAGCTATAACGAAGGATATGTGCTTCTTGCGAACGATACTTGCAATGGAACAGAAAGCGCTCTGAAGAATCTGGCCATCGTACTGCACGGACGGTTACGATCGTCCGTCAGGCCACCACCCGGCGATTTCCGGCCCTAGTCCTGATAAACGCCGTTCTTCGTCACTTAGCCGAAAAGTCGCCTTCGCGCCCAGTTGCTGAGTGAACGACTCACCCGGGTTCGATGCCAAGTCTGTCGTTTACAGCTATTCTCAAACGCTGCTTGCAGCCAATATAGCGTTCTGTGGTTTGCACAGAGACATGCCCGAGAAGAAACTGGATCTGCTCAAGCTCGCCGCCCAAATCATGGCAGAGCCGCGCACAGGACCTCCGGAGATCATGCGGCGCGAGACGTGGAATGTTCATGCTCGCGGCAGTCTTCTTGACAACGTGCAGACCGTCTTTTCTGAAATGCCGTGTCCCCATGGTTTACCCGCCCGACAGACACATCGGAACAGCGGACCACTTTCGATACCTGCTGCGGTTAACCACGCATCAAGCGTCTCTTTCACCCAATTCGGGACGGGAACGGTTCGTATGTGCCTTCCCTTGCCAAGGAGATCTACGATAGCCCAGCGCTCCTCCCGACGCTGCAAGCTCTCCAGCGTCAGTTCCGCAAGCTCGCGGCGGCGCAGACCGCAACCGAGCAGGATGGCCAGGATCGCTCGATTACGCTTTCCGGTAAGAGTTTGTCCATCGGGTACCTGCCAGAGCGCCGCCGCCTCGCCCACTGTAAGCCAGTTGCCCAAGCGAGAGCCCAGCTTGCGAGCACCTTTAACGCGGTGGATGCCGGCGGCCAATTGAGGACT
>Ga0073928_10011658_pt1 | contig 10220 bp, 10 predicted proteins | sample PaiPotPPA55metaG_FD_76969 | JGI IMG/M metagenome (GOLD analysis project Ga0073928, IMG submission 76969) | Iron sulfur acid spring bacterial and archeal communities from Banff, Canada, to study Microbial Dark Matter (Phase II) - Paint Pots PPA... ... | reverse complement strand
GCGCTTCCTTCAGACCCCGCCTCACGACGACGCCCTTGCGTTTCGCTAGCCCTTCACCACCATCAGGTTGGGCAGGGGACTCGCACCCCCAAGCTGTTGCGCATGCTCGGCGCACCGAAAAAAGCCCCGACTGATCGGGGCCCTTCTCGACAACGCCAAAACTTAAAGCTTGATAAAAGCTTAGGGCTTCGGTGCCGACGACGGGATCGTCGTAGCTGCCGTTGCCGCGTGCTTGTGATGCTTCTTATGGTGATGCTTCTTGGCCTTGTGCGTGGCGCTAGCCGGTGTTGCGGTGGCAGCCGTCGCGGCCGGAGCCGGGGCAGGAGTCGGTGCAGGTGCCGAAGCTTGTGCGAATGCGCCAGCGGAGAACAAAGCGACGAGCGTCGCGGCAACGAGTTGCTTTTTCATGGCAATAAGATCCTTGAGGTTGATGTCAACTACGCGGCGACGACGTCGCGTGTACCGGTTTAACGTCTCATCCCGAAGTGTGTTGACACGAACTCAAAGAAAAACTGACCACAGCCATATAATTTTTTCGTGCAAAAGATTCCTTCGGTTAATGCACAAAACCCCACCCTGTACCCCGTTTATGTCATCGCGTGAAATTCAGCGTTGGTACATAACGTTATTTAACAATTGATGTGGCCGCTCACTCGATCCGCGCGTCACGACGTTCAAAGCGGCGAGGTTGAAGTGGCTTTGATTCCGCCACGTGGCCTTTGCCAGAGTCAGCTCCGCTTCACTTGCGGTGTCAGCACCACGCGGCCTTTTGTCCCTGCCGCCACGGCCTGGTACGCGGCTTGCGCGTCCTCAAGCGCGAAAGTTTGCGCGATGGCCGGCGCCTTGTAGCTGCCGTCTTCGAAGCCGGGACGCAGCGCTTCCAGCATCTGCGCGGACGCAACCAGATCGCGTTTCAATGTATCGACGCCAATCAGGCGGCTCTCGTTGTGATAGAAATCCGCGAGATTGAAGGTGACCTCGCGACGATCCGACGCCGATATCTCCACCAGCCGTCCGCCCACCTTCAGCATGTGCAAGGCCGCTTCGAACATCGATCCGCCGACGGTATCGAATACGACCGCCGCACCGCCGTTCGTCGCTTCACGAATGCGCGCGATGGAATCGGCGGCTTGCGAGTCCACCATTGCATCGACGAAGTCGCTGTGGGACGTAGAAGAGGATTTGCGCGTGGGCAGGCTGATTGAGCGCCTTGCGCCCTGTCACTGTGATGAAATCGAGCTATATGCGATGTTAGCGAATCGACGGCATTGGTCGCCGCGAGTGCGGGTCTTTCTGGATTTTTTTCTTGATTTCGTACGAGAGGCGCCCGGCGAGAAAAACTCTGTGTGAAGCGCTCGGCTGCAACATGAGCGCGATTTACACTTCAGCCTGAGCGCTTTCTCAGAATATTAGCTGGACGCGAGGGGCATCCACGGGTCGTTGCCGGTCGCCGGATACATGAGCGAAACCTGTTTGCTCACGCGAACGATTTCATGGATGTTATCCCTGAAATTCGGGCTCTTTTCGTAGCTGATAAAGCCAGCGTCCGCAACGGCGGACAAGGTCAGCAGCGCAAAAGCGATGCGCTCGACGATCATAAAGCGGCGGGACATTTCCAAAGTTCCTTGAGTCTTTCACTTTGGGAATTATAAGGGTTTTCACCTATCTTTTGCCAGCCCAAATTGGGCGCTGGTGACGGAAAACGACACAGTCAGCCGCACTGCTTAGGAAAATATTGCCTCTTTTCATCACATGAAAAGCCGGCCTTAATTTCGTCGCTGTATTGTCATTGTCTCGTCGCTGCATTGCCGTTGAACAGGATCAGGAAGGAGCAATTACCGCTTATGGCAGTCGAAGCCGGGCACAGCGCCATGGCGCAATTCCCGCCGGAGGGCTTGAAAACGGAGCGTGTCGTGCTGCGTCCGGCGAGCAGTCAATACACCGGCGCGCTGCTGATCTACCGGCTCGCCAATCGCGCGCACCTCGACCGCTGGGAGCCTTTGCGCGAAGACGCTTTCTTCACCGTGCAAGCCGCGAACGAACGCATGGCGTTAATGGAAACCGCGATGGCTGCCGGCACGGCGCTGCATCTGCTGATTTTCTCTAATGAACGGCGCCAGACGTTGATTGGCGACTGCCACTTCACGAACATCGTGCGGGGGCCGTTTCAGGCGTGCCATCTCGGCTATTCCATCGATCAGCATTACGAGGGACGCGGGCTGATGCGCGAGGCGCTTGCCGCAGCGCTGGGTTTTATCTTCGAAGCCTACGGGCTGCATCGCGTCATGGCGAGTTATCGGCCGGAGAACGATCGCAGCGCGCGTCTGCTGGCCCGCCTTGGATTCGAGCATGAAGGGCTGGCCAAAGCGTATCTCAAGATCGACGGGCAATGGGCGGATCACGTGCTGACCTCGCTGGTGAACCCGAAAGATTGAGCGGGGAGATGCGGCGGAGCGGCCGCTTCATCGATCGGGCAGGCCCAGATACCGGTATCAAGTCCTATGCACTTCGCGATCAGCCTGCTCGTGCTTATCGCGAGCGTCGACCGTGAAATCCGGGCCGAACCTCGCGAACGTTTTTAGCACGCCGGCCAGCGATCGTAAGCGAGTTCATCGGGGACACGGATAGCCTGTGAATTGCCGATCCGAAAGGTTTTTGTGATGCGTCTATTGACCATTTACGCTGCTTCCCCCGACACCTGCACCAGTACCTTGCCGAAATTACGGCCATCGATCATGTCGAGGAACGCCTGCGGTGCATTCTCCAAACCCACGGTGACATCCTCCAGGTGCTTCACCTGACCCGCACGCAAAAAACCGCCGACATCGCGCAGGAAAGCGTCCCGGTACTCAGCCAGGAATTCATAGTTGATATAACCGCGCACCGTCAGGCTGCGCGTAAGAATCGCGCGCATGGTCGCAGCGAGGCCATCGTCGGCGTCAGTATTTTTACCCGACGTCTGCGCCATCAATCCGCAGACGGGAACGCGGCCGTACTGGTTGAGCAAAGGCAGAACAGCCTTCCACACCGCGCCGCCAATGTTCTCGAAATAGACGTCGATACCCTTGGGGCACGCGCTCGCCAATTGATCGGCGAAGTCGGGCGCGCGATGGTCAATGGCGGCATCGAAGCCAAGTTCGTCCACCACGTAAGCGCACTTCTTCGCACCGCCCGCAATGCCCACCACGCGCGCTCCAGCGATCTTGCCGAGCTGACCGACGAGCGAGCCCACCGGGCCGCTCGCCGCACCGACCACGACCGTCTCGCCTTGCTTCGGTTTACCGATCGCCGCCATGCCGGAATAAGCCGTGAAGCCCGGCATGCCGAGCACACCCAGATAAGCGCGCGTGGCAATACCGTCTGCGGATAGCGGACTCAGGTCGCGGGCGTTGGCCAGCGTGTGGCTGACCCAGCCCGCGTTCACGAGCACCTGGGCGCCGGCCGGCAGCGTTGTGTTGTTCGATTCGATTACCGTCGCCACGCTCTCGCCGGGCATCGGCTCGCCGATCTGCGCGGGTTTCGCGTAGGAACGTGCGTCGTTCATGCGGCCACGCATATACGGATCGAGCGATAAATAGTCGATGCGCAACAAGACCTGCCCTTCCCCGGGCACGGGCATGGGCATGGGCATGGGCACGTCTTCAAGGCGAAAATCAGAGAGCGCGGCGCGGCCGCCGGTGGGACGCGAGGCCAACACGATTTGTCGAGCGGTAGCTGAGGTCATGTGGTTTCTCCAGGATTCATCGTGGGGAAACTGAGCATATACGCGCTTGCGAAATCGCGCTTTGCCGCCCGGTCAGACGCGGGCGATTCGCTTAGTTCGCTGACGCCAGCGACGCGATGAAAGCATCGATTTCCGCCGTATCCGGCGACGTCGCAGGCCCGTAGCGCGTCACGGCAATCGCCGCTGCGGCGTTCGCGCGACGAGCCGCCGTTCGTGCGTCGGCACCGGTCGCAAGCACGGCCAGGAATACGCCGGCGTGAGCATCGCCGGCACCGTTGCTGTCGACTGCTTTTACCGCGAAGCCCGGCACATGGTCGCGTATTTCGCCCACGCGCAGATGACAACCCGATGCGCTATCGCGCACGATGGCAAGCGCGCCGCTTCTTAACCGCGCGATGATCGAGTCGAACGCTGCGTCGAAATTGTCGGTATTGGCGAAACGCAACGCTTCCACGCGGTTGCTCGTCCAGATCGATACAACGGCCAGCATGCGCGCGAGCAACGTTGCATCGATAGCATCAACAAGCGGTCCCGGATCAAAAGCCACGCGCGTTCCGGAAGGCAGATGTTCAAGCCAGTCGACGAGCACCGCCCCCTTCTCCGGAAGCATCAGGCTATACCCGCTTACATAGACAATGTCTTGCGCATTCACTGAGAGCGCGTCAAGCACATGCCGCTCGAGCACACCTTCCGCGCCGATGTGCGAGACGAACGTGCGCTCGGCGGAAGCATCGACAATGGCGACGCACAAGCCGGTGTCCCGGTCCGCCACCTCCGGCCCCGCTATCTCCACGCCTTCCTGCGCCAACGTCTCGCGCACCATGTCGCCGAAACGCCCATGTCCATGACCGCCCGGATACACCACGCGCATGCCGCTGCGCCGTGCCGCCGCCATCACGTTGAAACCACCGCCCACCTGGAAGCTTGCGTTGTGTGCGAGCGCGTCGCCGCCGGGCGGGGGCAGCGTATCGATCTGCATGACCAGGTCGACAATCACCTGCCCCGTATGAATCAATCTTGCTGCCTGCTGTGAGTCTCTTTGCATCATGCTGCCTTCCAACCTTTAGCCGTACCGCGTGCACCACCTGACAGGGCATACACGCCTGCTGCCACTACGAACGTCACGATCCATCCAAGGCCGTTGTGTCCCAACCAGGAGTCCGCGAATATGCCGTGGATAGCGCCCGTGGAGAGGAAGCAAAAACCGAGCACGATCGCCAGCGCCCACGCGCCGAATGCGCGCCATTCAATGCCGCCTTTGTACCAGTACGCACTGCGCGGGGAGACATCGAGCAAGTCGGCCGGGGAGTATTCCTGGCGATGAATCAGGTCCACCACGAAGATACCGACCCACGCCGTGATAGGCACGGCCAGCAGCGAAATGAAGCCAATGAACGGACCGTAGAAGCTCCCGGCAATCAGCATGAAGTAGATCGAGCCCGTAAAGATCACCACGACGTCGACCACCACCGCCTGCACCCGTTTCACCTTCAGGCCAAGCGTGAGTGTTGTCAAACCAGCCGAATACACGGACAGGTAATTGGACAGCAGCAAACCGCCGAACGCTGTGATCAGGTACGGAATAGCCATCCACGTAGGCAGCATTTCGCGGATCGCGGCTATCGGGTCCGTGGCCGACGCGAGATGATCGTTGCCAACCGAGAGCAGCGCGCCAAGCGTGACGAGGAGAATCAGCGGAATGCCCGCGCCGAACGCGGCGGATGCGACCAGCGCCGGCCCCTTGACCGTAGGCGCCTGATAACGCGACATGTCGGCGCCTGCGTTAGCCCAGCCAATCCCCGTCCCCGCTGCGATCGTGCCAATGCCGATAATGACGGCGCTCAACGGCGCAGGCGCCGCTGCGAAAACAGCGTGCCAGTCAATCTTCATCACGAGAAAACCGGCCACCAGCAGGTTGAGCACGCCGAACACATAGGTGGACCATTTCTGGATCACGAGCAGCGTAGCGTGGCCGAGTCCCGACACGATCAACGTCAGCACCACGAACACGGCGATGAACACAAGCGTCAGCACCGGCGCGTTCTTGGCTTCCGCGGGCGTGCCGAACACAATGGTTGCGAGCGACAGCAGCACGTACGCGGCCGTGGTCGTGTTGACGGTCTCCCAGCCGAGCCGCGACAGCAGCGAGACGATAGTCGGTCCAATGTTGCCGCGCACGCCGAAAATCGCACGCGACAGCGTGAGACTCGGCGCATGCCCGCGCCGCCCGGCGATCGAGATCACGCCGACGATCGCAAACGATCCCGCCGCGCCGATTACGGCGACAAGCGCCGCCTGCCAGAACGCGAGATGCTGGAAAGCCACCAGCGTTGCGCCGAGCGGCAATCCAAGGATGCTGATGTTGGCGGCGAACCAGACCCAGAAAAGCTGCAGCGGATGCCCATGACATTCGCCTTCCGGTACAGGTTCGATACCACGCGTCTCGACTCGGCGAGCGCTGTTTGACGTGCGTGACGAAGCCATCTGAGTCCGATCTCCAGATTAAAGGGTACAGCGGGGTACTGCGGAAAATGCGTTAAGCGCGTCAGGAAGCTGCGGCGCGCAGTCCAAGCAAACGGTCGAGCAGCGGCTCGAGATGAAGCGAATTCACGCGTCGAACGGTCTCGACGGGGCCGGCCGGCAGTGCGTCATAACCCGCGCACGCGCCGAGGATCGCGCCGAGCATGGCGGCGATCGTGTCGGTGTCTCCGCCCAGGCTTGCTGCAGCCCCCAGGGCGGCTTCGATCGAGCTGCCTCGACCATCCAGATCGAAAGCCAGCGCGAAGGTCGCCACGACCGATTCCTGCGATGCCACCGACGTACCGATCACGTCGTAGATCGTGTCCGCCACCTCGTGCCCGGCGCAGTTGCGCATCAGTTCGCGTGCCTGGCGGATGCGCGGCGCAATGCGGCCGCCCGCGACCCAGAACCCGCGGCTTTCGGCGGCCTCGGCCATTGCAATGCCGGCTTCCAGCGCTTCAATCAGGCTCGCGCCGTTCAATCCGGCCGATACCGCTGCCGCCACCGCCGCCGCGCTCGAAATCCCGAGCGTGGTGTTATGCGTCACGACACACGACTGCACGACGGCATCGATAAACACGTCGCGGCGGCGCAGGTCGAATGCAATCCCGACCGGCGTCACGCGCATGGCCGCGCCGTTGGTCGTACCGAAACGGCCTGTGCGGAACGGGTCTTCACCAGCAGCAATGCGCTCGATTGCCTGTTTCGTCGAGGGTCCTAGCAAGTCGAGCGACCCGCGCGCCTTCATGGACGCTTCCCATTCGATCAACGCATGCGCAAACGCCATTGGCTCGATCTTGCCGTGGCCATCGGCGAGCAGCTGCGCAACGAGGACCGCCTGCTCCGTGTCGTCGGTGATGGAGCCCGCCCGGAGACCCGGCGCGATCGGTTGATCCGGAAATGCGTTTTCCAGCTTGTCGATACGTCCGAACTGCTCGACGATGCGCTCGCGGCTAAGTGACTGGGTCGGCATGCCGAACGCGTCGCCGAGTGCAAGACCGTAGAAGGCGCCGCGTGCGCGATCCGCCAGCGTGGGGTGATTCGAAAGCAAAGACGAAGACATCAGAATTCCAGGTGTAGTGCAAAAAAAGCCGGGTCCAGCAAGCTCACGACGTACTCGATAATCCGCTCGTCCCGGTCCCGCGTGAGCCGCCGCGAACGCAGGAACGAGGTGCCGGCGCGACGCTTGAGCAGGCGCGCATCGGCCGCTTCAAGGCCGACCACTTCGGCCCATTGCTCGCCATGATGCGGCACCATGCCGTGCTCGATCAGCGTCCGGTTCAGCGAGCCGCCTACGAGCCCTTCCAGCGGCAACGCGGCGAGGTCGTCGCTGAACGGCAAGCGGCTGCGTTCAAGCGAAATGCATTGTGCTTCGGCGTCAGCGCCGATCACGCGCATCCGGTCGATCGCCACGAACGTCGTGCGCTCAAGCTTCAACTCTTGCGCAAGCGCCTCGTCTTCGACCAGCGCAATCTGCAGCAAACGGGTCTGCGCGTGGCCACCCACTTTTTCTATTGCCGTGGTCCAGCCGAGCGTCCCGTCAATCGCCTTGCCGTTGAACGTCACAAACGAGCCGATGCCACCCTTGCGCGTGATCAAGCCGCCGCTGGTGAGCAGGTCGAGCCCCTTGCGAACCGTGTTGCGACTGACCGCAAAACGCTCGACCAGCTCGTTCTCGCTTTCCAGTTGCTGCCCGAACGGCAGACGCCCGGTGAGGATCTCCTGCTCGATCGTGGCGGCAACCATATGTGCCTTCGAGCGCCCGACCTCTGCGGTTTTTACTGCTCGTTTAACCATGCTGTGACTCCTGTGCCAATGAGAGTTGGAAGGTCCAGTCTCTGCAAAAGCACAAGTATGCACATGTTTTGCGAAAAAGCGGTGCACGAAACCTCACTGAAAGCTTCGGGCGCCTGCACGGCCCCAATCCCAGCCGCTTGTTCCTTTTATGAACCTTTAAAAAGTACATGTAGGAACATGTACAGAATTTAAGACGTCATATTGCTATGGTCAAGAGGGAATTGATGAGGGGAAACCCTTGGGGCCAGACGAAGCGAGGCACGGGGCGGGCGTGTTTGTAAGGGAAGAGCCCATCGCGGCTCTTTCCTTTTTCTTATGACCGGGCTTTAGCGGGCAGGCGTCCCCTCTCACGCAAGTGTGCAACGCCCTCGTGTATCGGGAAGGTGTCTTGCGTCCCGTCCCGAAACCGCAACGACACCGTCTCGTCACGCTGGTCGCGTGCGCCCACCGTGATAAATACGGGGATCCGCTGTTCGCGCGCATCGACGATCTTTCGTTCAAGCCGTTCAGGCCTGTCGTCGAACACCGCCCTTAGTCCCGCTTCATCCAGCAGGTCCATCACGCGTTGTCCATAAGCCGCGCTGGCATCCGATACCGTTGCGACCGTCACCTGATCAGGCGCAAGCCACAGGGGCAGCCAACCTTCGTGATGTTCGAGGAGCATCGCGATAAACCGCTCCATGCTGCCCAGGACCGCGTGGTGAATCATCACCGGTCGCACATGCTCGTTCTCGAACGAAACGAAGCTTGCATCGAGACGATCCGGCAAGACGAAATCAAGCTGGATCGTCCCGCACTGCCAGCTGCGGTCGCGGCTATCCGTGAGATGGAATTCAAGCTTCGGGCCATAGAAAGCCCCTTCCCCCGGACGTACATCGAACGTCAGGCCGGCGGAAGCCGCGGCCTTCGCAAGCGCATCTTCCGCGCGATCCCAGACGGCGTTGTCGCCAGCCCGCTGATCCGGACGCGTAGCCAGTTGCACGCGGAACGTCGAGAAACCAAGGTCGGCATAGACCACGCGAAGCAAGTCGCAAAACCGCCCTACCTCGGCTTCCACCTGATCTTCCGTGCAGAAGACATGAGCGTCGTCTTGCGTGAAAGCGCGCGTGCGTTTCAATCCCTCGAGCGACCCGGAAGGTTCGTCGCGATGGCACGCGCCAAACTCGCTGTAGCGGACCGGGAGGTCGCGATAAGAACGAATCCGCTGATTGAAAATCTGCACATGACACGGACAACTCATGGGTTTCAGGCAATAAGGCTGGCTTTCATGAGCCTCGTCATGAGCTTCATCCTGCCTGCCGTTCACCGAGTACATGCCGGCCTGAAATTTATCCCAATGCCCGCTGCGCTCCCAAAGCGAACGCGCCAGCAGTTGCGGCGTACGCACTTCGCGAAACCCCACGCCCCGCATTCGACGGCGGATGTAATCTTCCACCACGCGATAAAGCTCCCACCCGCGCGGATGCCAGAACACCATTCCAGGTCCTTCGTCCTGCTGATGGAACAGGTCCAGCTTGTTACCCAACTGCCGATGATCGATATTGTCCACAATGCTCTCCGTTAAATTCAAGGACCGTCACGGAGGGCCGTAAACACAAAAGGCCCCGTCCGTTTCCGGCGGGGCCTTCTGAAAAACGCACCTCGATACCTTATCGCGCACGGCCTCCAGACGACCCGCCTGAGAAGGTGGTCGTGGTAGTCGCGGTGGTAAGGGTGAAGAAATGTGAGTTCATGCAGCAAACAATAAAGGGCTTTAGGGCTTGCCGTCAACATCGTTATTGAAGAACAGTGAATTGCACCAGCGAAGCGAACCCGGACGTTTCAGTACGGCCATTGGCGCGAGCGTGCAGTAACGCATCGCCTGGGTGACCTCGTGATATTTGCAGGGTACATTGCGCCAGGTGCTCCCAATACGCTGACTTTCGGATAATCGGCGGTGTGCCCAGAGATGCATTGAAGATCAACAATAAACCAGGAAGCGATCATGAACCGCCACGTCTTTGCATCCCTGCTCTTGGGACTATTGTCCTCAACCGTCATCGCACAGGAGTCGCAGCAACTGTCAGCAGACGAGCTGCGTGCGCGCATCACCGGCTCCACGATGGAGTTCAACTCAAACATCGATACTCCGGTTCGCTGGACCAACAACCCGGACGGAACAACACAGATACGCTTCGCG
>Ga0073928_10011655_pt1 | contig 10222 bp, 10 predicted proteins | sample PaiPotPPA55metaG_FD_76969 | JGI IMG/M metagenome (GOLD analysis project Ga0073928, IMG submission 76969) | Iron sulfur acid spring bacterial and archeal communities from Banff, Canada, to study Microbial Dark Matter (Phase II) - Paint Pots PPA... ... | reverse complement strand
GAGGCCGAGATGATGCGCTGGGCCTGGCTGATGCAGCGCGCTCCCGAGGAGCTCACCGCACGGGCCGGCGAGCTGGGCGGCCTGCTCGCGGCCGCCGTGCCCGCGGGCCGCGAGCCCACCCTGGTGCATGGCGACTACCACTACGGCAACATGCTGTTTCGCGGCGCCGAGGTGGTCACGGTGCTCGACTGGGAGATCGCGCAGATCGGCCAGCCCCTGCTGGACCTCGGCTGCCTGTGCGTCGTGTCGCACCGCCGCAACTTCAAGGACGCGCCCAACCCGGGCGGGTCGGTCGATGTGCCGCTGCAGGACCTTTACGACCTATACGGGGCGGACTCGGGCGAGATGAACTGGTACGTCGCCATGAGCCTCTACAAGTACGCCGCGATCTTCGGCTACAACCTCATGCTCCACCGGCGCGGCAAGCGGCCCGACCCGATGTACGAGAAGTTGACGAGTACCATCACCGGCATGATCGACGAGGGGATTGCCATGCTGAGTAGCAATGTTTGAGTCGTTGGCCCTCACCCTGACCCTCTCCCGCTGCGCCGGAGAGGGGAATTAGAAGATGACGTGGGATTTTTCGACTGAGCCTGAGTTCGAGACCAAGCTCGAGTGGATGCGCAAGTTCGTGCGCGAGGAGATCTACCCGCTCGAGGTCCTCGACGCCGACGAGGCCGGCTTCATGCGCGTCATCCGCACGCTGCAGGATGAGGTCAAGGGCCAGAAGCTGTGGGCCACCCACCTCCCGCCGGAGCTGGGCGGCCAGGGCTACGGCCAGGTGAAGCTTGGTCTCATGCACGAGATCGAGGGCGCGTCCATCTGGGCGCCCATCGTGTTCGGCAACCAGGCGCCCGATTCGGGCAACTCGGAGATCCTCGCCCACTTCGGCACGCAGGCCCAGAAGGACCGCTGGCTCTATCCGCTCCTCGACGGCCGGATCCGCTCGGCCTTCTCGATGACCGAGCCCAACACCTCGGGCTCAGACCCCACCTTGCTCTCGACCACCGCGGTGCTTGACGGCGACGAGTGGGTCATCAACGGCCACAAGTGGTTCACGTCCAACGGGATGATCGCCGACTTTTTGATCGCGATGGTCGTGACCGAGCCGGACGCCGGCCGCTACGAGCGCGCCTCGATGATCATCATCCCCACGGACGCGCCCGGGCTGAATAGGCTGCGCAACATCCCGACCATGGGCGGCGACTCCGAGAAATTCGGTTATGGCCACGCCGAGATCCTTTACGAGGATGTGCGCGTGCCCAAGGACAACATCCTCGGTGGGCGCGGCCAGGGCTTTCTCATCGCGCAGGCGCGGCTGGGCCCCGGGCGCATCCACCACTGCATGCGCTGGCTGGGCCAGGCCCGGCGGGCCTTCGACATGATGTGCGAGCGCGCGCTGCAGCGCGAGGCTTTCGGCAAGAAGCTGGCCGGTCACGAAACCGTGCAGAACTGGATCGCCGACTCGGCGGCCGAGATGCAGGCCGCGCGGTTGATGACGCTGCAGGCGGCCTGGATGATCGACACGCAGGGTGTGGCCGCCGCGCGCAAGGAGATCGGCATGATCAAGTTCTTCGGGGCCAAGGTGCTGCACGACGTGATCGACCGCGCGATCCAGGTCAACGGCTCCCTGGGATATTCGGCAGACCTGCCGCTCGAGGAGATGTACCGGCACGCGCGGGCGGCGCGGTTCTACGACGGGCCGGACGAGGTGCACCGGGTGTCAGTGGCGCGGCATGTGCTGGCCGGCTATCAGCCGCCCGAGGGTGTGTGGCCGCGGGAGCACGTGCCGACCCGACGGGCGGCCGCGCAGAGAAAGTTTGCTGCGCTGCTGGAGGCTGCCACTACCGACGTTTAGTCGTGCCCTCACTCTGACCCTCTCCCGCGTCGCGGGAGAGGGGAGCCCGGTTACTTGACCTCGTAGCGGTCTGGGACCATTGTCATCGTGCTTCGCGGCGGGCGCCTGTAGTGCCGCACCTGCCTTCGCGGCAGCTTGATGTCCGTTTGCGGCACCTGCTTGTACGGGATGAGCCCCAGGAAGTGGCTGATGAGGTTCAGGTGCGCTGACCTCTTGTTGTCCGTCTCGACCACGAACCACGGCGCCTCTTTGATGTCGCAGACCTTGAACATCTTGTCCTTGGCCTCCGAGTAGTCGACCCACTTCGCCCGCGCCTGCACATCCATCGGGCTGAGCTTCCAGCGCTTGCTGGGGTCATCGATCCGAGCCTTGAACCGGCGCTCCTGCTCGTCATCGCTGACGGACAGCCAGTACTTGACGAGGACGATCCCCGAGCGCACGAGCATGCGCTCGAACTCCGGGCACGCGCGCATGAACTCGTTGTACTCGTCGTCGGTGCAGAAGCCCATGACCCGCTCGACCCCGGCGCGGTTGTACCAGCTGCGGTCGAACATGACCATCTCGCCCGCAGAGGGCAGGTGCTCTATGTACCGCTGGAAGTACCACTGGGTCTTCTCTTTCTCGCTCGGCGCCGGCAGGGCGACGACCCGGCACGAGCGCGGGTTGAGCAGAGCCCTCATCCGCTTGATGACGCCTCCCTTGCCGGCCGTGTCGCGGCCTTCGAACACGACCACGACGCGAAGGCCTTTGTGGCGGACCCACTCCTCGAGCTGCAGCAGCTCGACCTGGAGCCGGCGGAGCTCCTTCTCGTAGTCCTTCTTGTTGAGCTGCTTGGTCTTGATCTTCTTCGGCATCGCGAGATTATGTAGGCACCGTCTCGGCCAGATGCAACTTTCCGGCCCAATCGTCGAAGGGCGCGTTGACGTGGATGATCTTGGTCAGGCCGGCCTGCTCGAGCAGGCTGGCGGCGATGCCCGCCCTGTAGCCGACGCCGCAGTGCACCGCCACCGGCGCCCCGCGCGGCACGTCGGCGGCATGGTGGGGCACGTCGGGGACGTACATGTGGATGGCGCCTGGCACATGCCCTGAGCCCCATTCGTGGTCGTCGCGGGCGTCGATCACGGTAATCTCCTCCCCACTCAGGATCCAGCGGCCCATGTCCTCGATGCCCGCGGTCTCGAACTGGGAGAGCGGGCGGCCAGATGCCTCCCAGGCCTCCATGCCGCCGTCGAGGGCACCCGCGAGGTTGTCGAAGCCGATGCGCAGCAGCTGCTTCTGCGCCTCCACATGGTGCTTTTCCGTGCCGCCGGCGAGGACGATCGGCCGGCCGCGGTCGATGAGCCAGCCCACCCAAGCGCTGAACGCTTCGCCCGGGAGCAGGCCCACGCAGTAGCTGCCGGGGATGTGGCCGCGGTCGTAATCGACGCCGCGGCGGATGTCGACCACGGCCGCGCCGCCCTCCATGAGCCTGGCGACCTCGTTGGCTTTCAAGCGCTTCGGCGGAGGGGGTTGGCGGCCGATGAGCGGCGCCCCGGCAGCGTTCAGCGCGCCCATGTCGGCGTAGTAGGCCGGGTAGCGGTGCTGGTCGAGGATGCGGGCCAGGAACTGCATGACCTCCGTGGTCAGGAAGTAGGGGTTGGTCATCCGCTCCTGGCCGAGGGTGGTCTCGTGGCCGACGCCGCCGCTGATGCCGCAGAACGAGCCGCTGCCGTGGGTCGGGTACACGGCGACGTCGTCGGGCAGGCCGCGCAGCCGCACCTGCAGCGTGCGCAGCGCCTCCAGGCCGAGGTGCGCGGCAAGGTGAGGGCCGAAGAGGTCGGTGCGCGCCGTGCCGCCGACCATCACCGCTCCGCCCGAGAACAGCGCTTTGGGCTTGCCGCCCTCCAGCACCAGGTAGCTCTTGTGGTCGGGGGTGTGGCCGGGGGTGTGCAGGGCGCGGATGGTGACGCTGCCGAGCGTGAACTCGGAGTCCTGGCCGAGGGGATCGATCTTGGTGCCGGCGAGCGAGGCGAGCTCTCGCGCACCGGAGACGAAGTCGTTGTGCAGGTGGGTGTCGAGCGCGCGCACCACGCGCATGCCCTGCGACTCGGCGTGGGTCAGGTACGCGTCGACGTCGCGGACGGGGTCGATGACGGCCGCCACCTTGGCGTCGGGGTCGGCGACGAGGAAGCTGGCGTTGCCCAGCTCCTCCGCGGCGAAGGGCTGAACCGTGAACATGCGGCTAAATCATGCCCCAGCGCAGCGTCGAGTGCCGGCTCCCGACCACCTCGACCGAGTTACGCAAGGTCGAGTGCCGGCACTCGACGAAACCTAGCAACCGGAGCCAGTGGTCCCACCCGGCCACCTCGCGGTCAGACTTGCTCCCGTCGATGGCGTGGCGAAGAGGGGGTTGCTGCGTATTTCGCCTGGGTCGGCGCGCACGCGCTTGCCTCGCCGTTGTTCGTTGCTGCCACGCTTTTGATTCCGGCCAGTGCCTGGTGGGTGCTCCCGATCCACGGGCTCGTCGCGGGCGTGGTCTTCGGTGTCGCCCAATGGCTGGTGCTGCGAACGTTTCTTCCAGGCTTGAAGTGGTGGCTGCCCGCCACCGTGCTTGCCTCGCCGATCAGCTGGTTCATGGCGATCTGGTTCGCCATGGCCACGCTGACTTTTGGTGGATGGATCGGCTCGGGAGTCTCGGCGCTGGCGCAGATGGCGGTGCTCGCCGTTTACTTTCGCAACGACACGCGGATGGCGAGCCTCACGATCCTCTGGTTGCCCGCGGAGGTCCTGGGGGGCGCGATCTTCTACTTCGCCTACGAGCTCTCGTCCTTCAACATCGGGCGCTACAGTCCGTCCCCGTGGCAATACATCCTGGTGGGCACCGTCGGGTTCGCGGCCATCACCGGGCTCGTAGTGGCCTTACTCGTCGGCCTGGCGGCTAGCCAAGCGAGATTGGGGCTGTCGTCAGCAGCAGCCAGATCGTGAACAGCGTCACGGCGACCGCGCCTCCGTAGAAGATCACCTGTGCGGGCACGCTCTTGGCGGCCGGCACGCCGAGGTCCACGAGCAGGTAGCGCAGCCGGTGCGCGAAGTGGAAGAACGGGAACGCGATCAGCACCAGCAGGTAGAGCTTCACGATGGGGTTGCCGAGGATGTTGATCCATGTGTCGTAATGCTGGTCGACCACGGGCACGATCTTGAGCGGCCCGAGGATGCCCTGGACCAGCACGTGAGCGGGGATCAGGACCGCCGCGATCACGCCGCCCTGGGCGAACAGGAACCAGTAGGCCAGATGGACGAACGATGGGCGCCGATGGCCCTCACCCTGACCCTCTCCCGCTTCGCGGGCGAGGGAACTGTGCGCGTGCTCGCTCATCGGCCGAAGTACACCAGGACGAAGGCGATCACCGCTGAGGCGACCAGCCACGCTCCGAACTGCGACATCACGATGAGGCGCGACGGGATGGGCCTGTCCAGGACTCTGAAGTGAAGGATCACGCCGGCCAGGCTGAGGAACGTGACGCTGTGGTAAAGCGAGAAGAGCAGCACGATGACGCTGAAGATCACGAATCCGGTGGAGCTGTGCGGGTAGTAGCCCTTGGCACCGCCCTGCGCGCGCTGTATCTCGACCAGGAACCACAGGAGCCACAGCGCCATCGGCAGGGCCGTGAACTCGCGGACCGTGTACCAGAAGTAGTGGGAGGATCGCGTCCACCAGGCCAACCCCATCGGGCGGCGGTAAACCCTTGTGCCCCCACCCGGCGCTTCGCGCCGACCTCCCCCCGCGGTGGGGAGGTCACCGACTTGACTCAATCTCGGTTTCCGTAGGGGAGGACGAAGCGCATCGTGGTGTCCAGCTTGGTCTGCTGGATCGCCTTCGCCGGGTCGACACCCTTGGGGCAGACCACCGAGCACTCGCCCACGAAGCTGCACTCCCAGATGCCCTCGGAGTCGGCGAGCACCGGCAGGCGCTGCTTCAAGCCCTCGTCGCGCGAGTCCAGGTTGTAGCGGCGCGCCAGCGCGGTCGCGGCCGGGCCCAGGAACTTGTCGTCCAGGCCGTAGACCGGGCAGGCCGCGTAGCAGAGCATGCAGTTGATGCACTGGCTGAACTGCCGGAACTCGTCGATCTGGTCGTTCGTCTGCCGGTGAGCACCCGCGCCTAGCGGCAGCTCCTGCTTGCGGATGATCCATGGCTTGATCGACTTCAGCTTGTGCATGAAGTCGTCCATGTCGCTGACCAGATCGCGAATGATCGGGAAGTTGTTGAGCGGCTCGACGGTCACCGGCTTCGGCCAGTAGTCGCGCAGAAACGCGCTGCAGCTGAGCTTGGGGACGCCGTCGACCATCATCCCGCAGCTCCCGCAGATGCCCATGCGGCACGACCAGCGGTAGCTGAGGCTTCCGTCCACGTGGGACTTGATGTAGTTGAGGGCATCGAGGACGACCATGCTTTCGTCGGGGAACGGGATCTCATACGACTGCATGCGCGGCTTCTCGTCCTTGTCCGGATCGAAGCGGGTGGCGCGAACGGTGATCTTTTTTCCCTCTCCCTTGAGGGAGGGGGCAGGGCGAGGGTGATCAATCTTCCTTTCTTCTGGCAAGTCAGTAGCTCCGTGCCTGTGGCTGGAATCTCCCGAGGCGAACATCGCGGTACTCGAGTCGCGGGGCGCCGTCGGTCGCGTAGGCGATGGTGTGCTTCAGATACTTCTCGTCATTGCGGTCGGGAAAATCGCGGCGCGCGTGCGCCCCGCGTGATTCTTCCCGCGCGAGCGCGGACGCCGCCACGGTGACGGCGCAGTCGAGCATGAAGTCGAGCTCGATCGCCGAGGTGAGCTCCGTGTTGAAAGTGCGGCTCGAATCGTAGAGCTTGACCTTCTCGAATCGCTCGCGAAACGAATCCAACCGCTTGGTGAGCTCGAGCAGGCCCTCGCGCGTCCGGTAGACGCCCGCGCCCTCGTCCATGCTCAGCTGCATATCCTCGCGGATCTCGCCGATGCGCTCTTCCCCGTCGCGCTTCGACAGGTAGGTCTCGTCGATCCGCTTCGCCTCGTCTTTCAGCATCGCGTCGACGGGATTCGACCCCACCGCCTTGGCCGACGACGCGTGCTCAGCCGCCGCGCGCCCCGATGCGGCTCCGAAGACAAGGCACTCTGGCAGCGAGTTCGAGCCGAGGCGGTTGCCACCGTTGAGGCCGACGTTCGCACACTCGCCAGCAGCGTAGAGGCCGATCATCGGCGTCAGGCCGGAGATGTCCGCGTCGACGCCGCCCATCATGTAGTGCTGCACGGGCCGCACCGGGATGGGGTCTTTGACGATGTCGATGCCGACGAACTCACGGCCAAGCTCGCGCATGAACGGCAGCTTGCGGTCGATCACCTTCTCGCCGAGATGGCGGACGTCGAGGTGCATGTACAGCCCGTGCGGTCCTTCGAACCCGCGGCCCGCCTCGAACTCGGTGATCATGGCGCGCGAGATGATGTCGCGCGGGCCGAGCTCCATCCTGTTCGGCACGTAGCGCTTCAGGAATCGCTCGCCATCCTTGTTGAGGAGGTAGCCGCCCTCGCCGCGCACGGCCTCGGTGATGAGGATGCCGGTGAAGGGAAGGCCGGTGGGATGGAACTGCACCATCTCCATGTCCTTGAGCGGCACTCCGGCGCGGTAGGCGAGGGCCATGCCGTCGCCCGTGCAGATGTTGCCGTTGGTCGTGAAGGCGTAGATGCGGCCCAGGCCGCCGGTCGCGAGGATGACCGCCTTCGCCGTGAGCGCGATGAAGCGGCCGCTGCGCATGTCCATCGCCACCACGCCGACGCAGCGGCTGTCCTCGACGAGGAGCTTGGTCACGAACGCTTCGTCGTGGCGGTGGATCTGTGGGTATTTGAGGGAGGTCTGGAAGACCGTGTGCAGCATGTGGAAGCCGGACTTGTCGGCGGCGAACACGGTGCGCCATGTGGTCATGCCTCCGAACGGGCGCACGGCGATCGTGCCGTCTGGGTTGCGGCTCCAGGGGCAGCCCCAGTGCTCCATCTGGATGATCTCGACCGGGGCCTCGCGCACGAAGGTCTCGACAACGTCCTGGTCCGCGAGGTAGTCGGAGCCCTTGATGGTGTCGAAGGCGTGCGTCTCGTAGCTGTCCTCGGCGCTCATCACCGCGGCCGCCCCGCCCTCCGCGGAGACCGTGTGGCTGCGCATCGGGTAGACCTTGGAGACCATTCCGATCTTGAGGCGGGGGTTCATCTCCGCCGCGGCTATCGCTGCCCTGATACCGGCGAGCCCGCCGCCGACGATCAGAACGTCATAGCTTTCCTGGTCCACTTGCCACCCAATGATATTTGGACGCGGGAGACGACAATGGGCGGCGCCGATGAGCCCCCCCTTCTGGAAACCGCCCGCCGAGCGCTATCCCGGCCAGTTGCCGGAAAAGGCGGACGTGCTCGTGGTGGGCGGGGGCATCACGGGCGTGAGCTTGCTGCATCACCTTAGGCAGCGGGGAATGGATGCGGTGCTGGTCGAGCGCGACCATCTCGCCTCGGGGGCGAGCGGCCGCAACGCGGGCTTCCTCCTGGCCGGAGTCGCGGAGAGCTATGCCGGCGCCGTGCGCATTTACGGCCGCACGAAGACTAAAGACGTCTGGGGCCTCACGGTCGAGAACCACGACCGCCAGGTCGAGGCTGCGGCGGGCCAGGAGATTGGCCACCGCCGGGAAGGGGGCGTGATCCTCGCGTCGGGACCTGAGGAGGCGCGCGAGCTGGAGGAGTCCGCGCAGCTGCTGCGCGAGGACGGCTTCGAGGCCGAGTGGGAGGGCAAGGTGCTTTTCAACCCCAAGGACGGCGAGATCAATCCGGCCGCGCTCGTCGGCGCGCTTGCCCGCCAGGCGCCGATGGGCGCGATTCGGGAGGGCGTCTTGGTCACCGGGGTCGAGCCATCTGCCGGCGGCGTGACCGTGCATGCCGGGGGCGACAGCTGCGCCGCGGGGGTGGTGATCTTCGCCACCAACGCCTACACGCCTTTTGTCCTGCCGCAAGTGCCCATCCAGCCCAACCGCGCGCAGATGCTGGCGACGGAGCCGTGGGCCGTTCGCGTCACGGAGCTGCCTACCTACTCGCACCACGGGTACCGCTACTGGCGGCAGCTGCGGACCGGCGAGCTGCTCATCGGCGGCTGGCGCGACACGAGCATGCAGACCGAGATCGGCTACGACACCGAGCCGACGCCGGGCATCCAGGGCCACCTGGACGAGGCTGTGCACGGGCTGGGGATCACCGGGCGCGTCACCCATCGGTGGGCGGGGACGATGGGGTTTACCCAGGACGGGCTGCCGGTCGTCGGGCCGGTCGAGGGGATGAAGAACGTTTATGTGTGCGCGGGATTCAACGGGCACGGGATGGGGTTCGCGTTCATGAGCGCGAAGGGACTCGTAGATCGGCTGTAGCCCCTAAATCCCTCCCCTTGAGGGGGAGGGTAGGGTGGGGTGTCTCTGTTAAGAAGCCCTTTCTGTTTGCGCCTGCCACTCTCACGATGGCCGGCATGCGACAGCAGCCGGTGCTGATTCGGCGGGCTCAGGAGTTGCGACGCACCGTGACCGCTGCAGAGCGGCGGCTGTGGCATAGGCTGCGCGTGCGTCAGTTGGGTTTCAAGTTTCGGCGCCAGGCGCCGATCGCCAATTTCGTCGCCGACTTCGCATGTCCCGCGGCTCGACTCGTGATCGAGCTCGACGGAGGCGGGCACGGTACTGATGAGGCGGAGGCCCGTGACTCGACCCGCTCGCGGGCGCTGGAACTGGCGGGCTATCGGGTGATCAGGTTCTGGAACCACGAGGTGTTCGAAGACACCGACAACGTCGTGGAGAGGATCTGGAACGAGTTGTACGGCGGTGCACCCCACCCTGACCCTCCCTCTACGAGGGGGAGGGAACAGGCTCACCGCGACGGTGGGCCGCCCCTCCGAGGGGCAGGGACAGGTTCACCCCCACCCTGACATCCCCCTACGGGGGAGGGAACAGGCTCACCCGCTACGGTGGGCCGCCCCTCCGAGGGGCAGGGACACATTCACCCCCACCCTGACCCTCCCCCTACGAGGGTGAGGGTAGAAAGGCTCACCCCCACCCTACCCTCCCCCTATGAGGGGGAGGGAAGAAAGGCTCACCCCCACCCTGACCCTCCCCCTACGAGGGGGAGGGAACAGGCTCACCCGCTACGGTGGCCCGCCCTTCCGAGGGGAAGGGAACACGATCACCCCCACCCTACCCTCCCCCTACGAGGGGGAGGGAAAAAAGGCTCACCCCCACCCTACCCTCCCCCTACGAGGGGGAGGGAAAAAAGGCTCACCCCCACCCCCACCCTCCCCCCCCGAGGGGGCGGGAACTGGCTAGGCCGGCCGGCTTGCCCT
>Ga0073928_10011654_pt1 | contig 10222 bp, 8 predicted proteins | sample PaiPotPPA55metaG_FD_76969 | JGI IMG/M metagenome (GOLD analysis project Ga0073928, IMG submission 76969) | Iron sulfur acid spring bacterial and archeal communities from Banff, Canada, to study Microbial Dark Matter (Phase II) - Paint Pots PPA... ... | reverse complement strand
GCACCCGAAGACGACCGCGAGCGCTCCACCCGCCGTCTCCCGCAGCGACTCCAACGCGCGCTCGAGCGCGTCCGGCGTGTGCGCGTAGTCCACGACGACGTCGACGCCGCCTCCGCTGACGTGCTCCATTCGCCCTGCGACCCGGTGGAGATTCGCGAGAGCCTGAGCTGCGATCGATTCCTCGACGCCCAGGTAACGCGCGACGGCGAGCGATGCGAGCGCGTTGCAAACGTTGAACCGCCCCGGCAAGCGAAGCGAAAACGTTCTACCGGCGACGGTGAAGCGGCTTCCGTCGGACATGGCGACGACGTCTTTCGCAACGACCATCGCCTTGGGATCGGATCCGTACGTAACGACGGCGCGCCCTTCGCGCGCCAGCTCGGCCGCCCACTGCGCGCCGTGCGCGTCGTCGGCATTGAACACGCCGGCCGGCGCCAGGTCGAACAGCCGGCGCTTCGCCGCGGCGTACGCCTCGAGCGTCTGGTGGAAGTCGAGGTGATCGCGCGTCATGTTGGTGAGCACCGCGACAGAGAAGCGCACGTCGTCCACGCGATCCAGCGCGAGCGCGTGGGAGCTCACTTCCATCGCGACCGCCCGCGCGCCGTCATCGCGCATCTGCGCGAGCAGCCCGTGCAGCTCGGGCGGCAGCGGGGTCGTGTTCGCGAGTCGCCACGTTTGGTTCCCGAACTCGGCACCGACCGTGCCGATCACGCCGCAAGAAATCCCGGCCTCGTTGAGGATCGCGGCGATCATTCGCGTGGTCGTCGTCTTTCCGTTCGTTCCCGTGACGCCGACGACGTCGAGCGCGAGCGAGGGATCGCCGAAGAAGGCGGCCGAGAGCGCGGAAAGCGCCCGGCGCGTGTCGACGACTCGGATCAGGGTCGCGCCCGAGAGCGACGTCTGCAGACGTGTCGCGTCGACGACGACCGCGCGCGCGCCGGCGGCAACGGCCTGCGGCACGTAACGATGGCCGTCAACCTGCGTCCCGCGCAGCGCGACGAACAGCGCTCCGGGCCGAACGGATTGCGAGGCGGTTTCGATTCCGGTTACGGCGACTTCGGTATCGCCGTCGATCTGCGCGTGCGGAAGGCGCTCGAGCAGCGTCGCCAGCGCGACCGCGCGCTCACCGGCCATTTCGCGCAACGTTTGCGCTCGGCAAGACTCCGGCATGCAGCATCGCCTCGCGCGCGATGGCGGCGAAGGCCGGGGCTGCGACGACGCTGCCGTAGTACGAGCCGATCGGGCGTTCCACTTTGACGTAGATCACGTATCGAGCCCGCGGGTACGGAACCATTCCGATGAACGACGCGGCATAGTATCCCGCTCGGTATTCGCCGTCCACCACCATCTCCGCCGTTCCCGTCTTGCCCGCAGTGCCATATCCGGGAATCTGTGCCGTCGGGTCGCCGGTACCATGCAAGACGACCGCCCGCAGGATCGTGCGCAGCTCCTGCGCGGTGTGCTGCGAAAAGACTCGCCTCACGACTCGCGGGGCGACCCGCCTCAGTAGCTTGCCCTGCTGATCGTAGACGGCGCGCACGACGTGCGGCTGCATGAGGAGGCCGCCGTTCGCGATGGCGCTGTAGAAGCGGGCCATGGCGAGCGGCGTTACGGAGACGCCTTGCCCGAACGACATCGTTGCGAGCGACGAACCGCTCCACTGCGAGGGCGGCGGCACGATGCCCGGGTTTTCGCCTGGGAGTCCGACCCCGGTCGCGTCGCCGAAACCGGCCTTGCGTTCCATCACGAAAAACGTCTTTGCGCCGATCGAAAGGCCGACTTCCGCCGCGCCGACGTTGTGCGAAAATTCGACGATCTGCTCCAGCGTTTCGCTGCCGCCGGTTCCGGCCATAAATCCGTCCTCGGCATTGTGGATCGTGCGGCCGCCCACCTCGAGGGCGTCGCGCGCCGGAAAGCGGTCGGTCCAGGAAACCTTGTGCGAATCCAGCGCGGCGGCAGCGGTGATGAGCTTGTAGGTGGAGCCAGGCTCGTAGGCGTCCATCGCGGCGCGATCGCGGCGCGCGGCGTCGTCGTATTTCCAGAAGCGATTCGGATCGAAATCCGGCAAGTTGGCCAATGCGAGGATCTCGCCGGTCCACGGATCCATGACGATCGCCGTGCCGTCGAGCGCGTGGAACGCGCGCACTTGTTCGCTCAAGGCGTGCTCCGCGACGAATTGCAAATACGGATCCAGCGTCAGCTGCACCGTGGAGCCTGCGAGCGCCGGGGTTACGACGCGCTCTCGTCCGAACGGAATGGGGCGACCGAACTCGTCGGCTTCCAGGGTCACGCGGCCCGAGCGGCCGCGCAGTACGTCGTCGTATGCGTACTCGACCCCGTCTAAGCCATTCTCATCCGTTCCGACGAAGCCGAGCACGGTCGAAGCCATGGAACCGCTCGTGTCGATCCGCAGCCCCGTGTCCTCTTCCTTGAGCGCGATGCCGGGAAGGTCGAGACCGCGGACGCGCTGCGCTGCGTCGTGCGAGACTTTGCGGGCGATCCACACGAACCACAGGTGACGATCGTGCAGCGCCGCGACGACGGAGGGATCGACCTTACCGAAGATCGCCCGGAGTTTTGCGGCGGTGGCGTCGGGATCGAGGATCTCGCGCGGTATCGCGTAGACGCTCTGGGACGGCATCGAGCGCACGAGAACGTTGCCGTTGCGATCCAGGATGCTGCCGCGGCGCGCGAACACCTCGACCGTGTCGGAGCGCTGCGCCAGCGCCTCCCTCGCGTACAGCGGGCCGTTGAGGAATTGCACGTCGCACAGACGCCAGGCGAGAAAGAGTGCCACCACCATGCACGCATAAAAGAAGAGCCTCGCGCGCATCGGGGCGACGCGCGCGAAGGTCCGCTGATGCATCGATGCGCGGCGCCGCTACTACTGGCGAGCGACCGCCGGAGCGAAGAATCCGGCGAGCGACGAGAGCACGGGGAACGAGGATCGCGCGCGAGCGACGCGCGCCGTCGGCATGCGCACTACCGCCAGGCGAGTGGGTTCCTTCATTCCCAGCCGCGCGGCAAGCTGCAAGAGCCTGTCGTCGGAGCGCAGCGCGGCGATGCGATCGTCGAGCCGCGACGTCTCTTCCTGTAAGGCTTCGCGATTCGCCTGCGCCGTGGCGACGGCGTAGCTCAGGCCGGTCAGGCTCGACGTCAGCACGACGTAGCCCATGAGCAGTGCCAGCACCACGGTGAGCACCGCGAGCGTGCGCGTGACTCCGGCGTAACGCGCGCGCGCCTTGCGCGCCTTGCGGCGCTGCGTTGCCGCGCGGATGACTCGTGGATTTCCGATGCGGATCGAGCGGTCGTGCCGTTGCGGCTGGATCATTCAGCTCGCCTTCCGCTGCGCCGCGCGCAGCTTCGCGCTGCGGGCGCGACGGTTCTGCTCGACCTCGTCGTCCGCGGGCTTGATCGGCCGCTTCGTCAGCACGTCGAGCCGCTCGTCGTCGCGGAAGGTGTGCTTGACGATGCGATCCTCGAGCGAGTGAAAGCTGATCGCAACGACGCGGCCCGCCGATCGAAGCCGCCCGATGGCGCCGTGGAGGCCTTCGCGCAACGCGTCGAGCTCGTCGTTGGCCGCAATCCGCAGCGCTTGAAAGACGCGTGTGGCGGGATGAATCCGCTCGCGCCGCCCGGGCCGGCGCACCACGCCGGCGACAAGGCCTGCGAACTCGGCCGCCGTGCTCGGCAGCTCACCGCTGGCGCGCCGCGACACGATAGCGCGGGCGATGCGTCGCGCCGAGCGCTCTTCGCCGTACTGAAAGAAGATGTCCGCGAGCTCGCCCTCGCTGGCCGTCGCCAACACGTCGTACGCGCTGCGGCCCAAGGCCGGATCCATGCGCATGTCGAGCGTTACCGGCGCCGCCAGCGAAAATCCGCGCTCCGGATCGTCAAGTTGCATCGACGAAACCCCCAAGTCGAAGAGCACCCCGTCGACGCACGCGAGGCCGGCCCGATCCAGCACGCGGCCGAGGTCCCGGAAATTGGCTTGCATATACGTGAAGCGAGGGTCGCCGATTACGGCAGCTCGCGCAGTGGCATTCGGATCGGCATCGATTGCAATCAAACGCCCATTCGTAAGATGCCGGAGAATCGCACGGGAATGGCCGCCGCCTCCGAACGTCGCATCGACGTAGATCCCATCCGGCCGGATCGCCAAGTACTCCAGGACCGGCCCCACAAGCACCGAGACGTGCGTCACAGCTGCACCACATCGCTAAACGCCGCTCTAGAGTCCGAACTCGGCCATGAAGCGGGGAACCTCGCCGTCGGGCGGCGACTCGAAGGCATACCGCTCCTTCGCCCAGATCTCGACGCGCGTGAGCAGGCCCACCGAGACGACGTAGCGTTCGATGCCAGCGTACTCGCGCAGCAGTGCCGGCACGACCATGCGGCCCTGCGCGTCACACGTCACCTCTTCGGTGTGGGAAAACAGATAGCGCAAGAAACGGCGGTAAGACTCATCTTTTTGCGCCACCGACTCGAACCGGCCGCAGATCTGAACCCACGTGGCGCTGGGATAGAGCGCCAGACAGGAATCCGGAGGTGTGATCGTTAGGACGAACTGCGAACCGAGCCGCTCGCGGAAGCGGGCGGGTACGATGAGACGCCCCTTGTGGTCCAGCGCATGCTGCTCCGAACCCGCAAAACGCGGCAGCTCCGCGTGCACAAATTCCTCCGAAAGGCACCACTAAGCACTACTTCCCACCACTATACGCCCCAGGAAGGGTTAAGGCAAGATTTCGAAGGGCCGCTCTTCCGACGGCAATTCCAAGGGATGTACGCTGTTTAGCACTCTAAAAAGACGAGTGCCAGACGAAGATCTGGGCGGGAGAGGGCCTACGGCGTCATGCGCGTGCCTTTGCCGCGCGTTCTCCGTCGATCAAGCCGCGCTTGCGCTCGAGCCCCCAGCGGTATCCGCCCAGCTCGCCCGAACCGCGAACGACGCGATGGCACGGAATGAGCACGGCTGCCGGGTTTCTCGCGCACGCCTGTGCGACCGCGCGCGCCCCGTTGGGCACACCGATCGCACTCGCAACCTCGCCGTACGAGGCAACGTCACCGGAGGGAATCGTCTGAAGATACCTCCACACGCGCAGCTGAAACGCCGTCGCGTGAATGTCGAGCGGAAGATCGGGTCGCGAAATCTCGCCGGAAAGATGGCGCGAGATGGCGTTCACCCAGGCAACGAAGTCTTCGCGATACGGCTCGAGCATCGGCTCGATGCGAGCGTTGCGATATTCCTCGCGCAGACGCGCGACCAGATCCGCCGCACTATCCCCGAACCCGACGAAGCAAACGCCGCGGTCCGTGGCGCCGATCATCATCTGCCCCAGCGGCGTCGGGAACGCCGCGTAGGAAATCGAAACGCCGGCGCCGCCGCGCCGATACTGCGAGGGCGTCATGCCTAAGCTGGAAGCTGCCCGTTCGTAGACGCGGCTCGTCGATCCGTAACCCGCGTCATACGCCGCGCGATCGATCGATTCGGCGTTGCCGAGGGAGTCTTTGAGCGTGCGCAGGCGCACGGTGGCGAGATACTGCTTGGGCGTGACCCCTACGACGGCTTTGAACGTCCGGGCGAAGTGGAACCGGCTCATCGATGCAAGCGAGGCAAGCTCAGCCAGCGTCAAGGCTTCATCGCTATGATCCTCGATGTACCGGCAGACATCATGAATGCGGTCGGCGTTGAGATTTCTTCTTGACATGCCTACCACTGTAGCGGCGTCCAAGCCGGAAATCCATCGGAAAATTGCTCGCTCGTCACGACGGCCTGCCTGCCAGGCCTGCCTGACGGACGAGAAGAAAGGCGCAGGTGGGATGAGTCGACTGCTCGGGATATGCGGCCTTCTCGGCCTGCTCTACGGGTGCAGCGGCGGTAGTTACCTGCCGTATGCTTCGCATTCGCTCGACCCCTCCAGCATCAGCTCGTTGGTCGACGGCGCCGCGGCAAGCGACGGAGTCCCGGCCGGCCTGATTCGAGCCGTGATGATGGCCGAGTCGGCGGGCAATCCCTCGGCGGTTAGCGTGGCGGGAGCGCAGGGGCTGATGCAGCTCATGCCCGGAACCGCTGCAGGCTGCGGCATCGCGAACCCGTTCGATCCGGTCCAAAACGTGCACTGCGGGACCGTCTACCTCCGAACGCTGCTCCATCATTATCACAACAACGTCATGCTCGCCGTTGCCGCATACAATGCCGGCCCCGGGGCCGTCGATCGCTATCACGGCGTGCCGCCGTATCCCGAGACGCGCGCCTACGTCGTGCGCGTGCTCAACGCGTACCGCAGCTATTAGGAACCGCCTCCGCTAAGGGCACCTGATGGCAACGCTGACGCATCGACAGCCGCTCCGTCGCGTCGGCGCGCCGCTGCTCCGCATCCCGATCCTCGACGGCTATCTCCTGCGCGAGATGATCGGTCCGTTTTTCTTCGCGCTCGGCGCGTTCTTGCTGTTCTGGGCGCTGAACATCTTTTTTCTCGCCGCCGACTACATCATCAATCAGCACGCGCCGTTCTTCCTCGTGCTGCGCTTCGTCATCTTTCGCATTCCCCAGGCCACGCCGATGGCGTTCCCGTTCGCGTGCCTCTTCGCCGCCCTTTTGGCGATGGGGCGCGTGATGGGCGACAACGAGATCACCGCGATGCGCACCGCCGGCATATCGGTCATGCGCATCGTCCTCTCGCCATTCGTCTTCGGCCTGGCCATGTTCGCGCTCGCGTACACGATCAACGAATGGATCGCTCCGCGATCCGTCGACCTTTCCACCCGGACCTTTTACCAAATCATTTATCATACCGACGCGTTGCCCGTGGAACCGCAGTTTTTCCGCAAAGATCCCGATACGGGCAATACGTTCTACGTGACGCAAGTCGCCCCCGACAACAAGACCATGATGGACGTTCAAATCTTCAAACCGGCGAAATACGGAATGTGGAACGAGACGCTCCAGGCGAAAACCGCCGTGGTGGCGGGCAGCTCGCTCGTGCTTCACGACGTCATCGACACGCGCTACAACAATGATGGATTCCTAACCAATCAGCAGCGCGTCAAGACCGTCACGATCGGTCTCCCCTTGGGCGAAACGGCCTCGCAGTTCGTCAGTCAGGTCAACAACGATCCGTGGACGATGAGCAGCAAGTCGCTGCGAACTCAAGTCAACGCGCTGCAGGCCCAAGGCATCGGAGGCACCGCGATGGGTAACCTCGAGATCAACCTCGCCGATAAGCTCTCGTGGCCATTTTCGTGCATCATCGGCGTCGTCGTGGCGCTCCCGCTTGCGCTGCGCTTCGGAAAGCGCGGCAAGACGCTCGGTATCGCGCTTTCGATCATCGCGTTTTTCGTCTACTACTTGATGGTGTCGGCGGCGTCGGCGTTTGGCCGTAATGGAGCGCTCAATCCCTATCTGGCCGCGTGGTTGCCAAACCTCATCATGGGGACAGCCGGTGCGCTTCTACTGTTGCTGGAAGAACGCTAAGGCGGCGGCGGCGCGAAAGCGCGCCATAGCCGCTGTCACCGCGCTCGCCGCGTTTTGCGTCTGGGCCGTTCCGATCGGTGCGCCGGCCGCGGATGACGATCAGCAAGAACAGCTTGCTCTTTCGCTGCTCAACGGACAGAGCTGCGCGCAGCGCTACGCCGACGATTCGGCGTCCGGCGCGGCGGCGGTCGCCCAAACGACGCCCACGCCGCAAACCAGCCCCACCCCGGCGACCAGCCCGAGCCCGTTCTCCACTCCGGGGCTTCCCGGCGCGCCGGGCGGCGTCGGGAACGGGACGTACACGCTCAACCCGCAGCAACGTCCGCGGCCGGGTCAGTCGCCCGCCGTCACGCCGCCGCCGATCCCCACCGCCACGCCGAATCCGACGCCCTCGACCGAGCCGATCTTCTTGGTGCGCGGCGGCGAGACGCCGCCGCCGATCCCGCCAGCCGGTCAGGCCACGCCGGAACCCACTCCGGAGCCGACCGGCGCGCCGACGCTGGCGCCGGGGTTCGTCGCCGTGATCTCCGACAAGTGGACCGGCAATCGCGAGCGCGGGCAGCCCAGCGACGCCATCGGCAACGTTCACATCTACTACGGCGACGAAGAGATCGTCGGCGACAAGGCGCACTTCGACGGCGACCGCACGATCACGATCACGGGCCATCCATTTCTGATCAATCACGAGCACAACTCGGTGCTGACGGGCGACATGATCGTCTTCGACACGGTGGTGCAGACGGCGAAGCTGACCAACGGTAAGGGTGCAAGCGATGAAGGGGTGCAGCGCGGCCTCGTGCACTTCCAGGCCAGCGACCTGCACACGGATCCGGATGGAAAGGCACACGGGCTCAACCCGTATGTGACGACGTGCGAGAATCCGCGCGGCGGCTATCACATCACCGGCAAGGACATGGACGTCTATCCCGGCGACAAAATCGTGATCCACAAGGCCGTGCTTTGGCTGGGTCTCGCGGCCGTGTTCTACCTTCCTCTGTTGATCATTCCGCTACGCAGCGTCACGAACGAGCGCGCGCGCGCCCGGTGGTTCCCCGAGGTCGGCTACGACTCGTACGAAGGCGCGTGGATCAAGATCCAGATTCCGTTCGGTAAAGACCAGTTCTATTACGGCTACTACATCGTCAATTATTTTACGAAGCTCGGCCTCGGGCTCGGGTACGTCGGCTTTTATTCGAGCAAGAAAGGCCGCCGATCGGTCAGCGTCAACGTCTATACGATCAACAATCAGCAAGGAGGGGGGCGGCAAACGAACCTGGCCCTGACGGAGCAGGAGAATTTCTCACAGCATCTTCGCGGAAACTTCCAGTTATCGTATCAGTCCAACTACGGGCCCCTGATCAGCATCCCGCCCACCGAGTCCCTTACCGAGGCTATCGTCCACCAGACGGCGCAGACCTCGCAGAATTACAGCTTCAGTCACAGCGGGACGGGCGGTCAGGGAAGCAGCAACAGCTTCACCTTCAGCGACACGCGACAGTTCAACCAAAATCTCAACCAGACCACCACCTACAACATCAGCGACAGCAGCGCTAGCTTCGGCGGCATCACGTCGTTCAACAACCAATCCGAATTCGATTACCTGATGCAGTACACGACCGCCGGGGCGGACTATCAGATGGAGTTCGACAAGATCTACTCACAGCAGGCGACGGGCATTAACAAGATTCCCGAATTTCAGGTGCGGCCCAGCGACTTCTTCCAGCACTTTGTCATTCCACTATCCGCGCAGCTCACCGTCGGCGAGTACAGCGAGCCATCCGGCGAAGGGGAGCCGAAGAGCCTCGCCACGTGGCGCGGTGACGCCAATCTCGTTGCGGGGCCCCTGGATGCGAAGGTTCTCGGCAGTGACTTCGAGGGTACGGTAACCGTTGACCAATATGCTTACGGCACGGGCGACCTCAAGGCGGCGGTCGAGCAAGATCTCAGCTTGACCACTCCGGTCAGCTCACATATCGTCAATACTCTGACGTACAACGAAGCCAACTACAACGGGCCCGCGCTCGTGCCGTTCCAGTACCTCGACCAGCAGCCGACGCAAAACACTAAGAACGCACAGGACATGTTGCGGCTCTTCAACGACGACATCTACGCGTTCTCGCTGGGATGGACCACCAACTTCGACGGATTCGCGCAGCCGCTCAGCTATCAGCTCACCGCGAAGCCTTCGCCTCGATCCGTCGTAATGCTCGCCGGATCGTTCATTCCCGGGCCCGGGCAGGGATTCGAAACCACGAACCTGCAGCTGTCGACGCCTTTCGGGCGCGACGCTTCGCTGCAGTTCGTAACCAATATCAACTGGAGGCCGTCGCTCGGGCTCGGCGAGTTCTTCTCCGACAAGGTCATCTATTACACTCGCACCATCGGCAACTGCTACCAGCTGATGGTGCTCTACAACGAATCGCAGCAGGCCATCAACGTCGGCCTGAACCTGCTGGCGTTCCCGACCCAAACCGCGGTCTTCCAAATCGGCTCGCCGCAACCGGTCGTGCCGACTACCTTCAACTTCTGATCGCCGTGCTTCATTTTCTCGCTCCTCACGAGGCGGGGCGGCGGCCTTCAGGGAAATGAGAAACAACATGTCGCGCAGAGTCGCCTTCGCCGTAGTGTTCTTGACTGGATTGCTCGTCGTGGCTTGCGGTCGCCAGGTAACGCCCAACCCGCCGGGGTTAGGCGCCGGCGGCGCGCCGCCGGGATATCTGGCGGTGTTCTTCAACGTCCAGGCACCCT
>Ga0073928_10011650_pt1 | contig 10225 bp, 9 predicted proteins | sample PaiPotPPA55metaG_FD_76969 | JGI IMG/M metagenome (GOLD analysis project Ga0073928, IMG submission 76969) | Iron sulfur acid spring bacterial and archeal communities from Banff, Canada, to study Microbial Dark Matter (Phase II) - Paint Pots PPA... ... | reverse complement strand
GAAAGGGACGGTACAATCACTGCGTCGAAGCGACGAAGCAGATCAAAAAATGGCGATCCATACTGGACTGGTTTAAGCATCTCGACCTTAACAGGAAGCCCTTGGTTTCGGCGGACGAATTTCGCGCATTCTTCTTCAAGTGGACCCTCGCCAATTATCGTTAAATTCGCCGAGACGTCATTTTTGATTCGTTCGACCGCGTCGAGAAGTACTCGCATGCCCTTTTCGGGCAAAAGTCTACCGGCAAATAACAGCCGAATGTCCCCGGACTTTTGGCTCCACTCGCGAACGGCTTGGTCGTCGGTTAGTATTATGGCCTCATCGATCCATGTGGCTGGGGTGACGTATGCGTGGTCGGCGGTATCGGCCTGTCCTAGGAATTCTTCGCGATACGCCTCGGACGTGAAGAACCTAAGGTCTGCGGCTTTGACACAGAGCCTGTTCAGTCGTTCGGATATAAAACCGCGAATCTTATGATGCCATTTTGCGTGCGCGTGAGTGACGCGCCAAAACGACGATTCAACGACGGTAATCACGAATTTCCTTTGAAGTTTCCCGAAGGGAACGGCAAGCCAGGCTTCGCTAATCGGCCAGCCCCCAAATCCAGAGTGGACGATCGTGGTCAGTCTGATCCCATTCCACATCTTGATGATTAGTTCAGGAAGCTTAGCGAGCGCTTCCAGATGGCTTTTCGGGCTCGGAAGGTCTATGAACTTCAACCGATTAAACGGCGGGACATTCAACGGCCGATCAAATGTTGACGGCTCTGCGAAAATTCGTGGACAGGCAAGCGTTAGATCGTTCAGATACTCGAGGTGAAGCGACAAGTCTTTAGCCCAAAGCGCATCGCACCAGCGGATGCCATCTCGATCAACCTTTATCGGGACGCAAACAGATAGAAAATATGGCTCCTCAATCGCAATCAAAGGGACGGCTCAATACCTGTTAAGGATTATTAGAGTATCCCGAAACGGCCCGCATGGCTAGCTATGATGCGATGTGATATTGCGGAATTAACTAAATAAATCATATTGGTATTTCTGCGTCGCAAATCATCTGATAAACGTTGGGCGGACTTAAGAAGGGACCAATGAAGGGCATTATTCTGGCCGGCGGAACCGGATCGCGGCTCTATCCCGTGACCACGGTTGTCTCCAAGCAGCTACTACCGGTTTTTGACAAACCGATGATCTACTACCCTATTGCCACGCTGATGCTGAGCGGGATCCGGGATATCCTAGTCATATCTACTCCGGCAGACCAACCGCTGTTTGAGCGGCTGTTAGGCGATGGTTCGCAATTCGGCCTTCGGTTTTCGTATGCGTCGCAGGCGCAGCCGCGCGGCTTGGCCGATGCCTTCATCGTTGGCCGCAACTTCGTCGGCGGCGACTCAGTGGCTCTGGTTTTGGGGGACAATATTTTCTATGGTCATGGGTTGCCTGAATTGCTGGTCCAGGCGACCAAACGTACCAAAGGTGCTACCGTTTTTGGCTACGCGGTTACCGCGCCCGAGCAATACGGCGTCATCGAAATGGGAAGTGACGGACGGGCGCTATCGATCGAGGAGAAGCCTACTAAACCAAAGTCGAACCTCGCTGTCACGGGGTTATATTATTACGACAACGACGTTCTTGATATAGCGGCGGCGATCAAGCCGTCTCCGCGCGGCGAACTTGAGATTACCGACGTTAACCGCGCTTATCTCGAACGTGGCGATCTTTATGTCCAAATAATGGGACGAGGCTTTGCATGGCTTGATACCGGTACCCATGCGTCGTTGGTCGAGGCCAGTCATTTCGTACAAATCCTAGAACAACGCCAGGGATTGCGGATCGCGTGTCTTGAAGAGATAGCGCTGCGACTTGGCTATATTTCGCTCGATCACTTCTACGATATTGCGCAGAAAACGGCGAAGAGCAGTTACGGCGAGTATCTGTTGTCGATCCATAGGTCATTCAAGCGATGACGTGGTGATAATTGAGAGTTTTCACGCATGAATCTCAACGGTTCGACAATCTTCGTCACCGGAGGCGCGGGGTTTATCGGCTCCGCCGTCATCCGACATCTGCTCGATGATACTGAGGCGTTCATCGTCAACGTCGATAAGCTCACCTATGCCTCGAACCTGGAATCCATTCCGCAGGCTACGGCGGGGCGTTATTATCTGGCAAGGCAGGATATCTGCGACGGGCCGGCATTGCGCTCGCTATTCGAGACATATCAGCCGCATGCCGTGATGCACCTGGCTGCGGAGAGCCATGTTGATCGCTCTATCGACGGCCCAAGCGAGTTTATCCAAACCAACATCGTCGGTACCTTCACGCTACTACAGGAAGCGCTGCGGCACTGGCGCAAACTTGGCGAGCCACTTCGCAAGTCATTTCGTGTCTTGCACGTTTCGACCGACGAAGTGTTTGGTTCCCTGGGTGAGACGGGATTATTCTCAGAGACAAGTCCCTACGCGCCGAACTCGCCTTACTCGGCGAGCAAGGCGTCGTCGGATCATTTGGTCCGCGCCTGGCGCGAAACTTATGAGCTGCCGACGCTTATTACCAACTGTTCGAACAATTACGGACCCTATCATTTTCCAGAGAAACTGATCCCGCATATGATCATCAAAGGTCTGGCGGAGGAAAGACTGCCGGTCTACGGCGATGGTCGCAATGTGCGCGATTGGCTCTACGTGGAGGATCATGCGCGGGCCTTGCGACAGGTTCTCGAGCACGGGCGGATCGGCGAGACCTATAATATCGGAGGACACAACGAACGGAGCAATCTGTACGTGGTTGAGCAGATCTGTGCTCTGCTGGACGATATCCAACCCGCTCGGTCGGGTACACGAAAAGACCTCATCTCGTTTGTTGCGGACCGTCCGGGGCACGACCGCCGTTATGCCATCGACTCGTCAAAGCTGGAGCGCGAGCTTGGTTGGTGCGCGGAGGAAACCTTCGAAACGGGTTTGGAGAAAACCGTGCGGTGGTATCTCAACAATAGAGCGTGGTGGCAGACGATCTTACAAACGGGATATGAAACCAACCGAATTGGAATAGTTCCCCTTGTCTCAACAAAGTAGCGGGAGGATTCGGATCCAATTTCGCGCGGCCTAGGCGTCTATACAATTTTGATCTAGGTCTCGGCAGCTAGCAGCGGTCGGATTGAGTTTTTGTCGGTTCTCGAAACTTAGAGCTTGGATGAAAGATGCGCATAATCTTAGTTGCGGAAAATGCATCCAGCAGGTTCGGTGGCGAAGCCTTCCTTCCATTGAATTACTTCAGATTATTGCGGTCGAGGAATGCCGATGTCCGGCTCGTGGTTCATGCTCGAAACAGGACGGAACTTATCGAGCGGTTTCCCGAGGAGTTAGACCGGCTCCATTTCGTGGAGGACACCTGGCTTCATAAGGCTCTTTTTCGCTTTGGAGAATTATTGCCGCGTCGGCTGGCGGATACGACGACGGGTTTAATAATTCAGCTCACAACCCAGTTGGCCCAGCGGCGCCTTGTTCGCAACTTGGTGAAGAAATTCCGGGTGGATGTTGTTCATCAGCCGATACCTGTATCCCCGAAAGCCCCTTCGATGATTTGCGGGGTCGGCGCCCCCGTTATCATGGGTCCGCTTAATGGCGGCATGGATTACCCGCCCGCCTTTCGGAGAGAGCAGGGGGCCGTGGCGAACGGCGCTATGGCGCTAGCCCGTGCCGTCGCGGTTTTCTTCAACCTTATCGTTCCCGGCAAACGACTTGCGCGTCTCATCCTTGTATCGAACCGTCGAACGCGCGACGCGTTGCCCCGGGGTATTAAGGGCCGCGTCGTCGAGCTCGTGGAGAACGGCGTGGATTTGTCGATCTGGCAACCGAAGCCATTCAATCAGAAGGCCGATTCTGTGGTGCGGCTCATTTTCATTGGCCGGCTGATCGATTTGAAAGCACTCGATATCGTTCTCGAGGCGATCCAACGCTCGAGCAACCAAGTCTCCGTTTCGCTTGAAGTTATTGGGGACGGCCCGATGCGGCAGACTTGGCTGGATATGACCGAACGGTTGGGATTGGAATCTGTTGTTGAATTCTCGGGTTTTATGTCGCAGCCAGAATGCGCGCGACGTTTGCAGCAAGCCGACGTGTTTGTTTTTCCAAGCCTGCACGAATGCGGTGGAGCTGCGGTCTTGGAGGCCATGGCCGCCGGACTTCCGGTCATTGCCACGGCTTGGGGAGGGCCTCTGGATTATCTTGATGAAGCCTGTGGAATCCTAGTCAAACCGGAGTCGAGAGAGGCGCTAGTTGCTGGGTTCTCAGATGCAATCACCACTCTGGCGAGATCTACCCCCTTGCGGAATCGGTTAGGCCAAGCCGGTCTTGAACGTGTTCGTCATAACTTCGACTGGCAGCGAAAGATCGACCAGATATTGGAATCGTACGCATCAGCTCAGCTTGATAAAAGATAGTCCGTCCAACGGTGGACGCGCGAGATATCGCGCCGTATGAGGCAATCGTATTGCGGCTTCGAGATCTTTTGTCCCTTTCACATCGTTTAGAACCATATGTTTGAAAAGAGATCCCATGGGGAGTGGATAGCGACCGACGCTCTGGCAGAGTGAGGTTGCTGACCCACCCACTCTGGAGGCGACCATGCAAATTATCACTGACCGACCCCTAGCGCCGACCGCTATCCGCACCGATCTTGGCGCAATTTTCGTCTCGTTAAAACTTAGCTGGCTGATTACATCGCTGTCGCCGGGCGGCGGAGAAAAGATGTCGAAGCATACGGTTCGCAGCGGTGATGTCGCTGGACTATGGACACGGTTCTCTCAGCTTAAGGACAAGGTGCAGGTCCGCACAGGGCAGGTCGTTCCAATCATCGTGATTCAAGAGGCGGGCCTCGACGGCTTTTGGATCCACCGCTTGCTGCAGGACGAACGGGTCGAAAGCCACGTCGTTGACCCCGCTTCAATCGCGACGTCGCGCCGGCGTCGACGGGCGAAGACTGACAAGATCGACGGGGAAGCTCTGGTGCGCGCGTTGCTGGCGTACAAGCGAGGCGAGCCGCGGGTGTGCGCCATGGTTCGAGCACCGACCCCACAAGAGGAGGATCGCCGCCGAATCTGCCGTGAGCGCAAGACGCTGACAGCGGAGCGGGTCGAGCACGTCAATCGAATCAAGGGGCTGCTCTTCGCTCAGGGCATCTCTGACTATGAGCCTTTATTGCGCAAAAGACGGGAGCGGCTTGAGGAACTCGGGGGAGGGGTATGGTCGTCCTCTACCGGAGCATTTGAAGGCACAGATTGGACGCGAACTTGATCGACTCGAACTCACGCTTCAGCAGATCAAGTCCGTGGAGACTGAGCGGGATGCTATGCTCAGCCCGTCGGACGAAGGCACGCCAGCGCCAGGAGCAATGTTAAAGAATTTGAAGGGGATTGGCCCGGAATTCGCCGGTGTCCTGTGGTCGGAGGGGTTATTCCGAAGCTTTTCCAACCGACGGCAGGTTGCCGCTTATGCCGGATTGGCGCCGACGCCCTGGCGGAGCGGATCCGTCGCGCACGAACAAGGTGTCTCCAAAGCCGGAAACCCCCGGCTACGAACAACCATGATCCAGCTCGCCTGGTTGTGGGTAAGGCATCAGCCCCGTTCGATGCTGACCCTGTGGTTCCATCAGCGTGTACAGCTCAATGGTGGCCGAGTTCGGAAGGTGCTGATCGTTGCCTTGGCGCGAAAGCTGCTGATCGCCTTCTGGAAATATGTGACCGCCGGGGTTGTGCTGGAAGGAGCCGAGACAACGGCCGCCTGAAAACAAACGCTTCCCCCTTTTCAATCTTCCGGGGCCTGATCAGCTCCGGCGGATCCAGGTGAGCGGACCGAAATTTGGCCTGGCTTAAAAAGCCGAAGAAGAGAATGGTCCCGCCCTCCTGAGCCTTCGCCCGACGCAAGCGGGATATTGGTGCGGCCGATGAGAGCGGCGACCGGATGTGAGTTTGAAGCGGCATCGGAAATGGGCCGGGTCATGCAAACGGGCTCAGACCTTGGATACGGAGCAACGAGCGGAGATTTACCATGGAATCCTGATCCGAACATCTTGACCCGCAAATCCCCATGTGAGTCAAATACTTAGCAAAAAATCGGCAGCCAGATGGGCCGTATCCGCGTGTCTCCAAACGAGGTGCAGCCATTCCGCGTTAAATGGTGGATTTTATTTGAAGCTTGGCAAAGTCAAGCTCGAATTACCTTGGCGTCGGTCAGGTGGCTATCCAATTGTTTCGGAGGCTTTGACGAGGACGTGTTTTTTGGTACCTATCGCCATGATTATGGTCGTTGTCATTATAAATAGCACTTCTTCGGCCATGGCCTCTGCTAGCACGTGAGGAGAGGCGCACCATCAGTGGGGGGCTGAAGGCCAAGGGTAAATGAAACCGCGTCAGCGCGAGATGAAGGGATGTTATGAGTGCATTGAGCGTTGGCAAGGGCCTGCTCCAATCGTTCGCCGCCAGGTATAACTATCAGATCGAACGCAAATACGATTTCGGTAAGTACCGGCTCGACGTCTTAGAACTCCTCGTTGAGCAGAGCAAACCTGACGATCCCGATTTCTTTTTCCTTCAAATTGGCGCGCACGATGGGCAGACTTTAGATCCTATCAACCAAATGATCCGCCGATACGGCTGGCGCGGCATATTGCTTGAACCGCAACCCGACGTTTTTCGGCAATTGACCGAGAACTACCGAGGCAATGATCGTCTTATTTTCGAGAATGCAGCGCTCGCAGTCAGCGATGGCCGAATGCCGTTCTGGACGATCCCGGGCCAAACCATTCTCGGGTCTCTTAACAAGCAGGTACTTTACCGTTCAGGTTTTAAAGACGGTCAAATCTCGGAGGTAAAGGTCGTGGCAATCTCGGCCGCAACGCTGCTCGCGAAGCATCACGTCAGCCGGATCGACCTTCTCCAAGCGGACACCGAGGGATTCGACTTCGAAGTCATTAAGATGATCTTGGCCGCTCAAATTCGGCCTAAGATCATCAACTACGAGCATATAAACCTTTCAACCGCCGACCGAAACGCGTGCGTGAACCTGCTTGGCAGCCTTGGCTACAAGCTGCTTCGGTCCGGAGCGTACGGACTTGACACGGTGGCATTTCTTTCGTCGAGCTAAACTACTGCCGATTTGCGTCCATGGGATCGCCGGCGATACTTTCGAAGGTTTCTTCCGGTCGGCTTTGTCGGGAGCGAGGCCAACCCTGTTCCTTCCCAGACGGTTTTCTCGCCGACATTCAACGCTGACCGCTTCTTTTCCGTCCCGAACCATATGGGCATTGCCGCTTATCGGCGCTGGCTTCGTGAGTTATCGTCGGTCGCGAAAGACCACCTCAATGGCCATCGTTAGAGAAAAGAACCTGATTCGATCCCTTCTTAGAAGTCTTAAGTCCATTCTGCAGTTGAGTCTTGAAGTATGAGCGCCGCATCGTAAACTGCGGATCCGCGTCTGTTCCTCACTGGAGAAATGATTGCGACGGTTACGGGCGAAGAACGGGAGAGCAATGTAACGGTGATATAGCCCAAACCACAGCATCGAACCCACAGCGGTGCAAACTATGAAAGGCCAACAATTAGTAGTAGAGCTAAGTTCATGGTTGTCGCGGGTGGTTAGAAATAACCTTAGTTTGATGTCTACTATCCCCAATTGATAGATCTGATTATAGTTGAATCCCCAGCCCGTCTCTAAGAATCAATAACAAATAGCCGAAAGCGAAAGCTTGTGATCAAACTTTCAAGCCCCTCAATATACCAGAAAAGTCTGGCGTCGATTGCGCGGTGCTATCCGTTCTTGAGTGGCGCGGCGAGTATTCCCAACTCGCGAGCATTCAGATGGATATCGGGTTCCCCCAATGTCGCGGATTGGGCCCCGACCCCGGGCGGCGAAATCTTCGCCCGATTGAACGATTTTGTAGGCCGTGCTGTCTTTTTCGCCGGAGATCTTGATCCCAAGCTTAGCCTAATAGTTCGGCGGCTCTTGAAACGAGGTGATACCGTATTCGATATTGGAGCAAACATCGGGATAATGACGTTACAGTTCTCAGACTACGTTGGCGAAACAGGTGTCGTCCATTCGTTTGAGCCAAACCCCGATGTGATGAAACTGTTAGCGTCCGCGGTAACACGGAAGGCGGCTTCTAACGTGCTGCTCAACGAGATTGCGCTTGGTCGGAAATCCGATGTGCTTACGTTAAGCGCGCCCGAAGGAAATGTGGGAGCCGGCTCCTTGGTGCGCGGTAGCGAATGGAGTGACGCAAAGAGTTATTTAGTTTCTGTGAAAACCCTCGACGAATACGTTGCCGAACGTAGTATTAAAACGATCGACCTGATTAAGATCGACGTCGAAGGAGGGGAGCTTGATCTATTCATTGGAGCCCGTCATGTACTAGAGGAGATCGAGCCCAGGGCAGTTCTATTCGAGGACAACGACCGAAATGGCGAAAGAACGTCTCCGGCAATGACGCTGCTCGCAGAACTTGGATACGGGTTTATCTCAGTTGAGAAGTCGATGCTGACGTTGAAGCTTAGTATCTTTGATCCGGACAAAGAAAAAGTATCCGGTCACGATTTTGTGGCAGCTAAAAGAGGACCTCTTTTCAAGCGTCTATGCGAAACGCTTGGTTTGGATCGTAGTTGACTAAGCGGGGACCCCTTTGAATTATCTGAGCAAATCTCCCATCCGATTTAGCTTAGTCCTGAGGGAACAGACGCGCTTACCTAAGTTTAGGCCGGAGAGATCAGATAATTGATATGGGCATACTTGGTGCAACAGTACGTCATTCGTGGATTTATAATTCAGTCCTTATATTTGTCGCCGTCTGCGGTGTAACCTATCTTTTTTGGAAGTCGTGCATTGCGACTATAGACGAGGTCGACTTCAAATTTATTTGGCTTGCCGGCGTTGTCTGGGCTAAGGGCGGGGATCCGTATAGCGTCACTTATTTCAACACCGCGCAGGTGATCTTTGAGGGCCTGAAGACGAATGTCCCGCAGTTTTGGTATTATGGACCGAACTGGTGGCCCATATCGAGAGCCTTGGCGGCCTTCGATCTTTCTACTGCGACACTGATCTGGAGATTGTCGATCGTTGCTTTGATTGTTTTGGGAAGCCTGTTGTTTTATTGGGCATTGCCATTTTTTGGTTATAAGATTTCTTTGATTGAATTGGCGGGCTTCGTGGGTGTGGTTTCCCTCATGGAGCCCACGGCAAATACGATTACAATCGGACAGACAGCTGCCATCGTCTACGGTGGCCTAGCGGCGCTAGCTTTGGGCTTGGCGGCTAACAGATGGTACCTGATCGTAACTGGTGTTATCGTGATGCTGCTCAAACCACAAATCGGCCTTGTCTTTCTACCGTCGCTTTTTGTTTTTCGTGCCTACCGCTTTGCTGTTATCACTGCCCTTCTAATAACGTGCTTGATGGCCTTGCCGTCGTTAATCGGGCACGATTTGATGACAGTCTTTCGAGAGTACGTCGCCCAAGCCGTTATTCACGGAAAACAACCAAGCAACTTACCGCCTGAAACAACGGGGTTGAGGCATCTGATATATGCCCTCTCTGGTCAGACAATCTCGAGCCTGTCTACCACCGCAATTGCGATCCTCGTCGTTACTGCAGGAACCCTCGTGTTACGACAAAACGAAGGTGGGATGACGGCGAATGCGATTAACGCTTGGCTCTTTTTCGCAATATCATCGTTGGCTTGTATTGTATCGTTACACACGTATGATCTAATTTTTTTAGCACCGCTTTTATTGTTGTCATTAGGTTTCGATGTTACTTTTCGGATTCTCACGTTGTTGGGATTTGTCGTCATTGTCAGATCTGGCAATTTAGCCCATTTTTTCGATCCCAAAACTGCTGATGAACAACTACAAATCAGCGCGTCTTTGGATACTGGTTCTATAGCTCTTTTATTTTGCGTAGGGGTTGCCAGTATTTTTCGGAAGTCGCGTAATCACGGTAAGGGCAAGGAGGATAACCAAACCTTGTCCAGTGTGTAAGCCTTCGCGCGGCTGCCTTTTGGTCCAGAGGTGTTCCGGGATCTATATCGGAGTTTGCTGCAGCATCTTGGATTGTGAGGCAAAGGGAGCTGTCATCTGGGAGTTAGGCGACATTCCGGAGTGACGTTGCCAAAATAACGCCGCAACCCGCAAATAGCCAAAGCCAACCGATCATCATCACCGAACCGATCGTTCG
>Ga0073928_10011649_pt1 | contig 10226 bp, 8 predicted proteins | sample PaiPotPPA55metaG_FD_76969 | JGI IMG/M metagenome (GOLD analysis project Ga0073928, IMG submission 76969) | Iron sulfur acid spring bacterial and archeal communities from Banff, Canada, to study Microbial Dark Matter (Phase II) - Paint Pots PPA... ... | reverse complement strand
GAAAGCGGCTGTTTGCGAGGGGGCCGCAGAGGCGCTTGTGGAAGAACAAGAACAGCAGGGCCACCTGGACGCCTTTGGGAGTGAGCCGGTAAGCATAGCGGGAGCCGTCGCGTTGCAACAGGCCGTGGCCCTTGAGTTTGCGCAGGTCGTAGCGGAGTTGGTTGAGGCCGTAGGTTTTGGGGGAAAGCTGAAAGGTGGTGAGGACGCCTTCGTAGATCTCTTTCGCGGTCCATCCGCCGACGGTATTGCCGCCATGGAGCAAGACCTCAAGTAAACGGAGGATGCGAGTGTCGTGGATCTTGATTCCGCGATAGCGGACCGAGCCGACATTGAGGGGCAGGGCCAAGCGCTGCAATAGTGGAAAGTCGACGTGCACGTTGAAGGATTGGGCCTGGAAGCTGGCAAAGCGATCGGTAATGGTCTGGAATCGGTGCGCAGTTTTCCCGGCGCCCGGCAGCCTACGCAATCGTTCAGATAGAGTTTTCCGCCGGCGATGAGGGTTTCATCCCGACACCGACCAGCCCAAGGTTCAAGCATCCAAGAACACACAGCGCCAGGAGCGGCTGGAGCAACCCACCGGTCACGAAGCCGACAATGAATCTCTGCTCGCGTACCCAGTCCTCTGGTATAGTGGTATGACCACTTGCCCTTTCGCTACGGGCATTGCAAGGCAGACAATAGACCGGAGCCGTTGTGGTTCATCGTCCGCTGAGTTGGAATCCGCTGAGTTGGACGGAGCGTATCAAGGAAGGACAGCGTTAATCGATGGCAATTGCGACCACTAATCCCGCCACCGGCGAAGTCGTCAAGTCATTTCAGCCGCTTTCAGAAGCCGAGATCGAGAACAAGCTTCAACTCTCGGTCAGCGCGTTCAAGGCCGAACGCAAGACGCCGTTTGCCGCCCGCGCCCGGCGCATGCTCAAGGCGGCCGAGATCCTCGAACGCGACAAGGACAAGTTCGCCCACCTGATGACCCTCGAGATGGGCAAGCCCTACAAGGCTGCCGTGGCCGAAGCGGTCAAGTGCACCACCGCCTGTCGCTACTATGCCGAGAATACCGAGCGCTTCCTGGCCGACGAAGTGGTCGAGACGGGAGCGAAGAAGAGTTTCATCCGGTATCTCCCCATTGGTCCAATTCTCGCTGTCATGCCGTGGAATTTTCCCTTCTGGCAGGTGATCCGCTTCGCCGCGCCAGCGTTGATGGCCGGCAATGTCGGACTGCTGAAGCATGCCTCGAACGTGCCGCAGTGCGCTCTGGCCATCGAGGAAATTTTCCTGGAAGCCGGTTTCCCGGCCGGCGTATTCCAGACGCTCCTGATCGGTTCGGGCCCGGTGGATGCGCTGTTGAACGATCCGCGAGTGGTGGCGGCGACGCTCACCGGCAGCGAGCAGGCTGGCATCCAGGTGGGCATTGGAGCAGCCAAACGAATCAAGAAGGTGGTGCTGGAGTTGGGTGGCAGCGATCCGTTTATCGTGATGCCCTCGGCCGATCTCGAGGCAGCGGTGAAGACTGCGGTGGAGGCGCGCATTCTCAATAACGGACAGTCCTGCATTGCCGCCAAGAGGTTCATCGTGGCCGAGTCCATTGCGGAGGAGTTTGAGCGCAAATTCGTCGCCCGTATGGAGAGCCTTCGCATCGGCGATCCGTTTGACGAGACGACGGATCTTGGTCCGCTGGCCACGGCTGACGCGGTGACCACACTGGATGCCGATGTGCAGAAAACGGTAAAGGCGGGGGCGAAATTGCTGACTGGCGGGCACCCGATAAAGCGGAAGGGAAATTACTACGCTCCCACGGTATTGACCAACATTCCCAAGAACTCGCCGGCGTATGGAGAGGAATTCTTTGGTCCGGTGGCGTCGATCTTCCGGGTCAAGGATCAGGATGAAGCGATCCGCATTGCCAACGACGTGCGGTTTGGCTTGGGTGCGAGCGCTTGGACCAACGATGACGAAGAGCGCGAGCGCTTCATCAACGAGCTGGAAGCCGGGATGGTGTTCATCAATAAGATGGTCGCCTCCGATCCGCGCATTCCTTTTGGCGGCGTAAAGCAATCCGGCCACGGGCGGGAGTTAGGCGCCGTTGGGATTCGCGAGTTCCTGAACGCGAAGACGGTTTGGGTGGCATAGAACCGCTGCAGTTTGCCGGCAGCCAGTTGTCCGGGCAGTCGACTGCTTGTGGAATGTTGCTAAGGGCCCGACTTCAGCCGGGCCGTATGTCTGCCCCATCACTGTCGGGTTAGGCCGCTCAGGGACACTCGGTCGCCCTTGAGATCACGGAGAAGTTGCCTTCCGAAACTACGTTCCTTCCCATCCAGGTCTTGGGAGAACTGTTCCACGTGCTCGTGCGCAAAGCGGGACGCCCTCCGAAACGTGCGCGGGCGGCGATCCTAAGCTGGCAAGATGCTTTCCCGCAGATTGAGACGTCACCCCCAGTTCTGAGGGCCGCGATGGATCTTGTCGGCCGACCACGGCCTCAGCATCTGGGACGCCGCATTTGGTCGGCTGCCGCGGCGCCGGATGTCGCCTGCTTCTTTCTGAAGATATGCACGAAGGCTTCACTGGGAGCGGAGTGACGGTGACCGACCGGTTCGCGGCCAAAACGCATGAGTTGCTGGCGGGGCCGCTCGGGAACTGAGTACGACGCGCAGATTACTCTTCACGGCCTGAGCGTCAGCGCTTTCAGGACGCCCTGTTGCTGGGCGATGAGAGAGTGCACTCCCTGGCGCGCGTAGGCAATCATCTTCGCCAGTTGCTGGTCGTCGAAGACTTGGTGTTCAGCCGTGGCCTGGACTTCTACCAACTTATTGCCGGCCGTCATGACGAAGTTCATATCGACGTCGGCGCGGGAATCCTCTTCGTAGCACAGATCAAGCAGGATTTCCCCGTCGACAATTCCGACACTAACTGCGGCGACAAAATCCTTGAGCGGAACAGAAGCGAGCGTGCCCGCATCCACCAACTTTTCCAGAGCCAGACCGAGCGCCACGAAAGCGCCCGTGATCGATGCGGTGCGCGTGCCTCCGTCGGCTTGGATGACGTCGCAGTCAATCCAGATGGTGCGCTCGCCGAGCCGGGTTAGATCGGTTACGGCCCGCAGCGAGCGGCCGATGAGACGCTGGATTTCGTGGGTGCGTCCACTCTGCCGGCCTTTGGAGACCTCCCTCGGAGTGCGGGTCAGCGTGGAGCGGGGAAGCATGCTGTATTCGCTCGAGATCCATCCCTTGCCCGAGTTGCGCATGAATGTCGGAACTGTTTCTTCGAGGGAAGCGGTGCATATGACGCGGGTGTTGCCCACTTCAATCAGAACGGAACCCTCAGCCGTCGTGATGAATTCCGGAGTGAGGACGACGGGTCGAAGTTGGTCCGGAGAACGATGATCAGAGCGATAGAACATGCTCCGGGATTGTAAATGCCGCTGGCGTCGCCGCGCCAGAATGACGGCCGATTCGCCTCCCGAGGAAGAACCTGGATGCGACGGGCCGACTCAGTGTGTGCGTGTGCCCGGCATGATCATCCTGAGTTTGCGCACGCCATTGTGAATCTGATGCCGGTTCGCGCCTCCGTAGCCGAGAATCAGACCACCTCGCGCCGGAGGTCTCGAGTAGCAACTGGACAACGGCATTGCGGAAACGCCGTTCTGCACGGCCTGGCGCGAAAGCGCAACATCGTCCATGCCGGGCGGCAGCAAGGCTGTCAGATGCATTCCTGCCTCGGCGCCGATCACCTCCAACCACTCTCCCATCTGGGTTTGGATAGCTCTTGCCAGCACGACGCGCCGCTCCATGTAGAGCATGCGCATCCGGCGTATATGCCTGGCGAAGTGTCCCTCGCGGATGAAGTCGGTCATGACCGCTTGGTACAGCGTCGAGGAAAAGAGGTCGGCGGCATCCCGAGCGGCGGAAAAAGCGGGCGCCAAATCTTTGGGAACAACCATGTATCCCAAGCGCAAAGCCGGAAACATGACTTTGCTGAAGGTCCCGATGTAGAGGACCCTCGCATCCGAGTCGAGACCTTGGAGAGCGGCGATGGGGCGGCTTCCAAACCGGTACTCGCTGTCGTAGTCGTCTTCGACGATCCAGGCACCAGCGCGCCTTGCCCAATTGAGCAGCAGCATGCGGCGCGGGGCGCTCATCGTCGCGCCCAGGGGATATTGGTGCGACGGCGTGACATACACAGCGCGGGCACCGCGGTCTCGGCGGATGATCTCTGCCACGTCCATGCCCTCGTGATCCACTGGAGCCGGAAGCAGTTGAGCCCCGGCCGTCATGAAAGCCTGGCGCGCGCCCGGGTAGCCCGGTTCTTCCATCCACAGTCGATCGTCGGGATCCAGCAAAACCTGTGCGGAAAGCTGCAAGGCGAGCTGTGACCCCGTGGTCACCAGTATTTGCGATGGTTCACATCGCACCCCGCGGGATGCCCCCAGATATTCTGCGATGGCTTCGCGAAACGGCAGATATCCCATAGCATCGCCATAGCCCATGATGCCCCGTGGCGGCCGTCGAGAATGGCGGGCCACCAGCTTCGACCATATGCCGATTGGAAACTGGTCGAGGGCCGGCAGGCTCACTCGAAATGCACCCGAGACGTTCAACCATGGTTGCTCCGGCGTGCCCATGAACCCATCCCCGCGACGCGAGATTCCGCGCGCCCCTGGCTTGTGCGCTGTTTCCTGGGGCGCTCTCCGCGCAGCCGAGAGATTCAGAGTGTCATCCGGAATCGATCCAGCCACGCAGGTGCCGGCTCCCACGAACGTTTCAAAGTACCCTTCGGCCAGCAATTGTTCGTAGGCCTGCAATACCGGGATGCGCGAGATCGTCAGCTCAGATGCCAGGCCCCTGGTCGACGGCACTCGTTGTCCCGGGCGCATTTGACCCTCGATGATGGCCTTGCGGAACCAGTCATATAACTGCCGGTACATGGGAATCTGGCTGCGGCGGTCGAGCCCGATGGGAGGAAGGAAAGTGGCTGAAACGCGGGTCATTCGGCGACATCCACGGAATGTTATGTATCGAGTGGTTCTGAAGTGGCTATATCGTATCATAGAATAGTGGCTATTGCGGTAAACCACTATGCCTGGCTAGATTTCTTTCAGGGCGACGAACTCTGCGCTCCTACCCAGCCGCCGAAAAGTGGCGGCGACTGGGATCACCCAGAAGGAGGATTCACTATGGGGAGAGCGGCTTGGCGAGGATTTCTATTCTGCCTGTTGACGGCAGCGATGTCGGGAGTGAGCCCGGCACAATCGTTCGTACTCGATCTGCCTGCCGCCAGCCAGCGGGCTGAGATCTCGCAGAGAATCGGCTTGAGCGAGATCACGATCCGTTATCATCGGCCGCTGGCGAAAGATCGAAAGATCTGGAATGGTCTGGTTTCTTACGGGAAGGTTTGGCGTGCGGGGGCAAACGAAAATACCACGATCACATTCAGCGATCCGGTTCTGATCGACGGCAAGGCGCTCGACAAGGGGACCTATGGACTGCACATGATTCCCAATGCCGACGAGTGGACAATTATCTTTTCGAAGAACTCGACGTCTTGGGGATCGTTCACCTACGACCAGGCGGAAGATGCGCTGCGAGTGCCGGCGAAGCCCAAAGCCGCCGATTTGCATAACGCGCTCACCTACGAGTTCGACCAGTTGCAGCCCGACTCGGCGGTAGTGGAACTGGAATGGGAGAAGATCGCGGTTCCCTTCACGGTGTCGGTCGACGTGCATAACGTTGTGCGGGACAGTCTGAAGAGGCAACTGCGCGATCTTTCGCAGTACACGTGGATCAGTTGGGACGATGCTGCGAACTATCTGCTCAGCGAAAAAATTGACCTCGACGATGCGCTGAACTATGCCAACAAATCCATCGAGAACGAAGATCGTTACGAAAACGAACTCACGAAGTCGAAGGTGTTGACCGTACTCCAGCGCAAGGACGAAGCGGCAACGGCTGAGAAAAAAGCGTTGCAGCTTGCCAGCCCTCTGCAAGTGCACTACTACGCACGCCAACTGCAATCCGACAAGCGCAGCGAAGAGGCCTTCGCGATCTATCGCGACAATGCGAAGAAACACCCCGAACAGTGGTTCGTGCATACCGGGTTGGCGCGAATGTACTGCGCGCAGGGCAGATTTGAGGACGCGGTCAAGGAAATGAAGGTGGCGCTGACAACCGGGCCTGATGGTCAGAAGAGTTATCTGGACGGGTTGGTACGACAACTGCAAGCGAAGCAGGACATCAATTAGCTCTCCCGCCGGAGCGGCAGACGAATGAAAGGAGACAATGATGAACAGCGAGCGGATTTCGACCTACCTCGTGGTGTGCACTTTGGCGGTCGTCTTTCATCCCCTTCAGCGACTGGCGCAGCAGAATGCAGACCCATCGAAAGCAGCCTCGCAACCGGAGCGGGATTGGACAACACGATTTTGACTTCGAGCTCGGCAGTTGGAAGATTCACCTGAACAAGCTCATGCATCCGCTAAGGGGCTCGACGAAGTGGGTCGAGTTTGACGGCACCTCCGTCACCCGAAAGGTTTGGGATGGCCGCGCTCAGTTGGAGCAGTTCGAAGCCGAGAGCCCGGTAGCCGGCCACATCGAGGGCCTGACGCTGCGAAGGTACAATGCTCAATCTCATCAGTGGAGGCTCTATTGGGCCAATCGCAAGACTGAAATCATGGCCTCACCCCAAGTCGGCGAATTCCACAATGGACGCGGTGAGTTTTTTGTACCGGACACGATCCCTGGCAAAACCATCCTCATTCGCTTCCTTTGGTCGGACAGCAATAGGAATACACCCCACTTGGAACCGTCATTTTCAGACGATGGAGGCAAGACATGGGACGTGAATTGGGTCACCGATCAGACGCGCGTCAGCGATGAAGCCGACAAAGCGCACTGAACTTAGCCACCTCCCGGGCGGGAAAACATCCTAAGAATCCGGACCTCGGGCCTCCGACCTCAGACCTGAACTTCAGCTCTCAACTCCTGCGGGCTGAGGTCCGAGGTCGGGTTTGCCCCTACGACCCGGGCTGCAGTTGCGATGCGAGCTGATTCACATTGGTTACGTCGTAGAAGGACGAGAGGTCGGCGTGCCCGGCGAGGGTGTCACGCTCCTGGCCGTCTACGAGAATTTTCACTTTCAGGACGCCCGGAGTGTTGGCCGAAATCGTATGGATCAGCGAGGTAACTGTCAGTTCCTCTACGAGGACGCCGGAGCGGTGAGTGTCGGCAAAGGCCGAATTCAGGTCGATGACGGCGACACCAGGATCGACCAGGAAGACGCTGCGGATATCGGCGCCGGAGCCTAGAACATGGGGCGACGACTTGTCGAGATACAGCGACAGCAGGGCCCGCAGAAGTTCTTCCGCGCGTTGCTGTCGTCCCGACGGCAACGGAATCTGGGCCGATTGGGGGTGCAGACTGCCATCCTCATCGTGAGCGACATAGAGCGTGACTCGTTCGCTGGGACCGGCGACCGGGGGAGCGAGGGGCCGCGTGTCAGTCGAGACCACCGGGGTTGACGCGGCCGTACTGCGCATGTGCCAGGCATACAAACTCAGGCCCACTACGGCCACGAGCAATACCGCCATCGCGATTAAGAAGTGGCGCGGAATCATGCCTCGCACCTCATTGTGCGCCTCCCAACTGATCGCGTGTCGCTGCAATCGCGGTCGCTACTGCGCTGGTGACCAGTTGCTGATAGTCGGGAGCGGTGAGTTGGGAAGCATCGGATCCTTGCGGCGCAACCTCAACCGCGATGGCGGGGCCGACCACGTTGTTTAGAGGGCGCAGCGGCGCGGTTAGCGTGCGAACCGGGATCTGCCGCTTCTGAAACTCCGTGGCCACTGCGGCCGCCGTGCTCTGGCTTAGAGGCAAGGAAGCATGCTGTGCGGTGGTCCAGGCGCGAAACGGTCCTCGATCGTCACCCGTAAAGGGAAGCAGCGCGGTGTAGACGCGAACGCCACGACCGTTGGAGGCCGCATGCAGGGCAATGTAGATGGCCGCATGATCGGCGTTGGCAAAAACGGCTCGCTGGTCGACGGAGAGGTTCGCGTCGGAGTCGCGCAGCACGAGCGTCGGAATGCCGCGGCTCTCGAGTTCCTGGCGCAGGCTTCGGGCCAGCGCGACCGTCACATCCTTTTCCACCAGCGTCGTGCTGAAAGTCTCCCCGTGATCATCCCCACCATGGCTGGCGTCGACCACCGCAAAATAGCGCCGCGCCACGGGAACGGTCGCGGGTGGGGTAGTGGATGTTGCGGCGGCTGGTTGGCCGGAGGTTGCGGGAGCTCCGGGCGCGGGTGGAGTTGCAGTTTGCGCCGCGGGGGGCGCCGACGTCGGGGAGACCGTGACCGTGCGTCCATCATTGCTAAAGCTGGCCATCACGGGGATTGAGGCATTCACCGTGATCACCGCGGAGCCGTTGCTTTCGCTGTAAATGGCCGAAGGAATGGCTTTGTTGCCGAAGGTGAGAGTCGGCGAGGCCGGCGCGACGATCGGCTCCCGAGAAAATGTCATGCGCAGCGCACCCGGTTCGGTGGCCACCATGGGATTCACCGGCGCAGTGAAATGGAAGACCAGCCGCGGCGGAGTGGCCGCCGACAAGGATGCGGTGAAATGGGTTGCCACACTGCCGATAAAGAGGCGTCCCGACTCCTCGTGAAAGGTGACTGGCCCGCCTAGAAAACGCGGCAGCAAGGAACCGAGCGAACCGACGGGGACCAGCCCGCGATTATTTTCCACGAAAAATTTGCCGGTCAGATCGGCGTCGCGCCCCTGCACGCGGGCGTGCGTCTTGCCAACCTGGAACTCGCTGTCCACCTTGTCATAGCGGAGGCGCCAGCGGCCACCCTCCGACTTGGCGCTTACCTTCCCAAGCGGCTCCAGCACTTCCAGCAGGCCTACGTACGGTCGGCCTTCGCGCTCGACGACGGGCAATGAATAGTTGGCCGCGACGGAGTAAACGGCGAGATGCTTGTCGGGTGGCGCTCCGGAGAGAAGAAGCGTGCCGACAAATACTGAGCAGATGGCTAGCGCTTCGTACCTCGTTCGGAACCCCATTCTGCCCGGCACTTCCCACAACGCCCGGATCGGTGCACGGCGCGCCCGCGGGACGCCAGCACTGCGAGAATGGCTAGTCCAGCGCATAGGCGGTTAATCCACTCAGCAACTTGGGGTAGAAATCGGTGGACTTCTGCGGCATCACTTCGCCGGCCAACGCCACGTCGCGCACCTGCGGCACCGGGCAGGGATTCATGAGGAAGGCGATGTTGGCTGCTCCCTTGCGAACCTGGGACAGCGCCTCGGAGCCGTCGCGCAGGTAAGAGAGGTTCTGCTGGTTACGGATGGACTCTTCCGAGAGCTTCAGCACTCCTTCGAGCAAACACTTGTGCAGTTGCACAACATCCAGCGACCGCTGGCGATCCGAAAGACCCGCGAAGAATTTGGCGCCAGCCGGCTTTGGAGAGTGCAGGACGAAGGCCCGGTCGGCGGTAACAGCTAGCAGAGCCGTGCCCGTGCGGCCTCGCTCGCGCAGCAGTGTGGTGGCGCGCGCCGCGTCCAAGGGATCGATCTCCTCGACCTCAAAGAAGGCGCGGCTGGAGTTCTGAAACTCATCCACCGAAAACGATTCGAGAGAATGCACCACGCGATGAGTCGGCAGCACCAGGAGTCCCGGATCGTTCATGTTGACGAAGGTCATCATGACGAACTCGTAGGGGACAAGTTCCTGGTGAGCCGCCGCGTTCAAACCTTCTACGGCCGCGGCGCGGCATTCGTCTCGAAAGTTGAGCGCAGTTTCGTAGCGGTGATGCCCATCGGCGATCACCAGCTTTTTGTCGCGCATCTTGTCCTGAACCGACGCAATCACTCTGTCATCAGTGACTTGCCAGACACGGTGGGCGACTCCGTATTCGTCAGCCAGGTCGATCGTGGGGGCACTGCTGGCCGGAGGCGTGAGCAGGGAATCGATCTCCCCGGAGTCCTCATAGAGCAGAAAGAGCTGCTCGTAGTGGGTGCGCGTGGCCCGAAGCAGGTCGAGCCGGTCGGCCTTTGGTTTTGACAGAGTTTGCTCGTGACGGAAGACTACTTTGGCCGAGTAGTCCTCGACCCGCCCAAGAGCAATAAATCCCCGGCGCTCAAACCTCGTTCCTGATGGGGCCGTAAAGCTCTGCGAATACCGGTAGAGGGAGGATGAGGAATCTTGTCGAAGAATCCCCTCGGTCCGCCATCGCCGGGCAT
>Ga0073928_10011648_pt1 | contig 10227 bp, 9 predicted proteins | sample PaiPotPPA55metaG_FD_76969 | JGI IMG/M metagenome (GOLD analysis project Ga0073928, IMG submission 76969) | Iron sulfur acid spring bacterial and archeal communities from Banff, Canada, to study Microbial Dark Matter (Phase II) - Paint Pots PPA... ... | reverse complement strand
GCTGCAATGCGCGCATCCCACCGCGCTGTCATTCCATGATGACCCCAGGATCAGGCTGCAGAAATTGAGGCGCTTGTACGTCGGGTCCTTGAGCGCGAGGACATCGGCTTTCACGTTGCCGAAGGTCGTCTCCGGTTTCTTGATCGTCCCGTGAGCGAAGGCATCGATGATGCCTTCCTTGAAGTTCACCTCACGCGGATGCACGGCGATCACCTGCTTGCGCTGGGAGTCGGTGAATTCGTCGTAAGCGAGGCCAAGCACGTCCATCTCCACGCCCGCGGTGACCAGCGCGACCACCGGCTTCTTGTACTGCGGAATTCCCGGCGTGGTGTGCAGCGCGATCGAATCCCAAACCTGTTCTATGTCCTGCTCGCCGATTCCATAGCCCTTGAGGAAATCGCGCGCGGCGTTCGCACCGTCGACTTCGAAGCGGTCATGCGGGCTGCTATAGGCATCGATCAGGCCCATGTCATGGAACATCGCGCCGATATAAAGCAATTCCGCGTCGTAGGCCAATTGACGCCGCTCGCCGGTCAGGGCGCCAAACAGGAACACGCGGCGCGAGTGGTTGTACAGCAGGTCCGGCTCGGTATCGCGGACAAGTTCTGTCGCGGCGCGCGCCATGGTGCTGTCGGGAATGCGGATGCCGGCAATGGTGGTGGTCATGTTCAATGCTCCTTGGATGTTGAGCTTGCCCTCGACGCCGCGAACGCCTTGTTAAAATGCGCTGGTCCGGGCGGATCATCGGGAGAAGCGGAAGGGGTGTCGACGACGAATCCAGTGTGGCTGCGAGCCGGCATGGCCGCAATGCGCCGTGTCCGTCGAAGTCTGCCAACCGTACGGTGTCTCCTGCCAAGACCGTAAAACGCGCCCAAAAGCAGCCCTTTTCCATGGGACCGGAGTAAGCGCTAAAGCGCTGACTCCGGTCGACACAGGAGCACGACCTCATGCGCAGCGTTGCCGTCGCGATCTTTCCGCAAGTGCAGGCGCTCGATGTAGCCGGTCCAATCGACGTATTCGCCGAAGCGAATGGCTTCCTGGCTCCCGGCGAGGGTTACACGATCACGTTGGTCAGCGTGGACGATGCGCCGGTGCGCGCATCGAACGGTACGCGTTTGCTCGCCGACACAACCTGCGGGAAGCCGCAGCAGCGTTACGACATTGCGCTCGTTGCGGGCGGTCCCGCGCTGCCTTCCGATCCCCCCGATCCGCGCCTGAGCACCTGGTTGCGCGACGTCGCTTCACGTTGCGAGCGCTACGGTTCGATTTGCACCGGCGCGTTTGCGCTGGGCCATGCCGGTCTGATCGATGGCCGTCATGTCACGACTCACTGGCAAAATGCGCCGCAACTCGCGCGGCAATTTCCGCTTGCCCGGGTTGAGCTCGACCGCATTCATATCCGCGATGACAATCTGGTTACGTCGGCGGGCGTGACGGCGGGTATCGATGTTGCACTCGCACTCGTCGCCGAGGATCACGGCCCCCGTATTGCGCTCGCTGTCGCCAAGCGGCTCGTGGTGTTCGCGCAGCGCCGTGGCGGCCAGTCGCAATTCAGCCCGTACCTGAGTGCGCCCGCCGATGAGACCTCGCCCGCGGCGAAGGTGCAGGCGTATGTGATGGAGCATATCGGCGAGCGGATGACAGTCGAAAAGCTGGCGCAGATCGCGGGCATGAGCGAGCGTAATTTCGCGCGCACGTTCGTCGAGGCGACCGGAGTGACACCGCATGATTTCGTGGAGCGAGCGCGTATTGATGCAGCGCGCAACGCGCTCGAAAGCAGCACGACGCCGTTGAAAACCATCGCGTATGAATGCGGCTTCGGCACGGCGGACCGGATGCGAATCGTGTTCCGGCAGCGTCTGGGAGTGTCGCCGAATGATTACCGTCTGAGTTTTCAGAAGCTCGGGGCTTGACGGTGTTTATCGGTCACGACCCACGGTCCGGTCGCGCGTTTTGTCTGCGGTTATGCGGAAATATGAGCGTCAAAGGTCAGGACACGGTCGGCAGGAGCTGCGGCAGCTCAGGGTCCCGGGCGAGGCGCGTGCGCGCTACACGTTCTCGGCGGGCGCCACGGCCGTCCAGCCGTCTGATACGGTGGAAGGGCTGATGCGCGCTGACGACGCGTTGTATCGCGCAAAGCGGCCAGGGCGCAATCGATTGGAGCGTGCATGAACTACGATGCAACGCTGAACGAACCGCACTGCTGGCAGCAGTTGGAGTTGGCAACAATGAATCTGGAGATTTTAATGAAAGATGCTTATGAACGACGTGCGTTATTGCTGCATCTGGGCGATGTGCTGGAGGCACTGTCGTGCTTGTCGCGAAGCGGCCAGCGTTACGCCACGCTCGGTGACGCGATTGCCCGTGAGGACTCGTTGAACGGATTTACGTGGCTCGGTTATCTCGATGCCGGCATGTCGCCGCGACAGGTTACCGAGCGCGCGACCGCTGCGTTTTTCCTTTGGCCGAAAACCCTGCTCGGTGAAGAATTGAACCGGTCGTTGCTGGCATCGACGGTGCAGCACGATCTCTTCACCGGCAACGCCAAGGGCTGGGAGGACTACGTCACGGAGCGCAGGAAGGACGTGGCATGGTTTGCGGAAGGTTTGCAGACACTACCGTCTGGCTCCAAGCCGGAATCGCGTTTTAGCCGCTGGCCCTGGCCGGAAGAGCCTCGCGCGTCATGAGCGGTTTTGGGGCTGTTTTTGGCCTCTTGCTCATGCTGGCTGCGCCTGCATCGAAGCCGCGGCCGATCGCACGTCCGGTGCCCGGATGCTTGCCCACCGACACCGTTCCGGGCGCGGGTTTCTGCCCCTGATTTCGTGCGGCAGTCGCGCTGGCGCTCGACAGCGCTTACCGCAATGGTGCTACGAAATCATGCCGCTTGTTCGCGCGACAACACCGCTTGCAGGAAACTGCGCGTGCGGGCTTCGCGCGGCGCCCCGAATATTTGCGCCGGCGGTCCTGCCTCGATCACGCTGCCGTGATCCATCACCACAACCGTATCTGCAACATCGCGCGCAAAATTCATCTCATGCGTGACGATCAACATGGTCATACCTTCACTCGCGAGCGTCTGCATGACCTGCAGTACTTCACCGACCAGTTCGGGATCGAGCGCTGAAGTGGGTTCGTCGAAGAGCATCACTTGCGGGCGCATGGCAAGCGCACGCGCAATCGCTACGCGCTGTTTCTGGCCACCGGACAGGGTGCCCGGATAAACGTCGGTCTTGTGTCCGAGCCCGACCTTCGCGAGCAGGGCACGCGCCTGGCTTTCAGCGTCCGCGGCACTCACACGAGCCAGCGAGCGCGGCGCGAGCGTGACGTTCTGCAGCACGGTCAGATGCGGAAACAGGTTGAACGATTGAAACACCATGCCCACATCCTTGCGGATGCGGTTCAGTCCGTTCTCATCGATCATCCGGCCGTTGTCCACGAGCGCGTGGCCGCAGATCCGGACCGTGCCTTCTTCGGCCGTTTCCAGCCCGTTCAGGCAGCGCAGGAAGGTACTCTTGCCCGAGCCGCTCGGACCGATCACCACGATCACCTGGGACGGCTGCACGTCGATATCGATACCGTTCAATACCCGGTTCGCACCGAACGACTTCGCCAGTTGCCTGACTGACACTATGGGTTCATTCACGGTCGTGCTCATGGTCAGACTCTCCCGTCGGCACGCAGCGATTTTTCGGTCCTGCGCAGCACCAGCGACGTCACGCTCGTGAGGATCAGGTAAATGAATGCGATCGCTATATACACTTCCAGCGACCGGTACGACACGCTGATGATCTTCTCGCCTTCATGCATCAGGTCGTTGATCGTCAGCAGCGAGACCAGCGCCGAGTTCTTGATCAACGCAATGAACTCGTTCCCGAGCGGCGGGATCATGCGCACGAACGCCTGCGGCAGGATCACCTTGCGCATGGCCATTCGATAAGGCATGCCAAGCGATCGAGCGGCTTCCATCTGGCCGCGATCCACCGATTGAATCGACCCGCGCACGATCTCCGACACATAAGCGCCGCTATAAACGCCCAAGCCCAGCACGCCGCACGCAAACGCGGGCAGCATGATGCCGAACTGCGGCAGGCCGAAGAACAGGATGAAAAGCTGCACGAGCAGTGGCGTGCCGCGTATGAACGTGAGATATGCGGTGCAGATGCCATAGATCACGCGGCGCTGCGGCGCGAGTCTGCCGATACCCACCAGCAGGCCCAGCACGCAGCCGAGTACGAGCGAGCAGGCCGTGACTTCGATAGTCGTTGCAGCGCCGGTCGCGAGTGCTTCCCAGCCTGCCCATACGGGAGAAAAATCGAGCGTCATCGGTTAATCCTGTGAGGGGCGGCGTATTACTGCTTGCCGAACCACTTCGTCGTCAGCGCGTCGTAAGTACCGTTCGCCCGCAGCGTCTGCAGCGCCTTGTTCATCTCAGAGGTCAGCGCGGTTTCGTCCTTGCGCAGCGCGAAGCCGTACAACTCCGTGGTGAGGCCCTTGTCCAGCACACGCACGTTTGGCTGCACCTTCGCATACTCCACGGCGGCGGGGCGGCCGGTGACCGCGGCATCGGCGCGGCCGATGTTCACCAGATCGAACATCTCCTGATTCTTTTCAACTTCCACGCGCAGCACTTTCGGATAGTTGTCTTTCAGGAAAGCCACCGATTTCGTGCCGACCTGGACGGTCACTTTCTTGCCGTCGAGATCGACGGGCGTCTTGATCGACGTGTCGCTCTTGCGCACCAGCACCACGAGACCGCCCTTGTAGTACGGGTCGGTGAAATCGACGACCTTGCGGCGCTCATCCGTCATATAGATGCCTGACGCGGCGACGTCGAAGCGATTCGCGATCAGCCCTGGAATCAGTCCCTTGAAGTCGATGTCCACCCACTGCACTTTCTTGCCCATCGTCTTGGCCATGGCCTCGATCAGCTCGATATCGAAGCCCGTGCGTTTGCCGTCTTTCACGAATTCGAGCGGCGGGAACGTCGCGTCGGTGGCAACGCGGATCGTGTCGTCGGCGGCGCGGGCGGCGGGCGTAGCCGCCACGCTGACGAGGACGGCGAGCGCGAGGGCGGAAAAAGCCTGGGTCAGTTTCATGCGGGTTTCCTTGATGCGTGGGCAAGCAAAGTTGAAAGTAAAAGGGCTCAAAGCTTGTAGCTGATGCGGTCGGCCGCAGCGCGCGTGAGTTGCGCCAGCTCGGCCTCGCGTCCTGCAATCCGCGCGACAGGTGCCATCAACGTGATGGTTCCTTCCAGCCGTCCCGCGTCCGATATGAGCGGCGCGCTCACGCCCCATACGCCGATATCGACCTCGCTTTCGCTGGTCGCAAAGCGCCTGCGGCGGATCTCTTCCAGTTGTGCCCGCAGCGCCGCGACAGCTTCAGGGTCATCGGGCGCACTGTCGGCGATCAGGACGTTGGCCTGGGCTTCGGGCAGGAACGCGAGCAGTGCTTTCGCGGAGGCTCCGCGTGTCAGCGGATGCGCGCGGCCGCGGGCGAACGAGCAGCGCAACGGCTGGTCGCTTTCGACCATCGACAGGCACACCACGGCGTCGTTGATCGGTACCAGCAAGCCGACACTCTCGCCGGTGCGCTCCACGAGCGCGCGGATTTCGTCGCGGCTTTGGGTCACGAGCTGCGCGTTCTGGTCGAAGCCCCACGCGAGTTGCACGCTGGACGGACCCGGCTCGAACAGGCCGGAATTCGCGTGCTCCTGCAAGAGTCCCCACTGCTTGAGCGAGCTCAGCAGCCGGTACACGGTCGACAACGGCGCACCGATTTCCGTTGCGATCTGCTTGGCGGCCATCGGCCGTCCCGCACGCGCGACGCTGGTCAGCGCGTGGAGCACGCGATCGACAACGGAGGAAGATTCGACGGGTTGTTTCATGCCGAAAGTCTCTCTCGCCAATTCTCAAAAAAACAAATAAATTCTTATTGAATGAGAAAATCACCTCGCGGAGACGGTCTTTTCCACCCTCATCTCATGCGGACCGGCAAAAATAGCCGGCTTGCAGGAGAATTCGGGCGTTGCGCGCTCAGTCGCTAAAAACAGGCTACGAGTTCCACGCGCCGCATTCTCAAGGACCGAGACATGGACTATCTGACAAGCCTCAAAGTGTTCCGCGCAGTCGTGGAGGCGAAAAGCTTCACGCGTGCCGCCGATATCCTCGGCGTGTCGCCGCCGGTTGTGTCGCGCGCCATCGCCACGCTCGAACAGCGGCTGGGCAACCGGCTCTTCCACCGCACCACGCGCCACATCTCGCTGACCGAAACCGCCGAGCAATTCTTCGCGGGCTGCACGCGCGTGCTGGATGAACTCGAAGCACTGGAAGCGCAGGCGTCCGATCGCACCAGCGACCCGACCGGCATGCTGCGCCTGGTTGCCCATACCACGGCAACGGTCAACCGGCTGGTGCCGTTGATCGCGACCTTCCACCGCCGATACCCCCTGATCGGACTCGATGTGACCCTGACCGAGCGTCCCGTAGACCTGGTGGCGGACGGCTACGACCTCGGTGTGGTGCTGCCCTTCATGCTGACCAGCGACACCACGGTCACGCGCCTGCTCGAGCGTATTCCGCTGGTTATCGTGGTGACGCCGGGGTATCTGGAGGGCAAGCAGCGGCCGGTCCATCCGTCCAACCTCGCCGGGTATGAGTTCGTCGCCATGCACGCGTCGATCCGCAAGCCGCTGCTGACGTTCCGGCTCGATGGCGGTGAGCAGATCACGGTGCCGTTGAAGGCGGACGTGACATCGAATAACGCGGTGTTCAATCGCGAACTGGTGTTGCAGGGCTTCGGCCTGGGCGTGTTGCCGGCCGCGCTGGTGCGCGACGAACTGGCGTCGGGCAAGCTGGTGTCGCTGCTGGACGACTTCGAAATAGTCGATGGCGCGATCGAAATCCGGTTGGCGTACAGCAGCCGCACGTTGCTGCCGGCGAAGGTGCGGGCGTTCATCGAACATGCCGCCGAATTCTTCGAGGCCTGAGCGCCCGGACAAGTTTTAATCTTCATTCCGCACCGATTCCCGTTCGATTGTTAACCAATTCGTCATTAATTGATGCGCGGGATGACGGTTGACGTAGTGCATATACACACATAATCTGTGCACATGCACACACGACTCCCTAGCCATGACGACTGTTTTGCGGTCCGCCAGGCTGCGCGGCACATCTCGCAGTTGTACGAGCGGCATTTGTCGGCGGTACGGATTACGCCGACGCAATTCAGCATTGTGTCCGCGCTTGCGCGTATGCCGGAGATGACGATGGCAGAACTAGCCCAGGCGATGGTGATGGAACGCACGACGCTGGTCCGGGTGCTGCAGCCGTTGCTGCGCAGCGGCCTGGTGCTGGCGGAGCTGGGTGGACCGTGCCGGCGGCGCTTGCAACTGACGCTGACCGAAGGCGGCCAGGCCAAGCTCGCCGACGCACTTCGGCACTGGCAGGCAGCACAAGACGAGTTCGAGGCGAAGTTCGGACGCCGGCAGGCAGCGCATCTGCGGCGCGAGCTGTTTCGCCTGACGAGCGAATGAACGTGACCAGCGTGCCCCAACAACCATTCGACGCAACCAACAGGACCCACCGATGACCACTCCCTCCTCGCCGCTTTCGTCCACCGCCGCGCCCACGGCTGAGCGCGAAGCGCGGCGGCCTTTTCGTATCGGCCGGATGCCGCTCGCGATCATCGCGGTGGTGATCGTGCTGGCGGCCGCGGCAACCTACTGGTTCACCGTGCTGCGTTTCGTTCAAAGCACGGACGACGCGTACGTCGGTGGCAACGTGACCGTGATGGCGCCGAAAGTGAACGGTTTCGTCGCCGAACTGCTGGTCTCCGATAACCAGCCCGTCAAGGCCAGCCAGGTGCTGATCCGCCTCGACTCGCGGGACTACGACGCAAGGCTCGCGCAGGCGAATGCCGACGTGCAGAGCGCGCGTGCTGCCGTCGCCGAACTCGAAGCAAAGCAGCAATTGCAGGCCGCCGTCATCAACCAGAGTCAGGCGCAAGTGCGGGCGTCGTCGGCGGAAGTCACGCGCAGCGCGTCCGACCAGGTGCGTTACCGGCAACTCGTCAAGGACGAAGCGGTGTCGAACCAGGTAGTCGAACGCGCCGACGCGGATTACCTGAAGGCCCGCGCCACGCTCGATAACAGCAGCGCAGCGGCGCTTGCCGCGCAGCGCCAGCTGGCCGTGCTTGCCGCGCAGATCGACGACGCCCGTGCGCGTGTTGCCACTGCCGAAGCATTGCGTCGGGTGGCCGAGCTGAACGTGGAGTACACGACCATCCGCGCACCGGTGGACGGTTATGTCGGCAACCGGACGGCGCGTGTGGGCATGCTTGCGAACACGGGGGCATCGTTGCTGACTATCGTGCCCGCCGATGGCTTGTGGGTCGATGCCAACTTCAAGGAAGACCAGTTGAAGAAGATGCATGTGGGCGATCGCGCGGACATCTCGCTCGATGCCTCCAGCGAGACCATCCACGGTCATGTGGAAAGCCTGGCGCCCGCGACCGGCGCAACCTTCAGCGTGCTGCCGCCCGAGAATGCGACCGGCAACTTTACGAAGATCGTGCAGCGCGTGCCGGTGCGGATTCGCCTGGATGGTCCGAAGAACATGCAGAACGTGCTGCGCCCCGGGCTCTCGGCGACGGTTACGGTTCACCTCGACAGCGCGAGCCGTTCATGACCTCATCCGTTCCGCTCAACCCCGCCGATCAGCCGACGAAACAGCGTATTTTTGCGTTCGCGCTGATGTGCCTCGGCTTTTTCATGGCGACGCTCGACATCCAGATCGTGGCGTCGTCGCTGAAGGATATCGGCGGCGGTTTGTCTGCGAGTCAGGACGAACTCTCGTGGGTGCAGACCTCGTACCTGATCGCCGAAATCCTCGTCATCCCGATGTCAGGCTGGCTCTCCAAAGTCTTTTCCACGCGTTGGTTGTTCGTCGCCTCGGCGGTGGGCTTCACCGTCACGAGCATGCTGTGCGGCCTCGCATGGGACATCAATTCAATGATCCTGTTCCGTGGTCTGCAAGGTGCAGCCGGCGCCGCGATGATCCCGACCGTTTTCACCACGGCGTTCGTGCTATTCCCTGGCAAGCAACGGCTGATTGCATCGACGACAATCGGCGCGCTCGCTTCACTCGCACCCGCGATCGGGCCGGTGATCGGCGGCTGGATCACGTCGCAATGGTCGTGGCACTGGCTGTTCTACCTGAACCTCGTGCCGGGGCTCGTTGTTGCGATCCTGGTGCCAAAGTTCGTGCATATCGACGAACCCGATCTGTCGTTATTGAAGAAGGGCGATTACCTCGGCATTGCGTTGATGTCGGGTTTCCTCGGTTGCCTTGAATATGTACTCGAGGAAGGTCCGCGCAAGAACTGGTTCGGCGACGACGTGATCATCACCTGCACCTGGATCTCCGCCATCTGTGGTTTCCTGTTCCTCGTGCATGCGTTCACCGCGAAAGATCCAGTGATCGATCTGCGCGCGCTCGCCGTCCGCAACTTTGCAATCGGCTGTTTGCTGTCGTTCGTGACGGGCATCGGCATCTTCGTTGCGGTGTTTCTCACGCCGCTGTTTTTAAGCCGCGTGCGTGATCTGGATTCGCTGCAGATCGGTATCGCGTTGCTTTCGGTGGGCGTGTTCCAGTTGCTTGCGCTCGGCGCTTACGCGTTCGCTTCCCGTCTCGTCGACATGCGCTGGTGTTTGCTCTTCGGTCTCGTGTGTTTCGGTCTCGGCTGTTATTTCTATGTGCCGCTCACGAACGACTGGGGTTGGCAGCAACTGTTGTTGCCGCAGGCGCTGCGCGGGATTGGCCAGCAGTTCGCGGTGCCGCCCATTGTGACGATGGCGCTGGGGTCGCTGCCGCAATCGCGTCTCAAGTCGGCGAGCGGCCTGTTCAACCTGATGCGTAATCTTGGCGGCGCGATCGGCATTGCCGTCAGCGCGACCATGCTCAACGACCGCCTGAATTTTCACTATTTGCGGATCAGCGAAAGCGTCACGACGGGCAGTCCGGAAACCGAAGCGTTCCTGTCGCGGCAGTTCGCGCACTGGGGCTCGGTCGCAGGAGATGCGTTGAACGCGACGAACGCGGGCCTCGCCAATCTGCACGCCCTGGTGTTTCGCGAAGCGCTTGTGATGACCTTCTCCGACACCTTCTACGTACTCGCGATGTGCTTCGCCGTCGGCATAGTCAGCGTGATTTTCGTGCGGCCTATCGGCGC
>Ga0073928_10011645_pt1 | contig 10229 bp, 8 predicted proteins | sample PaiPotPPA55metaG_FD_76969 | JGI IMG/M metagenome (GOLD analysis project Ga0073928, IMG submission 76969) | Iron sulfur acid spring bacterial and archeal communities from Banff, Canada, to study Microbial Dark Matter (Phase II) - Paint Pots PPA... ... | reverse complement strand
CCGCACCCCGGCGCTGCATGTCGTCGAGGCCGTCCCCGCAACGCTCTACCACCCCGCGACGCTGCGCGGCGGTCAGGTGCTCCATCACACCGGCAACATCGTCGTCGTGGGCGACGTGAACCCCGGAGCGGAACTCGTTGCGACGGGCGACATCGTCGTGTTCGGACGTCTCCGCGGCATCGCGCACGCCGGCGCCGGCGGCGACGAGTCGGCGCGCATCTTCGCGCTCGACCTCTCCGCGACGCAGCTGCGCATCGCGACGTTCATCGCAGCCGAACAGGAAACGAAACCGCGTCAGCCCGCGGTGCCGGAAGCCGCGGTCGCGCGCGACGGCGGCATCGTCGTGCTGCCGCTCGATCGCCTCGGTGAAATGGAGAACGCGGGAGTGGCGCCGGCATGAACGCGCGCAAGATCGTCATCACGTCCGGCAAGGGCGGCGTGGGCAAGACGACCACCACCGACAACCTCGGCGCGACGCTCGCCAATCGCGGACATCGCGTCATCTTGATCGACGCCGACATCGGTCTTCGCAACCTCGACCTGGTGCTCGGACTCGAAAAGCGCATCGTCTTCGACCTCGTCGAGGTCGCGGAGGGTCGCTGCCAGCTGCGTCAGGCGCTGATCAAAGACAAACGCTTCGAATCGCTCTCGATCCTTCCGGCAGCGCAGACGCGCGAGAAGGACGCGATCACGCCCGAGCAGTTTGCTTCTATCGTCGAGCGCGCGGCTGAGCAGGCCGACTATGTGCTGATCGACTCGCCCGCGGGAATCGAAACGGGCTTTCGCAACGCCGTCGCGGGCGCGACCGAAGCGATCGTCGTGACGACGCCCGAGGTCAGCTCGATTCGCGACGCCGATCGCGTCGTCGGGAAGATCGCCGGCGCGGGCAAGCCGATCCGGCTCATCGTCAACCGGCTCCGTCCGGAGATGGTCCGCAGCGGCGACATGCTGTCGGTGGATGACGTGTGCGATGTGTTGTCGATCGAGCTGCTCGGCGTCGTGCCCGACGACGAAGAGGTCATCGACACGACCAATCGCGGCGAGCCGATCGTTCTCAGCGACACAAATCGGCTGCGCACGATCTACGATAAGATCGCGAGACGGCTCGAGGGCGAGCTCGTGCCGTTCACCAGCTTCGACGGCCAGAGCTTCATCGGACGAATCATCGACGCACTGAAAGCGGGGTAACGGCGTGCAGCAAGTCGAGTCAATTCAGGCAGAACCCGCAGCGAGCGCCGCAACCGCGAAGCTCGGCCGCGCGATCGTGATCACGTCGGGGAAGGGTGGCGTCGGCAAGACCACGACCACCGCCAACCTCGGCACGGCGCTCGCGCGCCGTGGCGCGCGCGTCGTGATGATCGACGCGGACATCGGGTTGCGCAACCTCGACATCGTGCTCGGCCTCGAGAGCCGCGTCAAGCATCATTTGCTCGACGTGCTGGAGGATCGCGTCACGATCGACGACGCGCTCGTCGGCGACAAGCACAGCGAAAATCTCTTCCTGCTCGCGGCGGCGCAGTCGCGCGAGAAGGACGACGTCGAGACGCCGAAGATGCAGGCGCTCGTCGCTTCGCTGCGCGAGCGCTTCGACTACGTGCTGATCGATTGCCCGGCCGGAATCGAGCTCGGCTTCAAGAACGCCGTCGCAGGGGCGCAGGAAGCGATCGTCGTCTGCACGCCCGAGGTCTCCGCGGTGCGCGACGTCGATCGCGTCGTCGGGCTGCTCGGCAATCGCTTCCGCCCGCAGCTCGTGATCAATCGCCTGCGCCCGCACCTCGTGAAGAAAGGCAAGATGCTGTCCGTCGAAGACGTCAACGCGATCCTACGCCTGCCGCTGCTCGGTGTGCTCGCCGACGAGCCCGAGATCATCGTCACGACCAACCGCGGCGAGCCGCTCGCGCTGCGCACGGAGAACGCGACGGGAGCGGCCTATCACGCGATCGCGGCGCGGCTGGCCGGCGACGACGTGCCGCCGCCGATGCCGCCCGTGCCGAAGCCGACGCTGCTGGAGCGCATCGGCTCGCTCGTGGGGAGGAAGCGCTCGTGATCGAGTTTCTCAGACGGCTCTTCGGCCACAACGGCTCGAGCGCGACCGCGAAGGAGCGCCTGCGCCTCGTGCTCATGACCGACCATCTCGAGCTCGCGCCGGAGATGATCGAGACGATGAAGCGCGAGCTCGTCGACGTGATCTCGCGCCACGTCGAGGTCGATCGCGAACGCATCGAGGTGAACTTCGAGCGTCAGGACAGCACGCTCGCGCTGCTTGCGAACATCCCGATCGTCTCCGTCAATCGCCCCAACGGCAAGGCCGACGCCACCGCTGCGCCGCCGCCGCAGACAGCACCGCCGAAATCCGAACCGGTCGCGAAGGCCGCCGAAAGCGACGGAGAAGCGAAACCCCCGCGCAAGCGCCGCCGTCGCAAGAAGAGCCCGGCAAAAACGGCTGCCGCACCAGCGGTATCCTGACCCTCTCGGTGACGAGGGATAACGCATCGCAGTCTTAGCGTTCGGTAGCGACGCTCGTCGATATTTCCGGAACTTCAATTGGCCGCTCGCGGGGGCCGGGCTGCTCATCGCGTTGCTCGGACTCTTGTGCATCCGCTCGGCCGGGCTGCACTCGCCCGACGCGGCCGGCGAATTTCAAAAGCAAGCCCTCTATTTGTTACTCGGTCTTGGCGTCATGATCGGCGTTTCATTCGTCGACTATCGCACGTGGCAACGCTTGGCGCCGGCACTCTACGCGATCAATCTGCTGCTGTTGCTCTTCATCCTCCGCGGCGGCCATTCGGCGATGGGCGCGCAGCGTTGGATCTCGCTCGGCCCCCTCGGGACGTTTCAGCCCTCCGAGCCGGCGAAGCTCGTGATCGCGATCTCGCTGGCCGCCGTGCTCTGCCGCGGCACGTTCGAGAATCTGCAAGATCTCTGGAAGCCCCTGCTGACCGTCGCGGTCCCGGCGCTCGTGATTCTCAAGCAGCCCGACCTGGGAACGTCGCTCGCGCTGCTCGCGATCCTCACCGTCGAGCTTTTCTTCGCGCTCCCGAAGCTCGGGGATTTCGGCATCTACGCCGCCGCGTTGCTGGTCGTCGCCGCCGGAGCCGTCGGCACGAACGCCGTGCTGAAGCCGTTCCAACGCGCGCGCCTCTTCGTGTTCCTCAATCCCAAGGCCGATCCACAAGGCTCGGGCTACAACCTCGACCAGTCCAAGATCGCCGTCGGCAACGGCGAGTGGTTCGGTCGCGGCCTCTACCACGGCACGCAGACGCAGCTGAACTTCGTCCCCGAACATTCACGCGACTTCGTCTTCACCGTGCTCGCGGAGGAATGGGGATTCGCCGGAGCCGTGCTGCTGCTGTTCCTCTATGCCGCGGTCCTCTACGGCGGCATTCGCGCGATGCTGTCCGCGCGCGACCGCTTCGGCTTCCTGCTCTCGGCAGGCCTCGTCGGCATGCTGTTTTTCCACGTGCTCGTGAACGTCGGTATGACGATCGGCATCATGCCGATCACGGGCATTCCGCTGCCGTTCATGTCGTACGGCGGCTCGGCGCTGCTCACGGATTTCGCCGCCGTCGGAATCTTGCTGAACGTCTACTCGCAGCGCGATCGCCACGTGCTAGGCAACGCGTAGGGTAACCGCGAGGCCCGCAGGTCCGTCGTACAGCACCTCCGCCGCGTATTCTGCCACGACGTCGCGATGCACCGCGACGTGATAGAGCAGAACGACTCGGTTCCCCGGCCGGCGAGAGCTCACGATGCGATCGAGCACCGTGCGCAAAACCTCGTCATCGAAAGGGTTGAACAGAAACACCACCAGGTCGCCACGCGGGAAGCGGAATCGCCGCGCGTCGCCGCGCCGGATCCGCACGTCGCGACAGCGCATCTCCAGCCCGCGCGCGCTCGCGAGATTGTCGCAGGCGATAGCGTGCAGCGCCGGCGACACCTCGACTCCGGCCACCTGCTTGAAGGGATGCTCCGACGCGAGCAGCACGGCGCGCCCCATCCCGCAGCCGACGTCCACAAAGGAGGCTCTCCGCACCAGCGGCTCCGGCACCTCGCCGAGCAGATCGGCGAATGCTTCGACCGGCACGGGCTCGTAGTGCGTCGCGTGCGCGTACGCGTCGCCCGGCGTGTCCTCCAGCTGCCCCAGCAGCACCAGTGCCTGCGTCGCAACGCCGTGGACCCTGTCGAACCGCCTCCCGGAGGAGCGCCCTGCGCCGGCCATCTTGCGGCACTACGCAGCTGCGCGCAACCAGCCTGCTGCGAGGAGGGTCGCTACCGGGGGGACTCAGAACAAGGGTTACCAAGCACGCCGGCAGGCTCCGTCGCGGGGACGAAGGGCCGCCGGCAAAGCGTATTTGCAAAGATTTTTAGAGAACGAGCCGGCCGGGGCGGCGCCCAGCGCCGCGAGAGGCGGGCTCGAAAATTGAGGACAATTTGTCGAGCGAGATACTGATCTCGAGCGACCCCTGGGAGAACCGGGTCGCAATTCTCGAGGACGGCGACTTAGCCGAACTCTACATCGAGCGCGAAGAAAAAGTCATCGGCTCGATCTACAAAGGTAAAGTACAGAACGTGCTTCCCGGCATGGGAGCCGCGTTCGTCGACATCGGCCTCGGCCGCAACGCCTTTCTGTATGTCGACGACATCAACAAACAGCCGCTCAACATCGGCGACGTGGAAATCACGTCGGGCCACAGCGGTTTCACAATCAGCGAGAAGGTCAAGCGAGGCGACGACGTCCTCGTCCAGATCGTCAAGGAGCCGCGCGGCCTCAAGGGGGCGCGGATCTCGACGAACATCTCGCTGCCTGGCCGCTATCTGATCCTGATGCCGACCGGCAAATACTCCGGCGTTTCGCGCAAGATCGAGTCCGCGGACGAACGCAACCGGCTCAAGAGCATCATGAAGCGAATTCGTCCCGAGGGCATGGCGACCGTCGTCCGCACCGCCGCGGCGAACGTGAGCGAGGCGGAGCTGATCGCCGACCTCGGCGTCCTGATTCGCATGTGGCACGGCATTCTCGAGATGTACAAGCGCGCGCCCTCGGCGTCGCTGCTGCACAAGGACATGAACCTCGTCTACAAGGCGGCGCGCGACTTCATCACGGCCGACGTCGAGCGAGTGCTGATCGACGACGAGGAAGAGTACCGCAAGGTCCGAGACTTCCTGCAGCTTCTCGGCCCGCAATACATCAACCGCATCGAGTATTACAACTCCGGTCGCTCGCTCTTCGACGACTACAAGATCGAGGAAGAGCTGCAGAAGCTGATGCGGCCAAAGATCAATCTGCCGTCGGGCGCGTCGATCGTCATCGAATCGACCGAAGCGCTGACCGTCATCGATGTGAACTCCGGGAAGTTCACCGGCGGCCGCAATCTCGAGGACACGATCCTCAAGACGAACATCGAGGCCGCCGAGGAGATCGCGCGGCAAGTACGCCTGCGCGACATCGGCGGCATCGTCGTCGTCGACTTCATCGACATGGGCTCGGACGCGTCGCGCAACAAGGTCGTCAAGACGATGGAGGACAGCCTGCGGCGCGACCGCACGCGCGCCACGATCCAGTCGTTTTCGAATCTCGGGCTGCTCGAATTCACGCGCAAGCGCATCGGCAGGGATCTCGGCGCACAGCTGCGCGGCGCGTGTCCGACCTGCTCGGGCATGGGCAGCGTCATGTCGTCACAGTCCGTCGCGATCGAGACGTTCCGCCAAATTCGCAGCGAGACGAGCAACGGCGCAACGGGCGAAGTGATCGCCCACGTGGCGCCTACCGTCGCCGTGCAGATGGACTTCTGGTACGAAGAAGAGTGCCGGGAACTCGCGCGCGCAATCGGACGCCCGATCCACGTCCGCGTCGATCCGATGATCCATCCGGAGAAGGCACGCATCGAGCTCGTCGCGAGCCTCGACAAGCAGCGCGCGCACCCGGTGCGCGTCGGCGACGAGCACGAGATCGAGCTGTTGTCCGGGAGACTCCCCAATGCGACCTCGGCCGCGGGCGTCGTCGAAAACCGCGTCGTCGAAGTGGAAAACGCCGCGAACAACGCCGGTAACTTCGTGCGCGTCCGCATCCTCGACGTCGACGACGAAAACGATTACGTCCTGGCGGAGCTCGTCACGGCCGGCGCGAAGCCGCGCCGCCGCCGTGCGGCGCGCAAGGTAAAACCGACGGCCGCCGATGAGGCGCGGCAGCTGCGCGAGCTCGCGGAAGACGCGGCCCGCCAGTCCGCGGCGCGGCCGCCCATCGGCATCTCCGCGATGACCGAAGACGAGGAGGCGCAAGACAAGGCGCTGAGCGCGGAGCGCAAGGGTGAGGCCCAGCCCGACGCGATCATCATCGGCGAGGGCGCAGTGCACCATGCCGCCGAGAGTAACGGCGATGGCCGGCGCAACCGCCGCCGCCGCCGCCGCGGGGGGCGCGGGCGCGGCCGGGTGGAGGCAAAGGACACGGTGTTCGTGCCGCCGCCCGTGCAGGAAGCCGTCGCCCCGAATTCTGCCGACGGCGGCGAACACCGTCGCCGGCGCCGCCGGCGCGGTCGCCGCGGAAGAGGCGGCGCTCAGTCGGCCGGCGGGGCGATGCCGGACCGGCACATCTTCGAGGTCGCGTCCGACGGCGCGGCCCATCCCACGGGCGTGACCGCTGCCCCGGAGCCGTCGCGCGCGATCGCGCACGTCCCGGCAGCGCCACCCCCGCCGGCGGTCGAGCCGCCGCCGCCGAGCCTGACCGCTCCAGCCGAAGAACCGAAGCGCACGAAACCGGCGCGCCGCCGCAAAACCGCCGCAGCCTCGCGCAGCGTCGCGGGCGAACTGGGGGCTAGCGCCAGCGCGCTGGCGCTGCCGGCATCGGACGCCGCCCCTTCGAAGGCTAGCGCGCCCAAGCGAAAGCGCGCCTCGAAAAAAGACGAACCGGCGAAGCTGAAAACGACGAAGCCCGCCGCCAAGCGCAAGCGCTCGACGGCAGGCTCCCGGAAGAAGTCTTCCTAACGCGCCCTAGACGCCGTTCTCCTGATTCAGATGGGCGAGTTTGTCGTCGAGGTACTGGATCGCGCGGGTGAGCTGCTCATCCTTCGAGGGTTGCCCGAACTGCGCGTGCTTGTTTTCGGTGACCACGATGTCCGGCGTGATGCCGAGGTGGTTGATGTCGCGGTTGCGCGGGGTGAGATAGCGCGCCGTCGTCACCTTGATCGCGCTGCCGTCCGGTAGCGGATAGATCGTCTGAACGACGCCCTTGCCGAACGTCTTCGTGCCGATGATCGTGCCCACGCTGCTGTCCTGAATCGCGCCCGACGTGATTTCCGAGGCCGACGCCGTGTAGCCGTTGACGAGCACTGCGAGCGGCAGCGGGCTGATCGCGGTGTTGTCGGCGTCAAGCGTCGTGATGTTCGAGGCACGCGACTCGACCGAGACGATCGGTCCGCTCGGGATGAACTTGGAGCTCACCGCGACGGCCGCTTCCAAATAGCCGCCGCCGTTGTCGCGCAGGTCGAGGATCAGCGCGCGGGCGCCCTGAGTCTGCAGGCGATCGAGCGCCGTCGTCAGCTCGCTTCCGGTGTCTCTGCCGAAGACCGTGAGCGCGACGTATCCGATTTTGCCGGGCAAGAGTTTCTCATAGACGCTCAACTGGTGAATCTTCGCGCGCGTGATCGTGATCGGCGCGCCCAGGGCCGAGCTGTCGCGCACAATGGTGAGCGTGACCCTCGTCCCCTCTTTGCCGCGGAGCTTGCCGCTCGCCGTTGCGATGGCCATGCCCTTCGTCGAGGCGCCGTCGATCGCCGTGATCAGATCGTCTTGCTGCACGCCCGCCTTGTCGGCGGGGCCGTTGGGGATCACGTTCTCGACCGCGATGTACTTCGTCTTGTCGTCGACCTGAATGACGATGCCGGTGCCGCCGAAATCGCCGCCGTCGAGACCCTGATTGAGTCCCGCGAAGTCCTTCGGCGTCAAGAACACGGTGTAGCGGTCGTTGACGGAGCGCATCATGCCGTCCATCGCGACATAGCTCAGGTTATGCGCGCTGAACTTGCCTTTCGATTCGGTGGTCGCCGCTTCGATCTCGCGATCGATTTGCCGCACGTTGCCCGTAGGCGAGTCGCTCTCGTGCATGGCGGGAAGCGACGCATGCTTGACGCCCGCCGTGCGCATCGCGGACAGGAGCGCCGTGCGGACCGATGCGAGCACCTCGTCCGGCTCGACCTTCTTGTAGAAGTTGTCGGAAAGATAGTTGTAGCTCGTCGCTACCTCGCCCGCGTCCGTCGTGGAAAGATGGACGGCCGGGGCTGCCGATGCGGTGGGCAGCGCGATGAGTGCGGCGGTCAGGCTGCCGGCCCAAATGGACCAAAGAATGCGTTTCATGTTCTCCAAATCAACGTATGAGCTGGCGTAAACGTGCCTTCGCGGCCGCAAGCTGCTTGTCGGCCGGAGTGTCGACGATCGACGGGTTAGGATCTTGCGGGACGACGACGTCGGGGTCGATGCCGCGGTGCTGGATGTCGCGCCCGGCCGGCGTCAGGTAGCGCGCCGTTGTAATCTTGAGCGCGGCCTGATCGGGTAGCGGAAAGATGCTCTGCACGACGCCTTTGCCGAACGTGCGCGTCCCTATCAGGGTCGCCAGATGGTAGTCTTGCAGCGCACCCGACGTAATCTCCGACGCGCTCGCGGTGTACTTGTTCACGAGGATCACGAGCGGATGCAGGCCCTCGATCGCGTCGCCCAGCGCCTCTTCGCTGGTTCGCTGGCCGTCCCGGCGAATCGTGGAGACGATCGTTCCCTGCGGCACGAACAGGCTCGAAATCTCGACCGCCGCGTCCAAAAGGCCTCCGCCGTTGTCGCGCAGATCGAGGATGTAGCCGCGTGCGCCGGCGGCCCGCCCGGCGAGCAGCGCCTTGCGCACTTCGTCACCGGACGTCGTCCCGAAGTCGGAGAGTCGAATGTAATCGATGTTCCCCTCCATCTTCGCGCGCACGGTCGGAACGTGAATGATCTCTCGCACGATCGAGTAGGTGCGCTCCGCAGAATGTTTGTAGAACGAGTGCGCGCGTAGGCGCACGGTCGTTCCCGCCTCGCCGCGGATCATCTCTTCGACGCGATCGATCGGCAGGTTGCGCACCGCCTTGCCGTCGACGCTGTCGACGACCTCACCGGGCTTCATGCCCGAACGCGCCGCCGGCAGCGACTCGATCGGCTGCACGAGGATGCGCCCGTCTTTCAGCTGGTAAATGTACACGCCGATGCCGCCGAAGTTCCCGCCCGACAGCGACTCGTTCAAGCCGCGGATCTCGCGCGGCGAGAGATAGACCGTGTACGGATCGTGCACCGAGCTCATGATGCCGCGTAACGCCGCGTCGGTGAGATCGTCGCGGCCGTTCGGCCCGACGTCGGCCCCGTAGTGGTCCTGCGCGTACGCCAGCACGTCGGCGGCACGCGCGCCGTCTTGGCTCGGATTACCGCTGGCGGGGGCGCCGGGGAGATTGGCGTTACCGAGCTTCTTTGCCGTGAGAAGATGGTGCAGCGCCTCGATCTCCCCGTCGATCGGCGTGTTCGGCGCGACGGCCTTATAGTATGACGTTTCGAGCCTGCGCAGCGCGAGGTCGGCCATGAAGGCGTCCGGATCGCCGTGCTGCGCGAAGAGATCGCGCAAGTCGCCCGTGGTCGCGACCTGCAGCACCGATTGCCCGGCGAGTATCCCCGTCCGGTATCCGATGAAAATGGCGCCGCCCGCTGCAAGCGCAACGACGAGCAAAGCTGTCAAAACGAGACGTATTGGAAGGGACATGTCCTCTTATCAGTACCCGCTTTCCGCTGAGCCTGTCCTGAGCGACGCTGAGCTGAGCGAAGCGGAGTCGAAGGGCCTTTTTTCTAGTGTATTCGCTAAGTCTTAATGAAGACGGGGGGCCGGGTCAACAGGCTTACCGGCAATTCTGATCTCAAAATGAAGGTGAGGGCCGGTTGACTGGCCCGTTGACCCCACCGCTCCGATCGCCTGGCCGCGCTGGACGGCCTGTCCCACGGACACGTAGATGGCCGACAGGTGGCCGTAGCCGGTGGAGTACCCGCCGCCGTGGTCGATCAGGATGTAGTTCCCATAGCCGCCGTACCACTGGGCCATGATGACCGTTCCGCCGGCCGCCGCCGTGACCGTGGTGCCGCTCGGCGCGGCAATGTCGAGACCCTGGTGGAACTCCGGAGAGCCGCCGAACGGGTTGGAGCGCCAACCGAACGGCGACGTGATCGTG
>Ga0073928_10011644_pt1 | contig 10230 bp, 6 predicted proteins | sample PaiPotPPA55metaG_FD_76969 | JGI IMG/M metagenome (GOLD analysis project Ga0073928, IMG submission 76969) | Iron sulfur acid spring bacterial and archeal communities from Banff, Canada, to study Microbial Dark Matter (Phase II) - Paint Pots PPA... ... | reverse complement strand
TCTGGCTATAAAGACCACCTGCTGCCGGCCACTGCGCATTGCTGTGTGTCCACGCGGCCGTCACGATCTTGCCGTTGCCGAGTTGCTGGAACGCATAAGCGAAGGTCCCCGCCGGCGCACCCGTTACCCGGCCAAGCGTATTGGTGCCGTCCAGTGCCCGAGTCATCGTGGCAAACGCGAGTGCTTCAGGCTTCGGTGACAGGTTCGATGCACCGAACGCGCCCTGTGCATTGTTCAGGTCGAAGAACGTGCCGTAGCCAGGCTCACCAGGATAGTCCGCACCGTAAAAGAGGGTCGACACCTGCGCGCCGCCGCCCAGCGTAATGATGTGGGCACGCGCGCCGACAGCAGCATGAGCAAACAGCTGATTCTGCGACGGCGACGTAGGTCCGTAGTTGATACCCGGATCGTAGCTAGCTCCCGCTTCGGTTACGAACAGCTTCATGTTCGGCTTGCCGGCCTGCATGACAGAACGCAACTGAATCAACTGGTTATCGAGCGCGTTGGCCTGGTTCGCCGGATCCGGGTCCGAATCCTGCAACTCAGGCGGATGAGCCGGAAAGGTTCCGGCATTCCAGTAGCCGTGCGTCGCTACCGCATCAATGTAGTTCCACAGGCCGAGCGCGCCAAGGGTCTTCAGGTAGCCCGACGTGCACGTGTCGCAATTGGCGGGGAACGGGTTCCCGGTCCCCATCACCACGGCGTTCGGATCGGTTGAGTGCAGACCCTGATAAGCGGCCTTGTACATGGCGACGAAGTTCGCCTGACTGTCCGCCCATCCGAGGCTTGGCTCCCACGTCACCTGATAGTAGTTCTTCTGCTGGTTCGGATAGTTAGCAGCTCTGATCAGGCTTGTATCGGTACCGACCTTGGCCATGTAACTCTGAAACTCGGACATGTTCGACGGCGCATAGTAACTGTCGTTGAACTGTCCCGTCTTCGAATCCCATGCCGGCAGCCCGTCGAGACGCACAATGCGCATCTGGTCAGGATTGGCCTTGTAGAACGGATCCAGGTCGCTGACGCTTGGCGTATACGTGTTGGGGCCATTCGGCTCCATGGCCGACACTTCACGATCGTCGATGGTCCAGGAAATGCCCAGATCGTGCAGCGCAGCGATGTTGCCGTTGAAGCCCTGCATGCCGAACCGATGCTGGTCCTGGTGCGCATAGGTCACCGTGCCGAGCACAGACGAGAGATTGGGCAGCACGCCGAAGGTTGCAATGCCCATCGGGCGCGTGCCCATGTTCGGCAACGTGCCGCCATGCGACTGCAACGTGGCGGTGAGTGCGCCATAGCCGGACCATGTCGACTTACATGCCATCGTACTGGTCTGAACTCCGGACTTCACGGTGAAACTGCCCTGTGTCTTGATCGCGCCGTTTGCATCGGCAACCGACCAGACGACCGTGTCCGCGGCCGGCGAGTTGGTCGTGATCGACAGGTTGAACGGTGCGTTGTTCTGGTAAATGCGCATGCCGTCGGTCGTCGCCGTGTCGGCGCTGATCAGTCCATTAGCCGTGCCGCCAGCCGTTTGTGCCGGCGAGCCGCATGAAATGGCCGAGCTGTCCGGGGTTGGCGTGGTGGCAGGCGGCGTGGTAGCTGGCGGCGTCGTGACGGGGGGCGTTGTCACCGGCGGCGTAGTAACCGGCGGCGTTGTCACTGGGGGAGTCGTGACAGGGGGTGTGGTAACCGGAGGTGTCACAGGCTTGGTGGTGGTCGCCAGGCTGACCCAGCACGATTTGCCGTAACCATACGCCGGATCGGCCTGCGAGACAGCGCCGACATAGCAGCCGACCCCGTTGGTGAAGCTGCGCGGGCTCGTCAACATGGTTGACGGCGCGTTCGGCGGAACCGCGCCGAACACGACAGATCCCGTTCCGGAAAACGTGCAGTTGTCGTTCTCACTCCCGCAAAACGTGTACTGCACGCCGCTGACCGTGATGGTGCTGCTTTGCGCCTGGGCGGTGTCGACACCGAATACAGCGAGCGTCGTTGCGATCGAAATAGGAAGTAGCCGTAAATATTTCATCATCGTCCGTGTTGTGCTGATACAAAAGTTTTCCCCGAGGATCATCAAGATCGACCGAGTCGTCCCGAGTTCGCGCTTTTTTGTAGAGCAGAGAGATTTGACCCGGGGATGGTACTGATCGCTATCGTGCTGTAGGAACGGCACCCTTCGACATGCCAATGCCAAACGTGCCTTTGACTCCGCGGGTTCCCGGCTAACCAAGACTCTCGTGTATGGAGAACCGGCTAAATTACAGGAAATAATCTTTCATATAATCTGTCATCCTAATTAATATCGAATTCATGCCACCTGACATGCTGCGGTCACAAAGACAAGATCCATGGGACTTACCGCACTGAGACGCTTGCTCGAAATCCGGCCCGGCGAAAACGCCCTGCTGTCACGCGTACGACTACAGCCGGGCCGCAAGCGCGGTCATCCGACGCCCGGATGTTTCATGAAACCTTCACGGGACGGTTGTCAACTGCCGCATGCCGTATTACCGGGAATGCAGCGATCGTTCATTTCATGCCAGTAGTTTGCACACCTATTTATACGATAAATAAAATCACTTCCATGTACACAAAAGCGGGCAGAGTTCTGGTCGATCGGCGCAACCTCGATGCTTATCCGGGCCTCGATCGATTACTCCGCCGTCGCCCCTGGAGATGCGGTTCATGGCGGTTCACAGCGCTACAAGCGCGGCCTGATCGGAGACGTCGCGTCGTCGGGACAACTTGTCGATCCAAAACAGGCTGTCTCAATGCTGCGTCGCCATAAGCGCCAGCCAAGTGTTCGCGCAGAACAAGCGCCTCGACCCAATGTTCAATTCCACGTCACGCAAATGTTCCCGATGCCGAAGAAGTCTCACGACGGACTGGTATTAGTTACAGACTGCTTTGATGGACGAATTATATTCGCAAAAAAACGTTTCATTCATGTAACGTTGGAAAAGACTTGGAAATAAGTAATAGTTCCTCACACGATATGCGACGAAAGCCTCTTATCCCAGAAGGAGCCGAAATGTGGAATTTTGCCCTCAAATAACTGCGCGAAAACGAATAATTCGTTATTTAACCAATTGGAATCGTATGATGTTACCTTTTGTTAATATTATTGGTAAATATAACCGACTCATTTTGTCTGATTAATTTTTTCAAAGACGATTAATGTGGCCACTTAATCTGTGCACGAAAGAATTCTTACTGTTCTCTTTCAGACGAACATTATTGGAAGAAGACTTTAGAATGAAACAAAACCTCATTTTGCTGCACTGCGCAAGCGGTCGTTTGCCGGCCGGCTTATCGTGCTCTCATCTTCTGCTGCAGCAATGTTTTTATCTCTGGCCACTCGGAATCGATGATGCTGAACCGGACGGAGTTGCGCTTGCGGCCGTCGGGCATGATGCGCTCGTACCGGACGATTCCTTCCTGCTTCGCGCCAACGCGCAAGATAGCCGCTCTCGACTTTTCGTTTAGTTCGTCAGTGGTGAATTGAACGCGTACGGCGTTCATGAATTCGAACGCGTAAGTCAGAAGAAGGTACTTCGCCTCAGTATTGACACCCGACCGTTGCACCGCGGCACTGAGCCACGAGTGACCGATTTCGAGCTTTCTATTAGCGCGATCAATCTTCCAGAACCGGGTGCTGCCAACAATCTGCCCAGTCTCACGCTTGACAATTACGAACGGCATCACCGTTCCGGCCTGTTGTCCTGCCAGCGCAGCAGCAATGTACTGCCCGACCGTCTCGGGGCCGGGAACGACCGTCACCCTCATATTCCACAACTCACCGTCTGCCGCAGCATCGACCAGAGCCTCTTGATGAGCTTGCTCCAAGGGGCGAAGTTCGATGGTGGGACCTGTCAGCGTTGGTTGGATAAAACTGGAAGCGTCGGGGATCATCGGTTGCAAGTTTGCTCTTCAGGGCCTCAATCTTAATTCAACGCCAGACAATAGACCTTCCCCGTTTAGAGCCAGCCCGCAGCCTTGAGCGTGGCCGTGCGCTGCGTCCTCCGCTTGGGCGAGCAAACCAATTAACGAACGTCCTGCTCGTTACCGATAACGCTTCAAATTACGGCCGATTTTGTGTTTTCTGCATCCAGTCCACGATGTTATCGACGACCTTTTCTTCTATTCCATAGTAGCCGTGCGGAGATAAGGAGGCACAGTCATCCTGGGAACGTTGCTCGCCTCCGCTGACGGTCAAGACTGTAGTTGGCGCGTGGCGAATAGCTTGCGCGATTGACTGTGCCATCGAGGGCGGTGCGACCTTGCAACGATCATCTACGTTCGCGACAACAAGCGAAGGAACGTGTACATCTTCAGGATGCGCATCGAAAACCGTTTCGTGAGATCCACCGAGAATGGACACGGACTCGGTCAGGATCAAGCCGGCAAGCTGCGTTCCTCCTGCGTGGGACGCAGCGTTCATGGCGGCAATGGACCCTTGACTCGTACCGAGTACCCATACCGGGACATTCGCCTGCCTGTGCGCAAACTCAATGATCCTTTTCGTGAGCTCTGCGTACGCAGCGCTACTGCGCTGCCCTCGCATGGACTGGTGTTCGAGAGCATCGACCAGAACGATGCCATAACCTCGTTCACGCCAAAGATCGTCCGAGCGCACCACAAAATTCTTCGCGTTTTTGACGTGTCCACTCTTCTCAATGTCGATCTCTCCGGTGCCCCCCGGGAACATGACGATGAGGCCTTTTGTGTCGTGCCTGGCAGGGAAATACAGAACGCGCTGCAAACCTCCACCTTGCAGAGGCAGATCTTCTACAAGGCCATCATCAGCCGAGGCGTGATGCAGCGCTATTTCACGTCCAAAAACAGGCGTACCTGAGAGACAGCAGATGGCCGCAAGCGACAAGCACAACCGAAGACAACGCGGCCGACGTAGAAACATTCAACGCTCCTGACAAGCTAAGAACCCAAGTGATTTTGCCTGGCGTGGCGACTTCATGAACTAGAAACGGGCACAGGGTACGAAGCGCCGAGCGGAATGTAAAATATATTCTATCGTCAGTTGCCATACATCATGCATATGTATTCGCGCACCAAAATTCGTGTCCTTTGGCGCGGGGGCCCGCGCGATTCAGGTCGCCACTGAAGTTCTCCCCTGCAGGTTCGCCTGTCATATGCCTTACCAGACCTTTCGCCTATGCCGCAAGGAAAAAACATTCCGTTCCAAGTCCGAAGGAATATGAAGGCCGGTTGTCAACTGCTTCAGGCCCCCTCGATCGAGATGACATCAAAAAAACTCGCTCGATCGTCTCGCAAACGTTTGCAATTCAACGTGCAATAAGTCAACTGCCGCGGGGCTAACCGACCGCGTTCAACGCTTCAGCTAACGCGATGCGAGCCGATTGCACCCGTAAGATTCCCGCGAACGTTTTTTTAAATTCGCCTACGATTTGCGCGGATTATTACTATATATTACGACCACTACAGAACGTTTACGGACTGCCGCAAGGTCGTGAAACAGATGAAAGCACTACGAATACTGCATAGCGAGTCCTCCAGGGGCTGGGGCGGGCAGGAACACAGGACGCTCAAGGAGATGATCGTCTTGCGCGCCCGTGGCCATGCCGTGGAAGTCGTCTGCCCTGAGGACGCTCGCCTCGGCGTGCGCGCCCAGGAGGAGGGTTTCACCGTCCACCACGCGCGGATGAAAGGCGGCGCAGACGTCTCGTCCATGCTGGCCGTCAAGGCATTGCTGTCGCGCCAAAAATTCGACGTGCTCAACACGCATAGCGGCCACGACAGCATCGTGGCGGGAACCGCCGGCCGGCTCGCCCGCACGCCGCTGGTGGTCCGCACGCGGCACCTCGCCTTGCCCATCAGCTCGCTTGCCACCTATACGTGGATCCCGCATCGCGTCATTGCGGTGAGTCGTCACGTGCGGGAATACCTGATTTCAGCGGGAGTATCGAAGAGCCGCGTCGAAACGATCTACGACGGTATCGTCAAACCCGAAGCCCTTTCGCATTCTACGTTGCGTATGGAACTCGGGCTCAGTGCCGACGCGATCATCGCGGGCATGGTGGCCATCGTGCGTGACAAGAAGGGTCATGAGGATCTGATCGACGCAGTTCGGCCCATGCTCGCGGAACGTCCGAACCTGCATGTCGTGATGGCGGGCGACGGGCCGTGGTTCGACAAGATCAAGAACATCGTCGACGGATTCGGGCTTGGCGATCGTATCCATCTGCTGGGCTTTCGCACGGACATACCGAACGTGCTGCGGGGCTGCGATTTCTTCGTGCTGCCGACGCACCAGGAAGCACTGGGTCAGTCCTATATTGAAGCGATGGCGGCAGGCTTGCCGGTCATCGGTACGGACGTCGACGGCGTGCCTGAACTGATCACGCACAACGTGAACGGCCTGCTCGTGCCGCCGCATGACATCCCGGCCTTGCGAGCGGCCATTGGCCGCCTGATCGATAACCCGAGACTGCGCGCGCAGCTCGGCGTAGCGGGACGCCTTCTGACCGATGCCAGCTTCACGGTCGACGGCATGGCCGACGAAACCATCGACTTCTACTGGCGCGGCATCTGCGAACGGCGGCCCCAGGCGTGAGACGGCAAGCGAATGCGGTTCCCGTGCTGATGTATCACCACATCAGCACCTCGCCGGGAATGATCACGGTCTCGCCAGATCACTTTGCGGCTCAGATGGCCTATCTCGCTCAAGCGGGTTACCGGACGGTGGGCGCCATGCAATTGAGCGCGTATCTGGCCGGGGCGTCGTTGCCGGCGAAGTCGGTGGTCCTGACCTTCGACGACGGTTATCTCGACAACTGGGTCCATGCCCATCCGCTGCTGCAGCGGCACGGTTTTACCGCCTTGTGCTTTCTGGTCACGAGCTGGCCGGGCGATGGAGCGCCACGTGCTCACGCGCACTCTGGCGATGAACTTCCTGAGTTGCTGAATCATCATGAAGGCGAACGGGCTATCGAGAACGGGGAAGCTGATCGCGCAATCCTGCGATGGTCCGAGATCGATGCGATGCGTCACGCCGGCACCTTCGAATTTCATAGCCACACGCATAGCCATGTGCGCTGGGATAAAGTTGCGCCCAACCGCGAAGAGAAATGTGGGGCGTTGAAGCGCGACCTGCTCGCTGCACGTGCGGTGCTCGAGGCGCGTTTGGGCGAGGCCTCAGACCATCTTTGCTGGCCTCAGGGTTACTACGACGATGACTACCGGCGAGTTGCTCGCGAAACGGGCTTTCGGCACTTCTACACGTGCGAGATGGGTCCGAATGTTCCCGGGCAAGAGCAAGTCAGCGAACGTTCGATTTATCGGCTGGAAGTGCGTGACCGGCCGCCGTCGTGGCTTCGATCGCGATTGTGGGTGCATAGCCGGCCGGCCCTGAGCCGTGCTTATCTGGCAGTGAAGCGGTGATCGGCTGCCCCTCGCCACGTGCGAGGGGTTGGTATGGATCAAGCCTTCGGGCCAAGCCTCGGAAGAGATAGCGCGGCTTGGCGAGCGTCGCCTTGCTTAGCAATGACTCGCGGTCCGCTTGGCCTCACTTAAGGGCTGCCGGTTAAGGGCTGCCGGTTAAGGGATGCCGCATCCGGAATTGCTAGAATCGCGTCTCACACGCCACATGGCTGGACCGTTCATGAAAAATTGCAGCCGCCCGCGGTTCAGGGGTCTATCGCTAATGCTCGCCATGACGACGCTCGGGTCGATACCGGCATACGCCGCTAGCGACACTGTCGAGACAATCGTCATGGTTCGACACGGGGAAAAACCCGCTGCCGGGCTCGGTCAACTGAGTTGCCAAGGTCTGAATCGTGCGCTTGCGTTGCCGCAGGTTATTAAGGGCAAGTACGGAAAACCCGACTTCATCTTCGCGCCCGATCCGGCCAAGCGAAAAAACGATAGCGGCACGAAGTACGACTATGTTCGTCCGCTAGCGACAATCGAGCCGACCGCTATTTACTTTGGTCTGCCCGTGAACACATCGATTGGTTTTTCCAAAACCGATGATCTGCGCACGACCTTGCTGGCGCCTCAATACAAAAGCAGCCTGGTCGTTCTCGCCTGGGAACACAAGATCATTGAGGCACTCGCCCGCCAGATCGTCAGCGACGCCGGCGGCGACCCGGCAAGCGTACCCCATTGGGCGAGTGCGGATTACGACAGCATTTACGTGCTGCGCCTCACGCAAAGTGCGGACAAGATCAATGCGGCGTTTAATGTCGAACACCAGGACCTGAACCATCGCGCCGTGACGTGCCCAGGGACCTAGCGAAGCGCCAGGCCAAGCGGTGAACCAGGCGTGCCGGTTCAGATATTCAGGAACGCGGCAATCGACACGCCAATACCCGCGACGCCCGCCAAGCCCGCAAGCACGAACAACTTGCGACTGCCCGTGAGCGACGTAATAGCCGCTAGCGAAATCGCCACGTTGATTAACGCAAGCGCCTGACCGAACATGTGTTGCGGATGCTCCTTGCGCTCGGATTGCAGATTCGCTTCCTCTACCTGCTTTTCCATATCGTGAGCCTTGGCCTGGATCTCTTTCTTTCGCTGCTCGTATTTGGCGATCTGGTCGCGGTAGTACGCCTGCTTTTCCGGACCGGACAACTCGGCAGCGAGCTCCATCAGGTGTCCCTTGCTGGATTGCGCCTGATAAAGATTCCATTCGTCACTCGTTTTGCTTTGTAGCAGCACGGCGTCGTTCTTGAACAGCAAGGATTTCGTTTGCAGGACACCTTCCTCGTAGTGCAAAAGACCCGATATCGCTGCAAGAATGGCGGTAAAAACGGCCACCCATCGAGAGAGTGGATCGCCCGCATGCGCTGCATGTTCAACCGCATGCTCATGAGGGGCGTGTTCATTCGACATAGATCAGGTTTCCGCCGTTAAGACTCGTTATTCGCATAGCAAGTGGGGTTTAGTGCCGGTTCCCGCAAGACAAGGACGGGTGATAGCGATGGCTTGGTGCAATCGCTTCTTACCAGGATGTCCGGGATTATCGCAGCGCTTGGCGGGAAGACAAAAAACCCGTCGGCTTTAGCGACTAAGGAATTCACTGGTATACCTGCGCGCTCCTGCACGCCATCAATCATGCTCGCCGAGACGAGCAAGACCGACGGCCAACCCCATAGGAACGTTACAAGCTCACTTCGGATGCTCTTCCTTCTGTGCGGGCGGACGAGCCTCCGGCCGTGGATGCGGCGGCTCCGCCCGATGCGCTTCCTGCTGAACCGGCGGACGAGCAGGCTGAGGCCTTTCCGCATGCGATACCGGCTGCGATACCGGCTGCGCGACAGGGTGCGCGTGCTGCACCGGATGTTCGTCGCCACGAGGCGCCGCTTGCGGCGCGGCATGCTGTTGCTGGGCATTCGGCGCGTGCGGTTGTTGCGGTTGTTGCTCTTGCCGAACACCCTGGGGTTCGTTCTGGGCAAGATGCGGAGCATGTACCGCGGGCTCGTGGCCCACGTTTTGCGTTGGCGCACGCGGCGCACTATTTTGAGCGGCCAAAGGCACACGCGGCGCGCCATTTTCAGCCGCTAGAGGCGCATGCTGTTGCATGGCTTCGGCAGCATGCGGAGCTTGCGGCGCGCGCGCTTCCTCGCGTGGCGCATTCGCTTGAATGTTCCCGGCTGGCGCGCCTTGCACTTGAACCGGACGCGCTTGCGTTCTGTTCACCAGACGATAGCCTTGCGGTGACGCAGGCGCACCGTGGTTCAATGGACGCACGAAGGATGCAGGTACTGTCGTGCGCACGATCGGCTCACCGGCGCCTGCGATACGACCGCCGCTGCTGGCAAAGCGTTGTGCAAGCGTGTCCCGGTATGCAGCCGGCACAACCGGCGCACGGGTAGCCACGACTTGCCGTTGCGCGGCCTGCGCGGGCGCACCGATATCGGCGGGTCGCATTCCACCCGTGAAGCTGCCGCGTACCGGCGCGATGCCGGGCGCACCCGCCCCGATCTGCGCCCGGTCAATCTGTTGCGCCGTCAGGACATGCGACGCCCGTGCTACCGGCTCACCATGCACGAACGTGTTTGCGGGCACGGCCGTGATGGCCCCAGGCACTCGCTGATTGATATACGTGTTGTGAATGTTCGTGATGTTGTTGACGATGGTCGTGTTGTGCACATTCGTGATGTTCACGTTGTTGACCCGGTTGTAATAGCTCGGGCTATAACCGGATCCCGGATGCCACGGTTCATGCGGACCCAGCGCAAACCACGC
>Ga0073928_10011643_pt1 | contig 10230 bp, 7 predicted proteins | sample PaiPotPPA55metaG_FD_76969 | JGI IMG/M metagenome (GOLD analysis project Ga0073928, IMG submission 76969) | Iron sulfur acid spring bacterial and archeal communities from Banff, Canada, to study Microbial Dark Matter (Phase II) - Paint Pots PPA... ... | reverse complement strand
TCTTATCGTAACAGAGTCGAGCGCGCGCATTTTGAAGTTGCGTTCAACCCTTCAAACCGGCCGAGTGATGTTAGGCGAATTGATCGACCAGTTGCGCGAATCGGTTGACCTGATTTCGCGCGACGAAGCGAGGCTTGCCCGGTTGGATCTTTTCCTGCGAACGCGGATGGAACAAACGTCCCGCCAGGTTGCAGGATTCTTGCGAGGAGTGGAACAAGCGTGTCGCGATGCGACCTTGCAGGGAAGTAAGATTCTTCAGCAAAAATTGTCGTTTTGGCAAACGTGCAGATTAATTTTCGGCAAAGCAGAAACTCCGCGTTACTTTCAGGCGGACATCGAAGCGAAGCTGAGGCAGACGATTCAGCCGCAGATTGAGCACGCAATTCGATTGCTCGAAGCGGACCTGCGCGGTTTGTGGCCGCAATTACATGATCTGCTGGATGATCGGCTCGGAAGCGAGTTGCGGAATAAAATTCCTCAGACGACGCCGGATTTCGCGCGCCAGCGCCGGGAACTCTTACAATCGATCGAACTTGCGTTGATGGAACGGGCTGCGGGAAAATCGATCGAGCAACTGCTCGTGCAACAGTTTGGCCAAACGACCAACCGGCTGCGGGTCCCGTTGGGCGTCGCCGCGGCCGGAGGGATCGCAACCGCCATTGCCGCGGCCAGCAGCGCAGCCGTTGCCGACATCACCGGCGTGGTTGCGCTTTCGGCAGCGACTCTGGGGACCGTGCTCGTGTTTACCCAACGACGGAAAATGTTGAAGGCCTATCGCGAGCAAATGGAACTAAAATGCGGTGAACTCTTGAAAACGATTGAGCAGCAGATCCAACAGACGATCAGTCTTTTCTACAAAGAGGTAGCCGCGACTTTTCAGCCGCTGGCTGCTTTTTGCGTCGCGCAGCGACGAATGTACGAGCCCCATTTGCAAAGAGCCGAGGAGATCGAGCGCAATTTTGGTGCGCTCAAAGCGCGAATCGGATAACCGATCCGCCGTTATTTTTTCGTGCCGGCGCCTTGTTGCACGAGACGCTGTTCCGACTGGCGACGAGCAATGACGAAATGGTTGTTGTCACCATAGCTGCGCCACGGTCCGGGCGGGATGTCACGAACATCGACAAATTGCCAATCGGTCACGTCGGTCGGCTGCAACCCGAGATAGTCGCGGACAGCCGGAGAAACATCTAAGCCGGCGCCGCGGTTCAAATTGGGCTTTGGCCGATCGGTTCCGAAGACGTACTGCCAATGATCCGTGCGAAACGGGCCGCAGTCCTCCCATTGCGCATAACAAGTGCGATTACCTTTGCGGATCGAGATCCAATGATGCCAGCAGACCGACTGACCCGGCGCCGAATAGCTTTGTTTGAACCATGGAATGACCAGCCGCGCCTCGGGCTTAAATTGCCCGTGCGTGACGTCGTTATAAGGAAGCGCGCAATAAAAAGGATTCTGCCTTGGCACAAATGAGACCGGTATATAACTCCGTCGCGCCGACGAATCCGGATTATCGAATCCGCCGTAATTATTGGTCCAATTCAGGTCCCACGAGCTCTTGTTGTTTGGCACCGGATTGTTCGGGCCGGCTTGTTCTCCAACCCAAAACACAGTCGTGACGATATTTGTCTTCCACGGATAGTGCGTGGTCGCGGTATGAGATGCGGTTGGAATCTGGACCATCGGCTCCACTTTTAGAAGTGCCTGCTCGCGTAACTTCATCGCGTATTTGGCAAAGTCAGCACTACTCTCGTAGGGAGACTGAGCCCGCAAACAGGCAGCGCTGGCCAGGATTGCAAAGGCAAAGGTCCGTCTCATTGGGGATGCGGGGTGTCTTTTATCCGATTTCCTGCCTCTCCGCAAGGCCTTTTCCTTCGCGGAAAAAGCAGTGCTCGTGGCAGTTATCAATTTTAGAGCACTAAACGTTCCATTCCCATGCGCGGCTCAGAAGTGTCTCGTGCTTGAAATTCTGGTCGTCCGTTTGCGGATAATCGAGATTAAAATGCAAACCGCGGCTCTCTTTCCGACTCAGCGCGGAATCGACGATCAGGGCGGCGACGGTCGCAAGATTTCTTAATTCCAGAAGGTCCACGGAAACGCGGAAGTTCCAGTAAAACTCACGAATCTCTCGCTGCAAATTTCGGAGCCGCGCGGCCGCGCGTTGCAGGCGCTTATCGCTCCGGACGATTCCCACGTAATCCCACATCAGTCGCCGGATCTCGTCCCAGTTGTGATAAATCACGACCAATTCGTCTACGTTCTGAACATCGCCCGCCTGCCATTCCGGCAGTGAGACGCTTTTCGGATGCGACGCCTCGCGACCAGAAGTCATTGCTGCGCAAGCCCGATGGGCCACCACAATTCCTTCCAACAACGAATTACTGGCCAGTCGGTTCGCGCCGTGCAATCCCGTGCAACCTACTTCCCCAATCGCGTACAGGCCTGCCAGGCTTGTCGCGCCGTTCAAATTCGTTTTAATGCCGCCGCATTGGTAATGGGCCGCGGGCACAACCGGGATCGGCTGCTTCGTCATATCGATCCCGAATCGCAGACAGGTTTCAAAGATATGGGGGAAACGCTCCCGTAAAAATTCCGGCGATTGATGCGTTATATCCAGGTAAACGCAGTGCGCGCCTGAACGCTTGATCTCTGCGTCGATTGCGCGCGCGACAATATCGCGCGGAGCAAGAGATTGGCGCGAGTCATACCGCTTCATAAAATCTTCGCCGCGGCTGTTCCGTAAGATTCCGCCTTCGCCACGGACCGCCTCCGAGATTAGGAACGACTTAGCTTTCGGATGAAACAGGCAGGTCGGATGGAACTGAACGAATTCCATATTCGCGATAGTGGCTCCGGCTCGCCACGCCATCGCTACGCCATCGCCGGTCGCAATGTCGGGATTGGTCGTGTAGAGGTATACTTTCCCGCAACCGCCGGTGGCGAGAACGATCCGGTCGGAGCGAATCGTTTCGACATCGCCCCGCACTTCATCGAGAACGTAAACGCCAAGGCAACAATCTTCCGCGGCAAACCCGAGTTTGGCGGCGGTGATCAAATCAACCGCCATGTGATTTTCCAAAAGATCGACATGCGATTGGCGGCTGAGTTCGCGCAACAGAACGTTTTCTATTTCTTTGCCTGTGACATCCTGCACGTGCAGAACGCGCCTCTTCGAGTGGCCCCCTTCTTTGCCCAAATCGAACTCGCGGTGACCGGAAATTTCTCGCTCATCGAATTGCAATCCAAGCTCAACCAGTTCAGCGATTCGCGCCGGTCCCTCCGTGACGATCGCGCGAACAACGTTCTCGTCGCACAAACCGGCGCCCGCTTCGAGAGTATCGCGAACATGAATCTCAAATGAATCTTCGTCGCTCGTGACACAAGCGATGCCGCCTTGGGCCCAAGCCGTGCTCGTGTCGGCGCCTTTTCGTTTTGTAATGACCGCCACCGATCCCTGCCTGGCTGCTTTCAAAGCAAAGCTCAGACCGGCGATGCCGCTGCCGATCACCACGAAATCGTACTCTTTCATGGCAAACGAATGTTATCGATCAAACGCGTCTTGCCGAAAAAAACGGCCAGAGCCAGGAGTGACTTTGGCCTAACGACCTCGATCGGTTGCAACGTCTCTGCATCGACCACCGCAACATAGTCGATGCGGGCAAGCGGGGCTTTTTCCATTACCGTTTGGACCAGGTTCACAATACCGGACGCGGTCCGTTCGTTTGCATCTTTCGCCGCCACCAGCGCTTCATACAAAATGGGAGCCTGCCTGCGCTCCTCCGCGGCAAGATAAACATTGCGCGAACTACAGGCCAGCCCATCCGCTTCGCGCACAGTCGGCACACCTACGATTTCGACATTGAAATTCAAATCGCGCACCATCCGGCGAACAACGACCAATTGTTGAAAATCCTTTTCGCCGAAAACGGCGATCGCCGGCGATAAAATATTGAAGAGTTTGGCGACCACAGTAGAGACACCCCGGAAATGGCCCGGCCTCGATGCTCCCTCCAACACCTTCGACAACGAATCCTCTTCCACAAACGCAGAGCGATCGCCCAAATACATATCGTTTGGCGTCGGACGAAACAAAAGATCGACGCCGTGGCCGCGACAGAATTCTTCGTCTTCTTTCTCTGGTCGCGGGTAACGCGAAAAATCGCTGCCCGGTTCAAATTGCAAAGGATTCACGAAAATACTTACGATCACCTCACCGTCTCGTCCGGCGCGCTCGCGAGCGACCCGGATCAATTCGCCGTGAGCCTTGTGCAATGCGCCCATTGTTGGCACCAGCCCACGCGATTTCACCCGCGGCAAATTCTGCGCTTCACTAATGGTCGACAAAATTTTCATCCGCTTGAGCTGCTCTTCTGCAACCAAATCGCCTGACGAGCGAACCGAAAGTGCGCCTGCCCGAAATTCTTCCAGCCAGCCCGGCGCGCCAGTTCACGCAGCTCCGTAAAGGAAAATGCTCGCGCGGCCGAAAGCCGCCCATCGTATTTTGTCATCGGCTCGCGAAAAATCGCGGCCGTCAAAAAATAGACACCGAGCGTTGCAAGCCATCCGCGCCGAAGATCAGAAACGAGAACAAATTTTCGCGACAATTCCAGGCAACGTCGCAACAGCCGAACGGCATCGTCCTCGCTAAAATGATGGAGGGCGAGGGAATTGAGCACCAGATCGTAGCGCTCCGAACTGTTCCATTCTAGAACGTTCGCTTCAATAAATGAGATCTCCGGGTAGTTAGCGCTCAGATCTTTGGCGATTTCCAGCGTGGCCGACTGTCGATCCAACGCATTCACTTTGACCTCGGCGCCGACCTCGCGCGCGAAATCGACGATCAGTCTCGGGATGTCGGCCGAACCGGTCGCCAGATCAAGGACGCGCAAACGATCGCCCGGCTTGATCCAGCGTCGTAAGAAAAATCTAACGAGCGTATGGCTGCCGAACCAGCGGTTTAAAGTCCGAAGGTTTTCCAGGTCGCGGGTCAACTCTTCCGAAACTGGCTGTGGCCGATCCATCAGCTCGAGTTCGACCGGATCGAATTTACGTTTCATCGGTAGGAGGATTGACTCCGAAAGCTTTCGCGAGTTGACCTCAGTCGGTCCGAGCTCTCCACGGCGAGTCTTCGACCGGACCGGCGTTTGGCGGCAGTTCCAGTGAACCACCGCTACCTCGCAGATTTTTTGAGAAACTTGCGCCACGATTTGGGCAATGGCGCATCCTCGATCTCGCTCGCGATCCTGCCTTCAAATTCGGGACGAAAAACCGTGCTCGTTCCATAGACCATCACTACATCGCGCGAACCCTCGGCGCGAATCGCATGGGCCACCCCGGCTGGTATAACAACGCCGACGTTATTCCGAGTGCGGTGGTCATCGCCATCAACAAAAAACCGCATCGTTCGAGTCGGCAGCCCCGCGCGAATATCCTGCAGGATGATCTCTCCGCGTCCTTCCAGGAAAAACATCACATCCCACTGCTCGTCGTCATACCGGCGCAGCGAATAATCGTGCGAGTGGGTTACGAACAAACGGCGATGCCATTTTTCCGCAGTCGTTTCGTCGGGAATAAATGGCGGATGCACGTGAAATCCTTTCGCGCTATGAGCGTACATCCGAGCGGCGGACCATTGCTTCGGCCACAGTCCGATTTTCGCCAAAATGCCTTCGTCGCGCCGGACCAGCTCGCCGAAAAGTCCTCGATGCGGCTGACCATAAACGGTGCGGGCAAAAACCTCTACCCCTGGGATCCAAAGCCGTTTGATCTCCGGACGGCGGCGATCCAGCGCCGCTAGATCGCCCGCTTCGATTCCGATTTCGCTTACCTGTTGCGCCAGAGGCGCCGGATTATAATCACGTCCAACCAGCGCTTTCCGTCCGGCTTCGTTCAGGCCAGACCACAATTCCTTCTTGGTCATGTCGGTTTTCAATGAAGCCGTTTATGTGCCTAACGACAAGCCCACTCCTCAGCCTATTATTTCGTTGCGGCCGGTCGCAGGCAAATTTACGCTGCGGGTGGTTTGCGAGCGCATCGCGCCGCTAATCGCATGCTGGAATTTCCCGTCTATTTACTCTATCGCGTCCTGGTTCTTTTTCTCACAGCACTGCCGTTGCGCCTGCTTGTGGCCATGGGAAATGTCGCTGGTTTTTGCGCGTGGCTAATTTTGCCAGGATATCGGCGCCTGGCACTACGAAATGTCACGATCGCCTTTGGCGAGGAAAAATCGGGAAATGAGTTAAGACGGCTGGTGCGGCGCCATTTCCAGCGGCTCGGCGCAAATCTTCTCTCCGGATTAAAGCTTGCGGCAATGCCGCTAAGGAAAACGCAGGGGCTCGTTGCGATCGAGAATGCGGAGGCCGCTCATCGAGAACTGCGTGCTGGCCGTCCAGTGGTTTTCATTTTAAGCCACCTCGGAAATTGGGAGCTGCAGGCGCAAATGTTTCCAGCGGTTATCGGCTATGTGCGGAATAGCACCGTGTTTCAGCCATTGCGCAATCGTTACATCGACCAGCACGTGCGCAAATTGCGCGGCCGCGCTGGCGTCGAATTGTTTAATCGCGACGAAGGCTTTCAGAAAGCAATTGAATTGCTGCGGGCCGGCGGCGCGATCGGGATCCTGAGCGATCAGCACGCAGGTGATCATGGCTTATGGGTCCCATTTTTTAAAAAGCTCGCCTCAACCACATCGTTGCCGGCGCTTCTGGCCAAGCGGACCGGAGCCGCAGTGATCGGCACGGCGATTTACACGGATCGCCCGGGGAGATGGCGAATGGTTTTCACTGAAAAGATCGATGCTGAGGGCGATTCAGTCGCATCGCTAACCGCTAAAATGAACACGCTGATTGCCGAACAGATCTGTCAGGCGCCGGAGGATTGGTTTTGGGTGCACAATCGCTGGAAAACGCCACGTCCCAATTTCCTCCTCGCGCGCTACAAGCGCGGGATCTTCCTTCCCGATGGCGCTGCCGGACTGCAGCGGTTCCGGGTTTTGATCCGGGCGAGCAACTGGCTCGGCGACTCGGTCATGAGCATACCGGCGGTACGCGCGATCAAAAATGGACGGCCCGATCTTCATCTCACCGTCGTCACGCCAGAAAAGCTCGGTCCAGTTTGGAAACTGCTCCCCGAAGTTGATAAAATTATTCTGCTGCCGAAGAAATCTCTTTTCGCAACAGTGCGATTGCTTGGCCGGCAGCGGAATTTCGATGTAGCAATCGTTTTCCCTAACTCGCTCCGCGCAGCGTTGGAAATTTGGTTGAGCAAGATTCCGCGCCGGGTTGGTTATCGCGGCCACTGGCGCAGCGCATTGCTCAACCAAATCGTCAAACCACCGCGAAAGCCTGGGCCAATAAAACACCAAATTTATCATTACCTCCGGATAGCCGAGGATTGCGGGGGCGACACTTCGACGTTCGATCGCAATTCATTTGCGCTAACGCCACAACAGGCCACAAATGAAAAAATCTTTGCCCTTTGCCCCGGCGCCGAATATGGGCCTGCCAAGCGCTGGTTACCTGGCCGCTTCGCCCAAGCCGCCCAAGCTGTCGCTTCCGAACATGGGGCCAAGTGGGTTTTATTCGGAACAGCCAAAGATCGCGAGGCCGGAAGGCAAATCGCCGATGCATTGGGCGAAACATGCATCAACCGGATAGGCCAAACGACGCTAGACCAATTGATTGAAGAATTGCGTGTCTGTCGCTTGCTGCTGACAAACGACACGGGCACGATGCATCTTGCCGCACTTTTAGGCGTGCCGATAATTGCAATTTTCGGCTCGACCGAACCGGCATTGACTGGACCGGTTGGAAGTCGGCACGTTGTCGTGCGGCATCATGTCGAGTGCAGTCCATGTTTTTTGCGCGAATGTCCGATCGATTTTCGCTGTATGAAATCGGTCGGTGTCGAAGAAGTTCGCACCGCCGTGAGATCGGTTCTGCGAATACGCGGACGGGCTTAGTTTCTTGTCATTCCGAGCCCTTCGACTTCGCTCAGGACAGGCTCCGTCGAGGAATGGAGCAAGTGGGAGGAGCGACATGGACGGCAAAGCCGCGCAGGGTAGCGGCGAGAGAGTCGGGAGACGAACGAGTTCAATGGAGCGAGTGGGACGAGCGACATGGAAGGTTGCGCCGCGAAGGTAGCGGCGAGAGAGTCGGGAGACGAACGAGTTCAGTCTCTTACTGTAATCCGAATTATAGCAAAAGATGTCTCCCGCCACGGCGGGTAAACTGTTTCGCTCGACATGACAACAAATTCCCCCGCCCCGCGAATCTGCACCGAAATCCAGGTGATGTTTTTCGATACCGATTGCGGAGGCGTGGTGCACAACATTGCTTACCTGCGCTTCGTTGAGATTGCCCGCACTCTGCTGGCTGAAAAGCTTGGTCTTTCTTTGGTGGAAATGACCGAGACGCAGAAATACCCGGTGGTGGTCCGAAGCGAGATCGATTATCGCCGCGCCGCCCGCCTCGGTGACAAACTTCAGGTCGAAGGATGGCTTGACCAACTTCAGCGCGTCCGTTTTTGGTGCGGGTTTAAGATTACGAGGCCAAACGACGGCGCATTGATTGCACAGTGCCGACAGACGCTCGCGCTGATCCAAATGCCGGCGGCGAAATTGTTATCCCTGCCGCCCGAGTGGGACAAATATCGCGACACCGCCCAAGAATTGGCCTAACAAATACTGATCATGGTTGCGGGAGCGCGTACTTTCAGCATTCGAGAAACCTTGCTCGAGCCGCAGGCAATAAAACCGCCACCCACGCGCCACGCTCTATTCGTTTGTTTAATCGCTTTGGCCATGCTCCTCCACATTGGAACGGCAGGCTGGGGCGAGCTCTACGGTGAAACCGAAGGCCAATACGCCGGCGCCGCCCGTGAAATGATCGAGCTCCATTCCTGGTTGATTCCTACGAATGATGGCGTCCCGCGATTGCAGAAACCGCCGCTCCTCTACTGGCTCATCATTGCATCCTTCAAATTATTTGGGATTAACGCGACCGCAGCGCGTTTGCCCATCGCAATCGCGATCGTCGTCTCCGTGGCGCTAACATTTTTGATTGGCGAACGGCTAAGAGATTACTGGCACGGCTTCATGGCCGGACTGATTTACCTTTGCTGTTGGGGAATGTTTCTGCTCGGGCGGATGATCATGCCGGAGCCGGTATTTGCGATGTTCGTCACTGGTGCGGTTTTCTGCGGCCTGTGTGGATATCAAAGCCGCCGTGGCCGCAATCTCTGGTTTCTCGGCGCATGGATTTGCGCTGGCCTGGCCTGCCTAACGAAAGGAATTCACGGATTCCTTTATCCGGCAGCTGTTTTTGTGTTGCTCGCCTTTTTTTTTCGGGAGGCGCGAACGCGCTATCGCGCTCTGCTGCGCTGGCCTTACTTCCTCACCTTTCTTCTGATCGTTTTGCCGTGGCATATTTGGGCGTCACTGCATTTCCCAGATTTTCTGCCGCATCTCTTCGGCACCGAATGGCTGGGTCACGTTTGGGGCGATCCGGTTAGCCTCGATTACGAACCTGGCGTGCCGCGGTTTCAATTTCTCGCACTGCATCTGGCCTGGTGGTTTCCGATTTCCCTCGCCGTCCTGCCTGGAGCAGTTCTCGCCTGGCGAAAAGTTATTCGGCCGCGTGAGATCGAATTCAACGACGCTTTGCCGCTGTGTTGGATGGCGATTGTATTTTTACCGCTGCTGCTGCTGGGCGAACGGCAGGATTATTATTCATTCAGCATGTGGAGCGCGCTCGCGCTCTTTGCCGCCACCGCTTGGGACCGGCTTCCCCGAAATCTCCATATTCTTGGAATCAGCTTGATCGCTCTGGTCGGCGTCGGCGGGGTCTTGCTTGGGATCTTTTTGCCGGAAATCGTCAATACGGCGGCAAGTCAGTGGAAAGAACTGAGCCAGCGTTCAACTGCGTGGCAAACGTTCACAAATATTCCCGGCGGAACATGGCTGGCTTTTCGACCACTGCTTGGGTTGCTTGCGGGGTTAATCGTCGTTGCCGCTGTGATCGCACTTTACTTCGCGGCGAAGGGGCGTAGCCGGATTGCGCTCGTTGTTATCCTCGGCGCGATGGTGCCGCTTGGCCTCGGCTCGATCGAAGGAGTGGCCCGCGTCGCACCATTTTTTTCGCTGGCGGAAGCGGCTTCGGATCTCAACCAGCGGCTCGGTGATACTGGCGATGTTTATTATGAGGGAACGCTTCACGCCGGCAGCAGCCTGGTGTT
>Ga0073928_10011641_pt1 | contig 10232 bp, 8 predicted proteins | sample PaiPotPPA55metaG_FD_76969 | JGI IMG/M metagenome (GOLD analysis project Ga0073928, IMG submission 76969) | Iron sulfur acid spring bacterial and archeal communities from Banff, Canada, to study Microbial Dark Matter (Phase II) - Paint Pots PPA... ... | reverse complement strand
GCGCGACGACGGCGAACGCGCCGAGGTTCATGAACGTGTACGCGCCGAGGTAGAAGATCGCGTATCGCAATCCGAGCGCCGTGGTTCCGGCGAGCGCGGCAACGATGTAGCCGAGCTGCGCGATGCCCGAGTACGCGAGCAGCCGCTTGAGATCGGTCTGCGCGAGCGCGCCCACGTTGCCGCCGATCATCGAGATCGCGGCGACGATCCACAGCGGCGCGAGCAGCCGGTGCGCTTCGGGCCCCGAGCCGAGCGCGAACGCGAACCGCGCGAGCACCGCGAGCGTTCCGGCCTTCGTGACGACGCTCATGAACGCCGTCACCGGCAGCGGAGCGCCCTCGTACACGTCGGGCGTCCACACGTGGAACGGTACGAGACTGAGCTTGAAGCACAGCCCCACCATGAACAGCCCGCAACCGATCTCGAACAGCGGGCCCGACGCGAGCGGCCCAGCAAATGCCGATAGCGCGACGCTGCCGGTCGCGCCGAACTGCAGCGCCATGCCGTAGAGCATGAATGCAGTGCCGGTGGACGAGAGGATCAGGTACTTGAGCGCCGATTCGCGCGCCCCCGGCCGCGGCCCGAGCGCGCACAGGCAGTACAGCCCGAGCGACAGCAGTTCGAGGCCAAGGAAAATCGTCAGCAGGTTCGAGGCGCCGGCCATCAGCATCGCCCCGGTCGTGCTCCACAAGAGCAGCGCGATGCCGCCCGCCGCTTGGTCGTCGCGCCCGAGCGTCCACGCCATCAAGAGCGAAAAGATCGCGGCGATCACGACGATCTCTTGGAACACGTCGGTGAAACCGTTGTTGACGAAACCGCCGCCGAACGCGGAATACGGATGGTGCCAGCGGTGAAGCACGCCCAACCCGGCGAACGCGAGGCGGGCGATGCCCACGTCGAGGGCCGCGCCGCGGCGCCACTTGCGCGGCAGCACGAGATCGGCGAGCAGCACGACGAGCGCCGCGATGCCCGGATGCAGTGCGGGCGCGACCGCAAGCCAATCGGCCTCGCCCCACGGAATCACGAGCGTCATCGCACGGCCACGTAGGGCGCGGGCGCCCGCGGCGACGCAGCGACCGCGCCCGGCGCGATTCCCAGCAGCACCATCGCCACGACGAGCGGTGCGAGCGCGGCGACCTCGAGCCACGACATGTCCTCGCGCACCGGCACGTCGGGCACTTCGGGCCCGTGCATGATGCCCTGGAACACGCGCAGCATGTACGCCGCCGCGAGCACGATCGGGACGAGCGCGACGATCGTTTGCCACACGTAGCCGGCGTGAAACAAGCCCGTGAGAATCAAGATCTCACCCGCGAAGCCGCACAGCCCGGGCAATCCCAGCGCCGCGAGCGCGACGATCGTGAGGCCGCCGGCCAATTTCGGATTTCGGGACCCGAGGCCCCCGAGCCGCGCGATCAAGCGCGTCTCTTCGCGCACTTCGACCTCACCCAGCACGATGAACAATCCCGCGCTGAAGAGGCCGTGGGCGACCATGTAGACGACCGCACCGCCGAGCGCGACCGGATCGAAGCTGAAGATCGCGAGAACGATTAGGCCCAAGTGCGAGAGCGACGAATATGCGACGACGCGCTTCGCGTCGTCGATCACGAGCGCCGCGAGTGCCCCGTACACGAGGCCCACGAGGCCGAGCGCAAACATGAGCGGCACCGCGCGATGCATCGGGCCCGCGAGGAGCGGCATGCCGACGACGATGAAACCGTACAGCCCCGCTTTCGATTGGACCGCGCTCACGACGGCCGCCATCGGCGCCGGAAGGTCGGCGTACGTTTGCGGCATCCAGGTGTGGAACGGCCACACGGGCGTCTTCACGAGAAACGCGAACGCGAAGCCCGCGAAAATCCAGACCGCCCACGATGCAGCGATCGGCGGAATCTCGGGGGCGGGCTTTCCGATCACGTCGGTCGAGCCTTGCGCAATGCCGTACGCCGCGGTCGCGAGCAGCAGCGCGAGACCGCCGGCGAGGTTGTAAATGAGGTAGCGCCAAGCGGTCGTGCTCGAGCGCGACGGCGACCATGCCACGAGCGTCAGGAAGACCGGCACGAGCATCGCATCCCAGAACAGCGCGAACAGCAGCAGATCGCGGGTGAGGAAGACGCCGGTCATCGCGCCCAGCAGCAGCAGCATTTGCGCGACGAAATCCCGCGTTCGGGGCACGCGCGCGACCGCGATCGCGCAACCGGTGCACAGCGTCAACAGCAGCACGAGCCAATATCCCGGGCCGCCGAGCCCCAGATGAAAGCTCGCGATGAACGGCCGTTGCAGCCACACGTGCGCCACGTCGGGCACGTTCGAGCTGACCGCCGTCATGCCGAACGCGACGAATGAAATCACGGCTCCCAGCCACTTCGCGGGTCCTTCGGCCGACCGCGGCAGCGCGAACAACCCAAGACCGGCGAGGATCGGAACCAGAACGAGCGACCACAGGATCATCGCAGCGCTCCGAGCGTTGCGAAGTACGCGATGAACGCGGCGGCGCCGAGCACGATCGTCAGCGCGTAGCCGCGCACGAGGCCCGTCTGCAGCATCCGAAACAACGCGCCGAGGGCGCCCGCGAGCCATGCGACGTCTCGCACGCCTGCGTCGATGACGTGCGGATCGAAGAACCGGTCGATCGCGGCGCCGAGCGCTTGCGCGGGCCGCACGAGCGCGACCTCGATCGCGTCGTCGAACCAGAACGCGCGCGCGAGCGGCGCCGGCATGCCCGTGGCTTCGGATCGGAGCCGCTCGATCGCGGCCCCTTGAACCGCGGGCGAACCATAGCGAAGATACGCGGCGACGATGCCGCACGCGACGACGAGGAGAACGATCGTCGACGACACCCACTCCGCGATCGGCAGCACCGGGCCCGCGACCGAGTTCGCGACGGAAAAGCTCGTGCCGAAGAACCGCGTCCAGGGGCTCGGACCGCTGCCGAAGCTCACGCTGACGTAGCCCGCGACGATCGTCGGCACGATGAGCACCGCAACCGGCAACTGCATGAGCCACGCGGGCGGATGACTCGCGGCGTGCGCTTCGGCGTGGGCCGCCCCTTCGGGCGTCGCGATCGCGAGCTGGTCGTTCGGCACCTCGCCGCGGTACGGCCCGAAGAACGTCAGGAACATCATGCGGAACATGTAGTAGTCCGTCACGCCCGCCGTCAGCACGCCCGCGAAGTACAACACCGGCTGCCCGTGTTCGAGCGCGCCATAGATGACCGCGTCCTTCGAATAAAAGCCGGACGTGAGCGGAAAGCCGATGATCGCGAGCGTTCCGATCAGCATCGCCCAGAACGCGAACGGCATCCGCTCGCGCAGCCCACCCATCTTGCGCACGTCCTGCTCGTCGTGGAGTGCGTGGATGATGATGCCCGCCGTTAGGAACAGCTGCGCTTTGAAGAACGCGTGCGTGAAGAAGTGCAGCACGCCGGCCTGGTACGCGCCCACGCCGACACCCATGATCATGTAGCCGATCTGCGACATCGTCGAGTACGCGAGGATCCGCTTGATGTCCCATTGCGCGATGCCCAAGATCGCGCCCAGCACCATCGTGAGCGCTCCGATGATGCCGACGATCTCCTGGACGGTCGGCGTGAGGCTGTACAGCGGCGCAAACCGCGCGACGAGGTACACGCCCGCGGTGACCATCGTCGCCGCGTGGATCAGCGCGGAGACGGGCGTCGGGCCTTCCATCGCGTCGGGCAGCCACGTGTGCAGGGGAACCTGGGCCGATTTCGCCGCGGCGCCGAGGAAAAGCGCAAGACAGATCGCGATCAGCGTCGCGCTCGAGAACGTTCCGGCCTTGCCGAAAATGTCGGCGAACGCGATCGATCCGGTCGCGGCGTACAACGCGAACACCGCGTACATGATGCCCATATCGCCGAAGACGTTGATGACGAACGCCTTCTTCGCGGCCGCGACGGCGCTCGGCTTGTAGAACCAAAATCCGATGAGGAAGTAGGATGCGAGCCCGACCAGTCCCCAGCCGACGAGCAACCCGACGACGTTGTCGGAGAGCACGAGCGTCAGCATCGCGAACACGAAGAAGTTCATGTAGGCGAAGAACCGCGCGATCGCTTTGTCCGACCACATGTAACCGATCGAATACACGTGGATGAGCCCGCCGACGCCGGTGATGATCAACGTCCACAACAGCGACAGCGGATCGAACAGCAGCCCGAACGTGAAGCCCGGAATCCACGCCAGCAGCGTTTGCTGCAGCGGCGTGGGGGCGGTGGCGGCGCCGAACAGCAGCAGCGCGCAGACGAACGATGCCAGCACGGTCGCCGAGCCGAGCGCGCCCGAGGCGCGTCCGAGTTGCGGGCCGAGCGCCCAAAGCACGACGGCGCCCGCGAGCGGCAAGAGCCACAGCAGATCGAGCAGCGTCATCGCCACACGCTCCGCGGCGCGTTCACCCGCGCAGCCTCGCGACTTCGTCGACGTCGACGGTTCGGGCGTTGCGGAACACGGCGACCACGATCGCGAGGCCGATGGCAGCCTCGGCCGCGGCGACCGTGATGACCAAGAACACGAAGACGTGGCCCGCGTTGTTGACCCACGCCCGCGAGAACGCCACGAGCGCGAGGTTCGCGGCGTTGAGCATCAGTTCGATCGACATCAGCATGATGAGCGGATTGCGCCGCACCACCACGCCGGCCACTCCGATGAAGAAAACGACGGCCGAAAGCGAGACGTAGTTGACGACGTCGACGGTCATGCGGTCACCGGCCGGCCTTGATGATCGGCTCGCGATCCTTCGAACGCTTGCGCCGCAAGTGGCGGCCGTGGGTTCCTTGCGGAACGGCGTCGCCCGCGATCGCGACCACGCCGACGACGGCGACCATCAGGATGAACGCCGTGATCTCGAACGGCAAGAGCTGCGTCGTGAACAATGCGACGCCGAAATTGCCGATGCTGCCGAACACGTTCGCCGATCCGACCGTCCCGATCGCGGCGTTCTGCACGAGCGCCGGGATGACGGGCGCGTGCAGCGCGCCGAACATCAGGAAGCCGAAGCATGCCAGAACCGCGAGCAGCGCGGGCCCGACGACGTGCGGCAGCCGGTTCGGCCCTTCGGGCAGCGGCCCGATACCGCTCGAGAGCAGCGCGATGACGAACACGAACAGCATGAGGATCGCGCCGCTGTAGACGACGAGCTGAATGACGCCCAAGAACTCCGCGTTGAGCGTGAAATACAGCGTCGCGAGCGCCACGAAGTTCACGAGCAACCCGACGACGCTGTAGACCGGGCTCTTCTGCGTGATCGTGAACACGGCGCTCGAGATCAGGACGATCGCGAGCACATAGAACGCGATCATCCCGCGAGCCCCCGGCGCTGCGTGCGCAGGATCTCGCCACGATGCGTCGCCGGGTAGCCGGCGTCGATGTCGACGGTGCTCTTGCGCTCGGTCACGGAGCCCAGGTCGGCCGGAATACCGCCCGGCCGCTCATCGGGCGCGGTTCCGACGCCGGCCTCGGGCGGAACGAGCAGCCGGTCCTTGCTGTAGACGAACGAGCCACGCCGGTAATCGGCCATCTCGAAGCGCGGCGTCAGCACGATCGCGTCGGTCGGACACGCTTCCTCGCACAGCCCGCAGAAGATGCACCGCAGCTCGTCGATCTCGTAACGCGCGGCGTAGCGCTCGCCGGGCGAGCGCCGGTCGCCGGGCGCGTTCTCGGCGCCCATGACCGTGATCGCGTTCGCGGGGCAGGCGATCGCGCACAACTCGCAGCCGATGCAGCGCTCCTTGCCGTCGGCGTAGCGCCGCAATTCGTGCAGTCCGTGAAACCGCGGCGCGTGCTGTTTCTTGATCGTCGGATATTGGATGGTCGGCTTCTTGCGAAAAGCGAACTGGAACGTCGTCGCGAACCCGCGCGCGAGCGCCGTCACGCCGCCGAAGAACCCCATTACCCCGTCACCGCCACGATCGCCGCCGTGATCATCAAATTGAGGGTCGCGACCGGCAGCAGCACCTTCCAGCCGAAGCTCATCAGCCGGTCGTAACGCAACCGCGGCAGCGTCGTGCGCAGCCAGATGTACATGAAGATGAACAACCCCGCCTTGAGCACGAACCACACGATGCCCGGAATGAACCCGAGCCCGAACGGCGCGTTCCAGCCGCCCAAGAACAGCAGCGTCGCGATGCACGACACCGTGATCATGTTCAGGTACTCGGCGATGAAGAACAGCCCGAACCGCAAGCCCGAGTACTCGGTGTGGAAACCGCCGACCAGCTCCGATTCGGCTTCGACCAGATCGAACGGCGCGCGGTTGGTTTCGGCGACCGCGGTGATCACGTAGACGATGAAGCCGACGATCTGCGGAACGAAGAACCACACCCGGTGCTGCGCGTGGACGATGCCCGCGAGCGACGTCGTGCCCGCCAGAATCAGCACGCCGATCACCGAGAGCGTCATCGCGAGTTCGTAGCTGATCATCTGCGCGGTCGAGCGGACGCTGCCGAGCAACGGGTACTTGGAGCCCGACGACCAGCCGGCGAGCGAGATGCCGTAGACGCCGATCGAGGTGAGCGCAAAGATCACGAGGATGCCCGCGTTCACGTCGGAGATGCCCCACAGCCCCGCGCTCGATTCCGAGAACGGAATCACCGCGAACGCGCCCATCGCGCACAAGAGCGAAATGAACGGCGCGAGCCGGTAGATGAGCGGATCGGCCGACTCGGGCGTGAGGTCTTCCTTGAAGAGCATCTTCGCGGCGTCGGCGGCGGGCTGCAGCAGGCCCCACGGCCCGACACGGTTGGGGCCCGGCCGCAGCTGCATCCACGCCATGATCTTGCGCTCGAAGAGCATCGAGTACGCGAACGTCGTTATCACGATGAACAACACGACGACCGACTTGATCAGCACGACGAGCCACCACGGCGCCTGGTCGAGCATCAAACTGCGGCTCCCGTGAGCGCCGCCAGCATGACCGCTTCGCCCGCCGCGAACCCGTTCGCGGGTGACTCGGGCAACCCGTCGACGACGACGACCACGTTCGCAAGCGCGTGCTCGTCGACGACGACCGTGAGATCGCGCAGTTCGCGATCGCCCGCCGTCAACCGAACGAGCGCGCCCGTTTCGACCCCGAGCCCCGCCGCCGTGGCGGGCGCGAGCGTCGCCGTCGGTCGCGGCCGAAGCTCCGCGACGTCTTCATCGAAGTACGAGGTTCCGCCGCCGGAAAACGAATGCGCCGCAATCGCGAGGCGCAGGCCACCCTCGAGCCCGGCCGCAGCGGGCGACGGCTCCGCGGCGCCGCACAGCACGGGATCGGCGAAGCGTGCGCCCCGCACCGCGGGCGGCGCCGCCGCGGCCGCATCGACCGCCGCGGGGTCGGGCAGTTCGACGTCGAGCGCCGCCGCGAGCGCGACCGCCATGTCACCGTCGGCGAGCGTTCCGTCGGGCGCCGCGTGCGCGGCGGCAAGCGCGATCGCGCGGCCGTCCGCATTATAGGTATGGCCCGATTTTTCGAACGCGGCGCGCGCGGGCAGCACGAGGTGCGCGAGCTTCGCCGTTTCCGTCATGAACAGCTCGGTGACGACGGTGAACTCGACGCGTTCGAGCGCATCGCGCACCGCGCGCTCGCCGAGCGGATGCTGCAGCACGGGATTCGCGCCGAAAATCGCGAGCGACCGCAACTTTCCGTTCAGCGCCGCCGACAGCATCGCGCTCGCATCGAGGCCGCCGCCGCCGGGAAGCATGCCGAGCGCTTCCGCACCGCGCGCGTTGCCTTGCTCACCCGCAACGTAACCGAAGACCGCGACGCCTTTGGCCGCGAGCGCATCCATCAGCTCGGCCGCCTCGCGACCGCCGGCGACGTCGATGCCGTCCCAGACGAACGCCACTCGTTCGATACCAGCGAGATCCGCCGCGAGCGCACCCACGTGCGCGACGTTCGAAAACGGCACGGCCGACCCGGCGGCGTGCGCGCCGACGGTGACGTAGCGCGCACCGTGCCGCGACACGGCCTTGCGTATGCGAAGATCCATTACGGGCGCCGTCTGCGACGGCGGCCGGCCGATCGCGACGATCAGCTGCGCGGTCTCGAGCTCCGCGTACGTTCCGCCGTGCGTGCCGGGTGACGCCTGGCGTTGCCGCCCGGCGCGCCAATCGACGTTCTGCACGCCGAAGCCGCGCAGCAGCCGCTCGAGCACGACGATCTCCTCGTTGAGCAATCGCCCTCCGCCGAGCGCACCGATGGCGCCCGTGCCGCCGCTCGAGACCGCGCCGCGCCAGTGCTCCGTCCACAACGCAATCGCGTCGTCCCACTCGATTTGGACGAACTCGGATCCGCGCCGCAGCATCGGGCTCACGATGCGGCGCGCGTCACGATAGAAACCCACATTGTACCGCCCGCGATCGCACAACCACCCGTCGGAAATCGCGTCATCGTGGGGATCCGACATCGTGCGCAGGATCGTGCCGTAGCGCTGATCGACGTTGATGCTGCAGCCGACCGCGCACTGCGTGCAGCTGGTCTTCGTGCGGTGGTTGTCCCACGGCCGCGATTTGAAGCGGTAACGCTTCGAGGTGAGCGCGCCCACCGGGCAAAGCTCGGTGACGTTACCGGAGAAATTCGAAACGTACGGCTCGCCGGTCGCGGTCGCGATCACGTCGCGCTGGCCACGATCCTTGACGACGAGCGATTGCTCGCCCGTAATAATCTCATCGAAGCGCGTGCAGCGCTGACACACGATGCAGCGCTCGTCGTCGAGCACGATCGTCGGCCCGAGATCGATCGCCTTCGGCTTGCGCGCCTTCGGCTCCGCGAGCCGCGATGCGCCCTGCCCGTACGCCATCGAGAAATCTTGCAGATCGCACTCGCCGCCTTTGTCGCAGATCGGACAATCCAGCGGGTGGTTGATCAGCAAAAATTCCATGACCGCGCGCCGGCCGTCTTCGACCTTGGGACCGTAGGTGCGCACGACCATTCCGTCGGCAGCCGGCGTATTGCAGGCGATCTGCAGCTTCGGCGTCTTCTCCACTTCGACCAGACAAATGCGGCACAAGCCGGCCGGCCCGAGCTTCGGATGGTAACAGTAGACCGGAACGTCGACCGCGATCGCCTTCGCCGCTTCGACGAGCAACGTGCCTTCGGGCACGGTCACCGAAGTGCCGTCGATCGTGAGGCTGACGTCCTTAGCCACGCGGCGCGCTCACGCCGGGTCGTCCGCATTCGGCAGCGCGCCGCCGGGATTCGCCGCGCCCTCGTCGCCGCCGCCGGCCTCCTTCTTCTTGCGCGCCTTGCGCACGCTGCGCACGCCGAGCACGACCGCGATCACGACGAAGATCGCGCCGAGAATCCACCACACGCTCACGCCGCCTTTGACGGCCTGCGCGTCGCCGCCCGGGGTTGCGGCAGCGTCGAGATCGGCCATCAGACCACCCCCGCGATTTCACGCGGCTTGCGCACGCAAGCTCGGAACTGCGCTTCGAAGCGCTTGACGACGGAAGCTAAGAACGGTTCGATGGAATCCCCCAGTGGGCACAGATTGATGCCCGTGAGCTGATGCGACACGGCGACGAGCATATCGACGTCGGAGTCGAGGCCGCCTCCTTGCATCATGCGCTCGAGCGTGACCTCGAGCCAGTGGCCGCCTTCACGACACGGCGTGCACTGCCCGCACGATTCGTGGGCGTAGAACCGCACGAGCGCGAGCGCCGCTTCCACGAAGTTCGTCGTCTCGTCGAAAAACACGACCGCCCCCGACCCCAGCATCGTCCCATGCTGCGCCATCGTATCGAAATCGTACGGCAAATCGAGATGCTCCTCGAACAAACACGCCGACGACCCACCCCCCGGCTGAATCGCAACGATCTTCTTCCCGTCGCGCGGGCCGCCCGCAATCTCGAGCAGCTCACGCAGCGGCGTGCCAAGCGGCACCTCGTAGTTCCCCGGCTTCTTCACGTGGCCGCTCACCGAAACGATCTTGTACCCGGGCGACCGCTCCGGCCCGACCTTCGCAAACCACTCGGCCCCGTTCTTCAAAAGAAACGGCAATGTCGCGAGCGTCTCCACATTATTCACGACGGTCGGCTCGCCGTACAGCCCCTTCACCGCGGGAAACGGCGGCTTCAACCGCGGCTCGCCGCGCCGCCCTTCGAGCGAATTCAGCAGCGCCGTCTCTTCACCACAAATATACGCCCCCGCCCCCCGATGCACGGTGACCTCAATGCCGATATCGCTCCCAAAAAGCTTCTGCCCCACGAACCCCGCCTCGCGCGCCGCCGCAAGCG
>Ga0073928_10011640_pt1 | contig 10234 bp, 7 predicted proteins | sample PaiPotPPA55metaG_FD_76969 | JGI IMG/M metagenome (GOLD analysis project Ga0073928, IMG submission 76969) | Iron sulfur acid spring bacterial and archeal communities from Banff, Canada, to study Microbial Dark Matter (Phase II) - Paint Pots PPA... ... | reverse complement strand
GGCGGTCGGATTTATTGTCGACGAATGCCATTCAGAACTTTTCTCGACAAATGCGCCGCTAACAGCGCTGCGAGTGGCTTGCATGTGTCTCCAGTTCAGCAAAAAAACTGTTGATTCGACAGCCCTTGCCGGGTTAAACGAGCGTTACTTCAATACTTGCCTCGCGCAAACTTCTCAGATGCGGCTTTCCAATTTTCTTATCCGTGATGGTTTCGTGCACAGCCGAAGTCGGCATGATAAGCGACAAACTTCTGCGCCCAAACTTGCTTGAGTCGCAAACGACGATCGTACGGCGAGCGGTTTTGGCCATCACGCGATTCACGCGCGCTTCCAGCTGATTGGGGGTGGTCAGCCCATAATGCGTGTCAAAGCCATCGACCGCCAGAAACAGCATGTCGGCGCTAAGCTGCCGCAACGATTCTTCCGCCAACGGTCCCACGAGCGAAAAGGAATCTTTGCGAAGAGTCCCTCCAGTAAGAATCACTTCGACAGAAGTACCGGCTAATTCTTCGGCGATGTTGGTGGCGTTGGTTATAACGGTAAGGCTGCGGAATTGTTTGCAACCGCGAGCGATTGCTGTTGTGGTGGTTCCTGAATCCAGAATAATCACCTGGCCTTCTCGAATCATTCTTACCGCGGCCGAGGCGATGCGCAGTTTGTCATGGCGGTGCAGCCGCTCTTTTTCCTGGAAGCTGCGATCTTGCAAGGCCCCAGTACGAAGCGGCAGCGCACCGCCGTGCGTGCGTTCCAACTGTCCCTGATGATGGAGAAATTCGAGGTCCTTGCGAATCGTTATGAGAGAGGTATGGAAGCGGTCTGACAGATCGCGGACGAGAACGCGGCCATCGAGCTGTAATAGCTCAAGAATCCCGCGCCTGCGTTCCCCATTTAGCATCTTCTAGGAGCCTCGTTGTCTTCCTTATTCGTTGAGCTGTTAAATATTTGCTAAGCCAACTTCTCTATGCGCACCATAGGTTCCAAAGCTTTAACATCTGCTTCGCGCAGGCGACCGGGCGAATCCGCCAGGCAATTCGCGGCGCCACAGGCGGCCGCTAATCGCAAAATATTCTCAACACTAAGTCCGACCGACATAGCATACGCAAATGCCGCTACTGTGGCATCTCCACAACCGACACTGGAGGTCACCGCGACCCTGGATGATTTCGCGTGGTATGTAGCTTGCCCCGCACCAGCCTGCCAAACAAACCCATCTTCTCCTAGGCTTAGGATTGCGCTGCGGGCTCCGAGCTTTACAAGGCGGTCGGCGGCATTTTTCCACGATTGTGGATCGCCAATTTCTTCGCCGATAAGCCATTCGGCTTCTTCTCGATTAGGCTTTATAAAATCTGGAGCAGCACCGAGAGCAAGGCGCAGCGGTTCTCCGCTGGTATCCAGAAATATTTTGTGTCCGTGCTGGTGCACCAGGGCGGTTAGCTCCGCATAAAAGGCCGGATTGGCGCCGGTCGGCAGACTACCGGAGGCGAATACTATTCCAGGGTTTGCTGACTGGGAAAAAATGTTGGCACATGTGTCACAAAAGCTTGTCCATTCTTTTTTGCCGATTGGCAGACCAGGTTCCAGCAATTCGGTTACGCCGCCCTGATCGTCGATGATTTCCAAATTAACGCGCGTATCGACGGTTGCCGTTACGGGTTGCACGCGAATATGGAGAGCCTGCAATCCGTCGAGCAGTTGCGTTCCAGTGAGGCCACCAGCGAAACCGATCCACAGCGGATCCGCGCCCAAGGTTTGCAATACCATGGCAACATGCGCGGCTTTTCCGCCAGGCGCCGCGCGCACATCACTGACTCGATTCACGCGGCTCGGAATCAACCTCGAAACACGCATGCGTTTGTCGATCGCCGGATTGGCACTCACGCACCAAAATGAATTTGCCAGCCGTTTCCGCATAGTCACTGAGGTGATACCGGCGCATCGCGTATCTCGTAAAAGCTAGACCATGGTTTTGCGGGCCCGAGAAGCGCGTTCACGCGTTGAATATTTTTTACGCCCTCGCTTGCCAACCATTCCTGAAGAGCAGAAAGGCCGCCGGCGGCAAAAACTGGGACACCGTCTTTCCACGTCGCGCGGCCGCACAGTACACCTGAAAAATTTGCTCCGGCCTCGGCCGCAAGCTCGAGAGTTTCGCTGAACGTTTCGTTGCTGACTCCTTCTGAGAGATAGATAAACGGCTTTCGAGCGGCTGCCGCAGCACAGCGAAAATGTTCCTTCGCTTCTGCACGAGTGTAAACGGCATTTGCGTTTTGACCGTCTCGAGTACCTACGAAAGCCATGTTTACCGGGACACCGACCTTAAGCACATCGACACGATATTGCGGCTTGGAAAATTCCTCAATTCCTCGGGTTACGACTTCAGGCTTAAGAACGGCAAATTCGCGGCCCTTCTCGCCCATTTCGTCGTGATAGGCGACCAGCTCGAGAAAGTATGGCACGTCCTGCGCAGCGCACTCTTCGCCAACACGCTGCACCCAATCTTTTTTCAGATCGTTGATACGCGATGCACTGAACGGCGAATAATACAGCAACGTTTTTATTCCATCAGCGCCGGCGGCAGCCAGTTTTTGTGCGGTCCAGCCATCTAAAAGTTGTGGAAGCCTGCCGTCTACCGAGTTGTCGTAGCCTGTTTGTTCATAAGCGAAAAGGAGGCCGACGTTTTTTGCGCGCTGCCTGGCGGCGAGAAGGCCAATTTCTGGATCGAGCAGAATGGCGCTAGCGTGAGGCGTTAAAATGCGACTGACGGCCTCCTTAAATTGCTCCAGAAGTTCACGCGGAATCTGGTCACCAGCGATGCCGGTTGCAGCGGAAAAAAGTTTTCGCAGTGCGCTGCGCTGGTCAATTGCCAAGGCGGCGATGACACCGCGGCTATCGGCGATCGCTTGCAGGCCTTTTTGTTTTCCTTTCGAAATGTTCACATTTTTCCTTGGCTACTGTCGTAAAGCTCCGGGATAAAGCCCTAGTGAATCGATTTTGCATCCTCAAACCATGCGACGGCTCCGCGCTCCAGCGAGGGCAGATTAAAGACCAGCAGATCTCCAATACGTTGTCCATGTACGGTTTGTGGTTCTCCCAGGAAGGGAAGAACGTGAAGAGTTCTGCGGTCCGTGGCAGGCATTGAGATCCGCACCCGGTTTTGCGGCGTGGGCACCGCGATCATGTGCGGCACCAGACCAGTAAAATTAGCGAAGAAAATTGTCGGGTTACCGTTCACAACAGCGATGTTGGTGACTACTGTTAGCGGAGCCTCAACGGACATTTGGGGCTTAGTATCGACGCTGGCCAGAAATTCTGCAGGGACCATCTGAGATGCGGCGGCAAAATCTTTCTGCGCATGTTCAAAGTAAGACTTCGCAGGACACCCCTTGAAGCGCGTGATCCCCGTTGCGTCGCCGAATTCGGTGGCGTCGGTTCCGGTGATGACCAGATGTCCTCCTTTTGACAAAAACTCCCGCAGGGACGATCGCTCCTCGCCGTTGAGAATACTTACATCCGGGAGAACCAGAACTGGTCCTCGAAAACCCGAAATCGTACGCGGCGTAACGACCTGAACTTCCCGATGTTTTTGTAACAACAGCAACAATGTACCGCGATACGACGGCAAAAAGCCTGCGCCGTCATAATTTCTGCTCTTCGGCGAAAAATATACGCCCACAGGACTAAGGGGGCTGCGTGGAGAATAAAAAGTTTTCTCGTGCTGCGCGATCCACTTGTAAATCAGCGTGCGCGTGCGGATATCGTTCGAACCGGCCATGGAATGTCCCGGCGCATCCCACACGTTGACGCCGGCCATGATCTGCGACATGGCCAGATTCTTCATGGCATCGCTGGGCGCAACGTTTTTGTCGCCGTCCCATGAATAATTGAGCAACCAGGTTGGCTTGCCTTGCGCAAAGGCTCTAAAGGAGAGCATGCCCACCTGATACAGTAACCAATCCAATTGCGAGCGCGACGAAGCCATGTGATCGCCGCTGCCAAATTCGTATTCGTGAGCGATAGCGTCTACCACGCCGTACATTTCGTATACGTCCGCGCCCACGCGAACTGCTTCTTCCTCGATGCCCGGATAGATTTCTGGAATGATCGCAATGGCAGGATTGACTGTTCGCGCGGTTTGGCCGATTTCATCAACAAAGTCCGTCAGCGTAGAAATCCTGAAATCAATCCACTTGCGAAAATTAGCATCCGCGAAATCGCCCAGCTTCAAGTCGTGACGCGCGTCCAGACCCGTGTTGCGGCGGAAAGCATTTACGGTGTATTCGTCAAAACTTGCCCAAGTATTTTCCCAGCCGTCGAAATGAGTCATCCAATAGGGAATATCCACATAGATTCCGTCAATCCCCGTTGCGGCAATTTCGCGCACGCGTTGCATGTAATTTTTCCGCCATTCTACTGCGTACGGACTGATCCAAACATCCTCATCACCCGGCCTGATCCAAAAGGCGGCGCCGGATGTAAATACCGCGGGCTCGCGGGTGATCTTTTGTTGTAACCAATCCGGATGATCCTTTAAAACGCTGTGTTGAGATTTTTCCGCATGCGCGGTGATGCATTCTGTCCCGGCAATGTACACGAAACTTTTGTTGCCGGCTTTGTGCGCTTGCTCCGCAACGGCGCGAATCGCGTTCAATTTTTCCGTAGGATCGAGGAAGCTTTCGTAACGGCCGGGGATGTCATTGTCCACCTCGATACCAAAAACACCGCTGGCCTGCGCATCTTTCACAATGGCTACCGCATTGTCAGAGCGCAGCCCATATGCCCCAATGCGCGTAAAGTGCAGCCAGCTCTGCTCCCGGCTGCTGGCCTGGGCAACGGCGCACAAAACCGCACAGTAAAACGTGGCGATGGTCCAGATTTTCATTCGAACATGGTCCTAGAATTCGAAGCGCACCCCGAATTGAGTATGCCTTGGTGAGTTCGCGGTGGAAGTCACGGTGCCAAATGAACCTGGATTAGTAGGGTCCGTGGATACGGAGGTATTGGGAGACGCGAACCGAGCTGTGTTCGTGAAGTTAAAGAATTCGGCGCGCACTTGCAGCTTCATGCTCTCGCGGATGGCAAATTCCTTGCTGAACGAAACATCGGCGTTGCGAATGCCATCGGTGCGCACCGTCGCAATGTACCGCGGCGCATTGCCCGGAGTTTCATCTCCTGGATATCCAAAACAACTTATGTTGAACACCGAGGGATTGCCGGCGCCGTTCAATCCATTCGCAGCAGCCTGGTGGTAACTGATCCCGCTGGAGAGTTGATTGCACAAAATGTTGGGCCGCTGATTCCCGTCTAGAAACAATCCGTTCGCGGTACCTACCGTTGAAAAAGCCAGTGGCTGACCACTCTGGCGAGTGATAACCATGGACACGCCCCAGCCGCCAACCACTCCGCTTAAGAAAGGATTCATGTCTCGACCAATCCAGCGCCCGCGGCCCACTGGCACTTCCAAAACGGTAGCCAAGACAAACCGGTGCGTTGCATCGTTAGCGCTGATACCGTGCTCGAGTTTCAGACGGTCGAGTTGCTGCACATTTCCGGAGTCCAAAGATCCGACGAACGAGTTAAAGCCGGCTGAAGAATCATCCGTTGACTTAGAAAACGTGTAGTTCCCCTCGAAGCTGATGTAGTGACCGGCGCGCTTCTGAAAGCGCACTTGCATGGAATTGTAAAAGGAATTAGCACCGAGATTCGGCAGGCCTGTGAAGCTGCCGCTAAATTGCGGATATGGCCGCAACAGATTGGCCAGCGGGATTTGCGCTTGAGTGTACAAAGACGATGGCTGATTAAAGACGGGCGCGGGTTGTCCCGGGACCTGGACGAACAGATATTGAAACGGATTGTTGACGAGCTGATTCAAATAGGCAGTTACGCAGCCGTCGACGTCACAGTTGGGGTCGAGAGCATGCTGTTGCGCTGAAATTTGAGCGCGCAGATCGGAAGAGAGAAAATTCCTGTTGCGCGTCGTGGTGATGTTATTTCCACCCCAGGGCAGATGATTACTGCGGTTCGCGGAGTAGTCGATGCCGACGGTAACATCCGATGGTAATAGCCGTTGTATTCCAATATTCCATTGATAGATATTGGCGTTGCGCGCCTCTTCCGTTCCTAAATTGTTGGAATTGGAAAATCCCCAGTTGGGATTCTTTCCGTAAGTCATGCCCTCCGGTTGAGGGAGACCATTCGGAAACGGATTCGCGAAAGTCGCGAATTGAGTATTGAAGCCGTCTTGGGTGAAAAAAATGTTACCGGAGCTGCTGAAAGCGGTCCCAGTATATTGGAAATTGGTCGCTGGGTTCAGGCCGTAGTAGATTCCTGCACCGCCGCGAAAAACCGTTTTCGAATTAAATGCGTAAGCAAAACCGAGGCGCGGTGCGACGTTTTTCCAATCTATCGGGAGATGGCGGCCTAGACCGCCCTGCCCGGGAAAAAGCGTCGTGCCTTTCAGCTCCGTGGGCGCTTGGCCTTGTAAGAGGGAGATCGCAACTCCCGTATCACCGGAGAAATCGCTGTACTGCTGATGATTGAAGCGTTCCGTGTATGGCGTGCTCCATTCGTAGCGCAGTCCTAGATTTAGCGTCAGTTTCGAACTGACCTTGTAGTCGTCCTGGAAATAGAATGCCGTCTCCCATGATTTGTCAGCCACTTTAGGCTGGATGTTTATGAAACTTGACGGGTCGCCATAGCCGATCAGCACGTCCGCAAAAGAATTTCCCGAAGACGTGTCGGTCGGTGAGACTGCTGTAACTGTCTGGGGAAAATAGAAAAATCCCGTCGGATAATTAGGCTGACCAAAATTATTGAAGAATTGCCGTTGTTCAAATCCGCTGGTAAAGGTGTGCCTTCCGTGAAGCCATGAAACGGAGGAAGAATACGAATACAAGCTGTGTGCGAAGAACGTATCGCTGCAGCACTGATTAAAAAGCGAAAGTTGGTTGGCGGTGCCACTGAAGTCCATCTGAATGACGGGCATGCGATTCAAGCCATTGGCTTGTTGCAGAATGGAGGGGAATCCCACCGAGGTGAGGCTGGGACCAACGCTGCGACCGGGTGAAGTTACTCGATCTATTGCAAACCTACTGGTCCAAAGTGTCGTTGGCGTTAAAGAGTAATCCAACTCGAGTCCTGCGTTGCTGACTACCGTGGTTCCCGCTAGTCCGTCGTTAATAGTATTTCCCTGAGCATCGTTACCATCCGCCAAAATAAATGGTGTTGAAAAATCCGAGTACAAGTGGCTGTAGCGCCCGGAGAGATGCACTTTATCGTTAAAGTGCTGATCCACTTTGATGTCGTACTGGTAGCCGCTGCTGGAGGCGATGGTGGAGCGACGGAAATTAAAATTCGGATTTCCAGTGACATTTGGCAGCGGGTACAAATTCAGGATTGCCTGACCGATTGGATTGATTTGAGCTTTTGGAATAACGTTCGGTACTCCCGCCAGCGAATTGCCGGAGGTGTCAACGTTTGAGGCGTCGCCCACATACTGGGATCGTTGGCTGCAAGTATTTGTCGAAAGATCCGTCACTAGGCAATTCGAAGGGTTGTAAATTAACGAGGAGTCGGCCGAAAAATTGCCAAGCCGCTCGTCGACAGTAGGCACATTGCCGGACATGTTCACGGCATCTTGCACGCGCACTTTCTCGAGGTCCACGAAGAAAAATGTTTTCCCTTTACGGATCGGCCCACCCAGCGCAAAACCGTACTGGTCACGCGAGTGGTCTGCCTTGGGAACGCCCGCGGCATTATTAAAAAATTCATTGGCGTCCAGGGCTGACCGCTGGCCAAACCACCAACCGCTCCCGTGAAATTTATTGCCGCCTTCTTTCAGAACCAGATTAACGACCGTGCCGCCATTGTTTCCGTACTCCGCAGAGAAACTATTATTCGCGACTTTGAATTCTTGAACGATTTCGACGGAGGGCTGGTAATACACATTTGTCGTGCCGCCTTCACCTTGTTCCGGGGCGCTGGTCAGCGCGCCGTCCAAGCGGACTTCCGCAGTTGCGTTACGCTGCCCATTGGAAACGAAGTTTGTTCCTGACGGATAAGAATCTTGAATTCCTGAGCCTGCTGATTCCGTAACGCCACCGGCAAGAAATACGAGCCCGAAAAAGCTGCGGTCTTGTAATGGAATATCTCGAACGTATTCGTTGGTCACATCCGTTCCCAAGGTGGCGTTTCCGGTATCCAGCAGAGGCGCTTGCTCGGTTACGGTGATGCTGCTGCTTACTGAACTTGGGGATAGCGTGAAGTTGAGGTTCGCTTCCTGGCTGACAGCGAGCACGATATCTTTTCTTTCGACCGACCCGAGATTTGGCGCTTCGATTAAAATCATGTATGTTGCGGGCCGCAAGCCAGTCAATACGTACACGCCCTTGGAATCTGTGGTTACTGATGTCTGAACGCTGGTAGCCTGGTCGGTCAGGGTGACTTTGGCTCCGGCAATTACCGCACCTGATGGATCGGTCACTTCGCCGGACAGCTTTCCGGTGTAAGTGGACTGCGGACATAGAGGCAGGGAACAGATCAGCGTCAACAGCGTCCATGCAATAATCCGGGAACTAAACATGTCTTGCGGGACAGATTTCATAGTGGCTCACCTCGGATAAGCCAATTTTCGCTAACTTTCGAGTGCTTTCGATTAGTTACTTTTACTTGCTATTATAATTCGTGTCAAGACCCAGGATTTAGCGGCTCGGTGAGACTCGCGGGGAGATAGATCACGGATTACTTCGTAAGATCGATGCGTCTCAGTTTGTAATGGTATCTTCTGGGTATGCTAGAAATGCTGTGCACGGGTTAAACGGGATGGATGAAGGCCGAGTTTCGAGAAGAAATGCACTTAAATACCTGGGGGTGTTAACCGCTAGCGCGGCGGGGCGAGAATTTCTCGCGTCCTGGCTGCCCATGCAGTTGGTGCAGGGTGATGAGCACGGCGCACCTGTAACCATCTCCGGTACGCATCACGAAATTCAAGAACCAGACCCGGTTGCAACGTATTCTCCCCAATTTTTTAATCCTGATGAATTTCGCACCGTTGAGATTCTGGCGGCGATGATTATTCCTACGGATGATGCGCCGGGAGCAAAAGAGGCGAAGGTTGCCAACTACATTGATTTCGTCGTTTTTTCGGCGGCGGAGTTTGAGCCGCTGTTGCAGAAGCAATGGATCGACGGGCTATCGTTTCTGGAACGCGAAAGTCAAAAACAATTCAGCAAATCATTTCGCGACGTGGATGAAGCGGATCGGATCAAGTTGCTAACGGATATGAGCGCGCCGGAGCGAGATTCAAAAGCGCAGCATGAAGGTTTTGCATTCTTTTCTGTCGTAAAGGACATGACGGTGGAGGGTTTTTACACCTCGAAGATCGGGTTGATCGACGTGCTGGATTATCAAGGAATGAATTATATGCCGGACTTTCCGGGCTGCACGCATCCGGAACATCACTAGCGGGCAGGAAGAAAGAAAATTTAATTTGGCGAAACAAACTGTTTACGACGTGATCGTGGTCGGCTCGGGAGCTTCGGGCGGAGTCACCGCGTATACCCTTGCCAGCAAGGGTTTGAAAGTGCTCTGCCTCGAAGCCGGCCGAATGATCGAACCGCACAAGGATTTTCACAATCACAAACCACCTTACCGCTGGCCGTACCGCGGCCACGGAAAACCGGGGCAATACGGCAAGCTGCCACAGGGGATGGAATGGAAAATTAATGAGTGGACGGATCAACTGTTCACCATTCCGCACGATGATCCTTACGCTTTGGCCCCGGGAGCCAAATTCACCTGGACGCGATTGCGCGCCGTCGGCGGCCGGACGCTGGTGTGGGGAAGAGAGTCCGGAAGATTTGGCCCGCTGGATTTCAAACCAAAAAGCATGCAAGACGGGTTTGGCGAAGATTGGCCGATAACGTATGAGGATCTGGAGCCTTATTACGACAAGACCGAAGCGTTGATCGGAATGTCGGGCGGTGGAGAGGCGGTTTACAATTCGCCGGCCAGCAAAAACGCGCTGCCGGCTTTCAACGCGCGCTGCGGCGAATTGCTGATAAAAAAAGGCACGGCAAAATTAGGCATGAAAACGGTGTCGATGCCGCTAGCGGTGCTAAGTACTACTTTTCATAAATACGATGACGTATCAAGTATGCTCTTTGCGAGGCTGGATCTGGTATGCTTTGGCATTAAGGAGATTACTTCCTCATGCCAAGAGAAAGCCCATTTGGGATAGTTC
>Ga0073928_10011639_pt1 | contig 10234 bp, 8 predicted proteins | sample PaiPotPPA55metaG_FD_76969 | JGI IMG/M metagenome (GOLD analysis project Ga0073928, IMG submission 76969) | Iron sulfur acid spring bacterial and archeal communities from Banff, Canada, to study Microbial Dark Matter (Phase II) - Paint Pots PPA... ... | reverse complement strand
TTGCTGCCTATCCCTATCTGTCGGCCCGTCTCGGTCCCGGCGATATTGTGTTGGATCACACGGTCACGATTGAACCGGAAGTCGCGCCGGAAAAGTGGGCGGACTGTTACCTGACCGCGCTCAGGAATCTGAAACCCGGCGTCACGGAGTTTGTCATCCATCCCGGTTACGACGACGAGGAACTGCGTGCCGCAACCCGCGAACGTCCCACCTGGGGTGCGGCCTGGCGGCAGCGCGACTTCGATTTTTTCACGAGCGACCAGTTCCGCCAGGTTCTGGCGCAACAGAACATCAAGCTGATCACATGGCGCGAACTTGCCCGCGCGGCCGCCCAGAAATAATCCATCCTATGGGATGGTGGATGCGGCAAGCTGGATCGGCACAAACCTTGACGACCTGTCCACGCTTGCCGCCGTCCATGACGATGGCCTCAGTCATCTTCTCGCACGGCTTCTGGCAGGCCGACACCTTGTTGCCTGCGCCATTTGCCTTCGTTTCTTGATCTCCAACTCCACATACTGATTCCGTCCCAAGGGAGCGCCATCGCGGGAATTCCATGCCGCCGAAATCTGGATTAGCTGCGGCTTGGTTTCCAGAGTCTTTTTCACGCAAGCGTCAATCTTGCCCCGGAAACAATCCGGCGACGTGCATTATGTGAAATCAGGGCAATTGGCAAGTATTTTCCACGGGCCCCTTCACCGACACACACTCCGCGCGTGAAACCAAGGCTATCCGGACTCGACTGATCCTTTTGGCTCTTTTGAGGAAAACCTAGTTATGGTTACGGTGACCAGCATAAGTTCCATGGTTTTCGGACGTGATTCGCACCTAAGAAGCGTCACAAAACCACTCAGGAAGACTCGTCTTGACACCCCTAAGCATCTATGGATAGCATCGTCAATACCAAGACAGCTAGGTGAGATCAATCATGGCCAAGAATGATTTACAGGGAGCGCTAGATCTGCTCGTTCTAAAGACCCTTGCACAGACGGGCTCTTTGCACGGCTATGGAATTGTCCTGCACATCCAGCGTGTTTCTGATGCACTCCTAAGCGTTGAGGAAGGTTCCCTCTACCCAGCCCTCCACCGCATGGAGCAGGATGGGTGGATCAGTTCGGAATGGGCTCTGACAGAGACGAATCGAAAAGCGAAGTATTACAAGCTGACGGCCGCCGGACGGAAACAGTTGGAGCGCGCAGAAAAGAGCTTCGAGCATCTGGTCAAAGGCGTACGCGCCGTACTCCGCTTCGCGTGAGGGTATTCATGTCGACATTTAGACGAGTTGCGAATCTTTTCTCCCCATCGAAGGTAGCGCGTGAGATTGATGCTGAGCTCGGGTCGCACGTTGAAATGCGAATCGAGGACAACATTGCCAACGGTATGTCACCGGAGGAAGCGCGGCGCGATGCGTTACTCCGATTCGGGAACCGAACTGCAATCGAGGAGCGAGTCGCCGGTGAGGATGCCGCCCTAGTGATTGAGAACATCTGGCGAGATGTCCGTCTGGCCTGCCGGCAACTGCTCAAATCCCCAAGTTTCACGATCACCGCCATCGTAACACTGGCGTTGGGAATCGGCGCCAATACCGCGACCTTCAGCGTGGTTGACGCAGTGATGCTTCGGCCGCTGCCGTACGACCACCCGGAACAGTTGATCGATGTGGTTCCGATGAACAGCAGATTCCCTCAGGACTACAGCCGCAACTTGTCCTATCCTGATTTTTTTGACATGCGATCGGGCAATCACACCCTTACGCATCTGGTCTCGTACCACGATACGTCCTACACGATGACAGGAGTGAGCAGGCCGGTTCATGTGGATGCGCAGATCGTCTCATGGGACTTGCTGCCGACGCTGGGGGCTCGGCCCGAAATCGGGCGCGGATTTTCGCCGGAGGAGGAGAAGCCGGGAACGCGAGTGGTGTTGATCAGCCATGCGCTGTGGATGACGCAGTTTGCCGGAGACACCGCCATTGTTGGGCGGACCGTGTCCCTGAGTGACCAGCTGTTCACTATCATCGGCGTCATGCCTGCTTCTTTCCGTTTTCCGATGACTTCACCGCAGAACGGCATGTGGACCACGCTGGCGGTAGACGAAGACTCGACCGATCCCTCAACAACCAAGCGCGGTATGCACTTTCTGAATGCGATAGGCCGACTCAAGACGGGTGCGGCGGTCGCCCAGGCCAACCAGGAGCTCAGCACGATTGCCGCCATTCTTGCCAAACAATATCCAGCCACAAACACCCATAACGATTCAGCCAAAGCGCGAACGGAACTCATTGCGCTGGTCGGCGACACGCAAACAGCACTGATGATTGTGTTGGGTGCCGTGGCGCTGGTGCTGCTGATTGCATGTGGCAACGTTGCGAACCTGTTGCTGGCGCGAATGCGCGAGCGGCAACGCGAGATCGCTATGCGCACGGCGTTGGGAGCGGGCCGCGGCCGGATCATCCGTCAATTGCTGGTGGAGAGCTTTGTGTTGAGCACCGCAGGTGGGTTTGCCGGGTGCTGCCTGGCCTTCGCCTGCACGCCAGTTATGTTGTCACTTGTCGGCGACACCATCCCGCGCGCCGCGGATGCCGGAGTGGACCTGCGCGTTCTGGCATTTGTCATCGCTATTTCTTGTGTGGCGGGACTGATATTCGGGATCGTGCCGGCGATCACCGCATCGAAGACCGAGCTGGTGTCGTCGCTCAAAGAAGGAGGGCGCACGGAGATCTCCAGCCGCGACTGGCTGGGCTCCACCCTGATCATTGGACAGGTCGCACTCGGTTTGGTACTTGCCGCCTCTGCTGGATTGCTCATTACCAGCTTCATGCATCTACGGCACACCGACGAAGGGTTTAATCCCGACCATCTGTTGACGTATTTCTTTGAAACGCCCGACTGGCGGTACAAGGATATACGCCCGGAATTCTATGGACAGTATTTCGAAAAGGTCCGCGCGCTGCCGGGGGTGCAATCGGCAGCCGGTGTGGCGATCATGCCGATGACAGACGATGGCGCGGACATCACTTTTGAGGATCCGGAACATCCCGTCCCCGAGGAACAGCGCGCTGGCGCCAATGTGACGGTAATAACGCAGGACTACTTCAGGACCATGCAGATTCCGGTACTGAAGGGGCGAGATTTCTCTGACCGGGACAACATGGAATCACAACAGGTGATGATCGTCGATCAGGCATTCGGGCAAAAGTTCTTCCCCGGAGAAAATGTCGTGGGGAAGAGGATCAGGCCAGGTGCAGACGATGGGCCGGGAGAGGGCCCCCTGTGGCGTGAGATTGTCGGCGTGGTGGGAAGCGTGCGGCTCTCCGCGACGCAGCGCGAGATGCGCCCGGAGATGTATCTGCCGTCAACGCAGCTGAGCCATTGGTGCTGCCTGCATACCGTGATGCGCACCTCGGTAAACCCGCGTAGCATGGAGCCGACTGCGCGGCAACTGGTTGCATCCATGGATAAGGACATTCCGGTCACCAACGTCCGCACGATGCAGGAGCTGATGTTCAGCGAACTTTCGCAGCCTAGATTCGCAATGGTATTGCTCGGCGTCTTTGCTGCACTGGCTATCACGCTCACCGTTGTCGGGCTTTACGGTGTCATGACGTACTCCATTTCACGGCGGAAGCGGGAGATTGGCATTCGCATGGCGCTCGGAGCACAACGCAGCCATGTACTGAACGAAGTTTTGCGCGAGGCCAGTGCACTTCTTGCCATCGGAGTAATTGTCGGAGTCCTGGCATCCTTGCTCTCGACCTCGGCGCTCAAAAGCATGCTGTATGGAACCGGTTCGCGTAATCCCGCCATATTGGTGCTGGTTTCCGTCATTGCGGCGATCACGGGCCTGATCGCTGCCTTCATCCCCGCCCGGCGCGCCGCATCCAGCGATCCCATGCAGGCGCTTCGCACGGATTGAACAGCGAAAAAGAGGCTGCTGTGCCACCGTCCGCATTCACAGAGGCAACGGTTGACGACATCAGTAAGGTCTACGGCCCAAAACATCCCCCCAGGTGGAACTGCTAAAGGATAGTATTTGCCCGGTTGCCGGGGCCTTTATCTCGTTCTAGCCGCGGTCTCGAACGCTGGTCTGACAACGTGTGATTTGCACCAGTCCGGGACCGATCTTTCGCCGAGTCGGACCCGCTGGCGTTGGAATATCCGCCAGTTTAAGCAACAGCTTTTCATAGGCCGCGACGCCATCCTCGACCGCCGCTTGTTCCGCCTCTCCGAGTGGAATTTCCTGAAGCAGACGTAGCACGTGTTCTTTGCCTTCGACCTGCAAGGCCGCGGTGGAATCTTTCGCGAACCACCAGCGGCGATCCATCTTTCGGCCCCTACTGCTGTTGCTGAGTTTCGGCCGAGTGAGATTGCTCGGTCTCGTCCAAGAATTGGGACCATTCTTCGTCGGCCGCGAATTCCTCGTCGGGAGGAAGCACCGCTTGTGAAGGGGTCACTCGAACTCGCACCTGGAGTTGGGTGTCCGCTTTTCCCTTCATCATGCCCATGGTGGGCGGAACGTCGGCATAATCGCGGCCGATCGCGGTGCGAATGTGCTTCTCCCCTGCGGCTCGATTCGTAGTGGGATCGAATCCTATCCAGCCAATCCTTGGCAACAGAGCTTCCACCCATGCATGTGTGGCTCCGTCAGCGGAAGGATGCGCATTTTCGCCACCCTGGTAAAGGTATCCGCTGACATAGCGACAGGGAATCCTGGCATTCCTGACCAGTGCGATCATGATGTGAGCAAAATCCTGACACACACCCTGCCTGGAGCGAAGCGCATCCTCTATCGGTGAATTTACCGCAGTGCTCTTCTTTACATAGCTGAAACTGCGATGCACCCCGGAGGCAATATCTTGAAGGAATGCCAGGGGGCTACGACCCTTTCTTTCGCTTGCTCCGATTTCCCCTGCCAACTGTTCCAGCTCCGGTGACGAGCGTGCGAAATGGCTCGGCATCAGCATGTCCCAGTAATCTTTTTTTTCGATTAGATCTTCCAGTTCCTGCCACTGTTGGTATTCCATGATTTCGGGAATCGATGGCTGGACGTCGATATTTACCAGAGCGTCAGAAATGATGGTGAGCTGGCCATGACGGGAAGGCAGGTCGAAGTGGTGCACTAGATTGCCGTAGGAATCGGTGTAGCCAAAAATCCGGGCACGCGGATTTACCGACAGCTGAAAGACAAAGCAGCGCTGATGGCCCTCGCTGCGGGGGTGCATGCGAACCTCCATCATGCTCTGCCAGACGGAGCGGCTGTAGCGGTAGCGCGTGAAATGGCGAATGGCGTAGAACATTCAGTTTTGAAAAGCAACTTCAATCGGATATTCGATATAGAGCTCGTGCACCGCCGCATGCAGTTCGCGGCATTGCTCAATAACTGCCGCAAGATATTTGTGCAATCCGGCGATGATTTCGCCGATCTGTACATAGGTGACCATCGATCGCAAACGGCCGATCAATCTTTCGACACTCTCGGTCCGGCGGCTCAAGGAAAGATTGCTGATCGCGGTCAAGGCCTGGTGCATTCGGTCCACCGAATAACGGACCGAATACGGGAACTCGGGCTTGAGCAGCAGAAAATTCGCGATTCGCTCCGGTTTAAGTTCCGCGGTGCACGCCTTGCAGTAAGCTTCAAAGGCAGCGCAACTGCTCAGCAGGCCAACCCAATCCAGATCGTCGGCGTGCTTGCCGACGACAAAATAAGCGTCCAGCATGACGCAGAGATTGCACGCTCTCTCGATATATTTGCCTAACTGGATAAAATGCCAGGCCTCGTCGTGATTCATAGTCGCGGCGGAAATTCCATTAAACCGGTACGAGCCTTCGCGAATCAGGCTCACCACTCGCATGGCGCCGACATCGTCGTCGGGTTGCAATTCAAAACCGGTTACGTCGTGGAAAAGGCGGTTCAGGTGTTCCCACATCTCCGAGCTGATTTCCTCGCGGACCTGTCGAGCATTTTCGCGAGCTCCACTGATGCATTTGACAATCGAAAAAGTTCCTTCCGGGTCCGCCACCAAAGAAAACAGAGCCCGCTGTGGGTCGACGTTGTTGGAAGCCGTACCCGGGGCCAGCGAGGAGACGGCGCGAAACCACCGCTCTTCGGTGGAAAACTTTGCCGGATTCAAAATCAGACCGTAGGTTGCCTTGAGCACACGCGAAGCATTGTCCGCCCGCTCGAAATAGCGGCTCATCCAGTACAGACTGTCGGCAACGCGGGAAAGCATGAGCTTTTTTCACCCAACTCTTCCAGATCTCAATTCTGCAAGACCCACGTATCTTTCGAACCTCCGCCTTGAGACGAATTCACGACCAGCGAGCCCTTGCGCAAGGCCACTCGGGTGAGGCCGCCGGGGACGATGGTGATCTTGTCCCCGTAGAGAATATAAGGACGGAGGTCGACGTGACGGGGCTCGATGAGCCCGTCGACAAAACACGGCGCAGTCGAGAGATTGATGGTAGGTTGTGCGATGTAGTTTCTCGGCTGAGCATAAATCTTTTGCCGAAATTCGGAGCGCTCTTGCTCCGAACTATGCGGGCCGATCAGCATTCCATACCCACCGGACTCGCCCACCGCTTTCACCACGTACTCCTCCAACCTCTGGCAGACCTGTTCGCGTTGCCCGGGATCGGACATCAATAAAGTTTCGACGCCGTCCAGGATCGGATCCTGATCGAGATAGTAACGAATGATTTTGGGCACAAAGGCGTAAATCGCCTTGTCATCGGCGACGCCAGTGCCCAGCGCATTGGCGAAGGCTACGTTTCCGGCGCGATAGGCATTAAAAAGACCCGCGGCACCCAGGCTGGAGCCATTTTCGAAAACCAGCGGATCGAGATAGTCGTCGTCGATTCGACGATAGATCACATCCACGCGCTGCAGGCCGAAGGTCGTTCGCATGTAAACGATATTGTCGTGGACCACCAAGTCTCGTCCCTCGACCAGTTCAATCCCCATCTCCCGAGCCAGATAGGTATGTTCAAAGTAAGCGGAGTTGTAAGAGCCGGGCGTCAGCAAGACCACGGTCGGTTCGGAGCGGCCTTCCGGGGCAAAAGACCGCAGGGTCGACAAAAGTACCTGGCTGTACTGCTCGATGGGCCGCACTCGGCATTTTTGAAACAGCCCGGGGAATATCTGTTTCATCACTCTGCGGCTGGTCAGCATGTAAGAGACTCCGCTGGGGACGCGCAGATTGTCCTCCAGGACCACGAAGTTCCCCTCCGGGTTTCGGATCAAGTCCGTGCCCACCACGGTGATGTATACGTCTCGGGGAACTTTGACGCCGCGCATTTCGCGGCGGTAATGCTTGCAGGTGTAGACAATGCTTCCGGGCACGACGCCGTCTTCAATGATTTTGCCCTCATGGTAGACATCTTTGAGAAAAAGATTCAGCGCCGTGATCCGTTGGGTCAGTCCGCGCTCAATTTTTTCCCATTCCGCCGCCGTGATGATCCTGGGCAGCAGATCGTGAGGAAAAATTCGCTCGGTCCCTTTATCATTTCCATAGACTGTGAAAGTGATGCCCTGATTGAAGAAGGATTGGTCAGCCTCGTGTTTGCTGCGCAGTAACTCGTCCGGGCCCAGGTTCAGAAGCAAGTTGTGCAGCGGACGATATTGTTTTCGGGGATGGTCCACGGCGCTGAACATCTCGTCGTAAGCGCCATTGAATTCGTATCGGCGGAGGGCGTTCCCACCGCTACGATCGGACATGTCCGTTTCTGTGATCATGATGACGCCGTATGCCTCGCCAGAATAGCGTATCGACAGCGAATTGAGGATCGGGAAAACCGATTCGCGTCATGGAAGAAGCTGCTGGGCGCGGTCTAGATAGACTATCCCCTGGACTGGGCGATTTCGCGGATGCTTGGCGCCGGGTTTTCGCTGCCCGAAGAGTCGAATTCGATGTCAGGCAACTGTTCCACCGCCCGCCGCAGGGATTGCTCCCAGCTTGAGTGAATTAAGTTTAAGTCCTTGTCGCCGGCTGAAACTCGGCGGTATCGAGTAATTTGCAGGCTGTCTTTCTTGTACAACAACAGATCGAAGGGGGGGCCCACGGTCACATTCGAGCGCATGGTGGCATCGAGTGAGAGCAGAGCATATTTCGCCGCAACCTCGAGGGAGGTTGTGGATTGAATGCCGCGGTCGAGAATCGGCCGGCCGTACTTGCACTCTCCCAATTGCAAATACAGGGAATCTTCCGTGGCCGCCAGAGGATTTCCCTGGGGATAAATCAGATACAGGTTGGGCTCTTGCCCCCGAACCTGCCCCCCGAGCAACAAGTGAACGTTGAAGCTGAAGGAATCACGTTCCAGCGAAGCGCGGTCAATGTCGGAGATCCGGCGCACGCAGTCTCCCACAATGCGAGCAGCGTCATAGAGCGAATTGGCCTGAGCAAGCCCTCTTCCAGAATCAAAATCGTCGCCCAGCAACGTGATCACCGATTGGCTGATCGAGAGGCTGCCACTGGTCAAAATTACAAATACTCGGTCGCCTGGCTGAACAAAGCGATACATCTTGCGGCACACGTTGACCTGATCAAAACCCGCATTGGTCCTCGAATCCGAGGCCAATACCAGACCTTCCTGCGTCGTAATTCCCAAACAATAAGTCACTTTTCCCTCAGAGGTGAACCTACCGCATCATACACTGGTTGCTCATGCCGAATTTGTGATCCAGACCAGCAAGAAAAAAATATGCAAGACCGACCAGTTTAGGGGGATGATTTTTGCATCTCATCCCGGCGGAAGCAGACCGCTCGCCAGAGGAACCCCGATACCCATGCTGATTCGACTGGGCTATGACATTCAATTCGAGACGGTCGGCGAAGTGCCCATCGTGACTTTGCTCAACGTACACCCGTCGCGGAAGAAAGACTTACGAGAGCCAGATGAACTGCACACCGACCCCCTTGTGAACGTGGAGAATTACGAAGATAGTTTTGGCAATCATGGCTGCCGCCTGGTGGCTCCGCCCGGCAAGATTCGATTCCAGAACTCGACGCTCATTGAAGACTCCGGACAACCCGACCTTGTGGATCTGGATGCAGCCGAGGTTCCTGTCGATCGGCTGCCGCTGAATGTTCTGCCCTACCTGATGAGCAGCCGGTATTGTGAAGTTGATCTGTTGTCGAACACGGCTGTGGAGCTGTTTTGGAACGCTCCAAAAGGATGGAACCGGGTTCAAGCAGTGTGCGATTGGGTGCATCAGAAAGTCACTTTTGGATACGAGTTTGCGAATCCAATCCGCACGGCTCTGGGGGTGTATACCGAGCGAGTGGGGGTCTGCAGGGACTTTCAGCATCTGGCGATCACTTTCTGTCGTGCCCTTAACCTTCCCGCTCGTTATGCAACGGGATATTTGGGCGACATCGGAGTGATCGTGGCCCCGAGTCCGATGGACTTCAGCGCCTGGTTTGAAGTGTACCTGGGAAATCGCTGGTGGACGTTTGACGCCAGACACAACGTGCGGCGAATTGGCCGCGTGGTAATAGCTACTGGCCGCGACGCAATCGACTGTGCGATTACCACGTCCTTTGGAAAAGCACGGTTGATTAACTTTCAAGTCGTCACCGATGCGGTGCAGAAGTCCTGATTCGGCACGCCTGTGTTCTGAGTTAGAAGTGGCCGAAAACCACCACCCTTGGCTGCGGTCGGCCAAGGGAATGACATTCTGTCGCGACTCAGGCTGAACCCGCTCCCTGCTTCACTGAAAACAAACGAGTTGTTAGAAGAGCATCCCACCCTCTTTGGCACGGCAGTTGCCTCTACGTTACCGGGCGGTAGCTTCGGGCTGATGAGCGAGGTTGTGAAGGTGGATTATGAAAAACGCATGGAGGACAAATTTGGCGGTTTTGACATTCGCGCTGTTGGGCGCGTTGTCGATTAGCGCTCTGGCGCAAACCACCGACGAAGGTCCCGCGCCCTCGGATCAGCCCAGTGCGCCGATGGAGATGGGCCAGGCACCCCCGGGTGCACAACCTGGCTATGCGCAACCGGGCAACGGTCAACCTGGCTCGGGTCAACCTGGCGACCCACAACCCGGAGACGCCCAGCCCACGGAAGCGCAGCCCGGCGGACCGTCGGGCGAAGCTCCAGCGCAGACCGACCAGGGCGTGGCGCGTATCAGCATAATTCTCGGCGACGTGTCCACGCAGCGGGCTGATTCCGGCGACTGGTCTGCGGCTACGTTGAATCAACCGGCCATGACCGGCGACAAGGTTTCCACTGGCGAC
>Ga0073928_10011638_pt1 | contig 10235 bp, 5 predicted proteins | sample PaiPotPPA55metaG_FD_76969 | JGI IMG/M metagenome (GOLD analysis project Ga0073928, IMG submission 76969) | Iron sulfur acid spring bacterial and archeal communities from Banff, Canada, to study Microbial Dark Matter (Phase II) - Paint Pots PPA... ... | reverse complement strand
TTTACGACGGCTTTGGAGGGGGTCGGCGTTGGGGAGGATTTGGAGGATTCGGAGACGCAACAACAACAACTCAAACCTACCAAGTCGGTTCTCTCGTCGTCGATCTGTTCGATGCCAAGAGTAAGAATTTACTCTGGCGAGGCTCGTCGAGTGACACACTTTCCAACAATGCAGATAAGAACACGAAGAATCTCGACAAAGGAGTACAGAAGATGTTCGCGCATTTTCCTCCGGAGGCGAAAAAATAACCCCGAACGGAGTTCTTACGATGATCGATACAAAATGACACCGCCGGGAAGGTCTCTCGATCTAAGGGACGCTGGGCCTCCAGGCCGGCGGTTCAGTTTCGAGGAACGCGACACGAGTCGCTTGAAAACCGCTCACAAGGACAAACGACATGAAGAAACTAACGAAGAATCTGATAAGCATTTTATTCGTCGCTCTCCCAGTTCTTTCCTCGCCCGCTTTGGCAGCTGATCACGAAAAGGATGAGGATCGGCTGAAGAACAGCGGCATTGTGTTGAAGGAGATTCTCGATGTTCCCGACGACATCCCTCAGGACTTGCTTGACAAGGCCGATTGTGTGGTCGTCTTTCCCTCCGTCTTGAAAGCGGCCTTCATTGTTGGCGGAAGTTACGGCCGCGGAGCGATGTCCTGTCGCCAAGGCCAAGATTTTAGGGGGCGCTGGGGAGCACCCACCATGATGGCTCTAGAGGGCGGCAGCTTTGGCTTCCAAATCGGGGGTGAGGCAACGGATTTTGTTCTCCTGATAATGAACGAGCGCGGCGCGAGCGGAATTCTCACCAGCAAAGTGAAGCTTGGAGCGGATGCTTCGGTTGCAGCCGGCCCGGTCGGCCGGGACCTCTCCGCAGAGACCGACGCTACATTGCGCGCGGACATCTTGAGTTACTCCCGTACCCGAGGTGCATTCGCAGGTATCGCACTCGAGGGATCAACCATTCGCCCTGATGGTGGCGCCAACGGGCAGATTTATGGGCAGAGGATTCCTGCGAAACAGATCGTGCGGTCCGGGAGAGTCGCCATCCCAGCAGCCGCCCAGAGACTGGTTTCGACACTGGACGCCAGGACTCCAAACCATAAGTCATAACGCAGTCGAAACTTGACCACGAGAAGCAAGACTTGCATCACGAACGGATTCGTAAAACGGATTCGTTTGGGGTGGTCTACTGAGCCGAGATTCTAAAGGGCCTGGAAACGCTGTTGTGCGAGAAACTCTGTGTGAATCTCGACCCTTAGGAGATGATCGCTCTCTCGCGCAGTGAGATAACGCGACGGCCCGAAAGGCGGCCGCTGAAGCGCCGATTTCCAGGCCAGTGACAAAAGCTGCTTTTCGGGTGAACTCTGAAGAAGTGGCTGGCTGTCAGGAGGTGGACTTCTCCGCTGTGTTGCGGCAGATGGAAGAAGCTGCAGGCATAGCTGGTGGGTCCCCGGCGCTGATTGCACGCTATCAGCAGATCTGTGGTTGCTCGACCCACACTTGATACGAAAGGTGCGGATGCCAGCGAGTGTGTGCGTTGCATCGAACGGGCGAGTGTTATCAACGATTCTTGGCACGAATTGAAAGAAGGCGGAGAGATGGACCGTCGTGCGATCAAATTAGGGACCTGCAGTGGGTACGCACTCCTCTTTGTCCTACTGGGGTCGCATGCATTGTCGGCCGATAGTCCGCCGGTGGGGTCGTATAACCTACCTTCGAAGCAACAGACGCTCACATTCCTGACAGAAACCATCGAGTGGTATCGTTATTTTTCGGCGGAACGGCAGGTTGGGACCGAGCCCTTCGACCTTCTATTTTTCGATAACAATCAACCGATCGGTGCGCAGATCGTTCAGCTTTCGTTTGACTTCGCCCGAACCGATGCATCGCTCGCAACGACGGCCCAGGATTCCCCGCCTACTCAGGGCGGTAGAATTCCCAACGCTCTCCCTTCAGACTCACTGCACCTGGTTCAGATGCAAGTGAAGTCAGAGGCTGAAAGCAAAGAGGCCGAAGACGATCTGAAGTCGATCAAGACGAAACTGGCCACCGCTCGTAGAGCAGATCGAAAGAAGTTGGAGGCGGAATCGGCTGATGCACAAACGCGCCTCACACTCCTTCAGGCGCGATCCAAGAGTCTTCTTAACCTGGTCGATCTCATCCAGGCCAATGATGTGAATCACCCTCAAACAACAGACTTCAGATCGCTTGTTGAAAGTCTCGCACGCACCATCCCTGAGGCGGCGAATTCTGGTATTCCAGTACAGCCGGCCCAGCCATCAGGTTTTAGATCAGATCCTAAACCCCCGAACTCCGGCATTCTCGCGCTCGCCTCAGACGTGTCTATGCTTGAGCGAAAGCTCCGCACTGTTGACGAAGGGGTACAACTGACCGACAAGTTGGCCCGATTCTCGGACAATCTCAGGGCGCCGCTTACAGGGTTCGTCAATCAAGCCTTGCAGAGCGGCGATCTCGCGGCCGGCAACTCGCAGTCCAGGGACTCAGCGCGTTTGCGGCAACAGACGGCGAGCCTCGACCAGCTCACAGATCAGATCACGAGACTGGCTCCGGCCATGGCCGCACTTGACAAGCAGAGGGTCTTACTCACAGTTTACAAATCGCGCCTGACCCAATGGCGCAAAACCGTCGTCAACGAGTACACCGGTGCGTGGAAAAATTTGATTCTGCACCTGGTCGTTCTTGCGTTGGTGATAGCCTTTCTGACAGGTGTTGCTGTGGCTCTACGCAGAATCACCGTGAACTATGCGCATGACGCAAATCGTCGTCGCATGTTTCTGGTCGTCCAGCGGACTCTGATCTGGCTGGCGATTGTGCTGGTAATTGCATTCGCTTTTGCTCCCGAGCTAAGTTCCCTGGCGACGTTTCTAGCACTTCTCACGGCGGGAGTTGCGGTTGCGCTTCAAAACGTGATTCTTGCGGTTGTCGGCTACTTCTTGCTGGTTGGAAAGCTAGGGATCAGAGTGGGAGATCGCTTGCGAATTTCTGGTGTGACCGGGGACGTAATTGACGTCGGCCTACTGCAGTTCCAACTGAGAGAAGTTGATCAGGACAATGAGCAGCTCACGGGCAACGTCGCAACGTTTTCAAATTCTTTTGTTTTCGTGTCGCCAGCCACGGGTCTCTTCAAGTTTGGTTCCGTCTATGGAAACGCCAATCAGCGGGAAGTGGCCAAACGAATGTCGAGGGTCTAGCGGACGCATTCTTCGCCCTCTTTCACGAGTGCCTCCAATCGAATTTCGTCCTTGAATATGTCTGCGCATTGGGGCAGATGCGTACGACAGCGCTCTGTGGCATTGCGTTTCCTAACCGGACTTCTGGACCGGAATGGTTTGAGAACACGCCTTGAGCCAAGGACATTCGCCAACCTTTTGAGTTTGGCCAGGCAGCCTTGAACAAACTTGTGACGCTAGACCGATAGGGATCAAAACACATGGATGGGATATCGAGTCATTCAAGATAGGCTGTCGAACCCAAGAGAATATCCCCGGCCCAATGCTACTGAGGTCAACATTGACCCGCAGGTCAGTAATGTGAATCATGCAGATCCGCGATCCCCGTCGCGCGCAAAATCTCATCACCTGTTTCTGTGAGTAGACGGACATCGCAGGGCCGCTCTTTGCTACCAATCGGTAGGGAATAGCTCCGGAGAACGTTTGCCGGATGTCGTAGTCTGACGGATCACGCTCCACAGAGGAGGCCGATTCGTTCGACACTAAACCAATAGGGCTTTTCCGGCGTAAGCGTCAGAGGAAGCACACGGTTGACGGATTGAATCCGCGGCCTGGCGTCAACACGCCGTTGTGAGCTGGCCCATTGTTCCTGACCTCCTCGACGTGAAATAATTTTCATACGGCCGCTGGCCATCCACCCTGAACCGGCCCTGCTCGACATTGATTGACTGGCGTCAGCACCAGCCCGGCGTCAGATCGATAAGGTCGGGAACGAGTTGCGGGGTGTGACCGTCACACATCGAAATTGTGAGAGGTGTGTTTGTGACATCGCATCGTAACCATATGCTTCTGACAGCATCGGTTCTGGTGTCGGCGTTGTGTTGCTCGTTGGCCTTTGCTCAAGAGGAAACTGCGGCATTGAATGGCCGGATCACGGATCAGGACGGTCTTGCGGTGGCTGGCGTGAAGGTGCAGGCGCTGAATGCCGCAACCAATGTTTCGTATTTGGCGGACACAAACGAAACAGGCCTCTACAATCTTCCGGCTCTCCCAGCAGGAACGTATAGCGTTACCGCGACGAAAGACAGGTTCCGGCAGGCGGTGAGGCCGGGCGTGGAGCTTCACGTTTCCGATGTCATTAGCTTGAATTTTTCGCTGCAGGTCGGCTTAGTGACCCAAACCCTGACTGTAGAAGGTGGAGCGCCTGTAGTAGAGACGACGAGCAGCGCGATGGGTGGATTGGTAAACAGGAAACAAATCCAGGATCTGCCGTTGAACGGCCGCAACTACATTGACCTCAGCCTGCTGCAAGCGTGCGTAACGAATAGCCAGAACAGCACCGGCACAAACGGATTTGGAGGAATGACGGGCACCGTTTATAGCTCCAATGGGGCGCCTGTCATATCCAACAACTTCCTATTGGACGGGACTCAGATCGCAAATCAATCGAATTGGGGCACCTCCAGTTTCGCCGGAACCACGCTGGGGCTGGATGGCATTCAGGAATTCAAGGTGTTGACGAGCACATACGACGCCTCGTATGGAATGAGCATGGGCAGCGAGATGGTGATGATCAGCAAGGGCGGCAGCAACCAATACCGCGGGGATGTCTTCGAATATCTCCGCAACAGCGCCTTTAATGCGCGGAACTTCTTTGATGGTCCAAAGATTCCGCAACTGGAGAAGAATAATTTTGGGGCTTCGTTTGGCGGGCCAATCAGGAAGGACAAAACTTTCTTCTATGCGGTGTATGAGGGATTGCAGGAAAACCTTGGCTTCACGGCAAATGACCTGGTACCCGCGGCCGGCTGCCACGGTGCGGCAGGAACGGTGATAACCGAAGCTGCTTGCCCCACACTCGGTCTCGCGCCAGGCGGCTCTGTGACCATCGCCAATACCAACATTGCAGCCATGCTGTCGCTCTATCCAAATCCAAACAATGGCGCCAATAGCTACTTATTCGGCCCGTCGACGAAAGTCGGAGTGAACCACGGGCAGATTCGATTCGACCAGAGTTTCTCCTCATCGAATTCCTTTTTTGCCCGGTATACGATCGACTCAGCCAACGTAAACTCGGCGAACAATCAAGGAATCCCGATCCCTTCAGGCACGGCCTTCCCTCAATTTCGAGGTGGCGGATACGATCTCGATCAGTTCATAACTCTCTCCGAGACGCACACTATCTCTCCGCGTCTGTCGAACACAGCGCGGCTTGCTTTCAGCCGGACCCACTTCGGTAGTTTCCCGATCAACGTGGGATCTCTGCCCAAAGGAATTGAGCCATTTCTAACCGGGCACCCATTTGGTCTTTTCTCGATTACGAACTTGGCGTCAGTCGGCACCGGCAGGCTGGTGGGTCCGCCAGATTCTCTTCACCTCCAGAACATCTATTCCTTTGGCGACGATCTCTACTATCAACGGGGGAAGCACAGCCTGCGATTCGGCACGCTCTTGAACAGGTTCAATGAAGCTCTGACTGCACCCATATTCTCCTCGGGAAATGCTTCCTACGCCAGTTTCGCCAACTTTCTCAACGGAATACCTTTATCGTACGGAGGCCCCCTTACTGGATCGGACACTAACCGCTATTTCCTCTTCAACACCTTGGGGTTCTATGCGCAGGACGATTCCCGCATAACCTCGCGTCTTACGGTAAACATGGGCCTGCGCTATGAGTTCATGACCACTCCTCAGGAGGCAGAAGGGAGGCAATACGCGATTCGAAATTTGACTACTGATTTCACAGTTCTACCCGGCGGCGAGTTGGCCGCGTGGATTCCAGGGCCAGTCATGCAGAATGGAACATACTGGAATATCAGCCCTCGTTTCGGATTTGCATGGGACGTCTTTGGAGATGGCAGAACAGTGCTTCGGGGTGGCGGAGGCATCTATTACGACGTTGGCAATTTGGGCGGTGCTTTCGTTAACGAAGCCTTTGGGTCTTACCCAGCGATATCCTATACCTTCACGAATCCGACGAACGCGGTTGTTACATTCCCAATAACGTTTCCAACTGTGGACTCAATCCTGAGCAGCAATCAGGCGAACAGCGCAGTCACGATCTACTATGGCGCGGGCCAGCCCTACAATATCCAATACAATCTAGTGGTTCAGCGCCAATTGGCGAGGAACATAGCCATCAGTGTTGCTTATGTCGGGTCGCGCGGCGTGCATCTTTGGCAGCAACTCGAAGGAAATCCCGCGATCCCGACCGCCGTTGTGAGCGGTCTCCCATATTGGTCTGATTCCGTTCCTTTCTGCCAGATTGGCGCCATCCCGACGTGCCGTATCAATCCGAATTTTGGAGCGGTCAACACTAATAATACGGTTGGCATTTCGCATTACGATTCGTTGCAGGTGGTGGTCAGCAAACGTTTGAGCAGCGGTTTGGAAGCGCATGCAGCTTATACCTATGGTCATTCCCTGGATACACCGATTGGGCAACTTATCAGCGCCGATTGTGCCGGTGCTCCGGGGATGGATACCGGCGTGAGTTCCAATCCCACAGCGTACGATTACGGACCATCCTGCTTCGACGTTCGTCATAATCTTCGTATGAGTCTTCTGTACCACTTCCCGAATCTCGTTTCGAACGGCCTGCTCTCAAAGCTTGTCAACGGCTGGTGGACGGGCAACATCGTCGCTCTCGAGACCGGTTTCTCGTTTACGCCGATTCTGGCTATCAACCGGTCTAATTCTGGCTACCTCACAGCCGTGCCGGACCGCGTCGACATCAACGCCCAGGCCATCGCGCAAGGGACGGTACTGACGAATGCAGAAGGCGGAACTTACACTGCTGCTGCGAACTTCGTTCCGTACAATCCGCACACGGTTATCACTGGAAATCCAAACCAGTGGTTCAATCCCAACATGTTCCACATGCAGCCGATGGGGCCCTGCCCGAATGACGCGACGCTCACCTGCGGGACTCTAGGGGATGCTGCACGCGGGATTCTGCGTGGGCCAAATCTGGGAGATTGGGATTTTTCTCTCGTCAAGGACACAGCAATGCAGCTGTGGAGCAAGGAAGCATCGGTTGAATTCCGCGTGGAATTTTTCAACATCCTGAACCACCCCAACTTTGGCATGCCGGCGTCGGCGACAGTATTTAACGGGGCCACATCTGTTCTGGGAGCTTATCAGCAAGCACCGCTCGCGGGCGTGGGGCAGATCATTACCACCGCGACGACATCGCGACAGATTCAATTTGCGCTGAAGCTAATTTTCTAGTGGGGGAGGCTAGTGAGCTGCACATAACTCTCCCCGCAGGGGCAACTTTCTATTTCACCTACCCGTCAAAATCGGGGCCATGTATGACGCGGCGACGTACTCTGAGGCATGAACAAAACTTGTTGCAAACGGCCCGCCCAGCAGCTCAGAATCGCGAGAGGACGTTAAGACATTGGGAAGGGCCTACCCCGCATCGGAGTTGAGCGTGTCGAGTTTCAAACCTCTTCGGTGGTCCAAGCTGTCCTGGTTTGGGGCTATGGGTTTGCTATTTTCTTGATTGCCTTAACAGAAATTCTTTCCCTATGGTTGACCCCTCGTATAGGTTTGCCCGGAACCCTGTTTCTCTGCGCAGTCATGTTGAGCGTATGGTTCGGCGGAGTTGGGCCAGGTTTGCTCGCGTCAGTGCTCTCGACTCTTGCGTTCCACTATTACTTTCTGCAATCGCCGGACCCAACCCATAGCGAGCTGCCACGGCTCTTGATCGTCTTCCTTTCGAACATTCTTATAGCATTGCTAAGTGCCGCGCAAAGGAGCGCCAAAGAATCGCTTAGGCACGCGCGTGATGACTTGAAATGTTCGGTTCAAGATCTCCAGAGAACCAACGAGGCGTTGCATGCAGAAAGCCGCGATCGCAACGACGCGGAGGATAAACTGCGGCGCAGCGAGTCTTATTTAGCAGAAGCGCAGAGACTCAGCCATACTGGCAGTTGGGCCTATGACCCCGCGACAGAGAAGGCGCTTTACTGGTCCGACGAAATGTTCCGGATCTGTGGATTTGACCCTCAACAAGGTCCACCGACGAGCGCGATGTTCCTGGAACGAGTCCACCCAGAGGATCACGAAAGTGTAGATGAAGCCATGCGCAATGCGGCGGCGGAGAAGACGGAGTACCAAGTCGAGCACAGAATCATCCTCCCGAACGGAGCGATTAGACACATCCGTGCCAGAGGGCATCCGGTCCTGGATCGCTCGGGAAATGTTGTTCAAGTCGTGGGCTCGGCGGTAGACGTCACGGACCTCAAACGTGCAGAACAGGAGAGAGAGCGTTTGCGGCAAGTAGAGGCGGAACTTACCCACATGAACCGGGTCAGCACGTTGGGTGAGCTGGCCGCCTCCCTGTCCCACGAGCTGAAACAGCCGATCGCTGCGTCCATGACAGACGCAGAGACCTGCATGCTCTGGCTTAAGCGCGACCAGCCCGCTCTGGATGAGGTGCTCGAAGCCGCCATGAGAATTGTGCAAGCCGGAACTCGTGCGACCGAGATCATCGACGGCCTGCGGTCGCTGTACAAGAAGTCTCCTGCAAAACGTGAGTTGGTCGATGTAAACGAAATCGTCGGCGAAATGCTCTTGCTGATGAGGGGCCAGGCGAACCGGTATTCGATCTCGATGCACACGGATCTAGCGCCTGATCTTCCCAAAATCACCGCAGACCGAGTGCAACTCCAGCAGGTGTTCATGAACCTCATGCTCAACGCCATCGAGGCCATGAAGGACACTGCTGGTGAACTTACGATCAAGGCGGAGCTGGGCCAGGGTGGCCAACTGCTGCTCTCGGTCAGCGACACTGGCGCGGGCCTGCGCGGTGAAAATATGGAGCAGATCTTTAATGCGTTCTTTACCACCAAGCCTCAAGGCAGCGGCATGGGGTTATCAATCAGCCGTTCCATTGTAGAGTCGCACGGTGGCCGCTTGTGGGCTGCGGACAACCCGCCGCGCGGCGCAAGGTTTTGTTTCACATTACCTACCAGCGGCGAGACACGCGACCCAGTTGTGTCGGAAGATCGCTTTGAAGCTGCTGACGGCCTTCCTTCCAACGACCCGATCGTTTGAGTCACCCACGCGCGGGAGTAAGGTCTGGAAGGACTTCCATGGAATCCTTGCCTCTGATGGTAGTGGCAACGGGAAGGCTAATGGCGTAGGTGAGGGCTTGGGAGGGAGTGAACGCCCCTTTCGAGATGAGTTCGCCGGAACCGCCCATGCTCTTTATTCCTAGGACCGCGATTCCGCGCCAGTGGGCGACGGGCAGGACGTTACTCTCAAAGCTACGGAAATTCGGGTCCAGTGGATTGAGAGGCATCTCGGCAGTATCGAAAGCATAGCCACGGTTGAGCGGTTGAGCATCTCCAGATGAATCGCCGGGTGCTTGGAAGCCGACGAAACGCACCCCGCTGTTTCGCCTTGGTAAGGACTTCGAGAACTCCATCGGGGGCGCAAATCAGTTCGGGATCGTTGTAGTAGATCACCTCTGAGAGCGACGCCCAGCCGCTCTTCGCTCAGCCCATCGAGCGATTCCCAGGCATTGTCGAAGATGTTGATGCCATGGTCGATGGCTTTGGCAACCATATTGTTGATTTCAGTTTGATCTGCAACAGTGGCGAGATGAAAGCCGCCCATGCCCAGTATCGAACATTCCAGGCCGGTCTTGCCCAAAGGACGCTTTGGCGCGTGGAAGTTGCAGCCGTTCGCCTAAACGCCATTTCGTAGCATTGCTTTGGATTTCATCGTTAATACTCGAGTTTTATTGGCGAGCTAGTTCTTCGGTCGCGTCCAGACAAGCCGCATCCTTCGATATTGAACTCAACTCGAACCGGTCCTCAGGGGGCCGTAGTGGTCGCTCGCGCGGGCGGCGGACTGGAACACCTCCGCAAAGTCTTCCGCGATCTCAAAGAAATGGTCGATCTCTCCTAATAATCCGAGTCAGTCTTGGTCCAAGTCCCGCGAATCGTTGATCGGCTATTCGGAAAATGGCGCATTTGCCACGAGGTCGGCAAAATTCGGAGGCGCGAACCCCTCGACGTAACGAATGCCGAAAT
>Ga0073928_10011636_pt1 | contig 10235 bp, 2 predicted proteins | sample PaiPotPPA55metaG_FD_76969 | JGI IMG/M metagenome (GOLD analysis project Ga0073928, IMG submission 76969) | Iron sulfur acid spring bacterial and archeal communities from Banff, Canada, to study Microbial Dark Matter (Phase II) - Paint Pots PPA... ... | reverse complement strand
GGGTTTGGCCCTGTCCGCCGGTCGAAGGCGTCACACTGTTAATCGCTGCCGGTCCGGCGGTGACATAAACAGCATTGGACAGGCCCAGCAACTGAGTACCGGAGCCGACCAACAGGTTGCGCGGACCCACGCTGGTTGTGGGCTGCACAAACCCTTGCACCGTCATTGAGGTAGTGCTGGTGACGATGACATTGGTGAGCACGATCCCCGGCCCGAAACTGACCGTGGGCGGATTCAGAGCTGACCAGTTTGTTGCCTGGCTCAGGATCGTGAACACGGCGCTGCTTTGCTGCGGCAACGCACCCGGTCCTGAGGAAAGCAACAGCGGCGTGCCGGCCTCCACCACGAAGGCGTGAGCAATGCTGGCAATTTCGCCGCCGGTCTGGGCGGTCGCGTAAGTAGTGCCGAGTGGAGCGAGCGCCGGCACGGTGAGCGTCATGGTGGCATCCGTGCTGCTATTTACCGAGACGTTGGACACCACGATACCGGCGCCGAAAGTGAACACCGTGCTGCCATCCCAATGCGTGTTCTGGCCGGTGACATCTATAGCGAGGCTGGCGTTTTGCGGAGCCAGGTTCGGAGTAACGGCTGAGATCAAAGCCAGGCTGGCAGTGACGCTGAAACCTGCGCCGCCAACGGCCGTCCCCTCTGTGGTGGCGACCACGCTGCGCCCGCCAAGCGTGGCCAGTTGACCGACGCTGATGCTCTGGGTGGCAATGCCGGGCCCGAGAATCGTCGGCGGCCCGTTGACCGTGACGCCGGAACCGAAATTGAACGTGGTGGTGCTGTCAAAATTCGTGAACTGACCGAGGATATTGACGGTGAGGTTTTGCGCGCCCTGCATCCCCGTGCCTGGATCGACGATGTTCAGAGTCGGCTGCGCGATCACTACACTGAATTGCGCGTTCTCCACCTCCTCCCCGGTGGTCAGGGTAAGGTCGCTGGTTGAAGCGCTGGCTCCGGCGGCGATCGTGATGTTGGCCAGAGCCGTGGTTGGGCCGGTGACCTGGAAAGTATTCAGCGTGATGCTGCTGTTGAAGCCCGTCAACCTGGTTCCCGAAATCGGGTCGGGATTCCAACTCGTGTTCGAGCCCTCGAAGGTGATGGTAAAGGTCTGACCCGGCAGTCCCGAGGACGGCGATTCGTACCAGATAAACGGAGTCGGCGGAGGCGGAGGCGCCTGCACTAGGAAGTTGCTGGTGAGACCCTGAGTTCCGGTTTGCACCACCACGGTGCGGTAACCGAGCTGGGCAGCTGGATCAATATTGATTACGGCTTCGATGTGAGTCGCGTCATCCACCTGGAACGACGTAACCGTCACGCCGGGACCAAAGTTCACCGTGGTGGTCCCCTGGACCCACTGGGTATAGAGGCCGTTGATAACCACTTCCTCCTGGTTGGCTCCAGGCTGGCCGCTGTTCGGACTGAGATAGGTGATCACGGGAACGCCGCCGGTGACTACGAACGCGCCACTATCCGTCAGTGACTCGCCATTCGTCACCATGTAGATGGAGCGCGCTCCTGGGTTGGCGGTGGGCGAGATGCTCAAGTCAACCGTGGCGCTGGTGGGACTGTTAATGACCACGGAATTGATGGTCAAGTCGTAACCCCCGCCAGCGATATAGAACTGGGTAAAGTTCTGCTGCCAGTGCGTTGCCGAACCGGTAAGGTTGACCACCACTTCCTGGCCCTCGTTGCCGGTGGCTGGCGAAACGCTAGAAATAATCGCGGGACCCGGAATGATGGTGAACGCGTTGAGCGAGTCGATCTCGCTGCCGGTCGTCGCACCGGGCTGGCACGGATTGTTGGTGATGGCGAGTACGGAGCACGGCACCCCAGGTGTCGTCACCGTAACCAGCCGGCTGCCCGTAAAGGACAGCGGGTCGATGCTGAGGTTGGCCGTCAGATGCGTGGCATCCGTATCCGCCACGCTGTTGACCGTGATTCCCGCGCCGAAAGTAGCCGTGCTCAGCGCGCTCCAGTTCGAGTATTGGCCGATGAGTTCAACACTCAGGTGCTGCGCGCCCTGCTCGGCCTGATTCGGTATGGCCTCATTGAGCGTAGGTACGTCCGGAATCACCGTGAACGAATATTGCTGCGATGCAATCTCGCCGTAGGTGGCCACGGTGACGGTCTTGTAGCCAGGAGTTGCCGTAGTTGCGATCGCAACCGGTGCCGAGAGCGTGGTGGGACTGGTCACGGTGACCGTCCCCACCTGGAAGTTGGGGTCGCCGAAACTGACCGTGGTTACGCCCTGCAGGAAGTGCGTATCCCCGCCAGTGATCGTGACCGTCTCGGTGGATCCCTGGAAACCAGAGAGTGACGAAATGGAATCGATCTGTGCCACACCCTGCACCACGCAGAAGTTATCCAGGATGGGAGCCGTCGATACCTGCTGACTTCCCGTAGTTACGGTTAGCACATGGCCGCACGGGGAGGCGTAGTCAATGTAAGCCCACGGACTTACCGTGATGCTCGCGGTCAAGCTGTCAGAGTCAATCACGCTGACGGAATTCACCGTGATGTCCTGATTGAACGCCAGCGAGGTAACTCCTTGCTGCCAGTTCGTAAAGCGGCCGAGAACCTGCAGAGTCACGTTTCCTCCCTGCTGGGCTGCGGCGGGCGAAATCCCCAACAAGGCGGGGAATCCTTCTTCAATGTCGATGGCCTGTAGCAAGGTCACGATTTCACCACCGGTGTAGGTGGTGAGCGTGGCGAAGCCCACCGGTGCGCTGGAAAGCACGGTGATCTGCACGGTAGCCGTCAACGCACTCGTGACCGTGAGCGAATCGACCACAACACCCGGACCAAAGCTCACCGTGGTTTCACCCTGCAGCCAGTGCGTGCCGACTCCCGCGATATTCAACGTCGCAGTTTGCAGCTGCGAAACCACCCAAGGCGTTCCTCCAGATCCGGAACCGCCGCAGTAGGTGACAAAGTTGCCGTTGCAAGCAATGGCCGGCGAAACGCTGACGATCTCCGCCGCGCTCGGGGTAACGCTGAACCCGGTGCCGCTGACGATCTCAGAACCGGTGATCATGATCACGCTATTGCCGCCCACGGGGGCGGTGGGTGCGACCGAGATGGTGGCGGTGGCCGTGGTTGGGCCGGTGATGCTCAGGTTCGCCACGGTCACACCGGCGCCGAGAATGGCTCCCGTCTGGCCTTCAACCCAGTTCGTCGAAGAACCGGTGATGGTAACGTCCACAGTCGAGCCCTGGGCTGCGCTCGACGGAACCACGCCCACCAGCGTCGGGCTGGCCGGGGCATCCACGGCGAAGCCGGCGATGACCTGCTCGGCTCCGGTGTTCACGTAAGCCGACTGCCATCCCGATGGCGATGCCGTCAGCACACCGCCGTCGAGATAGCTGGTGGTGATGTTGGCGGTCAGATCCGTCAGCGTGTTCACGGTAATGCTGTTCACGGTGATCTGCGGCCCAAACAGAACCTGCGTCGTCCCGGCCGTAAAGTGTGTATTCAATCCAACAATTTCAACGTTCAGCGTGGTGCTTTGCGGAGCGTGATACGGCGTGATGCTGATAATCCCCACCGGCGTGCTGGTGACGTTGAGGTAAGTTGTGACGATCTCTCCGCCCGTCGTGAAGGTGACCAACCGCGAAGTAGTGGCTGCCGTCGGCGAAATTGTCACCGTGGCCGTAGCGCTGACCAGGCTGTTGACCGTGAAGTTCGTCAGAGTGACGCCCTGGCCCGCCACTACCGGCAGCGTGCCCGCCTGCGTGAAGTGGGTGAATTGGCCGGTGAAGCTGGCGCTGAAAGTCGTGCCAATCAAGCCGTTGGCCGGACTCATGGTCAACGAGGGTGTGTTGGCGTAGACCGTGACCGACGAATAGACAACCTCGCCGCCGGTCGCCATGTAGAACGGGTTCGAGCCGATCGCCTCCTTCACCGGAACGCTGACGTTGAGGGTGGCGTGGGTCGCGTCGGTGATCGTGATCTCATTCACCGCGATGCTTCCATAGGGAATCGGGGGGAACACCGCAGTCGTGGTGCTCTGGTTCCAGTGGGTGTTCAAACCGACCACGGCCAACTGCACCTGACCGCCCTGCGGTACGCTGTTGGGCGTAACGCTGACAATTTGCGCGCTCGAAGGCGTCACCGTAAAAGTGAACGGGAAGATAGTCGCGCCGCCGGAGGGACCGCTGGTAAGGTTCGCCGTAATGCTTCCGACGTTGGCGTTCTGGCTGACCGTGATGTTGACCGTCACGCTGTTCGGCGAGTTCACGGTGATCGAATTCACCGCGATCTCCCCCGTAAACTCCGCTTGGATGGCGCTTTGACTGAAACTGGTATACGCGTTGCCGGTGATCACAACGTTCAGCGTCTGGCCCTGCGCGGCGGAACTTGGCACCACCGAGAGCAGCGCCGGTGTGGCTCCGGTGACTGCAAAAGCGTTCCCCAGGGTCGCGATTTCGCCGCCGGTCGAAACGGTCACGTTTTGTAAACCAACAGTCGCGTTGGCCGGAACCGCCACTTGGGCCACGGCCGTTGTCGGACTCGTCACCGTGACGTCCCCCACGAGGACACCGCCGCCCATCGCAACCTGCGTCGCATTCTGCAGGAAGTGCGTGCCGGAAGCCGTGATCGTCATGCCCGGTGCTGGGACGTTCGTTCCCTGCGCCGCCGAATTGGGGCTGACACTGACCAGGGCGGCGCTGTTGGGTCCGATCTGGAAGATTGGGTTACCCGATGGCGAGAGCACCGACGTGGCGATCTCTTCGCCCGTTGCCAGGGTGATGGTGCGGTAACCAACCGTGGTGGTGTTGCTGATGGTGATGTTCGCCACCGCATCGGTCGCATCCGTAATGGTCAGTGAGTTGACTGTGATTCCGGAGCCGAAGTTCGCGAACGTAGTGCCTTGCACGAAGCTCGTCCCAGTGGCAGTAAGGCCCACGGCCAGCGACTGCCCCTGTATGCCGAAAGCCGGAGAGACCGCGGTGATGAGGTGCGTGTTGGAAGGATCGCCAATGATAAAGGCCGAAGTCAGCTTGGCAGTTTCGCTTGCGCCGCCCGAGAGCGGGGTTACGACCTTGATGTTGCGCGCGCCGTAGATCGCGCCCGTGCCACCGGTTAGGGTCAGCGTGGCGTTGAGCACATTGGGCGAAACCGCGGTCACGCCGGACACGGTGATGTCGGAGGGATTGCTGGCGCTGGTCGTATCGGTGAAGCTGATGACCGAGGAAGAACTGAAATGGGTCCATCCGTTGCCGGTAATGGTCACGGGCACTGTTGTGCCGGCCGCTCCCGCGCCGGGCGATACCACGGCCACGGCCGCAGCGGGATTGGTCGCGGTCGCCGATCCAGTCAGCGACGCCGTAAGCGGCGAGCCGCCGGGCGCGGAGTCCGTAACCGTCAGCGTGCCGGTACGCGTGGTGGGGCTGGTCGAGCTGGGAGCAAAGTTCACATAGATGAGGCAGGAGGAATTGGCCGCGATCACGCCGGTGGAGCAGTTACTGTTCGCGAGAAAGTCGACGGCCGAGAGGCCGGAAGTCAGCGCGAGCGAGAAGGTCTCCGATTCGCTCTCGTGATTCGTTAGCGTGATGGTCTTGGCTGCGCTCTCCGTGCCGACCAACAGTGCGCTGAAAGATAGTGTTGCCGGCGAAACGGTCAGTGGAGACGTGCCCTTGCCGGAAAGGTTGACCACTTGCGGGCTGCTCAACGCACTGTCATACACCAGGAGTTGGCCGTCGCGGACCCCGCCAATGGTGGGATCGAACGTCACCGAGACATTGCAGGACGCACCGGGGGCCAGCGCTTTTGGAAGAGTGCCGCAGGTCGTCGCTGTCTGCTCAAAGTCGCCGCTGAACTGGAAGCTGTCGAGAGTCAGCGGTGTAGTCGCCGAGTTCTTGATGGTGACGGTCTTGAAGGCGCTGGTAGTGCCGACCAGAGCCGAGAAAGTGGTAATCGACACCGGCGTGAGGGTCACCGGCGCGCTTCCGGAACCGGTCAGTGTGACCACCTGCGGGCTGCTTGAGGCATCGTCGATAATGCTCAGCGTTGCCGTTCTCGCTCCCGAGGCGGTAGGCGTGAAGGTCACCGAAAGAGTGCAACTGGCCGTTGCCGGGACGGAAGAAGGCACCGTGGGGCAGGAGTTCGTAACCCCGAAGTCGCCGCTGTTCGCGCCAGAGACCGAAACTCCGGATATGTTGAGCGGAATATTCTGCTGGTTGCTCACCTTGACCGTCTGGCCCGCGCTGGTCGTTCCTTCCAATTGCGCCGCGAAGGTCAATTTCAGCGAAGTAGGCGAGATCGCCACTGGGGCGATTCCCTTTCCCGAAAGCGTTAAGGTTTGTGGGCTATTACTGGCGTTGGTGGTAATGGTCACAGAGCCTGCGGGCTGGGTTCCCAATGCGGCAGGCGTTAGGGTGAGGCCGATGGTGCAACTGGCGCCGGGAGTGCCGCTCGGGGCCAACGAACCGGAACTCGGGCACGTGCTCGATGGATCGATGGCATACGGGCTTCCCGGCGACAGCACTATGGACGCGATATTGAGAGCAACCGACTGGTTGTTCTTGAGCGTAACCAGCTTGATCGCGCTCGACTCATGGATCACCACGTTGCCAAAGTTCACCGATGTCGGGGTCAGCGTTGTGGGAGTAATCGCAAATGCGGAGGACGGAGTAAACAGGCAAAACATCGCCGTCAGCGAAAGCGTAACTGCATTCTGAATTTTGCGCATACGATTCATTTCAGTGGCAAACATGTGGCGTGTCTCCATGCTTTCGCTTCGCTGGAGCCAAGGTTGGGCTGGGGATACCGCCTGGCTGAACGATGATTCGTTTTCACCCGGCCTGGGCGAATTGCACTGGCCTTAAATCACGGGAACCTGAATCACGGCCCTTTCGCGCGCAACGAGGCATCGGCACGACTTGGCCGAGGCGAACATTCGCCCACACAAAGGAAACCGGTCGAATCCCGACTACGACTACGAATTGTTCAGAAAAGAAAACCCGAGAGCGCGGGGGAGGGAAGAAAAGTCAACGGATTTAAGCAGACAACATTCGGAAATGCAAGCGGTTTTTTTACAAAGTTTTACAAAGCTTTGGATGCCCCGTTCGAAGTTCCTGCTGTCTGCATAGCACGAGAGGTACCGATGGGGTATCGCAAGGAAAGCTGCCACCTTCGCAAGTGCCTGAGAATGCTCAGCATCATCAGCTCGCGAAAGGCCCTTCCCTTCTTCACCAGCAGCAGGTGAATACAAATGCCTAAAAAGGGAATTCCTTCCATCTGCGAGTTCAAATCTGGAAGGCAGGTCTGTACACACATCCCGCTAGATCCTTCACGCGGCTTCTTTATTGTGGGAAGGATACTCAAGCTCGTGGCTGCACTCATCGAAAATGCAGAAATGCCGATACGTGCAATGGTGTCCATATTCCTTGGCGAAAACGTATCCCGCGTTGGTGTGGCAGGCGACAGAGTTCACTAATTCTGATGACCCGAAGCTGCGAGCGCCGCAAGCACGTCGTTGTCGGGGCGGGCACGCGCTACGGACGCGTCGACTGGATCAGCCTGTCCGTATATGTGGCTGTTGGAATGTCTTGCCCCGCTGCGGGAGTCGCCGGGCTAGGTCACAATTGTTCTGGCGGCCGCGCGGGGCGTCGTGAGCCAGCATTTCTTCATCCCAGTTCATGTTGTTCGGATATGCCTTCGCCATGTTGATCTTCGTGGGTTCTGTGCTGCTCGAAGAGATGAACTAATTCTTTTTCGCCCACTGTAATAAACCGCCCTGTCCCACGTCTTTACTGGTGAAAGAGAACCAAGAGGAGGCGTAACCTGCTTAGCGTACTGGAGGAAGTGGCAATCGCGATTCCGAACGAGCTGGAGCGGGATTTTCGGGCGCACCACGGTCTGGTGTTCGCGACGGCTTACCGGATAACCGGCAATGCCGGGGACGCCGAAGACGTGCTGCAAACCGTCTTCCTGCGCCTGCTGCGCCGCGACCGCAACGCTGATCCGCTCGAGAAACGCGAGAGTTATCTGCGCCGGGCAGCGATCAACGCGGCTCTGGATGTGATTCGATCGCGGCAGGCCGAGCAGACGGTTCCGCTGCCCGAAGAGAGTTCGGGAGAGAGTTCGGGCCTGATGCAGACTGCACAGGCGCAAGCCGACGCTTCCGGGCTGCGGCAAGCCCTGAGCCGCGCGATCGCAGAGCTGAAACCGCGGCCGGCTGAGATTTTTGCGCTGCGCTTCCTGGAAGGGCTCAGTAATCAGGAAATTGCGGAGGCGCTTGGCATCTCGCAGGTGCGCGTGGCGGTGATCGTTCATCGCACCCGCATGCAATTGCGGAAGGAGCTTCGTCCGTACCTGAGGTAAACAGATTACGGCGGCCGATTACGACCAACGGATCAGCATAGGAAGATTCATCGTAGAAAGATCATCAGGATCGAGAATCATCAAGACACGGGAGACAAATCATGAGCGATCATAAATTTGACCGGCTGCTTTCTGAAATTCGCAACGAAAAGGTGGACGACCAGGTGGTCTCCCAGGCTGGCGATCGGGTTTGGAGTTCGATCACTGGTTCTTCGGCTGCCGAGCTCAGCACGCACATGTTGCGGAACTGCGAGGACTTCCAGACGCTTGTCCCGGCGTATCTGGACAAGAAACTGCCGGAGGCGCGCAGGTTCCTGTTGGAAGATCACGTGCATCAGTGTGTCGCATGCCGGCACGCGGTGGAGCAGGCCCGCAGCGGCGAACTGGGCGCGGGAAAGCGTCCGGCAAAGCAGCCGGCCTGGGGCATTGTGTTGCACCCACCGGCGGAGTCGCGCAGGTTCCCAGCTTGGCGATGGGGCATGATTGCGACCGCCGCCGCTGTCGTGGTAGCTGGGGCGCTCGCGCTGGCCAACGGCATCTTCCCTGGCCAGCACGCCGTTCGGGGCGCTGTGCAGAATGTGGACGGCTCGCTTTATGCCGTCTCTGACGAGCAGGTGCGTTTGATTCCGGCGGGCTACCAGATTCGCAACGGAGATGAGATTCGCACGGCTAAGGGCTCGAATGCGGTGGTGCGGCTGCTCGATGGTTCTCTGGTGGAGATGGGTGAGCGCTCCGACCTTTCCGTGTCCCGCGAATGGAAGGGGACCACGATCCACCTGGATGGTGGCCGCATCATGGTGCAGGCCGCGAAGCAGCGCACCGGGCGTCTCTACGTTGCCACCGACGATTGCCTGGTTTCGGTGAAGGGCACGATTTTTTCCGTCAACCACGGAATCAAGGGTTCACGCGTGGCGGTGGTCGAAGGCGTGGTTCGAGTGGCTTACGGCGACCAGACTGCGGAACTGCGTGCCGGCGAAGAACAGACTTCGAGTTCCAATGTCTCCAAGGTTCCAATCCAAAACGAAATTGCGTGGAGCCGCAATTCCGCGAAATATCTCGCGCTACTGGGAGATTTTTCCGTTCTGCAGAAGCAGATTGAGGCGATTCCGGGGCCGGGGTTGCGCTACAGCTCGGATCTTCTGCCCTACGTTTCGGAGCACACGGTCGTCTATGCCGCGATTCCGAATCTGTCAGCCACGCTGGGCGAAGCCAGCCAGCTGTTTCAGGATCGCATGCAGCAAAGTCCGGCGCTGCGCGACTGGTGGAAACAACAGCAACGCGGCAACGGCCCGAAGCTCGCCGACGTGGTGGAAGAGTTGAAGACTTTCAGTAGCTATCTGGGAGACGAGATCGTATTCACGGTGGAGAAAGAGGGTTCGACCTACTCTGCGCCGGTGGTGTTGGCGCGAGTCCGGCAGCCTGGGCTCGAGAGTTTTCTGCAAGGGGAGATGAAGCGGCTCAATCCAAGTGGTGCTCAAGTTGCGCTGCAGATTGTGCATGATCCTTCGGCTCTGGCGTCGTCTTCATCGAGACGGCCGTTCCTGGTTTACCTGAACAACGATCTGCTGATCGCGAGTCCGGATGCCGCGGAACTGCAGCGGGCGGCTACGCGGACGCAGCAGCCCAGCGCCAGTGGTTTCACGCAAACGCCGCTCTACCAGCAAGTGGCCCGTTCCTACCAGCAGGGCGCAGGCTGGTTGTTCTGCGCGGATATGGAACAAATTGTGGCGCAGCACGTACAGAATAGTAGCAACGAGAAATTGCCGACGGGGATCGGGGACGTGCGCTACCTGATGATGGAACGCCGCGAAGTCGAAGGCAAGACCCAAAGTCGTGCGGCCCTGACCTTTGCCTCCGAACGGACCGGGGTGGCGTCATGGCTGGCCGCGCCGGCTTCCATGGGC
>Ga0073928_10011635_pt1 | contig 10237 bp, 10 predicted proteins | sample PaiPotPPA55metaG_FD_76969 | JGI IMG/M metagenome (GOLD analysis project Ga0073928, IMG submission 76969) | Iron sulfur acid spring bacterial and archeal communities from Banff, Canada, to study Microbial Dark Matter (Phase II) - Paint Pots PPA... ... | reverse complement strand
CCCCAATTCCAGTTCCGCGAGCGGGCCGGTGACGTACAGCCCGGGATGCCAACGGAGTTTCGCGTCCACGATCGGATATCCGCATTCATTACAGGACAACGCGAACTGACCAATCGCCCGATCGAGCCATTCGCCACCGGGCCGCGAACGATCGAAACCAGTCGCGAGGATTACGAGGTCAGAGTTCAAGAGCGCCACCGGCATTTCGCCGTCGCCACTGATTGTCAGTTGCACCCGGTTGCCCGCGATCGCGTGTGCGCGAGCGATCTCACCGCAGGTGAGGGAGAGCTGGCCCTCCTGGATCGCATCGAACAGTTCGGTCGCGATCTCGCGCGGGACCGAGCCCCTATTCCTAGCCTGCGCGATCATCCGGCGCCGCTCGCCGTGGCTCGCCCGCTCGAACTCCTGCATGCACAACGCGCCGATCCAGCACGGGTCGGAATCGAACATCTCGATTCGAAGCGAGTGTCGCGTGAGCATCGAGACACGGCCGGGCGCGCGCTCAGCGAGTGCCAGAGCGGTCTGTACGGCGGTGATGCCCCCGCCGATCACTACGGCGTGCTCCCAACTACGCAAACGGTGCAAGTCGAAGGCGCGACTGAAAACATGATCAATGGGCGCTCCGACGACCCGCAACTGCCGCGTCCATTCAGGCCAATGCGGCTGATCGCTCGCGCCGATAGCCAGCACTATCCGTGTCGCGGCAATGCGGCCCTGATCGGTCTCCACCGTAGCGTGCCCATTATCAAAACCGAGTCTTTGCGCGCGCCCGGCCACCCGCAGCTCGCTTAGTCGAAACCTCTCGATAACCTGGGTAGTGTAATCGCGGAACAGCGCAAATGACGGACGGCTGTACGGTTCCATCAGCGCGGCATGTGGCTCCTTCATGGTAGCGAAGCAGTACTTCCGCAGGTCCATCGGGTCCAGGTCCAGATGATGCACGTCGGGCGAGCGCATGAACCTCATGCCGGTATTCGGGCAGCAATGGTACCAGCGCGCGAGCGGTTCCGGCTCCGGGTCAAGCACCCGCAACCGCTCGCGCGGAACCCCGGCAGCCGCCGTCAGATAGTGAGAGATAAATGTGCCATGCACTCACCCACCGATGATTAACCACTCGAGCATCGCCTCTTTCTCCTCATAAACGATATTGAGATATCATTATCATTATGGTCGTGCAATTGCCACTTGAACCCGCACCAACGCAAATGGTCGAGCCCCACCTCCTCCCCCTTCTCCCGCAAAAGAGCGGGCGAGGGGCGTAGAGGAAGTCACGCCTCTTCGGTTCAGAACTGCTGATTTAGCGTGAAGCTGGCAGCGATACATCGCGTGACTCGCGTCGTAGCCGGGGATGAACCATCGCGGCCCATGGTAGTAATTGTCGGTTAGCGTCGGGTTTTGATCGAAATCGAATGTGCTTTTCATACCTCACCTCAAGTCGTCGGTAAATCGGCCTCCGCGACCCGACCCCTGCCATCACGATCGCAGCGAACTTTCGGTTGTGGACTCGAAGCCAAGGGACAGCTCGATCACCCGCTTATGGAATTTGCGCAAGCTTCGCCGGTGCCCGATGCTGATGAAGGCGATGGGCAGGCTCGCAAGTCGCGAGTACAAGCGCTCTTCAGAGGCAATATCGAGCGCGCTGGTTGCCTCGTCGAGGATTGCAAAGCGCGGTCTACTGAGCAGGAGCCGCGCGAAGGCCAGACGCTGCTGCTCGCCGCCCGACAGCAAGTCCGCCAAGTTGAGCTCGGCGTCGAGACCGCCGAACCGGCCACGGAGAAAGGCAAGGTCGACTTCCCGCAGCACTTCCATGATGGTTTTGTCGCTGACGGCGCCGGTGCGCGGATACTGAATCTGTTGGCGAATCGAACCGAGGATCAGATACGGCCTTTGCGGCATGAACATGATCTCATCTGCCGGCGGCCGCAGGATTCGCCCGCTGCCGAATTTCCATAGGCCCGCGACCGCCCGCATGAGCGAAGTCTTACCGGCGCCGGTTGGGCCGGTGAGGAGGAGCGCATCGCCGTCGGCCACCGCAAGCGAGACATGCTCCTGCAGCACCCGCGTCCAGTCGGGCGTCGCCAGGGTGACGTTCTCGAGCGCAACCTGTGCGGCATCCTCGGCCACTTCGATTTGCTGCAGGTCACCGCTCTGCTGGCTGGCGGCGTTTTCACAGGACTCCTCGAATGCAGCCAGACGATTAACCACCGACGCATAATCAGTGAGCGACTGGAACTGATCGACGACCAGGGACAGCGAACCCTGTAGCACCGAAAACGCATATGCTGCTTGGGTGAATTCGCCCAGCGCGAAACGCCCGGAAAAGTAAGCACCTGCCAGCACGAAATACGGCACGAGGCCGGCTGCGTTATCATAGGCGGCGGTGAAAAGGGTCAGATGGCGCTGCCACAGGATGAGCAGCTTGAAATTGTCGACTACCTTGGCGAAGCGCTGGCGCAGTTGGTGAGCTTCATCGCGCGCCCCGTTGTACAATGCGATCGCTTCCGCATTGTCGCGCGTGTGGACTAATCCGAACCGGTAGTCGGCTTCGTAACGTTGCTGATTGAAGTTGATCACCACCAGGCGGCGGCCGATCACGAGGGCCAGCCAGGTGCCCACCAGCGAATAACCGATCAAACTGACGGCCAGCCATCGCGAGATTTCCCAGAGGATTCCGAAAAACGCTACCGTACTTACGATCGCTTGCAGCACCGTCATCGAGTAGCTGAGCGCACCGTTGGTAAAACTGTTGACGTCTTCGCTGATCCGCTGGTCGGGATTGTCGACCGTACGATCGCGCATGATGTAGTAAAGCGCGTTGCCCCGCAGCATGCCCTTCACGAACCTCTCCGTCATCCAGTCCCGCCAGTCGATGCTGAGGAGTCCGCTCAATATGGGTAGAAGGCGGCTATTGGCACGAACACCACGATCCAAAGCGCGAACAGCATCAAGAGATGATGAAACCGTGCGGCGTCCTTCGCTTGCAGCGAGTTCATCACGTCGCGCGACACGTAGCTAAACATCGCCTGCATCCCGACCGTGCCGAGATTCAGAGCAGTCATGGCCGAAAGCACCAAACCACGGCCGCGTCTTTCCGATGCCCAGTACGGGCGGATCAAGCGCCAAAAGCGTTCCCAGAAAACTCGATCGAAACGATCTAAAGTGGTTCGATCGGCAACCTTACTTTGAGTCACGAGACTTGTATTCATCGCTAATTAGTTGAGTGCTTCGTTGTCCTCCAAGTGATGTGAGGCAGCCGTTCAATCCCGACCTCATCTTGCAATCCGATTCGACCGGCGTCCGGCGATCAGCCTAGCGCGATCAAGCTCAGCAAGCCGACGGCGGCACAATAGATCGCAAACGGAGTGAGGGTCTTGGTCTGGAAATATCTCGTCAGAATCTTAATTGAAACGAATGCGGCGGCTGCCGCGCAGACCGCGCCCAGTAAAGCATTCTCAATCGCGACCGTACTACCCGAATGTAACAGCGCGGGTAGCTTGAGAAGTGCCGCCGCTCCAATTGTCGGGGTGGCCAAAAGAAACGAGAATCGGAGCGCCTCTTCATGAGAGAAACCGATCAAAAGGCCACCGGCAATCGTCGATCCGGTTCTCGAAAATCCGGGCAGTAGCGCAAGAACCTGCGCTATTCCGACCTTCGCGGACTGCCGCCACGACATTCGGGCGGCAATCCGCGAATCTATGCGGCTGAGGTCCTCGCTCCCATTGGCGTTTTTTCTCAAGCGCTCTGCCAAATAGAGTAACCCGCCATTCAACATGAGAAAAAGCGCGGCTGCCATTGGCGAGATGAAGAGCTTCTGTGCCTGCCTTTGGAAGATAAACCCTACCGCTCCGGCGGGGACCGTGCCCACGATCAACAGCAAGCCCAATTTCGCATCGGGATTCATGGGCAAGAACTTCCGTGCGGATATCAAGCCGAGCACCCCGCCTATAATGCGAACCCAATCATCCCGGTACACAACGAACAGCGTCAGCGCCGTTGCGAAATGCGTAGCCACGACAAACGTCAGAAAGGAATCCGCATTTTGATCTATCGGCCAGCCCAGAAGGCCTGGCAGAATCACGCTGTGGCCTAAGCTCGAAATCGGGAATAACTCCGAGACACCCTGGAGCACTCCCAAGACAGCCGCTTGAAAGTGAGAGAGCATTAAATCCGCGCAAGCTTATCGTTTAGAAGCGTGACTGCGGCTCGCAGCGGCAGGCTTGCTATTGCGAGTCCGAGCGCAGGTTGCGCAATAACCATAGAGCAGGACGACGTGATCGACGACGCGGAACGATGGCGGAATCAGTTTCCCAAGACGCTCAAGGCACCCTTCGAGTTCGAATAGCTTGCCGCATTTGAGGCAGTGAAAGTGGTGATGATGAGCCTTGCCACGCACCTCATAGCGCGGCGGCGCCCCCGGCACTTCCACCGGCACCAACCATCCCTCGTCGGTCAACGCCTTTATCGTACGGTAGACCGTCGCCATCCCCAGCCCGGTCACCTTCTGCTGCGTCAGATCCAAGACCTCGTCGGCGGCAAGCGGACGATCGTTTCGCTCAAAGACCTCGCGTATTTCCCGGCGTTGCTGGGTGCTCCGGCGAAAAGTCTTCGGTGATTTAGCTACACGCGAAGGGGGCATAACCGCAGGATAGGGGAGAGCGCAATCTTCGACAATCATGTTCCTAGATTCTCTCCGGCAGGCCCAATAGGACCATTCGCACCAAAAGCCTCAAGGAAGGCCCGAGTCGCCGGAGCCACGAGACTCATGAGTTTGACCCTGATCCTCACGCTTGTGCCGCATCCGAATGGCGGGGTTCATCCCGAGCTTGATCAGGGCTCGGAGAAGATCCCAGAGCACGAGTGCATTGATGGTCGCTCCGTCCCGCGAATCCGTCCGCGGTGAGCTGAAAAGCCGCCGTTTCGGCCCGTCGTCGACTACGATACACAGGGTCTGTTCGAATTCGTCGAATTGGATGTCGCTCAAGACGAAAGCCCGCTTCCTCAAGTTCGCTTTCCAGCCGACGGCAGACGATGGCGAGTTCCGATCGGGTAATCATAGGGATGGTCCGCTATCGAGCTCAAAACCCTCGGAGAACGGACACGAGACCGTCCGCTCCCCCAACTGGCAGTGCGCAATCGTCAGCTGACCATGCGAGCTGGGCCACTGACGCTCGCAGCCGAAACAAAATATTGACGCTTGGTCCCATCGTTTGACTTGACGATGATGATTTATCATTATCAACAAGCCCGAAGCAAGCCTCGAGTGCACAGTTCCAACCGGGAAAGCAGCGGGGCCCGCGATTTGTGATCGCCGCTAGTTACGAGGCCAAGGACTGCACGGCGTGCACAGGTGAGCTTATTCGACGCAATCCCTGAACTAGCTAGCAGGGAGCATCAGGACGGATGGATCGGTTAGTAGGAGCCAAAGTCAACGCAGAATGAATCCCGAGCTCGCGTTGATCATGCCCATAGTCCTTGCCTCCGCGACGCTTACTTCGACGGGGATCGGAGGACTCGCGGCCTTCAGGTTTCGCGAGCGTCTTCATTTGCTGCTCGGGTTCGGTGCTGGCGCCGTGATAGCGGTCGCTCTCTTCGACATGCTGCCCGAAGTCGTGGCGCTCGGAGGGGCATCACACATCCAACTCGCCGCGGTTGGTTTCCTGGCCTTTTTCGGACTGGAACGTTACACGGCCATGCATCGCTCTGAAGACCGTCCTCAGATGAGGATGTCCGGTCATCAAGAACTTGGAGTCTTATCCGCAGGTGGGTTGTGCGTGCACAGTTTCCTCGATGGCGTGGCCATCGGATCCGGCTTCCAAACCAGTGCGAAATTGGGTTTCTTGATTGCCATTGGCATAATTGCGCACGATCTTAGCGATGGTCTGAACACTGTGACCGTCGTGCTAGCGCACGGAAATCCGCGGCGACGGGCCTTTTTCTGGCTAATCATCGATATGCTCGCGCCAGTCGTAGGCGCTGCTACCACCCTCTTCGTCAATTTGGACGGACTGCTGCCCTGGGTCTTAGCCTTTTTCGCCGGTTCATTTCTTTATATCGGAGCCTCCGACCTATTGCCGGAAGCCAAGGTTCACGATTCTCCAATGGTTGGGTTGGCCACGGTGATCGGGATTCTGGCGATTTTCGTCACGACTCAGTTCCTGCACTAGGAATGCGAAAGCGAAGACGCAAATTAACTGCTCGAATCACCAACACGGAATCAGAGCACTACCGCGCGTTGAGGCGTCTTGACATAGAGAAGCATGACTCTCGGTTCACAAAGACCATCAAGCAGAGGGTTGAACGTTGCACTTCGTTGACAACTTGAATCCGGTGCTGATGCACCTCGGGCCACTGCAGGTTCGTTGGTACGGGGTGATGTATGCGCTGTCATTCATCATCGGTTACTACCTGATCTGCTATCTGGCGCAAAAACGCGGTGCACCGCTGGATAAAGACGGCGTCGCAGAGCTCGTTTCGTATCTGGTCGGCGGTGTCCTGTTCGGGGGCCGGTTAGGCTACTGTTCTACAACCTGCCTTATTACCTTCATCATCCCGTCAAGATCTTGGCCGTCTGGGATGGAGGAATGTCGTTCCACGGAGGGCTACTCGGGGTGATTATTGCCGCGCTGCTGTTCTCGCGGAAAACCGGCATTGGTTTTTTGAGCTTGGCCGAGTTAGTGGTGCCTGTGGCTCCCCTGGGTTTGTTTCTGGGACGGTTGGGCAATTTCATCAACGGGGAACTGTGGGGGCGTCCTTCCAATGTTGCTTGGGCGATGATCTTCCCGCGCGCCCCATTGGTCCATGGAATGATGGTGCCGCGTCACCCATCGCAACTGTACGAGGCTGCCTTGGAGGGATTGGTGCTCTTCGCCGTTCTGTGGATCATGGCACAAAGGCAGTGCCCGCAAGCCGTATTACTCGGGACATTCTTGACTCTTTATGGCCTGTCTCGATGTTTCATCGAGTTATTTCGGGAGCCGGATCCGCAGTTAGGCCTGATCGGGGGAATCATTTCGATGGGACAGATCCTCTCTATTCCCATGATCTTTGTCGGCATTGGGGTAATTGTCTGGGCCTTGCGCCGGCCTCCGACCTGAAAACCCGCTAATAGCAAATGCATCACACACGGCTGATGGAGCGGCGGAGCCAGTTCTTCATTGCTTGTGACGTGCCCTGTTTTCGCCCTCGCCCTGGAGATCACTCTTACGAAAGAGACAATCATACCGGCGAACCGATCTCGTTCATCGAGAATTGGGACGCCATTGCAGCAACGCCGAATCACGTTGGTATTGGACGGGGAGGACGTGGTCTGGGTCGATATTGACTGCGGTGATCGGCTGCTTGCTCTGCAGGGTTAGGTTGGCCACACCCTTTTGAATCCAGGTCTCGACTGGCAGACGCAGGCGTTGATGGCTGCCGTCTCGTAAATCTATCTGTACAGTGGCGGGCATTACCAACTGGCCGCGATTCTCGATCGTGACTAGCGCGCCCTTGGCTGGATTACCGTCCACATAGCCAACGCTCTTCACGGCCAGATCAAGCGTCCAGTTGTTCATGTACCAGCCGCGCCAGAACCAGCTCAGGTCCTCGCCACCTTCACTTTCCATCGCGCGGAAAAATCCGACGGGGTTGGATGCCGATATGCCCAATCGCGGATGAAGCGGCGAAACGCCCAGTCGAACCGCTCAGGCCCGAGAATCTGCTCGCGCAGCAGAATCAAGCCTAGAGCGGATTTGAAGTAGGTGACGGGGTGACGGTATTTCTCAGGGATCGCATCGGCACGCGTCATCAGAGCCGGCGCCTCGGGATCGGCCAAGGTTGGCAGGATTTCTTCGACGGGATTGCCCCCGCCCGGCGCATATTCGGAATCGCGCTTGGGACCATATTCCCCTTTATTGAAGGTGTCAGACTCGTACACGTCGATGAACGTGTTGAATCCCTCGTCCATCCAGGCGTCGCGCCGTTCATCGAACCCCACGACCATCGGAAACCAGGTGTGCCCGATCTCATGGACTGTGATCCAGAAGAGACCCTTGCCCTTGTCCTTGACGCCGTCAAAAACTATCGCCGGATATTCCATGCCTGAAGTGCCACCCGCGACGTTGACGGCTGCCGGATATGGGTACGGGAGCCACCGTCGCGAGAAGTCCTCCACGGCGTGCTTCAGGTATTCGGTCGAGCGCCCCCAAGCGCCCTTTCCGGCACTCTCCACCGGATAGAACGACATTGCCAGCGCGCGGCGCTTGCCGGGTAGCTGAATGCGGGCCGCATCCCAGATAAAGGCGCGGGAAGCGCTAAACGCTACGTCACGTGAATTCTTGATGCGATAGTGCCAGGTCAACATCCCACTGTGTTTGGGACGGCTAGCAGTGTCACCCACTTCCGATGCGCTTCGGATGAACACCGTTTCATCGCTGGCGCGCGCCGATTTCAGACGCCGGCGCTGAATGGGTGTCAGCACCGCTTGCGGATTCTCCAGCTCTCCACTGCCGGCGACGAGCATGTCCCATGGCACGGTGATGTAGTAATCGAAGTTGCCGTACTCCAGATAGAACTCCTGCGCGAGATACGGCAGCGTGTCCCAGCCACGCAGGTCATCGTAAACCGCCATGCGCGGATACCATTGTGCGATGTCGTAGATCTCTCCGTTCTTCGTCGTCGTCCACGAAGTGCGCCCGCCGAAAGCGCCCGGAATGGTGTAGTGATAACGAATGTGAACTCGAATCGTGCCACCCGCAGGCTTAAGCGCTTCGGGCAGCCGGATCTGCATGCGTGTGTCGGAAATGAGATAGTCGGCTTGCTTAATCCGCCCGTGAGACTCGAGAGCCACCTCATCGAGAATGAAGCCGTCGGTGAATTCCTTGCGCGGCTCAGGGCCCGCCGCAACCGAGCGGGCATCGCGGCAGTAGACGTTCTGATCGAGCTGAATCCAGAGGCTCGTAAGGCTATCCGGGCTGCGATTGGTATAGGTGATTATCTCACGCGCGCTCAACTGCTTGTTCGCCGGATCGAGCTTGGCGTGGATCTCGTAGTCCGCGCGGTTCTGCCAATAGTCCGGTCCCGGTGCGCCGCTGCCAGAGCGGTAACGATTGACCGCCTGCGGCAGCGTCAGGGGCGCGAAAGTCTCGAGCGGATTATAATGTGCAGCGAGGGCCGGCATGCTCAGCGTGCTCAAACTCATTAACGCCAGTAGCATCCAGGGCAGCAATAGCTTTCGGAACATTTGAACGATCCATACCTTGGAATACCAAACAGTCCAAAACAGGTAGCAGACCTCTTATGCCGCTGGGCCGCGCCGCCATGAGGCTTTAACCCATCGAGCGGCCAGCCCCATCAGACGCGATACCTCTGCAGGCACTAGGTATCAATGCTGCACATAACCGCACGTTATAAGAGATAAAAAGGGTTAGGGGCAATCCCAAATTGTCACTTTCAGAATTAGAGGGCAGCGCGTCATTTGTTAGTTGAGCAACGCTAAGGCTGAGCGTATCGGGAACTTCGGGAAGGTCTGGATGGTGGCCGGGGCGTCATGGCTGACCCCCACTCGGCGATGTATTGCGCCAGTCCAATGGCGACCCGAATAGCGACGTGGCGAGGCTGCAGTCCAGTGCGCTGAAATTGGGTCTGGATGCGATCGACGGGAACGAGGCGAGCGAAACCAGCCGCAGCGATGGGTGCCGGCCCCCGGCTCGGCTAATTGCCTCGAAAAAATGGATGACCCAATCGGCCCTTGATGCCGGCGGGGAACCGGCGACGTGCAGGATCCGAGGGACGTTCGGGTTTCCCGCTATCATAAGCTCCGCTAGATCGAGCAGCCTATCCGCGGCCAGGTAGATTGGTGTCGGCGAGCCAATCTGATCTTCGGCAACGGCGACGGTTCCAGTCGCGCTGGCGGAAAGCAGACGAGCAATAAAATCCTCGCCATCGCCAAACAACCATGCGACCCGCACCACGCAAGCTCCGGCGTGGGCGGCCAATACGCGTCGTTCGCCGTCAGCCTTGGTCCTCCCATAGGCATTCACCGGAGACACGGGATCCTCTTCCCGCCAAGGCCGATTGGTCTCGGCGCCAAAGACGTAGTCCGTCGAGATATGTATAAGGGGAATGCCTGCCCGTCCGCACAGCTCCCCCAATTTGGCGGGGCCGACCGCGTTGATCGCCTGAGCGTTGGAGGGATCAGCCTCAGCCAACTCGATCCCGCTGGCGACGGCAGCGTTGATCACTGCCGCGGGCCGAACCT
>Ga0073928_10011634_pt1 | contig 10238 bp, 8 predicted proteins | sample PaiPotPPA55metaG_FD_76969 | JGI IMG/M metagenome (GOLD analysis project Ga0073928, IMG submission 76969) | Iron sulfur acid spring bacterial and archeal communities from Banff, Canada, to study Microbial Dark Matter (Phase II) - Paint Pots PPA... ... | reverse complement strand
CCCCGGGGATGAAGCGTGTGGCCAGCTCGCACCCGGGGATCCGCGGGAGGGCTGACGGCAGGATGCTCGCCTGGAGGGTCCGTGAGGTGGCTTCGCTCTGCTCCCTCGCGCGGTCGCGCGCTACCGCGAGGTGCCCGAGGTAGCTGCCAACGGCCCCGGTCAGGAGCGTCAGCAACACCAGCACGACGATCGCCTCGACGATCGACCGATTGGCCGTGGCCCCAGCGGTGTGTTGTCGCTGGGCTTGGCGATCCGCGAGCTGGCGCTCGAGTGCCGCGGCGCGTACGCGGATCGCGTCGACCAGATGCTTGCCGTCGAGCGTCACGGCGAGCGAACGCGCCCCGGCCAGGTCGTGCATCGTCATCGCCAGCACGCTGCGGACGTACACCGACATGTAGGAGCGCACGTCGCCGACCAGCGCGGCGGTCTCCGGCACGTACGCGCGATCTTCGGACGCCGCGCGCTCCAGGTCGGCGATCGTCGACGGCAGCTGCGCCTGCGCGCTGTAGAGCGGCGCGAGGAACAGCGTCTTGCCGGTGATCACGTCCCCACGCAGGCCGGTCTCCGCATCCACCACCAGGCGCTCGAGGTCAACCACGCGCAGCAGATGAGTTCCGGCGCGCGCCGCCGATTCACTGCTGTTTCGTAGCGCGACCGCGTTGGCGAGGAGCAGCGCCACGCCACCCGCGACCACCACCGCGCCCGCCGCTACGACGAGAAACACCCGATTCCTCAGGCGGGTATGCGCCCCCATGCGCGGCATCTTGCCGCATCACGCCGACGTCGCCAAGCTCCCGGGACGCTGGCTCCGGCTCCGAACCCGCGCTGAGCGCCGCCTGCGGGTCCGCAGGCCGCAGACGGCGCTTGCGCTTGTCCGGGAGGCGCTTGAGGAGGACGCCTCGGCGCAAGTGTCGCGCCCCAGCCAGGACATGAATAGGGCCACGGAACCAGAGTTACATGGAGCCACGCGGGCGCTCCCTGTGATCGCCCGGCGGTGAATTGTTAGCGGGGGATTGACGCTGGACCTATGACGCCCGGTGCCCGTGGCTCTACCGGTCCACGGGTCGCGTTGGAAGACTCGAATCGAGCTTGCCGTCGGTGAGCTTCTGACTTGAGGTAGTCAGGGTGCGTCGCAATTCGAGGAGGTCGACGTTGCACAAGGCAATGCGCAGATTTATCGCGTCCGCCGGGCTGGGAGTCACCGTGCTTGTCGCGGCTGCCTGCGGCTCATCGGGCGGCAATCCCGGCTCTCAGGCGTCGTCAGCAGCATCAGCGGCCGGCCCGGCCTCGGGCCCAGGGCTGACGCAGCCGACGAGTCCAAGCGGCGCGAAGATGTCGGGCGGCACCGTGTACTTCACCGAAGGTCCGCAGGCGCCGCCCAACTACATCTTCCCGATGTACAGCCCTCAGGTCTGCAGTACGACCAACAACAACCAGTTTGAATACCTGATGTACAAGCCGTTGTACTGGTACGGCAACAACTATCGGCCGACGATCGACTACGGCTACTCGATCGGCCAGGCGCCGCAGTACTCCAACGGTGGCCAGACGGTCACGATCAAGCTGAACAACTGGAAGTGGGCTGACGGCGAGCCCGTTACATCCCGCGACCTCGTGTTCTGGATGAACCTGATGAAGGCGAGTCCGGCGACGGAATGGTGCGGCACCGTGCCCGGGTATTTCCCCTACAACGTAACCAGCTACTCGGCACCCAATCCGCAGACGTTCGTTATCACCTTCGACAAGCACTACAACCCCGAGTGGCTGCTGTACGACGAGCTGGCGCAGCTCACCCCGCTGCCGCTGGCCTGGGATCGGACCTCGCTGTCACAGCCGGCGCCGACGTCGGACAACGGTCACCTCCCGGACACCACGAAGTCCGGGGCCGCAGCCGTGTATGCGTTCCTCAACGCCCAGTCGAAGCAGTCCGGCAACTGGTCCTCGTCGCCACTGTGGAAGGTCGTCGACGGGCCGTTCAAGCTGCAGAGCTTCAGCAGCTCGGGCGAGGCCACGCTGGTGCCGAACCCCGACTACTCCGGGTCACCCAAGGCGTCGATCTCGGCGTTGGTGGAGCTCCCGTTCACGAGCGAGACCGCGATCTATAACGACATGCGGTCCGGAGGACCGAGCGCGATCACCGTGGCGAACCTCCCGGCTCAGTATGCGCCGCAGGTTCCGACGCTGGAGAGCCAGGGCTACGTCGACAACAGGGCGGCGAGCTACTCGTTCAACTACTTCCCGCTGAACTTCAACAACCCGAAGATGGGGCCGGTCTTCCGGCAGCTGTACTTCCGCCAGGCGTTCCAGCACCTGATCGATCAGAACGGGTGGATCCACGCGTTCCTGTCCGACACGGCGATTCCGACGTGCGGCCCGGTTCCATTGGCGCCACCAAGTCCACTCGTGAACCCGTCGGCGGTCTCGGTGGCCCCCTGTTCATTCTCGGTTTCCGACGCCAAGCAGCTCCTGACCGCCCACGGCTGGAAGGTCGTGCCCGGCGGCACGACGACCTGCCAGAACCCGAGCCTGTGTGGGCCGGGGATCACCAAGGGCGAGGCGATCTCGTTCAACATGGACTACGAGTCGGGAGTGGTGGCCGTCGCGGACGAGATGAACGACCTGGCTGCCGAGGCCAAGAAGGTCGGCATCAACCTCGCCCTCACGACGCACCCGTTCGCGACAGTGATCGGGACCGCCGTTGCGTGCCAGCCAAGTCAGCCGACGTGCAAGTGGCAGGCCGAGAACTGGGGTGCCGGATGGATCTACGGGCCGTCGTACCTGCCGACCGGGGAGCAGCTATACGCGCCCGGTGCGGTCGCGAACTACGGCAGCTACAGCAACGCGTCGACGACGAACCTGATCCAGGCGGCGACGGTCGCGTCGAACGAGACGCAAACGTTGTCCGCATACGCGAAGAACGTCGCGCAGGAGGTGCCGGTCGTATTCGGACCGACCTCGATCGGGACGTATGCGGGTGACGCAGGGACGATGGTCGCGAAGAACCTCGGCGGCTACGCGGCCAACGCCTTGGGTCTGATGGATCCTGAGGACTGGTACTTCACCAAGTAGGTCAGGCACCCGGCCGGTCTGCCGCGGGAGCGACTCCGAGAGGGGCCGCTCCCGCGGTGACCGCTCCGGCGGCTATGCCCTCCGGCGGCTACGCCGTCCGGCGGCTACGCCCGCCGGCGGCTACGCCCAGTGCGGGGCGACGGTCTGAGCCGTACGCAGCTGGACCGGAGGGGCGATCCACCGCCTCGGGCTGGGGCGCAAATCTCGGGGTGCACCCGCACGTGGCGCGCCGTCCATGTTGGCCCGGACGATCGCCGCGAGCTCGCGGACCACGGCCATCGCCGTCGACTCGTGCAGGCGGCCGTACCCGATGACGAGCCCGTTCGCGCGCGGCGCTCCGACGTAGAACGAAGAGAGTGGGTGAACCCTGATCCGCCGCTCCGACGCGGAGCGCGTGACCGCAACGTCGTCGACGCCCGCCGGCAGGCGGAGCAGCACGTGCAGGCCCGCTCCGTCCCCGACTACCTCGAGCCCGGGCAGGTTCCTCGCAAGCGCTGCCAACAACGTGTCCCGGCGCGAGCGATAGACGCTCCGTGCCTTGCGGACATGCCGGTCGTACTCGCCGAGCTCGAGAAAGGCTGCCAGCGTGAGCTGGTCGAGCACCGGCGAGAAGCCGTCGGCCAGCCGCTTCTGATGCATTGCCTCCTCGAGCAACAGGGCGGGAACCACGAGCCATCCCAGCCTCAGAGCGGGAACCAGGGTCTTCGACACCGCGCCGAGATGGGCAATGTGGTCTGGGGCAAGCCCCTGTAGCGCCCTGATCGGCTCCGCGCCGTAGCGAAACTCCGCGTCGTGGTCATCCTCGATGACGAGCGAGTTGGTCGCGCGGGCCCAGCGGACCAGCGACCGTCGGCGTTCACCGCTCAGCACCGATCCCGTCGGATACTGATGGGCCGGTGTGACCAGCACTGCGTCAGCGCTGAGCCCGTCGATCAGGAGACCATCGCCGTCGGTCGGCTGGGCCACGAGCGTCAGAGCGGCCGCCATGACCTGCTTGTGGCGAACGGGGTTCGACGGATCCTCGACCCCGAAGCGCGGCGAACGGCGGGCGCGTAGAACCCTCAGCAGGATGTCCACGCTCTGAGTGGTGCCCTGGGTGACGATGATCTGCTCCGGGCTCGCAATCACGCCGCGCGTGCGGCCGAGGCGATCTGCGAGCACCGCGCGAAGTGCGCGCTCCCCCCTGTAGTCGCGATAGCCGAGCGTTGGCCAGTCGCATTCTCGTGCCACCCGCTGCGCTGTCGACATCCAGCGGCGGAGCGGAAACAGGTGGAAATCAGGTTCGGACGGGGCCAGGTCATAACGAGGAGCCGGCAGATCGATCTCGGGGGCCGACCGCGCGACCGAACCGCGCGCCCCGTCGGTCACGACCGGCGCGGCACGGGCGCGAATCACCACGAAGCCCTGCGTCTCCAACTGGTCGTAGGCGTCCGTGACGACGCCTCGCGAGACGCCCAGCGCAGCGGCCAGCCTGCGCGACGCGGGCAGACTGACGCCACCTCGGAGAGCCCCGCTGAGGATCGCGTCCCGCAGCGTTCGCTCGAGCGCGATCCGCAGCGTTTCTCCCGGGCGGCGTTGGAGCGACCACCATCTCGCCTCATCGATGTCCATCTCGGCAGCCGGCCTTGGGACGGCCATTGCTAAACAGGTCGCTTTATCAACGTAGTCGCTGAATACTAACCCGCTCAGCGGCGAGGAGCACGAGAACGCGTGAGCCGCGACGACGCCAGGCGCCAGGCGGCAGGCGGCGCACCGCGGCGGCTACCGCCGAGGGTCAGCTGCCCGCCGGCCGGGCGGGAGGCGGGTCGCTCAGCCGCGGTTTTGCTTTGATTGCAGGCGCAGCTCCATTCGATCGAAGCCGGCCTCCCACAGGGTGCGGTACGTCTCGACCCAATCGTCGACGTCCTTCAGCGGAGCCGTCTCGAGCCGCGAGGGTCGCCGCTGGGCACTGCGTTCGCGGGTTATGAGGCCCGCCTGTTCGAGAACCTTGAGGTGCCGAGAAACCGCCTGAACGGTGATCGGGAACGGCTCAGCCAACTCGTTCACCGTCGCCTCGCCCTCGGCGAGCCGCGCCAGGATTCCCCTCCGTGTTGGATCGGCAAGCGCCGCGAATGTCCTGCTGAGCTCGTCCATCGGTTACCGAATCACCTGGTTGTTAAACCTACTGGCTGAAGTTAGCGTCACATTAAGACGGGGCGAGCGACGCTGAGATTCCGCGCCCGCCCCGGTCCTAGCCGTGGTGGTCTGTGCTCTCGTGCCGTGCCGGTTTCTGCTCTCGCGCCGGAGCCGTCGCCCCGTCACCGCAGCACGCCTGGCCTCGTCCCCATTGGTATGTTAGTAAACGACCTGATTGATCAATTCCAGTTGTGAATAAGGCCGAATCGGCGCGCTAACCCGAGGAGCGATCCGGACAGGGCTGAGCGATATCCCCGACTCCGCGCCAGCGAGGCAGAAATCAGCATCGTCCGGCGATTGGACGCGCCACGGCAGCTCGTCTGGAAGGAGTGGACCGAACCGGAATGCTTCGCGGACTGGTTCGGCGGACCGGAGGCGGAGGTCCCCTTGTCGACCGTGTCGATGGATCTCCGGCCAGGCGGAATCTGGACCGCGACCACCCTCGCCTTCGGGCCGCACCACCGGGACATTCGCTGGACCGGCGAGTATCTCGTGGTGATCGAGCCGACGCGACTCGCGTTCACGATCAGCGGGCTGCCGGGGCGGTTCGCCCCCGAGGTCGTGACGGTGTTCCTCGAGGACCTCGGCGACGCCCGGACCGAAATGCGCCTCCAGCAGCACGGCCGGCTGACTCCCACCGAATACCGGCTCGCGGAGAGGCAATGGTTGACCGAGTTCGATCGCCTGGCCGATCGCCTGACCGACGTGGGCGGTCTGCACCGCCCGTGACGCGGCACTGCCGCCACCGTTCCTGAACGACGCTTAGTTCAGCCGTTCGATGAGCATGGCCATGCCCATGCCGCCCGCGACGCACATCGACTCGATGCCGTAGGTGCCGTCGGTTGCGTCCAGCCCGTTGATCAGTGTGGTCATGATCCGCGCGCCGGTCATCCCGAACGGATGGCCGAGGGCGATCGCGCCACCGAACGGGTTGAGCTTCTCCTCGGGAATCCCGAGCTCCTCCTTGCACGGAACGATCTGCGCCGCAAACGCCTCGTTGATCTCGACGACGTCGATGTCGTCGATCGTCATCCCCGTCTCCTTCAGGAGCCGCTGGATCGCTGGGATCGGGCCGAGTCCCATGATCTCCGGACGGATCGCGGCAACCGTCGACCCGAGGATCCGTGCCCTCGGCCTACAGCCGAGCGCCGTCGCCTTCTCGTCTGACATGACGAGCACGGCCGCGGCGCCGTCGTTCAGCGGGCACGAGTTGCCCGCAGTCACCGTGCCGTCGGGCCTGAACGCCGGCTTGAGCGTCGCCAGCACCTCCATCGTCGTGCCGGCGCGAGGCCCATCGTCGCGGGTGACGACTGCCTCGGGGACGTCGATCTCGTTGCCCTCCTTGTCGACGTCCTTGTGCGCGGCGACGGGCACCGGAACGATCTCAGCGTCGAAGTGGCCCGAGTCGCGGGCCTCGACCGCCCGGATCTGGGAGATCACGGCCCACTCGTCCTGCTGCTCGCGCGTGACGTGGCAGCGGTCGGCGACGTTCTCAGCCGTCAACCCCATCGGGATGTAGACGTCGTAGGCCGCGCCGTTCTGTCCGTTCAGCTTCGGGTGCTTGGCCTCGTCGGGCATCCCCGCCCCGAGCCCGGCGCGCGAGACCGCCTCGACGCCCGCAGAGATGTACTGATCCCCCTCCCCCGCCCTGATCGCGTGAAAAGCCATCCGGATCGTCTGGAGCGAGGAGGCGCAGAATCGATTGACGGTGCAGCCCGGGACGTGGTGGTCGATCCCCGCGAGCAGCAACGCGTTGCGCCCGACGTTGTACCCCTGCTCCCCGATCCCCGACGCAGCACCCATCATCACGTCGACGGTCTCCTTGAAGTCGACCTCCGGGTTGCGTCCGACGAGCGCGTGGATCGGAATCGCCGCCAGATCGTCGGCGCGGACCGTCTTCAGGGACCCCTTAATCGCTCGACCGATCGGGGTGCGGATGGCATCAACGATCACTGCTTCCGGCATCTGTGTGTCACTCCTGAGGGTGCGGGGCTAAAAACAGGCCCGCGGGGCGAAGCCCCAAGCGGGCCTATGTCCGTAACCCTAGCCCTCAGCCGCCCGCCGCCCGCCGCTTGACCCGCGGCTCGCTCTAGGCAAGCCGCTTACCGGTCAGCGCCGCGTGGGCAGCAACGTCGGCGGCATACGCCGCGAAGTCCTCGGCTGCGAGCTGCTGCGGGCCATCGCACAGGGCGGTCTCGGGATCGGGAGCGACTTCGACGATCAGCCCGTCAGCCCCCGCGGCCGCCGCGGCGCGCGAAAGCGGCGCGACCAGCCGCCGGTCACCGGCCGCGTGCGAGGGGTCGACGATCACCGGCAGGTGCGTGTGCAGCTTCAGCCACGGAACGGCGCTCAGGTCGAGCGTGAACCGGGTCGCGTTCTCGAACGTGCGGATCCCGCGCTCGCACAGCAGCACCGCCTCGTTGCCCTCCTTGAGGACGTAGTCGGCCGCCATCAGCAGCTCCTCGACCGTCGAGGACAGCCCGCGCTTGATCAGCACGGGTTTGCCGAGCTGTCCGGCGACCTCGAGCAGCGCGTAGTTCTGCATGTTTCGCGCGCCGATCTGGATCACGTCCGCGGTCTCGCCGACGAGCTCGGCGTGATGCGCGTCGAGCAGCTCGGTGACGATCGGCAGCCCGGTCTGCGCGCGTGCTTCGCGCAGGATCTCGAGCGCGGGCGGCCCGAGGCCCTTGAACGCAAACGGCGACGTGCGCGGCTTGAAGGCGCCTCCGCGGAGCATCGAGGCTCCTGCCGCGACGACCGCGTGCGCGACCTCGAGCGTCTGCTCGCGCGACTCGACGGTGCACGGGCCGGCGATCAAGCAAAACGTCGTGCCGCCGCCGACCGTCCGGCCGGCGATCTCGAGCACGGTCGGCTCGTGATGCGCGAGCTCTGAGCTGGCGAGCTTGTACGGCCGGCTGATCGGCACGACCCGGTCGACGCCGGGCATCCCCTCGAGCCCCATCTCGGACACGCCCTCGGGATCGCCGATCGCGCCGATCGCGGTCGTGAGCTCTCCCGGCATCACCAGCACGTGCAGATTCCCGCGCGCGTGGAGCCGCGCCTTGACCGCCTCGATCTCGGCCTCGGTCGCGCCGGGTGTCATCACGATCATCACGAAGCGTCACCTGAGCCCGGCGCGATGCCGCCAGCGGGCCTACAACCCCAGCCCGCGCACGCCCTTCTCGTCCCACCCCAGGTGGTGGGCGAGCTCGTGGCGGACGGTCCGCGTCACCTGCGCCTTGAGCTGGTCGACGTCGCCGCCGAAGTCCCGCAGCAGGGTGTCGCGGAAGATCACGATCCGGTCGTGAAAGTAGTCGCGGGCGACGGTGTCGCCCTGATACAGCCCGTAGGCGTGCTGGCGCCGGCCACCGTCGGAGACGACGATCGCCACGTGCTCGAGCGCGCGGTGAAATTCGAGAGGCAGGTCGTCGATCGCGGCGCGGACGAGAGCCTTGAAGTCCTCCTCGTCGTAGGGGTCGAACAGGTCATCGTCGTCATCGCCCTCGAAGTCCTCGCTATCGCCCCACGACTCAGCCGCGGCGAGGCGCTCGGCCCGTTCGACGATCGCGTCGAACTCTCGCTCGGAGACTGGCTCGCGCCACCCTGCGACACGGATCATCACCAGCACGGCGGCGCCGCCGATGATCACGGCACCCGCGCCGAACACCGCCAGCGCCTTGAGCAGCCGCAACGGGAACGAGCCCCCGAGCCCGACCGCCAGGCTGACGCCCCCGAGCCCGACGATCAGCGCGGCCGAGGCGGATATCAGGATGCGACGCGCGGTCGGAGCCATCGTCTATGGATGCTACGCGAGCGACGCGGGGGGCCCGCGAGCGGCGCGCCCTGCGCTATACATCGCCGCGAGGCTCGATGTCACCCAGACTCGGACTTGCCACCATCTGCGCGGCGTTGGCCGTATACGCACCGGCCGCCGCGGCCGCAACGATGAAGGTCACCGTCGATCCGACGGTCGTCCATCGGCACCAGACCTACGCGATCACGATCAGTGGCCGCTACCACTCGCGCTACCAGCGCGGAACGCCGTACCTGCTCGCCTTCATTCAGTACAGCGGCAGTCTGTGCTGGCCAACAGCCACCGCCGAGTACAGCCTCCCCGTGAGCGACTGGAGCTGGCTGACCTACCCCCAGCACGCTGTGACCCACACGTCGTTCAAGGACGTGTACTACGAACAGGCGCGAACCCGGTACGGGAACCGCCGCATCTGCGCCTACCTGTACGCGGCGAAGGTCACGCCGCAGACGACCGCGAAGCCGATCCTGCGGGCAGGCGCGCCGTACAGCGAGGTCCAGTAGCTGGGCTACTGGACCGGCGGGTGAGGCTACATCCCAGGCGGGTGACGGACCACGTAGTCGCCGCCGTCCGCGAGGTTGCCGAGCGGGTCATAGCGCCAGCGTGGGCCGGTTCCTGCGGGGACGTTCGGGCCGCCGTAGTCGGCGGTGTCGAACGCCCTCCCGGCGACGACGAGGAAGGCGTGGCCGGCGTCGGCGTAGATCGAGATCCAGCGGCCGGGACCGGCGTCCCCGTAGGACTCGAACTGGGTCGAGTCGTAGGGCGTCGAGAGGAGCCCGGCACCGTGGAGCGCGAAGCTGACCGAGCCCGAGCAGTCGTAGCAGCTGGACGTCCAGGAGCCGTGACCGCCGGCGTAGCAGTACGACGTGTCGATGATCTCGTTGGCGGCGGCGACAACGGCCGCCACCGGCGCCGGCGCGCCGACCGGCGCCGTCGCCGTGCCGTCGGAGTTGATGTGCGTCTTTCCGGTCGGCGGCAGCGCCTGGATCGTCGCGACCGCGTGCGAGAGCCGCTCCGCCAGCGTCAGGGTGACGATCCCGGTCGGGATCAGACCCTGGGAGGTCTGGAACGCCATCACGTTCTGCTTGGTGCGCGGCCCGAAGTCGCCGTCGACCATCGTTCCGAAGCCGGCCTCCGTCAGGTATGCCTGGAGGATGCGGACGTCATGGCCGCGCATCCCCTG
>Ga0073928_10011633_pt1 | contig 10238 bp, 7 predicted proteins | sample PaiPotPPA55metaG_FD_76969 | JGI IMG/M metagenome (GOLD analysis project Ga0073928, IMG submission 76969) | Iron sulfur acid spring bacterial and archeal communities from Banff, Canada, to study Microbial Dark Matter (Phase II) - Paint Pots PPA... ... | reverse complement strand
TGTTGCTGGAAAGTGGTATATGACGGGAAACATCGGAAAGCCGGTTAAATGCGTATGTTACAATGAATAGCAGACGATGTCAGCCGCGTGGCTCGCGCAACCTTTCCCGGGGAACGCGAATCATACCCGGCTAGGCACGCTTAATGCGCAATAGTTGCGTCTAAACCGAGAGAAGACGGTACCGGGTAGAATGATCCATCTTTTGCCGACTCAGCCTCAGCCGCCTAAGGCCAAGGATTCCAGCGTAGAGTCGTCGACTCCGCTGCCGCGATTCGGGACCCCTAGCCGATTTGTCACCGATGGTTTCTGGGGCAACCTCAAACAATTCCTGACGGAACGTCCGGTGAAACTGCACGGAGATGTTCATTCTCCGTTGATGCCTGAAAATTACGGTGACGGATTTAAAGAGAACTTGAAAACGGTTCTTAAGTCCGGGCCGGTGCCCAAGGGTCCCACCAATAGCCGGCTGGAAGTAGCGTGGGGCGCGGGGTTCGGCGGGTTCACGGACCGCATCAAGGAACTGTTCTTTCCGGTGAAGCAGCCGCCCGCGCAGTGGACCAGCAAACCGGTTAAAGTTAAGGATATCTGGTCGAAGGACGAGAATTTTGGGTGGACGCAGATAATTTCGATCGGGCTGCACGTCGGGATCATTACGCTTCTGGTTGTTCCTCTTTTCACACATATTTTGCCTGGCTCCACACAAGCTAAAAATAAGTTTGATTCGACTCCGCTGGATATTTCGCCGTATATCGCGAAGCTGCCTGCGGGCACGAAGAAGGCTGGCGGCGGTGGTGGCGGCGGCGATCGGTCGATTACGCCTCCTACCAAGGGGCGCGCTCCGAAATTTTCGTATACGCAATTCACGCCACCTGAGGCCACGATCAAGAATCTCGCGCCGAAAATGCCGATGGATCCGACACTGCTCGGACCGCCGGAACTGAAAATTGCGAATCCGCCACTGACGAATATGGGCGATCCGATGGCGGGCGCGGTAACCATGTCGGGCGGACCTGGCGGTGGCGGCGGTATTGGCGTAGGCACGAGCGGCGGCATTGGCAGCGGCACGGGCGCGGGCCTGGGACCTGGCGAAACTGCGGGCACGGGCGGCGGCGCTTTCCGCGCGGGTGTGAATGGAGTGGGGTCACCGCAGTGTATCTACTGCCCGCAACCGGAATATTCGGATGAGGCTCGGAAAGCAAAATATCAAGGGACGGTTTTGCTGGACGTAACGGTAACGGCAGATGGACGCGTTACGAACCCCATCGTGATTAAAGGGCCGGGACTTGGGCTGGAAGAAAAGGCGCTGACGCAGGTGCGCAACTGGAAAATGCGGGCGGCGTTGGGGCCTGGCGGGAAACCTGTGGCGTGTCGCGTGCAAATTGAAGTTACTTTCCACCTTTACTAGAACAAGCTAAAAGAGGAGTTTTGTGCGCGCGAGCGCACGGAAATGGCCAATCTCCCGGATTGGCTGATTACTGCTGATTAGTCAATCCAGAGTGTCTGTGCGAAAGCAACACCATCGATGTTCGGTGCGCCGGCTGGGCGTCAATCTGCTACGATTTGCCAATGATGAAAACGCGAATGGCCATAGTGGCTGGCTTGCTTGGCTCATTGCTGGTCTTATTGTTAATAGGGGCGAGGTCGTCGGCGCAAACAGCTACGGGGACGGGCGGGCTGCAGCTCACGGCAAAAATCACGCCCACGGCGGCACGACCTGAACCGGTGCGGCAATTCACGTTTTACATTCTGAGCAAGAGCTATGCGGACGTTGCGCAAGAAGTGGAAGCCGGCGACGTCATCCCCTCTCGCGATAAATTTATCGACGAGTTGAAAGTTTCACCGGAATTGAAGGAATGGCTGAAGGCACACGAGATTCTGGATTTGACCATGCCGGGACTGGACAAAGCGCTGACGGCGGATGATGTGCTGCACGTGCCTGAATTTTTGCTGGCTTACCAGCGTACGAATAGCGGCGGCGTGACGAATGGGATTCCGAAACCGAAATATAAGGATGCGGACAAAACCGATCATCCGGAGAAATACGAAAAGCAATCGCAGGAATACTACAGCGCCCTGCGCAAATTTATTCGGCTGCACCCGGAAACGATGAGCGGGATGGAACTAGAGTTGGATGCGGTGAATCCGCAGCGGAAATGGGCAAAAATTGAAAGCGATCACAAGAGACATGTGCAGCACCTGGCACCCGATGTGGCGCAGACAAAATATTTGGTGGCGAAGGCGGATACGGATCTGGATGGGCGCGCGGGCGTTTCTGGATTGCCGGCGGGAAGTTACTGGGTGAGTTCACTGAATCTGGACGCCGATGCCGGAGATACTCGAGTAAGGTGGGATGTGCCGGTGGCGATTCAGCCGGGGCAGACCACGCGTGTGGAGTTGAATAATTTGAACGCAACGGACGCGCGCGCCACTTCTGCTCCCTGAAATAAGCCAACGCGAATATGGGTAGCCTCTCGCGCTGGATCTTCTTTAACATTTTCGTGCTGATTGCTGTGGCGCTGGATCTGGGCGCATTTCATCGCAGGCCACATAAGATTGGGCTGCGCGAAGCGGCGATCTGGAGCGCGGCGTGGGTCGCGCTGTCGATACTTTTTGGGGTGGGCGTGTTTTGGTTTCTTGGAAGGCAACCAGCGCTGGAATTCTTCACCGGATATCTGATCGAAAAAGCGCTGAGCATCGACAATCTGTTTTTATTTCTGGTGATTTTCCGGGCTTTTTCCGTGGATGAGCGGGTGCAACATCGTTTGCTCGCCTGGGGAGTGCTGGGCGCGCTGGTGATGCGGGGAATCATGATTGCGATGGGCGCTGCGCTGGTGGCGCGCTTTGCGTGGATCATGTACGTCTTCGGGGCGTTTCTGGTTTACGCGGGAATCCACATGCTTTTGATTCGAACGCGGGAGACGCATCCTGAACAGAACAAGATTTTTCAATTCGCGAGCAGGCATTTGCGGGTTACGCACCAATATCATGGCGAGAGGTTTTTTGTGCGTTCGAACAAACAGTTATTTGCGACGCCATTGTTTTTGGTGCTGCTGGTGGTGGAAATCACCGATATCACGCTGGCGGTTGATTCGATTCCAGCGATTTTTGGCATCACTCACGACGCGTTTATTGTGTACACCTCGAATGTGTTTGCGATACTGGGATTGCGGGCTATTTATTTTTTGCTGGCGGGGGCGCTGCGGCGGTTGCGTTATCTGACGGTGGGGCTTTCCGGAGTATTGATTTTCATTGGAGCAAAGATGATTGGCGAACCGTGGGTGCACGTTCCGGTGCACATTTCGCTGGGAGTGGTGGCGGGGATACTTCTGTTGGCGCTTATCACCTCGCTGATGTCGCCTGTGCAGGGTGCCCGATGGACAGGCTGGCGGTAAAATCATGCAGGGCCCTGATCGGTAGAACTTAGAACTTATGATGGCAAACGCGATTTCCTCCGCGATTAGCAAGCTGTCGGCTGCCGAAGAATCCAGGCGGACGGCTGGCGCTTCGGAAATTTACCGGCAGGGGCGGGCTCCGGCGGAGCGAGCGATCCCACCTTGGTGGGAGGATGCGGAATTATCTGAGTTGCTGTTAAACCCAAAGCCGATCGTTACCGTAGGTGTAGCAGTGCGGCGCGAAACGTTCGCGAGGATTCGCGCTGCGAATGGGCAGCCGGCGCTAGCGGAGGTGCCGGCAGAACAGGATGCCGAGGAATTTGAGCTACATTTTGGGGATGGCGTCGAATTGGATGTGCTGACGAGTAGAGAGCCAAACGGTCAGGGAGCAATCGCGCGTTTTCTGGCCAAATTCGGCGAGGGCGTTCAGCAGGTGGAGTTTCGGTGCCGGAATGTAGATCGTGCGATGGGTATATTGCGCGAGCGGTTTGGTGTGGCGCCCATTTATCCTAAAGCGCGGGCCGGGGCTAACGGTTCGAGAGTAAATTTCGTTTTGGTACCAGTTCCGGGCGCGGGTGCTGAGAACGCCAAAGTGCTAATAGAACTTTACGAATTGTCCTAGCGGCGATTCACTCGCCACTCTGTTGGATCATTTTGGCGACCAAGCCAGTCCATCCGGTCTGATGATTCGCGCCGAGGCCGGCGCCATTGTCACCATGAAAAAATTCGTAAAAAAGAACCAGGTCGCGCCAATAGGGATCGCTCTGGAAAATCTCAGTGCCTCCATACACGGCGCGACGGCCCTTATCGTCGCGCAGAAAAATACGGGTCAGGCGGCGTGATATTTCGGCGGCCACTTGCCAGAGATTAGCCTGGTTGTTCGAAGCTGTGGGACATGCGAGTTTGAAATCTTCGCCATAGTAATAATGGTATTTCTGCAGCGATTCGACCAACAGGTAGTTCACGGGAAACCAGATGGGGCCGCGCCAGTTCGAATTGCCGCCAAATGTTCCGGTGGCGGATTCCGCGGGCTCGTAGTTCACGCTGTTTACCGTGCCATTGAAGTGTAACTCGTAGGGATGATCTTTATGATAACGGGACAACGCCCTGATGCCGTAGGGAGAAAGAAATTCCGATTCGTCGAGCATACGAGAGAGGACACGGCCCAATTGTTTTTTGCTCACTAAGGAAAGCAACAGGCGCGTGCCACGAGGCGAGGTTTGCGACATATCAATGTGGTCGGGGACATCGGGATGATTGTCGATGAACCATTGCATGCGGCGCTTAAAGCCCGGCAGCTTATCGATGGCTTCGGGTTCCAGAGTTTCCACCGCGAACAACGGGATGAGGCCCACCATGGAGCGGATCTTCAGGAAATGGTCTTCGCCGTTGGGGAGGTGGAGAACGTCGTAGTAAAAACCGTCTTCTTCGTCCCACAGCGATTTCGCGTGTGAACCAAAATTGTTCATGGCATGGGCGATGTAGACGAAATGTTCAAAAAATTTGCTGGCGATATCTTCGTAAGCGGGATCTTCCTGGGCAAGTTCGAGAGCAATGGCTAGCATGTTGAGGCAATACATGCCCATCCAACTGGTGCCATCGGACTGCTCGAGATGGCCGCCGGTGGGGAGAGGGGCAGAGCGGTCGAAAACGCCGATATTGTCGAGACCGAGAAAGCCGCCTTGAAAAATATTGGAACCGTCGGGATCTTTGCGATTCACCCACCAGGTGAAATTCAAGAGCAGCTTATGAAAAACTTTTTCGAGGAATGCACGATCGGCCACGCCGCGAACGCGACGCTCGATTTTGTAAACGCGCCAGGCGGCCCAAGCATGAACCGGTGGATTCACATCGCTGAAGGCCCACTCGTAGGCAGGCAATTGGCCGCTGGGATTCATATACCATTCGCGCAGCAAGAGCACGAGCTGTTCTTTCGCGAAGTCGGGGTCGATGATGGCGAGTGACACGCAGTGAAACGCAAGATCCCAGGCCGCGTACCAGGGGTATTCCCATTTATCGGGCATGGAAACAATGTCGTCGTTATACAGTTGGGTCCAATCCTTATTTCTGCCGTTCCAGCGCTCCTCTGGTGGAGGCGGTTGGGCAGGATCGCCGGTAAGCCAGGTGAGGACGTCGTAGTGGTAAAACTGCTTGGACCACAACATTCCGGATAGGGCCTGACGCATTACGGAGCGGGCATCTTCGGAAATATCCTTGGGCACACGACAAGCATAGAAATCGTCGGCTTCTTTTTGGCGCAATTCGAAAAGATCGTCGAAACCGGTACCGAAATCGTTGGCGGCTGGAATCTTTTCGCTCCGGCCGGCGTGTGCTGGCGAGCTGACAATGCTCACCTTCTTTGAATCAGTGTTCTTCGCACCTAGAGGGTCGATATCGGTGAGACGCAACTTCAGCGTAGTGCTATCACCAGGGTCGAGTGTGAGCGGGTAGTACGCGGCCATCTTGGTGCCAGTTTGCTGGGGATTTATCGCGGCTTGATTTTTGTGAATGAGATATTCATGGAAAGCGTCTTTGACGAAGGGGGTGGGATTTTGTGTGGCGAAAATGCGCTCATAATTCGTCTGGTTCTCGGTGAAAAGTAGTTGTGGCTGACCGGCGCACAGTAGCCAGCGCTTGCCGTATTGCCAATGTTGGACCTCGACACAGTGGCAGTTATCCGGCTCGCTCACTTTACGCATGGTGGGACGGCGGTCGTCCTTGCCCCACGACCACGTGTTGCGAAACCATAGCGAGGGCAAGAGATGAAGTGTGGCGAGTTCCGGGCCGCGATTCACGACAATAATTTTGATGAGAATATCTTCAACGTCGGCCTTGGCGTACTCGACGAAGACGTCGAAGTAGCGATTCTCGGCGAACACGCCAGTTTCCATGAGTTCGAATTCAGGCTGAGTGCGGTCGCGACGGCCGTTCTCGGCAACTAATGCATCGTAGGGAAATTCCGCTTGCGGATATTTGTACAGCATCCGCATATAGCTGTGGGTGGGCGTGGAATCGAGGTAGAAGTAATATTCCTTCACATCCTCGCCATGATTTCCCTGATGGCCGGTAAGACCGAACAGGCGCTCCTTCAAAATCGGATCGCGGCCGTTCCACATGGCGAGTCCGAAACAAATCATCTGGTGGCGGTCGCTGATGCCTCCGATACCGTCTTCGCCCCAGCGGTACACGCGCGATCTGGCGTGGTCATGGGGAAAATATTCCCAGGCGGTGCCGTACGGGCTGTAGTCCTCGCGCACGGTGCCCCATTGGCGCTCCGACAAGTACGGTCCCCAGCGCTTCCAATATTTCTTGCGAGTACGCGTTTCTTCGAGGCGTTCGTCTTCCCGGGTCTGCAGTCTCGGCATAGGGCGTAGTTTTGGACGGGATATCTAAAATTATTTAATTTATTCTTGCATCAACTGCTAAGGCTGAGTCGAGCGCAGTTGCGCTCTCGGGCTTCTTCCGGCAATAAGTACGCTTCATTTGATGCACGTGAGCCGGAGAAGGCGCAGTAAGGAGTAAAACAGATACGACTAACGGCTGATTTAGATGCGCTGCTCGGCGTTAGGTACAATTGCGGGGCTCGACGCCACAACAGGTTCCGGTGCCACCGAAAAAGTTTTCCAGCCACGTCGCGATAAACTCCAATAAATAAAATAACCGGAGGCGGCGGCACAAGCTAGCAAGACAAGTCCTGGGAGCCATTCCTGCAGCACCAACTCGCCTATGGCGAACATGCAACAATAGACCAGGGTGCAACCCATAATCCAATCGAAGGTATTTGCGCCCAGATCGCGTACCGGGGCGATTTCGGGGGCTAGCGCGGCGATCCTCTGCCAGCCGATCACCGTGGGGTGCACCCGGCGGTAGAATTTCACGAGGCGTTCGTCGGATTCGGGCCTGGTAATCATGGTGGTCGCCAACCACACCACCGTGGTGGTGATGGTAGTGATCAACGCTGCTTTGGCGAAGACCACGGAATCGTTGCCTGAAAAATGCACACGTTGAAGTGAGATGGACACCACGAACGCGGCAATCATAGCGGAGATTTCGCTCCAGGCATTAATGCGCCACCAATACCAGCGCAGCAGCAAAACACTGCCAGTTCCCGCTCCCATGCCCAGCAGCAATTGCCACGCGGACTGAATGGAGTTAATGTTTGCGGCCGCGTAGCCGCTAAGAATGACCAGCATCACAATAAAAACTTTGCTCACGAACACGTAGTGTTTGTCGGTGGCTTTGCGCACAAGAAATCTGCGGTACAGATCGTTGATGAGGTAGGAAGTGCCCCAGTTCAATTGGGTGCCAACGGTGGACATAAATGCGGCCAGGAAGGCGGCGACCATCAATCCGCGGAGTGCGGGGGGAAGAAAATCGCGCAGCACCATGACGTAGCCTTTTTCAGGCTCGGCGGCAAATTCTAAGCTGGGACGCAAGCCGCCATGAGGGGAATAAACGGCGACAGCTACTAGACCGGTTAGAATCCATGGCCAGGAACGCATGGCGTAGTGTGCGATGTTGAACCACAACGTTGCGCCGAGTGAATTTTTTTCGTCCTTGGCACTGAACATGCGTTGAGCTACGTAGCCGCCACCGCCGGGTTCCGCTCCGGGATACCAACTAGCCCACCATTGCACAGCGAGGTAGAGACAAAAGGTAATGACCGGGAGAGTCCATAAGGCGTCGGTGGTCCAGCCCAGATGGAAGGAAGGAAAAAAGGAGAGAATCGATCCGGTGGGTTGTCCCGATTGACGCACCGCGCTATCCACGTGCAACAACTGGATTTTCAGCATGGTCATGCCGCCAAGTTTAGAGACGGCAATCCAGGCCAGCACCACGATCATGGTCATCTTCAGAATAAATTGGAACAGATCGGTGACCAGGACGCCCCAGAGGCCGCCGATAAATGTGTATATGCCGGTGAAGGGCACGAGGATCAGGACGCAGATTAACAGGGCGGTGTGCGCCGGGGCTCCCAGGGTGTAATGGAGAAGCACATGGCCACCCACGGCAATTTGCAGCACGCGTCCGGCGGCGAGGGCTTCGCCAAGTAAAACAGTGGTGATGCTGATCATGGCTTTGATGACCCAGCCAAGGATCAAGCAATTCATCAGCGCGCCAAGGTAAATGGCGCGAAAACCACGCAGGAAGGCGGCAGGCTTGCCTTCGTAGCGGAGCTCGACAAATTCAACGTCGGTAAGAATTTCAGCGCGGCGCCAATATCGCGCAAAGAAGAAAACAGTCATCATGCCGCACAGACATTGCGACCACCACAGCCAATTCCCGGAGATGCCGTTCTTGGCGACCAAGCCGGCAACCAAGAGAGGAGTGTCGGCGGCAAAGGTGGTGGCGACCATGGAGGTACCCGCAAGCCACCACGAAACATTACGCCCGGATACGAAAAATTCTTCGGTGCTGCCCGACGAGCGCCGACGGTAATACAGACTGATCAACAGATTGAGCAACAGGTAGGCGGCGATTACGATCCAGTCGGTGGTGGTCAGTGCCATCTTGGGTGTCTACTCTCCTGCTGCGTGTGAGTGGTGGCGCCCATTGAGATGCGCCTAACCGGTCACGTGGTCAGGTTAAATCGTTTTAGTAATGGCCGGGCCAGCAATTCATGGCGCGGATGTTGTAGTCTATCGGGACGCGCGAAGCACAGAATGGTGGCCCAGAAAAGTCTAAATGGCAAGGGTGACAGTAAGAAAAGTTTGCAGCCGGGCACATCGCGGAACTCCAAAAAACAGGCGGACATACGTTAAATGCTGGTAGTCCTAAAGTCCAATTATGAAGAGCTCAGTCGGGAAGCAGCGCGCATGGTGGCCAACTCGATACGCCAGAACCGGGAAGTCCGGCTTGGTTTGGCGACCGGAAGCACTATGGTTGGTGTGTACCGCGAGCTGGTGCGAATGTATCGCGATGAATCGCTCGATTTTTCCCACGTAGTCACGTTTAATCTGGACGAATATTTGGGGATTTCTCCACCGCATCCGCAGAGTTTTCATCATTTCATGACGAAACATTTTTTTTCGCATGTGAATCTTGAGCCTCGGAATATTCATATCCCGGATGGCACCATCAACGGCGACTACGAAAAATATTGCGCGCAGTATGAAGCGGAAATTCAGAGCGCAGGCGGGATCGATCTGCAAATTCTGGGCATCGGGCGCAACGGGCACATCGGTTTTAACGAACCGACGTCCAGTTTCGCGTCGAAAACGCGGCTGAAGGTGCTCAGCAAAGCGACAGTGGAGGACAATCGGAAATTCTTCGGCGCTGGCGAGACCGTGCCGCGCCTGGCGATTACCATGGGTATCGGCACCATACTGGCAAGCAGACGCGTATTGATGTTGGCTACCGGTGCGGCAAAAGCTGCGGCTGTTGCAAACGCTATCGAGGGTCCTCTCACCGCTTCGGTTACTGCGTCGGCGCTGCAGCTGCATCCTGATGCTACCGCGATCGTTGACGAAGAAGCCGCCGCGCAATTGAAGCAAAAAGATTATTATCGCGATGTCATGGAAATGACTGCGCTGTTTACACCGGGGAAATTATCGTAAGTTTCGGTGATGCCGCCTGAGCCACGGTGACAAGTGGCGGGGAATAAAAATGAAAATACTTACAAATGAGATGCGTGGCTGCCGGAAGGGACCGCAAGATTGGTTCACTGGCACGGTGTGGATCGATGAGATCGTGGCGGCAGCCGCGCCTGCGAGATTTGCGGTAAATCGGGTTTCGTTCGAACCGGGAGCGCGGACCGCGTGGCATACGCATCCCATGGGACAGGCGTTGCATGTGCTAACAGGGGTCGGGCGGGTGCAACTCGCCGGCAGGCCGCCGCAAATAATT
>Ga0073928_10011631_pt1 | contig 10238 bp, 10 predicted proteins | sample PaiPotPPA55metaG_FD_76969 | JGI IMG/M metagenome (GOLD analysis project Ga0073928, IMG submission 76969) | Iron sulfur acid spring bacterial and archeal communities from Banff, Canada, to study Microbial Dark Matter (Phase II) - Paint Pots PPA... ... | reverse complement strand
CGGTGCGTTGCTCGCAATTGTGCCTACGGAATGCATCGCGGAGCCGCGGAGCGTGCGCTTGCATCAGTGGGCCGTGAGTGAGCAAAGAACCGCGTGAAGCTACCTGAAGCTACCTGAAGCTACCTGGGGCCGTCGCTCGCCGCGTTTCCGGGCGCTGTAACGAACCCGCACATGGCGGCGGCGCGCTGCTGTCATGGGCGCCGCCAAGCCCAACGAAGCCGATATTGTACTTTGAAGAGATTCGATGCCCTTGCCCGACCGCCCTTGGCTCGTTGCTCCCGATGCCGAAAACGCTCCCGAAGCAGCCGGAGAACCGGACGCGCCTATGCAAAAGCGCAAGCGTGCACGGGCGGGTGGCGCGAAAAAGCTCGCGGATCTGGAGATCGCGGACAAGGTCCAGCCGTTAAAACCCGCCGCCGCGCCGCCCAAACCCGTCGATAAACTCGCCAAGCTCGGCCTCAAATCCGATATCGATCTCGTCTTGCATCTGCCAATGCGCTACGAGGACGAAACCAGCATTACGCCCATCGGCCACCTGATTCCCGGCGACAACACGCAGACCGAAGGCGTTGTATTCGACAACGAAATTGCGTACCGCCCGCGCCGCCAGTTGCTCGTCAAGATCCACGACGACGCCGGCGATGAACTCACGCTGCGTTTTCTCAATTTCTACGGCTCGCAGGTCAAGCAGATGGCGATCGGCGTGCGTCTGCGGGTTCGTGGCGACGTGCGCGGCGGCTTTTTCGGCATGGAGATGGTGCATCCGGCGGTGCGTCCTGTCGATGAAGACACGCCGCTGCCACAAGCGCTGACACCCGTGTATCCGAGCACGGCGGGGGTATCGCAGGCGTATTTGCGCAAGGCCATCGACAGCGCGTTGTCGCGGGTTCATCTGCCGGAGTTGCTACCGGAGAAAATAGCCCGCGCGCATCTTCAGCCGCTGAACGTGCCGGCCTTGCTCGACGCCGTAAAAACGCTGCATCACCCGCGCGCCGATTCCGATGAAAACGCGTTGATCGACGGCACGCATCCGGCGTGGACACGCATCAAGTTCGAGGAATTGCTCGCGCAGCAGTTGTCGCTCAAACGCGCGCATGAAGAGCGCCGCACCCGCGCCGCGCCGGTGATGCCGCGTTTGTCGAACGCGCCGAAATCGCTGGTCTCGCGCTTTTTGCAGACGCTGCCATTCAAGCTGACCGGCGCGCAGGAACGCGTGTGCGCCGAGATTTCGGGCGAACTCATGTTGCCGCATCCAATGCAGCGCCTGTTGCAAGGCGACGTGGGCAGCGGCAAGACCATCGTGGCCGCGCTTGCCGCGGCGCAAGCCATCGATGCCGGTTTTCAGGCCGCGTTGATGGCGCCCACCGAAATCCTCGCCGAACAGCACGCACGCAAGCTGCGCGGCTGGCTCGAACCGCTGGGCGTGACGGTCGCGTGGCTCGCCGGCAGCCTGAAAGCGAAGGAAAAACGCGCCGCGCTTGAAGCGGCGTCGTCGGGGACGGCGCAGCTTGTTATTGGCACGCACGCGATCATTCAGGACGCGGTGGAGTTCGCTCGCCTCGGGTTTGTGATCGTCGATGAACAGCATCGTTTTGGCGTCGCTCAACGGCTCGCCTTGCGCGCCAAGGCGCACCAGGCGGCCGACGGCGTGCACAACTTCCAGCCGCATCAATTGATGATGTCGGCCACGCCGATTCCGCGCACGCTCGCCATGACGTATTACGCGGATCTGGACGTTTCAACCATCGACGAATTGCCGCCTGGGCGAACGCCGATCCTGACAAAACTCGTCGCCGATAACCGCCGTGAAGAAGTGATCGCCCGCGTTCGGGAAGCTGCGCTGACCGGGCGGCAAGTGTATTGGGTGTGTCCGCTGATCGAGGAAAGCGAGACGCTGCAGTTGCAGACCGCCGTGGAGACCTACGAGACGCTCGTCGCTGCGCTCCCGGAGTTGCGCATCGGACTTGTGCATGGGCGTCTGCCTCCCGCAGAAAAAGTCGCCGTCATGGACGCCTTCACGCGCGCCGACGTGCAGCTATTGGTGGCAACGACCGTCATCGAAGTGGGCGTGGATGTGCCCAATGCCTCGCTGATGGTGATCGAGCACGCCGAGCGTTTTGGCCTTGCGCAGCTTCACCAGCTGCGTGGCCGCGTGGGGCGGGGCAGCGCGGCTTCGGTGTGCGTGCTGATGTATGCGGGGCCGCTGTCCCAGACCGCGCGCGCGCGTTTGCAGACCATGCGCGAAACCACCGATGGCTTCGAAATCGCCCGTCGTGACCTGGAGATTCGCGGTCCCGGCGAATTCCTCGGCGCGCGCCAGTCCGGTGCGGCGATGCTGCGCTTCGCAAGCCTGGAAAACGACGGCTGGCTGATCGAACCGGCGCGGGCTGCCGCTGATCAGATGCTCGCGCAGTTCCCCGAGGCGGTCACGAATCACCTCGCGCGTTGGCTCGGAGCGCGCGAGCAATATCTGAAAGCCTGAACTTGGAGCCGTTCTGCTGGTCTGTGAGCCACTGCGTTCAGGCGCGGCGTGCCCCGGGTTGGCTAATTGCCTTGGTGGGTGTATAAGTCAAATCCTATCGATTCAATGACTCTGATTGGCCCCTAATGACCCTAACCGAATTGAAGTACATCGTCGCGGTAGCGCGAGAGCGGCACTTTGGCCGCGCGGCGGAGGCGTGTTTCGTGAGTCAGCCGACCTTGTCGGTGGCAATCAAAAAGCTCGAAGACGAGCTGAACGTGCAGATTTTCGAGCGCGGCACCAGCGAAGTCAGTGTCACGCCGATCGGCGAGCAGATCGTCACGCAAGCGCAGCGCGTTTTGGAACAAACCCTCGCCATCAAGGAAATCGCCAAGCAGGGCAAGGATCCGCTGGTTGGGCCGTTGCGCCTCGGGGTGATCTACACCATCGGGCCGTATCTCTTGCCCACGCTCGTCAAGCAGATGATCAAGCGCGTTCCGCAGATGCCGCTGATGCTGCAGGAAAATTACACGCTCAAGCTGATTGAGCTGCTGAAACAGGGCGAAATCGATGTCGCCATCATGGCGCTGCCGTTTCCCGAAACGGGGCTGATGGTGCGCCCGCTGTTCGACGAACCCTTCGTTGTCGCCATGCCGGCCGGCCATCCGTGGGAAAACCGCGCCAAGATCAATGCCGACGACTTGAAGCTGGAAACCATGCTGCTGCTGGGCAGCGGCCATTGTTTCCGCGATCACGTGCTCGGCGTCTGCCCCGAACTGATGCGCTTTTCGCAGAACGCCGACGGGATCCAGAAGACGTTCGAAGGATCGTCGCTGGAAACCATCCGGCACATGGTTGCGAGCGGCGTCGGGATTACCGTGCTGCCGCGGATGTCGGTGATGGAAGTGAAGCCGCATGCGGGCGGAGTGGATGCCGGTCTGCTGAGTTACGTTCCTTTCAGCGACCCGATTCCAGACCGGCGCGTCGTGCTGGCCTGGCGCAAGAGTTTCACGCGGATGCCGGCTATCGAGGCTATCTGCGACGCCGTTGCTGCCTGCAATATTCCGGGCGTCACGCGGCTCGAGTTGCCCGTCGCCGTCAATTAACCGCCTCAAAGCCGTCTTCAGCTTGGCACCGCGCCCCCGATGGGCGCGGATTCCGGCCCCGTTCCCCCTTCTCCTCAAAATCAAGCGCACTCCAAATTTGCTCGGCCTATCGAATAGATTAAATTAATTGAATTCAATATTTGAATAGTTTTTGATATTCTTGCCTCCATGGGTCGGCCCGATCCACCAGAACAAACCGGAGGACGCCATGACGCTGATTGCCCGCCATGCCACGCAACTCACCGCGACATATCGCGAAGCAAGCAGCGCTGTAGTGGACGTGCTAGCCAGTTTCGCCGGCACCTGCTGAAACTTCCCCCGACATAACGTTTCGTCCCCAGACAAAATTCACGGAGCAATCGATGACCAATCGCATCCTTACCACAGCAGCAGGCGCGCCTGTTGGCGATAACCAGAACTCGATCACCGCCGGCTCGCGCGGCCCGATCGCGCTGCAGGATTTCTGGCTGATCGAAAAGCTCGCGCACTTCGACCGTGAGGTGATTCCTGAGCGCCGTGTGCACGCCAAAGGATCGGGCGCGTTCGGCACGCTCACCGTGACGCATGATATTTCCCGCTTCACGAAAGCGAAAGTGTTCTCGGAAGTCGGCAAGCAGACGCCATTGTTCATGCGCTTTTCGACGGTTGCGGGCGAGCGCGGCGCGGCTGACGCCGAGCGCGACGTGCGTGGTTTCTCGATCAAGTTCTATACGGAAGAAGGCAATTGGGATGTTGTCGGCAATAACACGCCGGTGTTTTTCATTCGCGATCCGCTGAAGTTCCCCGATTTCATCCACACGCAAAAGCGCGATCCGTACACCAACATGCGCAGCAACGTGGCGGCGTGGGACTTCTGGTCGCGCCATCCTGAGTCGTTGCATCAGGTCACCATCCTGATGAGCGATCGCGGGATTCCGAAGAGCTATCGGCAGATGCATGGTTTCGGCTCGCACACGTATTCGTTCATCAACGCGAATAACGAGCGCTTCTATGTGAAGTTCCACTTCAAGTCGCAACAGCCGCTCGAGAATTTCACCGATGCCGAAGCCGCAGCGGTCGTTGGCGGCGATCGGGAAAGCGCGCAGCGCGATCTGGTGGATAACATCGATCACGGCAACTTCCCGAAGTGGAATTTGCGCATCCAGGTGATGACGGAGGCGCAAGCGGCGACCTACCGGATGAATCCGTTCGACATCACCAAAGTGTGGCCGCACAAGGATTTCCCGCTGATCGACGTGGGCACGCTCGAGCTGAACCGCAACGCGGGCAATTATTTTGCTGACGTCGAGCAGTCGGCCTTTACGCCGGCGAACGTGGTGCCGGGCATTGGCTTCTCGCCGGATCGCTTGCTGCAGGGGCGCTTGTTCTCGTATGGCGATGCCCACCGCTATCGTCTTGGTATCAATCACCATCAGATTCCGGTGAATGCGCCCAAGGTTACCGTGCAGAACTCGTTTCATCGCGATGGCGCCATGCGCACCGACGGCAACAGCGGCGGGCGCGTGAACTACGAGCCGAACCGCTTTGGCGACTTCGCGCAGGACCCGAGCGTGAACGAGCCGGCGTTGGCGGCGGGCGCGGTGGAGCGTTACGACCATCGTGAAGACGAGGATTACTACAGCCAGCCGGGCGCGCTGTTCCGCCTCTTCGACGACGCGCAGAAGCAGCGTTTCTTCGGCAACATCGCGCGGCATATCCATGGCGTGCCGAACGAGATCGTCAAGGTGCAGATCGAGCATTTCCGCCGCGCCGATCCGGCGTATGCGGCGGGTGTCGTGGCTGCGTTGGCGGAACTGGGCCAGAAAGTTGAATCGGCTGACGCGGATATTGAAGCCGCAGTGAAGTAAGCAGGGCGGGGCACGTCAAGGCGTGTCCCGGTCGATTGAAACGCAGGACTCAAGGAGAACGACGATGACACAAGCGATCATGACACTCGAGCGGGCAGTGAGCGGCATTGAGGCGAAGAGCCTGAATGCGTCGCGCGGCATACGGCTCGCGATCGGCTTTGGTGTCGTCGCGGCGAGTTATGCGGTGGTGATTATCGGAGGATTGCACGGTTTGAGTTTCGCCGGATTGTCCTGAAAGACGCGTCGTCACGACGCGCCCGATAAGCCTTCCGGCCCGCTCCTATGGCGGGTCGCGCCGCGTTTCTAAGATAAACTGACGAACGCTTGGCGGCCCGCACAGCAGCTTGAGTGGAGTCCGCCCGCACCGTTCGTATCACTCTCACGGAGTCACTATGGCGAAGAAAATCGCATCACCAGCTGTGAACATCGGTATCAGCGACAAAGACCGCAAGAAGATCGCCGATGGTTTGTCGCATCTATTGGCCGATACCTACACGCTGTATCTGAAGACCCACAATTTCCACTGGAACGTCACGGGGCCGATGTTCAACACGCTCCACCTGATGTTCGAAGGGCAGTACACGGAGCTGGCGCTGGCGGTTGATTCGATCGCTGAACGCATTCGCGCGCTGGGCGTGTACGCGCCGGGCAGCTATCGTGAATTCGCGAAGCTGTCGTCCATTCCCGAAGCGGATGGCATTCCGGCTGCTGAAGAAATGATTCGCCAGCTGGTGGAAGGGCAGGAAGCGGTCGTGCGCACGGCGCGCGAGATTTTCCCGCTGACCGACAGCGCGAACGACGAACCGACGGCTGATCTGTTGACGCAGCGCATGCAGATTCATGAAAAGACTGCGTGGATGTTGCGCGCGATGCTGGCGCAGTAAGTTTTGGGTTTAAGTTTTAGTCGCTGCTGAATGAGCGTGGCGACTTTGGGAAAGCCCCGTGCTTGGAAGCGCGCGGGGCTTTTCGTTTTTTGGGGCTTTTTATGCGGCGGTGGGCGCCGGCCGCTGATAGGGCTGCGTTACCCGTCGGGGCGTCCAAGGCGCCAATCTGCCTTAAACGGCCATGCACGGCCATGCTTTCTCCGCTGCCTTAAAATGCGGTTATCGCTATTCGCCGTCGCCCAATCGCCATGCTAGCTCGCCTTCCGCTTTACCTTCGACTCGTCCGCATGGACAAACCCATCGGCAGCTTGCTGTTGCTGTGGCCGACGCTCAATGCGTTGTGGATCGCATCGAGCGGCCATCCGTCGCCGATGGTTTTGCTGATTTTCGTGCTCGGCACGCTGCTCATGCGCTCGGCGGGTTGCGCGATTAACGACTACGCGGACCGCGACTTCGATAAACACGTAAAGCGCACCGAGAACCGGCCGATCACCTCTGGCAAGATCGCTGCGTGGGAAGCGGTGGCGTTGGCGGCGGCGTTATCGCTGATTGCGTTCTTGCTGATCCTGCCGCTCAACACGCTGACGAAAGAACTTTCTGTGTTCGCGCTATTTGTCGCGGGCAGTTACCCATTCACCAAGCGATTCTTCGCGATTCCTCAGGCATATCTGGGCATCGCATTCGGGTTCGGCATTCCGATGGCCTTCGCCGCCGTGCAGGACCACGTACCGCCGCTCGCGTGGATCATGCTCGCCGCGAACGTGTTCTGGTCGATCGCCTACGACACCGAATACGCGATGGTCGATCGCGACGACGACATCAAGATCGGCATCCGTACATCGGCGCTGACGTTTGGCCGCTTTGACGTGCTCGCGATCATGCTGTGCTACGCCGTAACGCTCGGGATCTATGTGTGGATCGGCGCGGCGTTGGCGTTTGGTGCGCTGTACTGGATCGGCTGGGCCGCGGCGGCGGCATGCGCCGTGTATCACTACACCCTGATCAAGGACCGCGAGCGGATGCCGTGCTTCGCTGCGTTCAAACATAACAACTGGCTTGGCGGCGTGTTGTTCGCGGGGATTGTGGCGCACTACGCGTTTCTTCGATAACGCACATGCCTGGTTTGTGGCATCCCTATCTGCTCGCTTGATCGGCCTCGCGTGTTACGGCAGTGAAGTCACTCCTGCAATCTCGCGGCGAACGGTGTCGCCGTGTCTGCCGATAGCGGCTATCTTCGCCTGGACGGCAAGCACCTCGCTCGCTTCAGCGCCGCTTCTCACGACAGTTGGGATTGGCGTTTCGTTCTCCATGGTATTTAGGACTCTTCCGATATTTGGGCTCTGGGTAACCGTTCACAATTGTTTCGCAATTTGAAGCGCTGAAGGCCAATCGAATGACGCAGCAGTGCTTGCCGCTAATGCAAGCGCGAGTCCGGTGGCCTCGCAAGCGGGCCACCACGCCGCAGTCGGCGAGCACGACACGTTCAGGGGCACCACCGGCAACGCCACCGTGGACCTCAACGCTGATCCGGCTGCCTACTTCAAGGACGCCGCTGCTCACATTGAGGGCGGCGCGGGCGGTGTCCATACGCTGCCATCTCACGGGCGATCATCAGGTCCTGGATCTCACGTCGCTGTCTGGCAAGACGTCAGCGGCGAAGGTATCGGGTATCGAAGCGATCGACCTGGGCGGCTCGCACAACATGCTGAAGCTGTCGCGGGTGGACGTATTGAACCTGGCCGAACCGGATCTGTTCCAGAAGGACGGCAAGCAGCAGATGCTGGTCAACGGCTCACATGGCGATTCGGTGGATTTTTCAAATGCGCACATTGCGAGCGTGACCGACGCATCACTGGATGTAGGGAGGCACGGCCGTTGTTGGCGGCGTGACGTACAACGTGTACGAACACTCTGGCGCTCACGCGCAACGGCTGGTCCAGCAAGGCGTGCAGATCGCGTTGCATGGCTAAGGACTGGCCGATGAACTGCTGTTGAACTAGCACACTGTTGGTGAGGCGCAACCGAAAATGCCGCTGCGGTAGCGATTCCGTAGCGGCATTTTTTTGCGTTGTCAGTACAAGTGTGCGCGGATCAAGGCTGAGGGCCGCTGTCTCAGGCCTTGCCTAAGTCCACACCCATCTCCTTCGCCCTTGCATCGGCGGCTAACGCGCCGCGCACGATAGCTTCCTTCACGCCCTGGGCATCGAAGGCGGCCAAAGCGGCGGCCGTAGTACCACCCTTCGATGTCACCCGTTCCCGCAACACGCTCGCCGGTTCGCCCGATTGCGCCGCCAGTTGCGCGGCGCCGGTGAACGTAGCCACCGCGAGCGCACGGCCTTGTTCCTCGTCCATCCCAAGCTGACGAGCCGCTTCCTGCATGGCTTCGATGAAATAAAACACGTACGCCGGACCGCTGCCGGAAATGGCCGTAACGGCGTCGATCTTCGCTTCGTCGTCGAACCAGACGGTTTCGCCCACCGCTTCAAGTACCTTCGATGCCAGGGCCTTCCCTGCATCGTCAACACCGGGCAGCGCAGCCAAACCTGTCACGCCCATGCCGATCAGCGCGGGCGTATTCGGCATCGTGCGGACGATCTGCGTATAGCCGCCGAGCCAGCGCGACAGATCGGCGGCGCGAATCCCGGCCGCGATACTGATCACCAGTTGCTTTGACAACACCGGCTGCAACGCCGTGGCCACGTCCTTCAGCACTTGCGGTTTGACCGCGAGAAGGATCGCATCGTAGCCGGCAAGTTTCGAATCGATCGACGCACCCGTCGCCACGCCAAACTGCTTTTCCGTGCGCTGCCGCGCTTCTTCCCCGGAATCGACGACATAAAGATCGGCCGCCGCGACGCCGCGCTTGATCAAACCGCCGATGAGCGCCGACGCCATGTTGCCGCCACCGATAAATGCAATTTTCATAGTGAGTTCAGATCAAAGGTTCAGTTGGAATAATCGCGTGCGCCGAAGATGGCCGTGCCGATGCGAACCATCGTCGCGCCTTCGAGAATTGCGGCTTCAACATCCGCAGACATGCCCATGGAAAGCGTATCGACTTCAAGTCCGTCTGCGCGCAAGGTGTCCATGATTTCACGCAGACGCCGATGCGGTGCGCGTTGTTCGTCGAGTGTGCCAGCGGGTTCGGGGATGGCCATCAGGCCGCGCAAGCGCAAAAAAGGAAGCGCCGCTATCTGGCGGGCGAGCGCCAAAGCTTCATCCGGCGCAACGCCGCTTTTCGATTCTTCGCCGCTCACGTTGACCTGCAAGCAAACGTTGAGCGGTGCCATGCCGTCGGGCCGCTGTTCGCTCAGACGCTGGGCGATCTTGAGCCGATCGACGGAATGCACCCAATCGAAATTCTCTGCGACCACTTTCGTTTTGTTCGACTGCAACGGTCCGATGAAATGCCACTCGATCTCGCTGCGCAAATCCGCCAGTTCAGCAATCTTCGCCACCGCTTCCTGCACGTAGTTTTCGCCGAACGCGCGTTGCCCGGCGTCAAAGGCGGCACGAACATCCTCTGCAGGAAAGGTCTTCGATACCGCGAGTAACGCGACCGAAGACGCATCGCGCGAAGCATCAGCCGCGGCTTTCGCGATGCGCTGACGGACTTCGTCCAGGTGACGGGCTACAGGAGAGGAGGACATGGAATCGGACGCCGCATATCGAGTAAGACGAGCCCCGATTATACGGACGCGGCGCCCTGGTTCCGCAGGCGCCGGCCGGCGTTAGCCATACAGCAGATGTTCGAGCAGTTGAATCCAGTGCACGACGGGCGTGGACGTGCCGCTCTGCAGGTGCGCAATACAGCCCACATTCGCCGATACGATCATCTGCGGTTCCAGCTTCTCGAGCTTGTCGAGTTTCTGGTCGCGCAATGCGTACGAGAGCTTCGGCTGGAGCACCGAGTACGTGCCCGCCGAGCCGCAGCACAGAT
>Ga0073928_10011630_pt1 | contig 10239 bp, 9 predicted proteins | sample PaiPotPPA55metaG_FD_76969 | JGI IMG/M metagenome (GOLD analysis project Ga0073928, IMG submission 76969) | Iron sulfur acid spring bacterial and archeal communities from Banff, Canada, to study Microbial Dark Matter (Phase II) - Paint Pots PPA... ... | reverse complement strand
TCCCGCGTTGCGCTATTTATTTTCTGACAACAGCAATGAAGTCCAAGAAGACGAAACTCTAATTGTGCTTACTCCGCATATCGTTCGGTTTCCAACGTTTTCTCCCGGGAACCTTCGCCCGATGGCGGCCGGAACAGATTCAAACGTGCGCGTTTATCGCGAAAGTTCCGAAGTAATGCCGGACGCTACCGGGACAACGCCGCAGGCTGCCGCGGCAAGCCCGCCACCAGCGGGCCTGGCTCCGGCGGTTTCACCGTCAATGGTGCCGACTTCGACGCCGCCGCAGCAAGTTGGAAATGCCGCCGCGCAACTTCATTTTGAGCCAAGTTCGACGACCATGAAAGTAGGCGATACCACGACACTGGGGCTCGCTGTTTCCAATGTGAATGATCTTTACTCCATTCCCCTTCTGGTGCATTACAACCCCGCCGTAATTCAGGTAGAAGAAGTGCGCAATGGAGGATTCCTCTCCGGCGGAACGCAGGAGATTGCCATCGTGCAGCGAATTGACGCGCAGCGTGGCGAGATTGTGGTTTCTGCCACGCGGCAACCAAACACGCCAGGGATCAACGGCACAGGCACCCTGCTGGGTTTTGTGATTCACGCGGCCGCTCCGGGCAACGCATCGCTGCAGATTTTGCAGGTAAATGCGCACGACTCGCAGCAGCGGACCATCCCAATGGTGTCCGGAGAAGCCACGATTCGGGTGCAGTGATGGAATTGAGCAGGAATTTTCGCAGCCAAATTTCTCAAAAACCTCGGCGGTCGCGTTTGACCTCACCCAGATATTTTCGGCGTGCCCGCGCCGTCGCCGCAGGCATGACTCTGATTGAGCTGATCCTTGCCTGCGCCATCCTTATGATTCTGGCGACGGCGGTAGTGCCTTTGGCGCGTGTCACCGTGAAGCGCCGCAAAGAGGACTTGCTTCACTACGATCTGCGGCAAATGCGTGACGCGATCGACCGTTTTAAGGACGCGGCGGACAAAGGCCAGATTCAAGTTCAGGCTGGGACTGAAGGGTATCCACCGGACTTACAGACGCTGGTTCACGGTGTTCCATTAACCGGCGTGGCGGGCAAAAATATTCATTTTCTGCGCAGAATTCCGGTGGACCCCATGACGGGCAACCAGGACTGGGGTATGCGGTCTGTTCAGGACGACACCGACTCGACGTCCTGGGGCGGCCAAGACGTGTTTGACGTATTCTCGAAGTCTTCTGGAGCAGCGCTGAACGGGACAAAGTATTCTGATTGGTAATTGCAAGCCGGAGTTGAGCATATGATACCCCGAAATAATGGCAAGGCGAGAAAAATTGAAAATGGCGGGATTGGCCAGCGCGGATTCACGCTCATCGAGTTAATGTGCGTGATCGCAATTATCCTGATCCTGGCAACGATTAGCGCGGGCCATTACGAGAAATCAGTCGTTCGTGCGAAAGAAACGACCTTGCACACCGACCTGAAAGTAATGCGCGACGCCATACAGCACTATACGGAAGACAAGGAAGCCGCGCCGTCTTCACTCGATGATCTGGTTTCCGCCCATTACATTCAGCAGATCCCAACTGACCCTATGACCAACGCTAAAGATTGGGTTACGGCCTCGGAAGATTTCGAGGTCAGCCCGGAGCAAAGCTCGTCGGGCATCACCGACGTGCATTCTGCATCAAACGAAGTATCCCCGTTCGAAAACGACCCTTACAGTTCGTGGTGAAGTCGAGGCCAAGCGGAAGGGTCGCAGGTACCGAACACGCTCACCATCCTTTCCGAGTTAAAACTATTGAGTCCGACCGCTTAGTCGCAAGTCTTCAAAAATTCAACATGTGCCGCAACGTAATCCTTTCGGCCGACTCGAGCGGTTATCCGAGTAATCGGGAGCTGTCCCTCAGCCGACAGAATGCACATGCTTACTGGCTACAGCGCCGCATTGCGTGCAACATCGGTGAGCATCGAACCGAGTAGATTTCCTGGAATGAAAGAGGCCATTCATGCTGTGGACTTGCCGTAGCGAAGTGTTTAGTCGAGCGGCATCGGGGTGATTGGTTTCAAGAGTCGCTACCGCGAATCGGGCACGAGATTAGTTACTTTTTCAGCCGATACCGGCCAACCTCCCTTCAGGAATTGATCAATTGCGGGGATGACGATTTCGGGATATTCATCGAACGACTGATGTGCCCCACCTTGGACGGTCAACAATCGTGCATTGGGGAGTTTCATGGCCCATTCTCTACCGCCTCCGTAGGGAGCATTCCTATCCTTCGTTCCATGGACCGTGAGGACCGGCATCGCAATTTTTGCGAGATCGGCGCTTGTCAGATCTATAGTTTGGATAGACGCGAAAGACGCTTCGAACTGCGAATTCAAGTTGACCGGCCACTCGTTCTCGAAATCGCACAGCCCCGTTTTCGGCACCCCCAGACGATCGACGTGCGCCGAATCTCCGACGAGTGCGAACCGCTGCACTTCCCAATCCAACTCGCAGTACCTCTGCGGATGACTGCGATCAAAGCCTTGTTTCTGCAGTTGGTCGAGTTTTTTGATGCCATCAGGATCGAGTGCCGCCGTGTAATCCTCGGACAAGCCAGGGGGATACTTCGTATCATATTTGATCGGGACGGGATCCAATTGCACAATGCGCGCGACATATTGAGGATAATCGCGTGCGTACAGCATCACCAGCAGACCCATGTAGGAATAGCCGATTGGAGTGATCTTTTCAGCGGCGAAATGTTTTCGGACGGCTTCCATATCGCGGACATCATCCATGATAGTTTTTCGCTTCCTGTCTTGGACGGCATCCGATTTTCCGCGGGAACGTGTGTCGTAAAAGATTAAGCGATGACCCGGTGCAAGTCGCTGTAGGGTATGAATCAGAAACAGTCGTCCGGGGATCACTATTGTGTCCAGTCCATTGCCGACGACTTGGTAAAAGATGTGAACCCCGTCACTGGTGACGACAAAGCCTTCTTGAAGTCGATCCACGCTTTCGTTAACCGCCTCCCGAGGCTTGGGAGACGTAATGAAGCGAACTCTAGGAGTCCACGGTTCACCCGCCAGTCCTATTGCGGCCGCAAGCCAAAACATGCCAAGCAGGAACGCCGCTGACGCGAGGCATCGAAGATAGCTGCATTTAAAGATCATCACATTCCTCAAGGCCAGTCACTAGCTCTTGGGATATCCAGGGAGTAGCAAAATCTATTAGACGCAGATTTGGCGAAGGTGTGAGCCGATACGTATTCCTTGCATCTTTCTATTTCTTAGCCCTTCTCTGAGCCATCGACCGGAACTTTCGCAGCTGCCTTTGGCTTTGAAAGAGCATACTCTACGAAGGGCTTCTTTCCGTTCCGCTGCCGCCAAACCTCCATCGCTACACGCAGACCTCCTATCGAGACCATTGCGACGAGTCGGAGTGCGGACCGTCGTCGTCGCGTCTGGGCAGGGGTCGGAATCCTTCTTAGTGCGTGCGGTCAATTCTCTGGCCCCCATGCCGCTTCGCCCGTACGCCAGAACTTGTACTGGAAAATGAGAAATCCGTTTCACAGACCCGTGCAAAAGCACTTCGTTGTCCCCGTCGGAGTTCGCACCGCACTCCTCGTACCAAATCTTCGCCCCGCCCATATCGACAAAGTTCCCCGCGGCAGCGGCCGTCATAGAACCTTGCTCGGCTCCGGCCACAAGCCAACTAACCCAAATCAGCCAACGCATTGTGCGTCCTCTCCTATCAAGCGGTTTGTTGCGATGCGCAATCTACATGGCGCTAGTCGCCGGGTTTTACCGTCGTAATGTCGAGGGGGCCGTCAATCGTCAGGAACCACAAGCACTCGCTTTTTCGCGTGCACGTGACGCGATGTGGCTCTTTGCCTGGTATGTAGGCAAAGCCGGCCTGTCCTAGTGTTGCGGTCGGCGCACTGGTTATTTCTATCTTCAGCTCGCCTTTGATGACCATAAATTCCTGCGCCGCCGAGTGAAAATGCAGAGGGACCACACAGCCTTTATCCGCTTTGAGAAGCACCATCGATGGCCCGTTGCTCGGGTCTCCCATTTCGACCGCCGAAGATAGGCACGCAGGATCTCCGGTGGACTTGAAATGCGCGTTCTGCAGGGGCTGTATCGCAACGGGGGCCGACTGGTCCGCTGAGCTGGATGTTGGCACTGCGACAAGCAAGAGTGCGAAGGCGGCGGCGCACGGAATCCATGTGCGAGCTCTGTTGAAGGCGGCGATTTTTGACTTCATGGCGACTCCTCCGGTTGGGTATCTTCCAGGTGCAATCTCGCTCCTCGCACCGGTGGGGAATGTTACAGAATATTTGGAGCGACCAACGTGTCGCAATCTACTTCATTAAGCGTAGGTCGATGCGCATTTCTGCGCCTCTGTGGAGGAGCCAGCACAGAATTTCGGGGTCAGTTCACACTGCGAGCAACAACCTAAACTCGAAGCTGCGCCGTGTGGCTTAGGCTACCCAGCCCCTTTGCACAGCAGCTATATCCTCACGATTCAAGCTTCGTCGGCCCGACTCGCGTGAGATCGTTCGAAACGAGAGAATGATCTCCGCATCCGGCGGTCAGCACGACACAGACAATGCAGATGGAAGCCCAGTTCGCGGGATTGTCGTATTCCTTGTGTGTCAAGAAAGAGCGGATGTAAACATGCCCTTGGGTTCGCTTCTGATTCGTTGTTCTTGCGTAGTGAATGATTGTGACGAGCCTGTAACGGTTCTGCCGAATGTTGGAGATCACGTATCCCTTCACATTGTCGACTTCTTTGAATGCGCTGCGAACCTCCAGGAAATTGTGCCATCGAACCCCTTTGATGATAGCCACCCATGACTTGATCTCGTTCGCCGCATCTGGGTACTGCCGCACGCCTCGTGCGGATGCTTACGCGTGACGATATGCACCACAAAATGATACTTCACAAGATGTGAAGGTGTCAGGGGGGCACGGATATCCGTGTCAAGGATATCTCGATTCCGGGCCAAGTTGGCGACGGGAACTCCGATTCCCATTGAAACCTGAGATACTCTCAATAGTGACCGACACGCGGAGTTTGGGTGTGGTCCAAGCGATTGAATTTGCATAGCGCCCGCGTCCACCGCAACCACGGGCGGCCACGTCCAAACGGCTTTACCGGACGCGCGCAGAGCTCCTCGCCCCGTTCACTCCTTATCGAGAACGCGCATCCGGTAAAGCGCTAGCGTTTATCGGGAGTTATCCTTGAGAACGACTTTCAGAGGAAGACTCTGGGACCACTCCAGCAGGCGGTAGATTTGGACGTAGGGTTAGGAATCCTCGAACAAAGGGAGAGTCCGAAGCCTGCAGTTGGGTAATCAACCGTGGAGGAACGACGAGTTTCATCGGCGATGGGAATCGGCATATGGTCAATGCATGCAAAAGGACTAATTAGACCGATGAAATTGCGCACAAGAACGCTGCTGAGCGTCGCTCTCTCCTTGGTGAGCCTGGTCGCGATCCTGTACTGCGTGGCGCGGGTTTCTATGATGCACAGTTTTGCAAACCTCGAAGCAGACGACACGCGCCAAAACCTCGCACGCGCCACAGCTGTTTTGGCCGACGACCTCGCCACGCTCGACAACGCCACCAGTGATTACGCGGCCTGGGACGATACCTGCGCTTACCTTGAGGGGAGAAAGCCCGACCTTCCGACCAGTGAATTCCCCGATCCCTGGTTTCCGCGCTTGCGGATCGACTTTGTTCTGATCTTCGATCGCTATGGCCGGCAGATGTTCACGAAAGCCTATGACCCTGTGGCGGGAAAAGCGACGGAAATTCCTCAAGGTCTGTGGGCGCATCTTGCACCCGGCTCGCTGCTGATGCATCACGCACATCCCGGGAGCAAGGTGCTGGGAATCGTGCTGCTTACCTCCGGCCCAGTGCTGATTGATTCGCAGCCCATTATCGACAGCCAAGGCCGCGGCCCGATTCGCGGCACGTACATTGCGGGACGCCGTCTGAATGCCTTGGAGGTCGCCCGCCTCGCCGGCATCTCCCACCTCTCCTTGACCCTGCACCGCCTCGATGCGACCGCGTTGCCGAGCGACGTTGAATCCGCGCGCGCCGCGCTCACCACGTCCTCGCCTACCTTGCTGCGCCCGCTCGATTCCAAGGATATAGCCGGATATGGATTGATTGAAGATATCTATGGAAAAGATTATTTGATTCTGCGAGCAGTGATGCCTAGAAAAATAATGCAGCAGGGGAAGGAGAGCCTATTCAAGTTCCTGGTGTCGTTGCTCATGGCCGGATTAGTGTTCGGTTTCGTGACCATGCTACTAATGGAAACGTTGGTGCAGTCGCGTATCATCCGGCTGAGCGCCAGCGTGGCCGCCATTGGCACCAGCGCCGACCTCTCTGAGCGCGTTCCAGAGGAAGGGCGCGACGAAATTGCCGGCCTCGGCGCCGGGATAAACCGTATGTTGGAGGCGCTCGAACTGTCCCGCAGCGAGCTTCACAACGCCAAGGAAGGCGCCGAAGCTGCCAACACCGCCAAAGGTGAATTCCTGGCGGTGATGAGCCACGAGATCCGCACGCCGATGAACGGCATAATCGGTATGGCCGGACTTCTTCTGGATACCGCTCTCAACGGCGAACAGCGCGAATACGCCGAGACCGTGCGTCGTTCCGCTGACGCGTTGCTCTCGATTATCAATGACATCCTCGATGTCTCGAAGATCGAAGCGGGTAAGATGACCGTAGAGCCCATCCCCTTCGACCTCCGGCTGGCAGTCGAAGATATGGCCGAACTCATGGCCTCGAAGGCGCAGGAGAAGGGGCTCGACTTCATTCTGCGGTTTTCACCCGATACGCCTTCTCGCGTCGTCGGCGACCCGGGCCGCATCCGGCAGATTCTCATCAATCTTTCCGGTAACGCCGTCAAGTTCACGACCACGGGACACGTTTACGTCAGCGTGGAATGCGAAGAGCGGACCGGCGAGCAGGCCCGCCTTCGCTTTTCGGTCGCGGACACCGGCATCGGCATTCCTGCCAGCAAGCTGGGCCACATCTTCGAACGCTTTACGCAAGCCGACGCTTCCACGACCCGTAAGTACGGTGGTACGGGACTGGGCCTGTCGATTTCGAAGCAGTTGGTGGAGCTCATGGGCGGCAAAATCGGCGTCGAGAGCAAAGTCGGGGAGGGCTCTCGATTCTGGTTCACTCTGCCCCTTCCCGTCGATCTAACTCTGCCGGACATTGCGCCAATCGATGTGGATATGACCGGCGTCCGCGTGCTGGGCGTGGACAATAATCCTACGAATCTTTTTGTCCTCCGCGAACAACTCACTAGCTGGAGCCTGCGCAACGATTCGAGCAGCTCCGCAGAAGATGCTCTGAACCTATTGCATGCCGCGCAGTCCATCGGCGACCCTTACCAGATCGCGATTCTTGACCAGCGAATGCCCATCATGGATGGCGAGGACCTCGCCCGCGCGATCAAGGCCGACGCGGAGCTGAAGAATACGACGTTAGTGCTGCTTACCTCCGTCGGTATCCGAGGCGACGCCGCCCGCATGAAGGAGGCCGGTTTCTCGGCTTACCTCACCAAACCAGTGCGTGCATCCCAACTTCTGAACGCCCTTATCACGGTGTGGGGCAACCAGAAGCGCAACCCGTCGACGCAGTTCGTCACTCGTCATTCCGTGGCGGAGGGTCGTGCGACGATTTTACCTGGTGAGCCCGCCCAGCCGATTTTCCGCGCGCGTGTTCTGATCGTTGAAGACAACGCCGTTAATCAGATGGTTGCGGCTCGGCTGCTCGAAAAGCTGGGCTGCCGCGTGGATGTCGCCGCCAATGGCCGGGAGGCGGTAGAGATGGTCGGTCTCCTGCCTTACGACGCGATCTTCATGGATTGTCAGATGCCGGAAATGGACGGGTTTGAAGCCACGCAGGAGATTCGCAGGCGCGAGGGCTCAAGTGTTCACCGTCCAATCATCGCCATGACAGCGAACGCCATGCAAGGCGACCGGGAACGATGCCTCGATGCCGGAATGGATGACTACGTATCCAAGCCCATACGAAAGGCAGATTTGACCGAAGCGCTGGAGCGTCATCTCCCTAACAACGTAAAGCCCATCGAGGCGGGGCGGAACTAGAGAAACTTTAATGGAAGCCGGGGTGGACTGCGCAGGGTCTGCACGTCCTGCGCGTCACCGCCGAAGCCATCTTCACTTGGACGTGTTGTCGGCTACTCGGAGCTTATGGTCGGATCAATGAGGTTACATGATGCAACCAGACGAGATTTCTCCGGAACCTGTCTTGAATCTTTCCGAACTGCTCGCACGCCTGGACAACGATTACGAGTTATTGCGCGAGGTGATCGGTATCTGCAAGGCTGAGATACCGCGCCACCTCTCCTTACTGCGTGAAGCTGTTGCTCAAGCAGACGTGAAGAACATCGAAAACTCAGGTCACACGCTGAAAGGGATGCTTTTGCATCTCGCCGCCACGCGAGCCGCCACTGCTGCAGGCCGCCTGGAGCAATTAGGGCGCTCGGGTGACACTAAAACATTGATGAGTGCCGTTGCGATTTTTGAGAGTGAGGTTGCAAGCCTTATGACGGAGCTGGAAGAAAATATGGCGAGAATTCACTCATGATGATTCTTGTAGCGGATGACGACGTACTCTCCCTTCGCCTTCTGGAGAAGACTCTCGAGCGCGCCGGATACAAAGTCATTGCTGTGGAGAACGGGCGGCTAGCCGCTGAACACTTGTGTCGAAATGATGGACCACGTCTCGCGCTGCTGGACTGGGTTATGCCAGAGCTGGACGGGCCAGCAGTTTGCCGCGAGGTACGTCAAAAACGCGAGCAGCCTTATGTGCATATGGTCCTTCTCACATCGAAGGAATCGAAAAGAGACATCGTCGAGGGGCTGGAGTCCGGAGCAGACGACTACTTGATTAAGCCATTCGACACAGCGGAACTGACGGCCCGACTACGCACGGGGCTGCGGATACTCCAGCTGGAAGACAAGCTGATCGAAGCGCGAGAGGAAATGCGGTTCAAGGCAACATACGATCCGCTGACAGGTCTTTTGAACCGTGGGGTGATCCTGGATTTGCTGTCCCGCGAGCTTTCCCGCACGCGTCGTGAAAACGGGTGCACCACGATTTTGATGGGAGATGTGGATTACTTTAAGAGCATAAACGACACACGTGGGCATCTTGTGGGAGACGAAGTACTTAGGGAGATTGCCCGCCGTATGCTTGCGTCGGTGCGTTCGTACGACTTTGTGGGACGATATGGAGGAGAAGAGTTCCTCGTCGTGCTGAACAGCTGTGACGCTTCGTCGCAACTCCTGCGAGCTGAGGAGATTCGTCGAGCGATTGCCTGCGTGCCTGTACAAACAATACAAGGCCCAATTCCCGTCACCATGAGTTTAGGTATTCTCTCGAGTAGGGATTGGGGCGTTCGGCCGCTCGAGGAACTTCTTCGCGAAGCGGATGTGGCACTCTATAAGGCTAAAGCTGCTGGGCGAAATTGCGTCAAACTTGCGAGTCCCAGTGTGCCCCCTAATGTTCCGACCAAGTCACTCGAAGACCAGCCGAAGTAGGCTTGACCTCCCTGATGCGGAGAAAACCGTACGCAGCCGAGGGAAGCGCCATCTGGCGGTTGAGGCATCTTTGGCACGCTATAAGTTAAGTCTTGATAAGTTCTGATATGGAATGACCTGTCAACTACGAGCAACTGTTTTCTTCTTTTTTGCTTGCTCCTAGGAGGCTGCACCAGTCGTGGTCGAGGTAGTTTTTACGTCATTCAGCGACATTAGAACATGAAATATCTGCCTCGTCAGTTACCGGAGAGAGAATCACCTGTGGAGAGAACGACTCATGGTAAACACAATCGTTGACGGAACGTTCCGGCAGACCAATTTGACCAACGAATCGTCCGAGTATCTAGCCAAGCGCGAAGAGCTTCGCCTCGGGGAAATCGAACTCATGCGCCAGCGGGAACGCGTCGCTGAACTGCGCCGCCATCTTCCGCAGGGCGCTCCTGTTCAGGACTATGCATTTGAAGAGGGCCCGCGCGACCTCAACGGTGGTGATGCCCCTGTGCGGACCGTCCGTCTGAGCGAACTCTTCAGCAGGCCGAATCGCTCGCTCGTCATTTATCACTTGATGTACGGAAAGCGGCAGAACAAGGCTTGCCCAATGTGCACCGCCTGGCTCGACGGCGCGAACGGCGTGGCCCACCACCTCGCTCAGAACCTTGACTTCGCCGCGGTCG
>Ga0073928_10011628_pt1 | contig 10239 bp, 7 predicted proteins | sample PaiPotPPA55metaG_FD_76969 | JGI IMG/M metagenome (GOLD analysis project Ga0073928, IMG submission 76969) | Iron sulfur acid spring bacterial and archeal communities from Banff, Canada, to study Microbial Dark Matter (Phase II) - Paint Pots PPA... ... | reverse complement strand
TTGCGGGCGCATTTCGTGCCATGCGCAATATCATACAATATATCGTGTATCATTGCAAGTAAGCACTAACGGGTATCATCGAACCCGGACGGATTTCGCGAAGCGTATGGAGTGCCCCGAACTACTTTCGGGGCTATCGAACTCCCCGCCGCCAGCCAAAATGGAAGCAAACTTCCGCCTGCGGGGCCGAAGCCCCTCCCGCTGCGCCAGCGTCAGCGCGGCGAGTCGGAGCGGCGAAGGCCCGCACTCCAAACGCTCCGCGCCGTTCATCTGTAACTTTCGGCCGCAAAGCCGTGCTTTCGGCTCGTGTGGTATTGCCGCCAGGATGCTCCGGTCCGATGGACGCCACCCCAAACAACATTGACGTCCATGAGGCAACGGGACATATTAGCCTAGCGGTTAGCCGAATGAAGAACACGCCAAAGACCAGGAAGCCGGGTGCCAATGGGAAGGCGCCGACGCGGAGCGAGATGCTCGCCGCCCATGAACGCTGGCTCAAACGCGTGAGGAAGATGACTGCCCGAGAAAGCTTTGCGTCCCTCGTGAGGGCCGGCATTGTTACACCGGAAGGCAAGCTGGCAGCGCGTTACGGGGGCTGACCCGAAAGCCGCTGTTATTCTTTATACTCCGCCGGGTCCGGTCGGAAGAGCCCTGCGATGCAAGCAGGGTCTCTTACGGCTATTTGGATGTGGGATTTGAGGGCAACCTTCGACCCAGGAAAAGCGGGCTCGCCTTCAATGAAAACGCCCCTGACTGTCTGATACTCATTCGGCTCCATTTCGGCCAGGCTGCTCAGGGTAAAGTCAATGACGGCGCAATCGCGGAACCGCAGCACTCGGTCTCCCCGTCGTGTGCCTGGAGCATCTCGATTGCGTGGCATTGAGATGCCGTTGCGCCGCATCGAATGTCGAAACTCGAAATACGCGTTCCTCAACAATCGCGTATTGGCCGTGTCCAGCAAGTCCAGGCAAAAGCCAAGATTGATTTCTGCCGCCAATACCGCGGGCTGTTTCAGCTTTGCCCCCAACACTCGCGCGTGCTCGACCGCCCATTCATAAGCTCTTCGAGGCCCGTGCTCCCAAAAATAAATTCCCCCGCCGAGCCAATCATAAGGATTGGCGCTGGGCTTGAGTTGGACGCTTCCCGCCACCACGTTCGCAGCAACCGCCATGTCGCAGCCGTGGTACCCTACAACGGTACGTTGGTACGTCAGTTTGGCCATGGGCAGAGAGCCTAATAGAATTAGCAAACAAGCCTCAATCCAAATCCCTGCCCCGCGAAACACGCGGATCGTATCTCCATCTCGTTGCCCGTAAGAAACCCGCGGTCTAGTCCGCGAATTCGCTTCTGCGGGCTATGCAGCATTTTTGAACTTTACGCCCTCGCCGTTGATGGACGGCGAGGGGCCCGCCGGGCGTTACTCACTATTTGGCGGCTTGGGCTCGAAGAAGTCCGACTTCGACGGTGTCGTAGAGACTCTTCCAACACAAAACACTTTTGCCAACTGCGTTTGGCTTTCTGCCGTATTCATCGGCATAAGCGAGAAGTGTTTTTACCAACTCATTGCTGATGCCGCGGAATACCTTCATTGGATCAGGGACTTTCCACTTTGCCGTCTCGCCAGAATAATCAAGCAGCGGGCGCATGGCAGCGACAATGGGATACAGGTAGCCGGTTGGCCAGCCTGACTTAACGGTTTTGCGGGTGACGTGCAGTTCACGAGGGCCCGACAACTCTTTCATTGCCCTCCCCCGTGATGTTCCCTCGCGGGTGCCGTTTTCCTTTTCGTCACCCGCTTTTAGCGCCTGAAGCCCGCCAATCCTTCGACGCGTTTCGTCCGCCTCGATTTCGATTTCCTCGCAGAGCCGAAGGAAGTCTGGTGCAAGGTGAACGATTTTTCCAAATCCCTTCCGCCAAGCCGCGATGTCTGGGGTTTTCGCGTGCGCTTTTCGCCACTCATCCGCATACAGCTCGACGCAGCTAGCACGAGATGTGTAAGCCTTCATCGGATGATTCGTTCCATCCGCAAACGAAGGGTGGAATAACGTGCAAACGGCCAAAACCTCTTCGACTGAGATTGGCTTATTCTCGTTTTGCCGGAACGCTATCATCTCTTGAATCTTCGCTTTCTTGAGGTACTCCTGCAATTCCTGGAAAACGCCGTCTAGTGAATAAATGGCGGAATCCCTGACCGCCGCCACCGAATTCCGTGCCGAAATGATATCGGATGCGATGTCATCATAACCAGCGAGAACCTCGACATTAACATACGCATTGGGCGCCTCCATTTGAGCATCCTTGCGTTTTTGGAGAACCTTCTCAATCGCACGGTAAGTATGTCCACCGTCAATGATCCCATGCCGTTTCGGGTCGCGCAAAACGACGGTGAAGATTCTCGTTTGCGAATCGTATCGGAAGCCGTTCGAAAGGACGGTTAGCCCACGGTTGAGCGGGTGCATGTTGTCGGGGCGTTCATCAAGGGTATGCATTATGTCTTTTGCGATTACTGAGCCCATTTTCTGGTCGCGAACATTTGCCTCCAGCCAGTCACCAAGCCCCGACTCGAAGACCGTATTGACGGGCAAACATAGAATGGCCCTGGATTTCGATTTCGGTTCGATGGGGTCAACCAAAACACGAACCTGGTCTGGACTGATGGGGAGTTGAATGGAGGTATCGCTGCTAACTACACTAGTTTGTGTACTAGTCATTTTATCCTTTCGCGGTTTCGCTGCGATTAGAGTTCTTCCGGGCAAACCACGCTTAGCTCACACCGGCACAAACCGCTTTTTCTAATCGAGGGTTGCGCGCTCCTGCTGACAGAGCATTCACGCTGCAACTCCACCCATTTAACCAGATATCCCGGCAAAATGCAAGACATTTCTGCATCTTTCTAAATGGAACCAATTCCAACACAGATGTCTATCCTTTCGCGCCCGCGCTCGCGCATTCGCCAAGTGCCGTAAAGTCAGCCCTGTACGTCAGCCCCGCACAGATGCATATCGTTGGCCCTCCTTGCAGATTGTTCCTGACGCAATTGGCCGCATGGGCGCCGGTGCTCATCGCCCGCAGTCCGGCGTTCGATTTTCTGAAAGATGCGGCGGAGGAGGTTTACACTGCTGCCGATGGTAAACCCTTCCATGACCAAGGGTAAAGTCGTCCTCGTGCCGTTTCCGTTTGATGACCTGACCGCCGACAAAGTGCGGCCCGCGCTTTGTTTGACTGACCCGACACAAGACACTGGCAAGCAAATGACTCGGCGCGGTTGGAACTGAGTATTGGGGCAAGAAACACGCATTACAGGCCCGTCAACATTGGGTGTGGCGGGTCGGAAACTGATAAAAGGCCCGTGTCTATTGGGTTGTGGCGGGTTTACTGCCACGTGGCGGCTCCTGTGGCGGGTTCGACCTCAAAAAGACCCAATGTTTATGCGGTCTGTGGCGCTGTGGCGGGTCCAGAGGGGGGGACAGGGCCGCGCCGAGCGGCCCTGAAATCCGAAATCCAAATTCCGAAATCCGAAGGAAGTCCAAAGACCGAACTCCAAACTAGGAAAGCCATCGCGACGGCCAGTGGGCAGAGTCATTGTGGTTGGTTGCACCTGATTGCCGGCGGGCGGCGCCGTTGCTCGATGTTCTTTGACGTATTATACATACCGCCGCCACCTCGGCGGGCTTTGACAATTCGAGAAGCGGGCATAGAATCCGAATCACCTATGTCCGAGCACAAGGCGATTATCGATTGGAAACGCACGAATCCTGATTTCCTCAAGGGCAGGTATTCGCGGGAACACACCTGGACCTTCGACGGCGGCCTCACCGTGCCCGCCTCCTCGTCCCCATCCGTGGTGCCCGTACCGTATTCGAATCCAGCCAGTGTGGACCCGGAAGAAGCCTTCGTCGCGTCCCTTTCGAGCTGCCACATGCTCACGTTTGTTTTCCTGGCTTCCCGGCAGGGTTTCCAATTGGACAGCTACCGGGACGAGGCGATTGGTGTCATGTCAAAAAACGAGAGCGGCGCTTCCTGGATTAGTTCCGTCACGCTCAATCCAAAAATCGTTTACAGCGGGGACAAAACACCCACGCCGGAAGAGGAAAAGAAACTGCACCACCTGGCGCACGAGCAATGCTTCATTGCCAACTCCGTGAAGACAACGGTCAAAGTGGGCGGCTTGTGATCGGCGATTAGGAATCGTGACTCCTCGCGCATCTCGGTTGTTGACCGGTGCGCGTTCGCTAAAAAGTTCCGCGAGAACATGGAAAAACCTCCCGACCCTTATGGCTTGCCATTTCAGGCTGGACTGCAACTGCCGGCGGTATTTTATTGTTGGCAATGCTTAGCAGCGGCCTGAGATACCAGCTTCTCGGTGGTCCCTACGATCCGCCGCGGGCGTGGCGCGGGGGGCATCTGTTTTGTGAAATGCGAGGCACGGTTAAAGTAGGAGGCTGGAGCAATGGTCCGATTCCCTGGCCTGTCAAGTGGGGCACGCGCTCGATTATTCTGTGCGGTGATTTGGCGGACGCAGTCAAGCAAGAGTCTGAGGTTGCAGTGGGGCATCACTGGGGCGTGTGCGTCAAAGTCGCTCAAAAATGGCGTCAAGCTTTGGGTGTTGAAATGTACAACCCGGGCACGCGCATACTCCAGCATAAAGTAGGTCTGGAGCATGCTACCCCGGCAAAAATGCGCCGAATAACCGCCTTGGCTCGAAAGGCCACCCGGCGGCCAAAGCCAAGAGCGTGGCGGCGCTGGATGTCCGAATCGGTTCGGCGCCGGCTTAAAAAGCACGGAGCGATAAACCCACGCCACCGCCTGTGGCAGCCCGAGGAGGATCGAGTGCTGGGAACGAAATCCGATGAGGAGTTGGCAATCGCCCTTGGCCGCTCGCAGGCAGCGATCCGCACACGCCGCTGCTCCTTAGGTATTGGTTTGCAGTTCACCCGGTTTCGTGTGTGGACGCCAAAGCAGGAGAAGCTGCTGGGCAGCGCGTCTGATGCCGAGGTTGCGCGGCTCCTGGGGCGTACGGAGCGCGGGGTGCAACTTCGCCGTCAAATGCTCGGAGTCCAGCTACAGCCCGCACGACCCGTTCACTGGAAGCCGACAGAGGATGCGTTGTTAGGCAGGAAGCCGGACCGGGAAGTAGCGCGACTGCTTGGCCGTCCGCTGGCCAGCGTTCAGATTCGACGCCACCTCAAAGGCATTCGAAATCCGGCTCCGCTGCGAAAGTCCTGGACGCCAAAGGAGGATGCACTGCTTGTTACCCTCAGTGATGATGAGGTAGCAAAGAACACGGGCCGTTCGTTGTGGGCAGTTGCCTATCGGCGTAGATCCCTTGGCGTCGCCAATCCCAAACCAAAACGCTGGCTGTGGGAATCGCGGCAAATCGCCCTGCTGGGAAAGCTTTCCGACCATGCAGTCGCCCGTCGCTTAGGATGTCCGGTCCGCGCGGTCCAATCCAAACGGAGCCATCTCGGCATTAGGGCTCCCGAAGCTTATGGATAGTTCTCGTTGACTTGCTTCAACAGCAGGTCTGGAATTTTGATTTCCAAAGTGCTTAGGTCGAGGACATGGCTGGATCGGTGTCCACGCTCATTCGAAAACCCGCAAAGGGCCCCATAAACCTTCGTGGCCAACGCGCCGCCGTCTTTGTGGCCGGGCCAGCGAGAGACGGTCGGAATGTCAACGCCGCTCTCAATGCAGCTTATGGCGAACAAGTGACGCAGATCAAGATGGGTCTAGCGAGCGTGGGCAATTCGCCGCCGGCCACCCGCATATTTACCGTCAACTGTTTGGCCCTGCACTTGACGCGATGTCCGTGGCGGATCGGAGGGGCGGGGCATGGCATTTTTCGTATTCGATTCTGAAACTTTCCAGCAGCGGGAGTTCGATTTGATCCTACTTGATCCGCCTTTCCAACGGCCGCGCCATTTGGCGGCGGCACTGGTCCCGGAATGCTTCTTCGGCCTGTTGCTCGGTTTGTCGCACAGAGCCAACTTAGCGGGGAACAGCCGAAAAAGAAAGCCCCTTGTCCCGGACAGGTGGTGCACCCAGTAAGAGTTGAACTTACAACCTTCTGATCCGTAGTCAGACGCTCTATCCAATTGAGCTATGGGTGCAGCCAAAAGGCGACGAAAACTACAAGCCACAGGACCGTCGCGCAAGTCGTTTTCCGAAGCCGCGCAGTCGTCCGGATTCATTTTTCCTTGCGTTGCAATTGCGCCGCGATGCGCTCGACCTGGCGAAAGGCCCGCAGCACGTTGAGGCCGGCCACTTTCTTGATGTCTTCCGCACCGTAGCCGCGCCGTATCAATTCGGCCAGGAGCGCGGGGTATTTCGACACGTCTTCCAAACCCTCGGTGGCGCCATGGAACCCTTCGAAGTCCGAGCCGAGGCCGATGTGATCGATCCCCGCCAATTTGCGAATGTAGTCGATGTGATCGGCAGCGTCGCTCAGCGTTGCTTCGTGAGGAACCTGATGGGATGCGCGCCAGGCGTCCATACCGGCTGCGTATTGCGGCGAGTCCTCCGCGTAATGCAGGTCCCGGCGCAGACGCATGCCCTCCGCGTCGGACGACGCCATCGAGAGCCGCGCCTTTTCGGTGAGAAACCCGGGCACAAAACAGACCATCACCACGCCTCCGTTCCGGGCGGTCATCTGAAGGACATCGTCGGGAGCGTTACGCGAATTCCGGCACAGGCCGAAGGCACATGAGTGGGAGAAAATGACCGGCGCGCGGCTCACCGTCAAGGCGGCCCGCATGGTTTCATCGGACACGTGCGAAAGGTCCACCAACATGCCGAGACGATTCATTTCGCGCACAACCTGTTCGCCGAACGGAGTCAGCCCGTGGTGTTCGGGCTTGTCGGCTTCCGAATCGGCCCAGTCGGTGTTCTTGGTGTGAGTCAGGGTCATGTATCGCGCACCAAGCGCATATGTCATGCGCAGCACGGCCAGCGAATTGTTGATCGAATGGCCGCCCTCCATGCCGATCAGTGAAGCGATTTTTCCGTGGCGATGGATTCGTTCGATATCGTCGGCGGTCAGCGCCAACTCGAACGCCTCCGGATAACGCGCGACTATCTGATGAACGACGTCGATTTGTTCGACCACGGCCTGGACGGCGGCCGGGCCGGACAGGGTGGCGGGAATGAACACGGACCAAAACTGGCCGCCCACGCCACCGGCGCGCAGGCGCGGGATGTCGGTGACCAACGGCGATTTCAACCTGCTGGTATCGGCGCGCAGATCGATGGCGTCGAAGTCGTTGCTGAGCTTGCGATATTGCCACGGCAGATCGTTATGGCCGTCGATGAGCGGGACTTGGCGGAGGATTTTTCGCACGGCTTGGAGGTCTTTGGTCGGCGGATTCACGTTTTCCTCGGCTGCGAGCGCGGCCTGGACCAGCAGCCCAGCAGCCAGCGCAATGCACGCCAAAGTTTTTGTTTCGTTTTTCAAGATTGGGTGGCCAGTCCGGGAGGCCGCCTGCGTTTTTCTATCCGTGTTCGCAATTTATCATTGCCCTTCACTATCTTGCGCTATTCTTCGATGCTGGCGAGCTTCGCGAGCACTTGCATATCTTCGAGCGTGGTCGTGTCGCCTTTGATTTCGCCGCCCGCGGCGATTTGTTTGAGCAGCCGGCGCATGATTTTTCCGGAGCGCGTTTTGGGCAGGGCCTCCGCAAAGCGGATGTCATCCGGCTTGGCCACCGGCCCGATTTCCTTCGCCACGTGCTGGCGCAATTCGTCGCGCAAGGCGGCGTCGCCGTGAACGTCGCCTTTGACGATCACAAATGCCACCAGCGCCTGACCCTTCAGGTCGTCAGGCCGGCCAACCACCGCGGCTTCGGCCACTTTCGGATGGCTCACCAACGCGCTTTCGACTTCCGCCGTGCCGATGCGATGGCCCGCCACGTTGAGAACGTCGTCGATGCGTCCCACGATCCAGAAATAGCCATCGTGGTCCTGCCGGCAGCCGTCGCCGGTGAAATAGGCGTGGCTGACTTCCGACCAATACACCTCTTGATAGCGTTGCGGGTCGCCCCACAGCCCGCGCAACATGCCCGGCCACGGTTTGCGAATCACCAGCTTCCCGCCGCAATTGCGCCCCACGGCCTGGCCGCGGTCATCGACGACTTCCGGTACGATGCCGAAAAAAGGCAGCGTCGCCGAGCCCGGCTTCGTGGGTGTCGCGCCGGGCAACGGCGTTATCAGGATGCCGCCCGTTTCGGTTTGCCACCAGGTGTCCACGATGGGACAACGCTTGCCGCCGATGAATTCGTGATACCACATCCAGGCCTCGGGATTGATCGGCTCGCCGACGGTTCCGAGCAGGCGGAGCGAACTCAGATCGTGTTTCTTCGGCCACTGCGCGCCCCATTTCATGAACGCGCGAATGGCCGTGGGCGCCGTATAGAGGATGGTCACGCCGTATTTCTCCACGATGCGCCAGAAACGGTCCGGCTCCGGGAAGTTCGGCGCGCCTTCGTACATCAGGCTCGTCGCCCCACTGGCCAGCGGACCGTACACCACGTAACTGTGGCCCGTCACCCAGCCGACGTCCGCCGTGCACCAGTAAACGTCCTCCTCGCGCAAATCAAAGACGTACTTGGATGTCATCTTGGCGTACAACAGATAACCGGCGGTCGTGTGGAGAATGCCCTTGGGCTTGCCCGTCGAACCGCTGGTGTAAAGAATGAACAAGGGCGCTTCGCTGTCCATTTTCTCCGCCGGACAATCCGCGCCGACGCGTCCGATTTCGTCCTCCCACCAAACGTCGCGGCCCTGCTGCATGATCACCGGGTTGAGAGCGCGGCGCAGCACGATGACCCTTTCAATGGTTTTGGCGAGCAACTCGCCGTTGGTCCCCTTGAGCGCGAGCGCATCATCTACGTTTTGCTTTAGCGGCACCACGGCCCCGCGCCGGAAACCGCCATCCGCCGTGATGACAAGCTTGGCCTGCGAATCAAAAATGCGGTCCGCGACCGATTGCGCGCTGAAACCGCCAAAAACCACGGAATGTACCACGCCCACCCGGGCGCAAGCCAGCATGGCGATGGCGGCTTCGGGCACCATCGGCATGTAAATGAGCGCGCGGTCGCCCTTTCTTAGACCGTGGCGCTTGAGGACGTTGGCGAAGCGGCACACCTCGTGATGAAGTTGTTTGTAGGTCAACGTGCGCTCCTCGCCGGGCTTGCCGGGCACCGCGGGTTCGCCTTCCCAAATCAGCGCGGCTTTGTTGGCGGTTGGCGTGCCGAGATGACGGTCGAGACAGTTGTAGGCCACATTGAGCCGCCCTCCGCCGAACCATTTGGCGAAGGGCTCCTTCCATTGCAGCACTTTGCTCCACGGCTTGAACCACACCAGTTCTTCTTTCGCCTGTTTCGCCCAAAATTTTTCCGGCGAGGCGATGGACTCGCGGTAAAGCTTGCGGTACGCGGCCAGGGACTTGATCCGGGCCCGTCGGGAGAAGTCCTTGGGCGGCCTGAAAACACGCTTCTCTCGAAGAACGGACGTGATGCCGATGCCGGGCATGCTTTTGCCGTCGTTGGCCGGGGCAACGGTCGAGTGATGGCTCACGGGCATAAACGCGATGATGCAATCATGCGCGCAGCAAGCAAAGCCAAAAAGCGGCGCTGTCCCGGAGGCAGGCCCTGCGGGAACAGGAATTTTAACCTTGAATGGCTTCGAATAGGTTCGAATAGCCCAAATGACCTGCGGAACCGCCACGACCCCTCTCCCCCCTTCGATACGGCAATTTGGTGCAATTTGCTGCAATCAGGTGCAACTGGGTGCAATCAATTGCAATGGACCTGGCCCTTTGGTGTCCGTCTTCGGGCCTTCCAGCCTGGACCCTGGTTTTCATCTCTTCGCTCGTCACGCTCCGACGCTCCAACGCTCCACATTTCCTCCCTGCTGGATCCGCAACACCCGCAACAAGCCTGCAAACATTGGGGTTTTTTGAGGTACGGACCCGCAACATTTATTTTGCGTGGCCGCAAACCCGCAACAACCCAATAACGACAGGGGTTTTATGAGTTTCCGACCCGCAACATTTTGCAGAAACGGCCCTCGACCCGCAACATGAAGCGTGAAACGTGAAACGTGAAACGTGAAACGTGATGCGTGGGAGTTGTCCCGCCGGTAGTTGGAATTGAGGTGGTTCTCAAATTTCATTTAGGCGGCCTTAAGAGTCGAGGCGGTTGCGATGGCGAGCAAGCTCTTTTCCAGGTCGTTTAATTGTTCGCA